>Ga0075012_10001330_pt1 | contig 25551 bp, 23 predicted proteins | sample All_14_2_FD_71474 | JGI IMG/M metagenome (GOLD analysis project Ga0075012, IMG submission 71474) | Freshwater microbial communities in response to fracking from Pennsylvania, USA - Allegheny Zone_MetaG_DW_15 | ecosystem: Environmental > Aquatic > Deep subsurface > Groundwater > Drilled...
GGTCAACTCGACGCCTTCGCGAAGCTTTTCCAGCGTCTGGTTCTCGGTGCCGAGCGCGGCCTCCAGGCTGTCCTTGACCGGCAGCATCGCGCTGGCGAACTTTTCGGCAGCAAATTTGGAGGCCTTGGCGATGTCGTCCTGTGCGCGGCGACGGATGTTCTCGCCCTCAGCCTTGGCGCGCAGCCACGCATCGTGATGTTCTGCCGCCTTCAGCTCCGCCAGGCGCAGCGCTTCTTCCAGGCTGGGCATGACATCCGGTGCGGTAGCGGCGTCGGCGTTGTCGGGGGTGGCATCCACGGCGGCGTGTTGTTCCAGCTCGGGGTTGGTGCTCGGGTTCGGTTCCTGCATGGGTGCTTGCTCCCTGTTTCCATGGTCTGCCCGGCAGTTTGGGGCTGCTGGTGGGATTTCAAGAGGGAATCCAAATATTTTTGCGGCTGATGCTGCTGGTTGCCGACGGGGTGGTGATCGGCGCGTCTGTGCTGCGTCGATGGGGCAGGCTTGGGGTGCGCGTGTTAAGATTGCACGCTTTTGGTTTACGCGGGTTTTACCGCCTCAGAGCATGACACAGTTCGCCAAGGAAACACTGCCGATCAGCCTCGAGGAGGAGATGCGCCACTCCTATCTCGACTACGCCATGAGCGTGATCGTGGGGCGGGCGCTGCCGGATGCGCGCGATGGTCTCAAACCGGTGCATCGGCGCGTGCTGTACGCCATGCATGAGTTGTCCAACGACTGGAATCGCGCCTACAAGAAGTCGGCGCGTATCGTCGGTGACGTGATCGGTAAGTACCATCCGCACGGTGATACCGCGGTGTACGACACCATTGTCCGCATGGCGCAGAATTTTTCGCTGCGCTACATGCTGGTCGATGGTCAGGGCAACTTCGGTTCGGTGGATGGCGATAACGCCGCGGCCATGCGGTATACGGAAATCCGCATGGCGCGTATCGGTCACGAACTGCTGGCCGACATCGACAAGGAAACCGTGGATTTCGGGCCGAACTATGACGGTTCGGAAAAAGAACCGCTGGTCATGCCCGCGCGTATCCCCAACCTGCTGATCAATGGCTCGTCCGGTATCGCGGTCGGCATGGCGACCAATATCCCGCCGCACAACCTTGGCGAGATCATCGATGCCTGCCTGAAGCTGCTCGAAGATCCCGAGACGGATATCGAGGCCTTGATCGACATCGTCAAGGCGCCGGATTTTCCGACTGCGGGTCTGATCTACGGCCTGTCCGGCGTGCATGAAGGTTACCGCACTGGCCGCGGTCGAGTGATCATGCGCGCACGCACTCACTTCGAACCGATTGGCAAGACCGATCGTCAGGCCATCGTCGTCGACGAGTTGCCCTACCAGGTCAACAAGCGCACCCTGCAGGAGCGCATGGCTGAGCTGGTAAACGAGAAGAAGGTCGAAGGCATCAGCGAGATCCGAGACGAATCCGACAAGTCCGGCATGCGTCTGGTCATCGAGCTCAAGCGTGGCGAGATGCCCGAGGTCGTGCTCAACAAGCTGTTCAAGCACACCCAGCTGCAGGATAGCTTCGGCATGAACATGGTGGCGCTGGTCGATGGTCGGCCGCGCCTGCTCAATCTGAAACAGATGCTGGTCTGCTTCCTTGAGCACCGCCGCGAGGTCATTACCCGTCGCACTGTGTTCGAATTGCGCAAGGCGCGTGATCGGGGGCATATCCTCGAAGGTCTGGCGGTGGCGCTGTCCAATGTGGACGAGATCATTGCGCTGATCAAGGCGGCGCCCACCCCAGCCGATGCCAAGCGTGGGCTGATGGAGCGCACCTGGCGCTCGCCGCTGGTCGAGGAGATGTTGTCGCGCGCGCTGGCAGACAGCTATCGGCCGGAAGGGCTCGATCCGTCCTTCGGTCTTTCGGCGCAGGGCTATCGCTTGTCCGAGGTTCAGGCGCAGGCCATCCTCGAACTGCGGCTGCAGCGCCTGACCGGGCTGGAGCAGGACAAGATCGTCAACGAGTACCGCGAGGTGATGGACCTGATCACCGACCTGCTTGACATCCTTGCCCGGCCTGAACGCATCACCCAGATCATCGTCACCGAGCTGGGTGCGGTTCGTGCCCAGTTTGGCGATCCGCGCCGCTCGGAAATCGTGCTCAGCACTGCGGACATCAATATTGAAGATTTGATCACGCCGGAAGACATGGTCGTCACCTTGTCGCATACCGGCTACTTCAAGCGTCAGCCGCTGGCGGACTACCGCGCCCAGCGTCGTGGCGGTCGTGGCAAGCAGGCGACGTCGATGAAGGATGAGGATTTCATCGATCGCCTGTTCGTTGCCAACACCCACGATACCGTGCTGTGCTTCTCCAATCGAGGGCGTGCCTACTGGCTGAAGGTCTATGAGGTGCCCGAAGGAACGCGTAATTCGCGCGGCAAGCCCATCGTCAATCTGTTCCCGATGGTCGAGGGTGAGAAGATCACTGCGGTGCTGCCGGTGCAGGCCTTCGACGATGACCACTTCGTGTTCATGGCGACTTCCGAGGGAACGGTCAAGAAGACGACGCTGACGGCATTCTCCAATCCGCGCAAGGCCGGCATCATCGCCGTCAATCTTGATGATGGCGACCACCTGATTGGCGTCGCAATCACCAACGGCGCCTGCGACGTGATGCTGTTCTCCGATGCAGGCAAGGCGGTGCGTTTTGCCGAGACCGACGTACGGCCGATGGGGCGCGATGCGCGCGGCGTGCGCGGCATGATGCTGGAAGATGGCCAGCGTGTGATCGCGATGCTGGTAGCGGAAGGTGAAACCCAGTCGGTGCTGACGGCGACTGAAAACGGCTATGGCAAGCGCACCCCCGTGGCCGAGTACACCCGGCATGGTCGTGGCACCAAGGGCATGATCGCGATCCAGACCTCGGATCGCAATGGCAAGCTGGTCGGTGCAGTGCTGGTCGATCCCACCGACGAGGTGATGCTGATCTCGACTGGCGCGGTGCTGATCCGGACCAAGGTGCAGGATATCCGTGAGTTGGGGCGTGCCACCCAGGGCGTGACCCTGATCAACCTTGATGAAGGCACGTATCTGGCCGGGATCGAAAAAGTTGCGGAATCCGAGGCCGACGAACTTGATGTCGAGCTGGCGGCTGACGGCGATGCTGCGCCCGCCGAAGGTGGAAACATCACACCGGATGCTGAGGCGGGTGAGCAGGGAGGTGAGGCGTGAGTCGGGTATGGAATTTCAGTGCCGGGCCCGCGGCCTTGCCTGAAGAGGTGCTGAAGCAGGCTGCCGAAGAAATGCTGGACTGGCAGGGGGCCGGCATGGGCGTGATGGAGATGAGCCATCGCGGCAAGGAGTTCACTTCCATCGCCGAGGCGGCAGAGGCCGATCTGCGTGAGTTGATGGCGGTGCCGGATAACTATCGCATCCTGTTCATGCAGGGCGGCGCGATTGCCGAGAATGCGATCATTCCGATGAACCTGCTCGGGCAGCATGACAGCGCTGATTACGTCGTCACCGGGGCCTGGTCGGCCAAGTCATTGAAGGAAGCGCGTCGCTATTGCAAGGCACATGTTGCCGCGAGCGCCGAGGCCGGTGGTTTCACTTCCGTGCCGGCGATGACCGAGTGGTCTTTGTCGGACGACCCCGCCTACCTGTTTACCTGCACCAATGAGACCATTGGCGGCGTTGAATATCCCTTCGAGCCCGATCTTGCGGCCATTGGTCGTGCCGAGGTGCCGGTTGTTGCTGATGTGTCCTCTCACATCCTGTCGCGGGCCATGGATGTGTCGAAGTACGGGCTGCTGTTTGGTGGGGCGCAGAAGAACATCGGCCCTGCGGGGCTGACCATCGTCATCGTGCGTGAAGATCTGCTCGGACGCTCTGTGCCGGCCTGCCCGACGGCTTTTGACTACAAGACCGTCGCCGACAACGGTTCGATGTACAACACCCCGCCGACCTATGCGATCTACATCGCAGGGCTGGTGTTTCAGTGGCTCAAGCGTCAGGGTGGGGTGGCGGCTATCGAAGCGCAGAACATCGCCAAGGCGAAGCTGCTGTATGACTACCTTGATGCCAGCGATTTCTATGCGTCCAAGGTGGATCCGGCGTGTCGCTCGCGCATGAATGTGCCTTTCTTCCTGGCGGACGAGTCGCTCAATGAGGTCTTCCTTGCTGAATCGAAGGCGGCGGGCCTGGTGCAGTTGAAAGGGCATAAGTCGGTTGGCGGCATGCGGGCGTCGATCTACAACGCGATGCCGCTGGCAGGTGTGCAGGCGCTGGTGGATTTCATGCGCGATTTCGCTGCGCGCAAGGGCTGATTTCAGGCTGATCCGACGGTACGTAAAGAGAACTGAGCATGAGTGACGAACTGCTGAACCTGCGCAATCGCATCGATCACCTCGACGAGGAAATCCTGGCCCGACTGTCCGAGCGTGCGCGGTGCGCGCAGCGTGTGGGCGAGATCAAGCAGGGCAACATCTACCGCCCGGAGCGCGAGGCCCAGGTGCTGCGCCGCCTGGCCGATATCAACCCCGGGCCGCTGCCGGCGGCGGCGGTGCAGCGCATCTTCCGTGAGGTGATGTCGGCTTGCCTGGCGCTGGAGCAGCCCCTGAAGGTGGCCTATCTCGGGCCCGCCGGCACCTTTTCGGAGAGTGCCAGCCGCAAGCACTTTGGCTCTGCTCCCAACTTCCTGCCGATGCCGTCGATTGACGACGTGTTTCGTGCGGTCGAGTCGGGCAATGCCGATTATGGTGTGGTGCCGGTGGAGAACTCCACCGAGGGTGCCGTCGGCGGTACGCTTGATCTGCTGCTGGCCAATCCGTTGAAGGTGTGTGGCGAAGTCAAGCTGCGCATCCATCAGCACCTGCTGTCGCGTGCGGAAGGAATCGGTGGCGCCAAGCGGCTTTACTCGCATGCGCAGTCCCTGGCGCAATGCCACGAGTGGCTCAACCGCAATCTGGCCAGCCTGCCTCGTGTGCCGGTGGCGAGCAATGCGGAGGCTGCGCGTCTGGCGGCAGAGGATCCGGAGTCCTGCGCGATTGCGGGTGAGGCGGCGGCTGAGTTGTATGGACTGAACAAGCTTGCATCGAACATTGAGGACGATCCCAACAACTCCACCCGCTTCCTGGTCATCGCCGGCCATGAGTCCGGGCCGTCAGGCAAGGACAAGACCTCGCTGGTATGCTCGGCATCGAACCGTCCAGGCGCGATGCACGCGCTGCTGGAACCGCTTGCCCGTCACGGCGTCGATATGACCAAGCTGCAGTCGCGCCCGGCACGTGGCGGTCTGTGGGAGTACGTGTTCTACGTCGATATCGAGGGGCATCAGAGCGATGCGCCGGTGGCGGCTGCGCTCAAGGAACTGTCCGATCGCGCGGCCTTCGTCAAGGTGCTCGGTTCCTACCCGGTCGCAGCAATCTGACAAAAAACGGAAAATCTGGAGTCAGCCATGAGTGTTGCAAGTCTCGCCCCCGAGTACATCCGTTCCATCATGCCTTACCAGCCGGGCAAGCCGATCTCCGAGCTTGCGCGTGAGATGGGCATTGCCGAGGCCAGCATCGTCAAGCTGGCTTCCAACGAGAATCCTCTGGGAATGAGTGCCCGTGCTCGTGAGGCGGCAGTCGCCACCTTGTCCGATACGGCCCGTTATCCCGATGGCGGTGCATTTGCGCTGAAGGCCGCCATTGCGCGCAAGTTTGATGTCAGGTCCGAGCAGATCGTCATTGGCAATGGCTCCAATGACATTCTCGAACTGGCTGCCGGGGCTTTTCTGGCGCCCGGGCGGTCGGCGGTTTTCTCCCAGCATGCATTTGCTGTGTATCCGCTTGCCAGCAACGCAGTGGGGGCGACCTGCATTGAGGTGCCGGCCAAGGATTTCGGTCACGATCTTGAGGCGATGGCGGCCGCGATTCGTCCGGATACCCGGGTGGTATTCATCGCGAATCCGAACAACCCGACCGGCACCCTGCTGGCTGGGGCAGAGATCGAATTCTTTCTCGAGCGTGTTTCCAGCGATGTGCTGGTGGTGCTCGATGAGGCCTATACCGAATATCTGGCGCCAGGGCAGCGTTACGATGCAATCGGCTGGCTGAAGCGTTTCCCCAACCTGCTGGTGTCGCGCACCTTCTCGAAAGCTTACGGACTTGCCGGGCTGCGGGTTGGCTACTGCATTGCCCACCCTGAAGTCGCGGATCTGATGAACCGGGTGCGGCAGCCGTTCAATGTGTCGAGCATCGCGCTGGCCGCAGCCGAGGCTGCGTTGGCCGACGATGAGTTTCTGGCGCAGAGCGCCGAGATCAACCGGCGCGGCATGGTCCAGATCACGGCCGCGTTTGCCGACCTTGGCCTGACGTGGATTCCGTCCGCAGGCAACTTCGTGACCTTCCGTGTCGGCGACGCTGCCGGCGTCAATCAGGCGCTGCTCCGGCAGGGCGTGATCGTGCGCCCGATAGCCGGCTACGGCATGCCGGAATGGCTGCGGGTGTCGATCGGCCTGCCCGAGGAGAACGCCCGCTTCATCGAGGCGCTTCGCCAGATCCTGGCCAATTAAGGACGCTGTCATGGCCTTGATCGGCAAGCTGGTGATCTGCGGTGTCGGCCTGATCGGCGGTTCGCTGGCTCAGGCGCTCAAGCGCGCCGGCGCGGTCGAGCAGGTGGTTGGTATCGGCCGGCGGCCAGAATCTCTGCTGCGTGCGCTTGAGTTGGGCGTGATCGATGCCATGGCCACGACATGGGCCGAGGCGCTCGACGGTGCCGATGTCGTTGTGCTTGCGACACCAGTCGGGCAGATCGAGGCGCAGATGGTGGCCTTGGCGCCGCATCTGGCGTCGGGGACGATCGTCACCGATGTTGGCAGTACCAAGCGCGATGTCATCGAGGCAGCCTATCGTCACCTTGATGCCAGTCTGGCTCATGTGGTTCCCGCACACCCCATTGCCGGGGCAGAGAAGAGTGGCGTCGAGGCGGCCTTTGCGGAGCTCTATCGTGGCCGCAAGGTGGTGGTGACGCCGCTGCCGGAGAACGAGCCTGCAGCCGTCGACAAGATTCGTGCGATGTGGAGCCTGTGTGGCGCAAGTGTCGTCGACATGGCGCCGCAGGATCATGACCGGGTGTTTGCTGCGGTCAGTCATCTGCCGCATCTGCTGGCTTTCGGGCTGGTGCATGATCTGGCCGGACGGGCGAATGCCGAGTTGCTGTTCTCACATGCGGCCAGTGGTTTTCGCGATTTCACCCGCATCGCCGGCAGTCATCCGGAGATGTGGCGTGATATCTGTATCGCCAATCGTCAGGCCTTGCTTGGCGAGCTTGATCAATATCTGGCCGAGCTGGCCTATCTGAGAGCCTTGTTGCTGTCGAGCGACGGCGAGCGGCTGGAACAATTGTTCGACGAGGCGCGTCGGGCCCGCAATGCGTGGGCAGAACAGTTCGTGCCGACCACTACTGCAGAGTAAGTCATGGAATTCCTCGATCTGCCGCCGATGCTCGGCGCGCGTGGCACAGTACGTCTACCGGGCTCGAAGAGCATCTCCAACCGGGTGTTGCTGCTGGCAGCGCTGGCCGAAGGCGAGACTGACATTCGCGACCTTCTTGCCTCTGATGACGTCGAGCGCATGCTCGACGCATTGCGCGCGCTTGGGGTTGCGTGGGAGCGTACCCCGGGTCGCGACGACTACCGGGTAACCGGCGTGGGTGGCCCGTTTCCGGTCAAGTCGGGTGAGTTGTTTCTGGGGAATGCAGGGACGGCGTTCCGTCCCTTGACCGCTGCGCTCGCCCTGTCGGGTGGTCACTACCGGCTGGCCGGGGTGGCGCGCATGCATGAGCGGCCAATCGGTGATCTCGTAGATGCACTCAGGCAGATCGGCGCGGATATCCGCTGCACTGCCAACGAGGGCTACCCGCCGCTGGAGATCCGGCCAGCGGACATCCGACCCGGTGGCGTGGTCAGGGTGCGGGGCGATGTGTCGAGCCAGTTTCTGACCGCCCTGCTGATGGCCTTGCCGCTGACCGGTGAAGAAACCGTCATCGAGGTGGTGGGGGAGTTGATCTCCAAGCCCTATATCGCGATCACGCTGGATCTGATGGCACGATTCGGTGTGCGTGTCGCGCCTGATGCGACCTGGTCGCGTTTCGTGGTGCCTGCGGGGGCTCGGTATGTATCGCCGGGTACGGTGTTTGTTGAGGGTGATGCGTCATCGGCATCGTACTTCCTTGCCGCTGGCGTCATCGGCGGTGGTCCGGTACGGGTCGAAGGTGTGGGGCGTTCGAGCATTCAGGGCGATGTCCGTTTCGCCGAGGCGCTGGAGCAACTGGGTGCCCGTATCGTCATGGGGGACAACTGGATCGAGGCGTCCGCACCCGCCGGCGGCGTATTGCGTGCCTTTGACCTCGACCTCAATCACATCCCGGACGCGGCAATGACGCTGGCCGTAGCGGCCCTGTTTGCCGACGGACCGTGCCGTCTGCGCAACATTGCCAGTTGGCGGGTCAAGGAGACCGATCGCATCGCCGCGATGGCAACCGAGTTACGCAAGGTGGGAGCAGTGGTCGAGGAGGGGGCGGATTATCTCTGCGTCACCGCGCCGGCGCGTCTGTTGCCGGCAGAGATCGACACCTACGACGATCATCGCATGGCGATGTGCTTCTCGCTGGTAGCACTGGGCGAATGCAGGGTCCGGATCAACGATCCGAAATGCGTGAACAAGACCTTTCCTGGCTACTTCCCGGCGTTCGCGGCTGTCGCGCGCGCCGTGCCGGTGGTGGCGATCGATGGTCCTTCGGCATCCGGCAAGGGAACGGTCGGTTCGATGGTGGCCAAGGCGCTGGGCTGGCACCATCTCGACAGCGGTTCGCTTTACCGGTTGACGGCGTTGACGGCCTTGCGTGACGGCGTCGATCTGGACGACGAGATTGGCGTGGCGGCGCTGGCCGCGGCGCTGCCGGCACGTTTCGATGGCGACCGGGTGCTGCTCGGCGACGAGGATGTCAGCGACGAGATCCGCGACGAGGCCGTGTCGGTTGGCGCGTCGCGGGTAGCGGTGCTGCCGGCGGTGCGGGCTGCGCTGTTCGGTCGCCAGCGCGACTATCGTTGCGGTCCCGGGCTGGTGGCCGAGGGGCGGGATATCGGCTCGACGATCTTCCCCGATGCGCCGGTCAAGGTGTTCCTGACGGCCTCGCCGGAGGCTCGCGCGCAGCGTCGATATAAGCAGTTGAAGGAAAAGGGATTGCCTGCTAACATGGAAAGCTTGATGCAGGATTTGCGTGAACGGGATGCGCGGGATGCCGCCCGTGCCGTTGCGCCCCTGCAGCAGCAACCGGATGCCGTGCTGCTCGACACCACTTCGATGGACGTTGATGCAGCCGTTGCCTTTGTGCTCGATCTCGTGCGGGATCGCGGCCTGGCCGCCGGCTGAGTTCCACCGCGTCCGGGCAGGGTTGCCCGGTTCGTGTCCCTTAACCTTTTTGCTTGCCGTCGCACGCCGGTCCCGGATTTTTCCCCTTTATGTCCACTGCCACCCCCTCCTTCGAAGAAAGCTTTGCCGCGCTGTTCGAAGAAAGCCTTGCCCTTCAGGAAATGCGCACCGGTGAAGTCATCACCGCTGAAGTCGTGCGCATCGATCAGAACTTCGTCGTCGTCAACGCCGGTCTGAAGTCCGAGAGCTATGTTCCCGTCGAGGAATTCCGTAACGACCGCGGCGAACTGGAAGTCGAAGTCGGTGATTTCGTGCACGTTGCCATCGATGCACTGGAAGATGGCTTCGGCGAAACCCGCCTGTCGCGTGACAAGGCCAAGCGTATCTCGGCCTGGAACGATCTCGAGAAGGCACTGAACGAAGGCACGCTGGTCAAGGGTGTGGTTTCGGGTCGCGTCAAGGGTGGTCTGACCGTCATGACCAACAGCATCCGTGCCTTCCTGCCGGGTTCGCTGGTCGACATGCGTCCGGTCAAGGACACCACGCCGTACGAAGGCAAGGAATTCGAATTCAAGGTCATCAAGCTCGACCGCAAGCGCAACAACGTGGTGGTTTCGCGTCGTGCCGTGCTGGAAGAGTCGATGGGTGAAGAGCGCGAAAAGCTGCTCTCCAACCTCAAGGAAGGCACGGTCATCAAGGGTATCGTCAAGAACATCACCGACTACGGTGCGTTTGTTGACCTGGGTGGTATCGATGGCCTGCTGCACATCACCGATCTGGCCTGGCGTCGCGTCCGTCACCCGAGCGAAGTGCTCAACGTCGGTGACGAGATCGAAGCCAAGGTGCTCAAGTTCGACCAGGAAAAGAACCGTGTCTCGCTCGGCCTCAAGCAACTGGGCGAAGATCCGTGGGTGGGCATTGCCCGTCGTTACCCGCAGGGTACGCGCCTGTTCGGCAAGGTGACCAACATCACCGACTACGGCGCATTCGTTGAAGTCGAGCAAGGTATTGAAGGTCTGGTGCACGTCTCCGAAATGGACTGGACCAACAAGAACATCCACCCGACCAAGGTTGTCCAGCTGGGCGACGAAGTCGAAGTGATGATCCTCGAAATCGACGAAGATCGTCGCCGTATCTCGCTGGGCATGAAGCAGTGCGCCTCGAACCCGTGGGACGATTTCGCCCTGAACCACAAGAAGGGTGACAAGGTCCGCGGTCAGATCAAGTCGATCACCGACTTCGGCGTGTTCATCGGTCTGGATGGTGGCATCGATGGTCTGGTGCACCTGTCCGACCTGTCGTGGAGCGAGTCCGGCGAGGAAGCCGTGCGCCGCTTCAAGAAGGGTGATGAGGTCGAGGCCATCGTGCTGGCGATCGATGTCGAGCGCGAGCGCATCTCGCTGGGTATCAAGCAGATGGAAGGTGATCCGTACACCAACTTCATCGCAACTCACGAGAAGAACAGCCTTGTGAAGGGCGTGGTCAAGTCGGTCGAAGCGCGCGGCGCGGTGATCAATCTGGGTGACGAAGTTGAAGGCTATCTGCGCGCTTCTGAAGCGGCCGCACATCGCATTGACGACCTCACCACCGTGCTGAAGGAAGGTGACGAAGTCGAAGCGGTCATCATCAACGTCGACCGTAAGACCCGTTCGATCAGCCTGTCGGTTCGTGCCAAGGATCAGGTCGAGCAGTCTGAAGTCATGAACAAGCTCGCCTCGGAAAGCGCTGCCTCGTCCGGCACGACCAACCTGGGTGCGCTGCTCAAGGCCAAGCTGAACGAGCAGAAGCAGTAACCTGACCGATCATGACCAAGTCGGAGCTGATTGCCCAGCTGGCGGCGCGTTTTCCGCAGCTGGTTGCAAAGGACGCCGATTTCGCGGTCAAGATGATTCTCGATGCGATGACCGACGCGCTGGCGCGCGGTGATCGCATCGAGATCCGCGGGTTTGGAAGTTTTGCGCTGAATTACCGTCCGCCTCGTGTCGGGCGCAATCCGAAGTCAGGCGACAAGGTGCACGTGCCCGAAAAGTACGTTCCGCACTTCAAGGCCGGCAAGGAGTTGCGCGAACGGGTGGATATCGGCGGATGACCGCGCGGCGATCGGTACAATGAATCACGGAAGGCGGCCTCGGCCGCCTTCTTTTTTGTCATGTGCTCGGAGATAATGCAGCCATGCGCGCCTTGATGTGGTTACTTCGTCTCCTGTTGTTTTTTCTCCTGTTCGGCTTTGCGGTCAAGAACGACCATCTGGCAAAGCTGTATTTCTTCTTTGGCTCCGAGTGGCAGCTGCCGCTGGTGTTCATCATCCTGATCGCGTTCGCCGCGGGTGCATTGCTCGGGGTGACGGCAACCTTCGCCTCCTTGTTGCGCCAGCGCCGGGAAATTTCCCGTCTGCGCAAGCAGCTGGATCGTGCCGCTCGCCCTCGTGATGAAGTTCATCCGGCGGCAACGGTCGCTCAGGCGCCGGAGACTCTCTGACATCCATGGAAATTGAATTCTGGTGGTTGCTTGCGCTGCCGCTCTTCTTTGCGCTGGGCTGGCTCGCAGCCCGTATCGACATCCGGCAGGTCGTTCACGAATCGCGAGCCTTGCCCCGGTCCTATCTGAATGGCCTCAACTTCCTGCTGAACGAGCAGCCCGACAAGGCTATCGACGAGTTCGTCGAGGCGGTGCGTATCGATCCTCAGACGGTCGAGTTGCATTTCGCGCTTGGCAGCCTGTTTCGCCGACGTGGTGAAACAGACCGCGCCATCCGCATGCATCAACTGCTCGTTGACCGCGAGGACATCACCGAAGAACAACGACTGCAGGCGCTTGGCGAGCTTGGGCAGGATTACCTGAAGGCCGGCCTGCTCGATCGTGCCGAGGCCGTCTTCCTGCGTCTGCGAGGTACCCGTGCCAATGATGTCGCGTTGAGGTACCTTCTTGAGATCTATCAGCAGGAGAAGGACTGGGGCAAGGCGATTGACGTTGCTGCGGCACTGCCTGATCACGAGAGTCTGCACTGGCGGACCGAGGTGGCGAACTTCCATTGTGAACTTGCCGCTCAGGCACTGGCCAATTCGCGGTTTGATGAGGTTGGCAAGCATGTTGATGCGGCTCTGGCGACCAATCGTCGATGTGTACGGGCAAGTCTGATACAGGGCGATGTTCTGGTTGCGCAGGGTAAGGATGAGGCCGCACTCGAGGTCTGGAAGCGCATCGAAAGTCAGGATCCGGTCTATCTCGCCTTGGTTGCCGAGCGTGTCATGAATGCGTACGGTCGTCTCGGGCTGATAGAGCAGGGGCATCAGTTGCTGCATGCATGGCTGGAGCAGCATCCCTCGCTTGATCTGCTGGATGAATTGTTCCACTGGGAAATCGACAAGCTGGGACCGAAGGCCGCCTACGACCTGGTGCGCGAGGAGTTGCGCCGCAACCCGACCTTGCTCGGGTTGGATAAGCTGCTGGAGGCGGCCCTGTTGACAGCCTCACCGGAGCAGCGTGGCGACATCGAGTTGATCAAGCAGTTGATTCATGGTCATACCCGTAAGGTTGCTCGCTATCGTTGTGATGCCTGTGGCTTCAAGGCGCGACAGTTCCATTGGCGTTGCCCTGCCTGCGGGGGTTGGGAAACCTATCCGCCACGCAGGACCGAGGAGTTCGATCTGACGCCTTGAGCAGACCTGCCTGTTGACGTTCTGGTAGCAGGGGGCTGTATTGTCGTTAAAGTCACACGACCACAGACTTTGCGCGAATCGCGGCGCTGCACGATTCTTCATCAGGGCGGGTTGATGGCGTGGTTGTACGGATTTTGCGGAGATTGCGCGGTGTGCGCCGGTGCGTGGCTTGGGGCATCATGGCATGAACACTGCTAGATGCTGATAGCGTGCTGGAAGTTGCCTGGACAGGCAGCCGCAATGGATGGGTGTGCTTTGTCACGAGCGGTTGGAGCGGGTTCCGGTCCACGCCGATCTCTGAACCGATGAGGGTGAAAAATGGAATTCAAGACGCTCGAGGATTATGTCGGGCAGACGCCCCTGGTGCGTCTCAAGCGCATCAATGCCGGCCGCAACAATGTCATTCTGGCCAAACTGGAAGGGAATAATCCTGCGGGTTCGGTGAAGGATCGGCCGGCCTTGTCGATGGTGGTCAGGGCCGAGGCCCGGGGTGATATCCGCCCGGGCGATTGCCTGATCGAGGCCACCAGCGGTAATACCGGCATCGCGCTCGCCATGGCCGCGGCAATGCGGGGTTACCGGATGATTCTGGTGATGCCCGAGAATCAGAGCATCGAGCGCCGCCAGACCATGCGAGCCTTTGGTGCCGAGCTTGTGCTGACGCCCAAGGAAGGCGGCATGGAGATGGCCCGTGATGTTGCCGAGCGTTTGCGCGACGAGGGCAAGGGGGTGATCCTTGATCAGTTCGCCAATGCAGACAACCCGCTCGCACACTACGAAGGCACCGGGCCGGAGTTGTGGGACCAGACCGGTGGTTTGATTACCCATTTTGTCAGCTCGATGGGGACCACTGGCACCATCATGGGCACTTCGCGTTATCTCAAGGAGCGTAATCCAGCGATTCAGATCGTGGGCTGCCAGCCTGAGGACGGGTCGCAGATTCCTGGTATCCGGAAGTGGCCTGAGGCGTATCTGCCCAAGATCTATGAAAAACCACGTGTCGACAGGTTGGAATATGTCGGTCAGGCTGACGCCGAGGAGATGACGCGTCGTCTGGCGCGTGAAGAAGGCATCTTTGCCGGCATCTCCTCTGGAGGCGCAATGCATGTTGCGTTGCGCTTGGCAGAGGAGCTTGAGAACGCGGTCATCGTCTCAATCGTGTGCGACCGTGGCGACCGATATCTGTCGACGGGTGTCTTCCCGGCCTGAGCGTTCTGGCAGGGGGCGCGTATGGCTGAGGTCTTGCGCGCTGCTCCTGTTGCTGTTGCTACCAGGCTTCGGTACGGGTGGTCTGGTGCTGACTGTCGATCGGCTCGAACACCCCGTACTGTCTTTTGAGGGGCTGAGCGCGGATTTTTCCTCGGAGTCTCGGCCCTCCATCCGGTTTGAGCGCTTGCGTGTCGGCGAGCAGCGTTGGCGTCGAGTTGAGTTGCATTGCGATGCCGGCGGTCTGTCGGGTGCCCGCCTGTGGTGTCGTGACGGCCGCCTGACGGCTGGCGCGCGTGTCCTGTTGCCTGGACGTATTGACCTGCAAGCCGACTTGCTGGGGCAGCATGTGGCATTGGCGATACGCCTGCCAGATGGCGGGCGTATCGAGCTCGGCCTGAATGATGCGCGCCTTGAAGCTCAGGTCGAGGCGCTTGCGCTCGGCCACCTGGCCGCCCTTCTTCCCGGGCTTCAGGGCTGGTCACCTGCAGGCTCGCTCGGCGGACGCCTGTCCTGGCCATTGGGGGAAGAGGCCGTTTTTACTGGCCAGCTTGTGGATGGCGCTTTTACCAGCGCTGACGGACTGCAGGCGGGAGAAGCGCTGGCCGTGGATCTTAGTCTGAGCCTGAACGAGCGGGCCGGTGGCTGGCATTGGCGTGCCGAACTGGATTGGCATAATGGTGCGGTGTACGTTGATCCGGTGTATGTCGAAGCCAGGCTTGGCGTGAGCGCTGAAGGGACATTGTCGGCAGACCGGCTTGATGTCGTTCAGGCAGTGCTTGCCCTGGAGGGGGTGGAGCAGCTTGCCCTGTCGGCCTCGATTGACCTGGCAGAAGGGCGTCTGGATCGTGCAGCAGTGTCTTTGGTGCGGGCTGATCTGGCGACCATAGGGCCGCGTTGGCTGACCCCCCTGCTGGCGCCTGCAGCAGGGGAGCGACTTTGGTACGCAGGGTGGGTGAGTGGAGGGTTGCGTTTCGAGCACGGAGGCGTGCAGGCGCTGGATGCAGTCTTCGATCAGGCGGGCTTCAGCTTGCAGGGGGCGGATGGTGGGTCCGGACTGGCATTCGGGCCGGTTAGCGGTCATCTGCCCTGGCGTCAGGATGCAACGGTCCATGCGGCGCTCGAGATCGAGGGTGGGCGCTGGCAAAAGCTTGCCTTGGGGCGCTTTGCGCTCAATGCCGAAATCCGGCCGCAGTCTCTGGCGATCGATCGGCTGCGTATCCCCTTGCTTGACGGCGCGCTGGTGCTCGATCGCCTGACGCTGCAGCGTGATGACCGAGGCTGGCGCGGGCGTGGCGAGGCGGTGATCGAGCCGGTGTCGATGCCGCTGCTGACCGAGGCGCTCGACCTGCCGATGATGTCTGGCGTGCTGGCGGCGTCGATGCCGGGTCTCACGGTGTCGCCGGGAGCCTTGGAGCTGGACGGTGCGCTGGTGATCTCGGTGTTCGATGGCTACCTGCAGCTGACGGGGCTGCGCGTCCTTGAGCCTTTTGGCGTGGCTTCTCATCTGCATGCCGAGATCGAGGGGCGTCATCTCGATCTTGCTCAGCTGACCGAGACCTTCAGTTTCGGCAGTATCACTGGCTTCATCGATATCGATGTGCAGGGGCTTGAACTGGTGCGCTGGCGGCCGGTGGCCTTTGACGCCCGGGTAGCCAGTAGTCCAGGCAACTACCGCCGCCGAATCAGCCAGCGCGCCGTACAGAACATCGGTTCCTTGGGCGGGGTGGGGGCAGTGGCTGCAATCCAGCGCAGTCTGCTGGGCTTTTTTGAGACCTTCGGCTACCGAGAGATCTCATTTTCCTGTGTGTTGCGAGCCGATGTCTGCACGATGAGTGGAATCGGGGCTGAACGTCCCGGTGGTGGGTTCGAGATCGTGCGCGGCGGCGGCGTCCCGGCGCTCAATGTCATCGGCTACAATTCCCGCGTGGATTGGCGTGAGCTGCTGGCGCGCTTGCAGCGTGTCATCGAAGACAACGCAAGCCCGGAAGTGCGCTGATCGGATCCCTTTCTGAGCCCCACCTGAAGGAGCCGGCATGTCGCTGCGCATCTTGCTGGTGGCGCTGTCGCTTTCACTGAGCGCCTGCGTCACGATCAACATCTATTTTCCTGCGGCGGCGGCCGAAAAGGCCGCTGATCGCATCATCGACGAGGTCTGGCAGTTGCGCGAGGCGCAACCCGCGGCTGAGTCCCCGTCCGGGAGCAAGCCATGAAATTTCGTTCTCTGCTCGGTGCAGCCCTGCTCAGTCTGTCGCTGAGTGCCGCAGCTCAAGGCAATCTCGAGGTCGACTCTCCTGCCATTGCGGCGCTCAAACGTTCGATGCAGCAGCGTCATGCGCAATTGGCGCCGCTTTATGCTTCTGGCGCAGTGGGTTTGGCTGCCGATGGCTCGGTGGCCCTGCGCGATGCATCGGCGGTACCCCTGGCTCAGCGTGCCCAGGCCAGTTCGCTGGTTGCGGCAGAAAACGCTGACCGCAGTGCGCTCTATCGTGAGATTGCCCGGGCCAACGGGCGGCCGGAGTGGGAATCGGAAGTGCGTGGCACTTTCGCCCAACGTTGGGCGCAACGGGCGCAGCCAGGCTGGTGGGTGCAGCAGGGCAGCAGCTGGGTGCAGAAGTGATGCCGATTCTTGTCTTTGACATCGAGACCATTCCGGATATTGCCGGTATTCGAGTGCTGCACGAGTTGCCGGCGTCACTCTCCGACTACGAGGTGGGCGAGTTCGCCTTTCAGCAGCGGCGTGCCAGTCATGGCTCGGATTTTCTGCCGCACCACCTGCAGCGGGTGGTGACGATTTCCTGTGTGCTGCGTGATGCCAATCAGTTCCGGGTGTTCTCCCTGTCCGAGCCTGACGCGGGTGAAGGGCAGATCATCCAGCGCTTCTTTGACGGTATCGAGCGCTATTCGCCGCAGATCGTGTCGTGGAATGGTGGTGGATTTGATCTGCCGGTGCTGCATTACCGTGGCCTGCTGCATGGTGTCAGTGCGCCGCGCTACTGGGATCTGGGTGATGGCGACTTTGCCGACTCGCGTGATTTCAAGTGGAACAATTACATCAGCCGCTATCACATGCGGCATCTCGACCTGATGGACACGCTGGCGATGTACCAGCCGCGTGCCAACGCACCGCTGGATGATCTGGCCAAGTTGATGGGGTATCCCGGCAAGCTTGGCATGGATGGTTCGGCGGTTTGGGACGCCTGGCAGGCGGGGCAGATTGCCGATATTCGTGACTATTGCGAAACCGACGTCGTGAACACCTATCTCGTGTACCTCCGTTTCCAGCGCATGCGCGGTCATCTGGATCAGGCGGCTTGGTCGCAGGAGGTCGCATTTGTGCGCGAAAAGCTCGCCGCAATTGGGGCGCCTCATTGGGAGGCTTTTCTGGCGGAGTGGCCGGAAGCGGTGGCGTAAGGTGAATTTTTGAGGTTTTTTCAAAAAGTGTTTGACACCTTCTGAAAAGTGCCTATAATTCGCGGCTCTTAGCAGGCGCGTAGCTCAGCTGGTTAGAGCACCACCTTGACATGGTGGGGGTCGTTGGTTCGAGTCCAATCGCGCCTACCAACACTTGGAGTCGATTCATCATGTTCCGAACTACTTTCGAGGCCGGAAACTGAACAGGTCGGGTCCGCTTGTCTGCTTGAGGAAAAAGTGCGGTTCGACCGCACTTTTTTTTCGTCCACGTTTTGTGCAGTGCAGCTATCAGAATCATGTGTCGTTTGTATTGCGCTGTCCGCGCATCCTAGTCCGAGGCCAGAGATCATGCCGAACATTACGCTTCCTGATGGTTCCGTCCGTAGTTTCGATCAGCCGGTGACCGTTGGTGAGGTTGCGGCGTCGATTGGCGCAGGTCTGGCAAAGGCTGCGCTGGCTGGGCGTATTGGCGACAGGCAGGTGGATCTCTCGCATCGCATCGATACTGATGCTGCGCTGGCGATCATCACCGACAAGAGTCCGGAAGGTGTCGATATCATCCGTCACTCCACTGCGCACCTGCTGGCGCATGCGGTCAAGGAGCTGTTTCCTGACGCGCAGGTGACGATCGGGCCGGTGATCGACAACGGTTTTTACTACGACTTCTCCTACAAGCGTCCGTTCACGCCGGAAGATCTCGAGGCGATCGAGCGCCGTATGAGCGAGATTGCCAAGCGCGAAATCGGTGTTGCACGCGAAGTCTGGTCGCGCGAGAAGGCGGTCGAGTTCTTCAAGGGGATTGGCGAGCACTACAAGGCCGAGATCATTGCGTCGATTCCGTCCGATCAGGATGTTTCCCTGTATCGCCAGGGGGATTTCATTGATCTCTGCCGCGGTCCGCACGTGCCGTCCACCGGCAAGCTCAAGGTGTTCAAGCTGACCAAGCTTGCGGGTGCGTACTGGCGTGGTGACTCGAAGAACGAGATGTTGCAGCGGGTTTATGGCACCGCGTGGGCCAAGAAGGAAGATCTCGAGTCCTATCTTCACATGCTCGAAGAGGCCGAGAAGCGCGATCACCGGAAGCTGGGCCGGCAGCTTGATCTTTTCCATATCCAGGAAGAGGCGCCGGGTATGGTGTTCTGGCATGCCAAGGGCTGGACGCTGTGGCAGCAGGTCGAGCAGTACATGCGCCGAACGATCGCCGAGCATGGCTATCAGGAGGTCAAGACGCCGCAGATTGTCGATCGTTCGTTGTGGGAAAAGTCCGGGCACTGGGGGATGTATTCCGACCTGATGTTCACCACGCAGTCGGAGAAGCGCGACTACGCGGTCAAGCCAATGAACTGCCCCTGTCATATCCAGATCTTCAATCAGGGCTTGAAGAGCTATCGCGATCTGCCGCTGCGCATGGCGGAGTTCGGCTCCTGTCACCGTAATGAGCCTTCGGGGTCGTTGCACGGCATCATGCGGGTCCGTAATTTCGTGCAGGATGACGCGCATATCTTCTGTGCCGAAGATCAGGTGCAGGTGGAGTCGGCCGAGTTCATCCGCTTGCTGCAGCAGGTCTATCGAGATTTTGGTTTTACCGATGTCCAGGTCAAGCTGTCGACCCGGCCCGAGAGGCGGGTGGGGACTGACGAGCAGTGGGATGCGGCAGAGGCGGCGCTTGCGGCAGCGCTTGACGCGCAAGGGCTGGCTTACGATCTGCAGCCAGGTGAGGGGGCGTTTTACGGTCCGAAGATCGAGTTTTCGCTCAAGGATTGCCTGAATCGCGTCTGGCAGTGCGGCACGCTGCAGCTCGATTTCAATCTGCCAGTGCGCCTGGGGGCTGAGTATATAGCCGAGGACAACACCAAGAAGGTGCCGGTCATGTTGCACCGTGCCATCCTGGGCTCGCTTGAGCGTTTCATCGGCATCCTGATCGAACATCACGCCGGCGCCTTGCCGTTGTGGCTGGCGCCTGTTCATGCGGTGGTGATGAACATCTCCGAAGGGCAGGCCGAGTATGCGAAGGAAGTCGCACTCCGCCTGAAGAAAGCGGGTTTCCGAGTCGAAGCGGATTTGCGCAACGAGAAGATTAACTATAAAATCCGCGAACATAGCGTGCACAAGCTGCCTTACCAGATCGTCGTAGGCGAAAAAGAAAAGGCGGGCGGCGTCGTTGCAGTGCGCGTTCGGGGCGGCCAGGATCTTGGCCAGATGCCCATCGATACGTTGATCGAGCGCTGGCTTCGCGAAGTTGAGGCGAAGGCCGGGTCGGTCTGACTTTGATTTTTATGGAGATTTGAACCATCGCTCAAGAGAAGAAGCAGCGCGTCAACGGGGAAATCACCGCGCCTGAGGTTCGTCTGGTTGGTGAAGACGGTGAGCCGCTTGGTATTGTTTCCCTGAGGGCCGCCCTCGAGGCCGCTGATGAAGCGGGTATGGATCTGGTTGAAATCGCGCCGATGGCGCAACCCCCGGTCTGCCGGGTGATGGATTTCGGCAAGTTCAAGTACCAGGAGCAGAAGAAAGCGCATGAAGCGCGTCTGAAGCAGAAGCAGGTGCAGGTCAAGGAAGTCAAGCTGCGTCCGGGTACGGACGAAAACGACTACCAGATCAAGCTGCGTAACCTGAAACGCTTCCTGGAAGAGGGTGACAAGTGCAAGGTGACCTTGCGCTTTCGCGGACGTGAAATGGCGCACCAGGAATTCGGTTTGCGTCAGCTTGAGCGGGTAAAGGCGGATCTGGAAGAAATCGGCCAGGTCGAGCAGATGCCGAAGATGGAAGGGCGGCAGATGATCATGGTGATCGCGCCCAAGAAAAACCGCTGATCAAGCGGTATGCAGGATTTGCCCCGGTAGTCGGGGCTGATACCCTGTCTGGTCGTTGTGGCTGGGCAGGAAAACAAGTGGTGTCGGGTGTCAAACGTACCTGAACCGGTACTACCTGACGGCATTCTATAAACCGGAGTCTCAGCAATGCCCAAGATGAAGACCAAGAGCGGCGCCAAGAAGCGCTTCAAGGTTCGCTCCAGCGGTGGGATCAAGCGGTCCCAGGCGTTCAAGCGCCACATCCTTACCAAGAAGACCACCAAGAGCAAGCGTCAGCTGCGCGGCATGACTGAAGTTCATGCCAGCGATGAAAAGCTGATCCGTGCCATGTTGCCTTACGCTTGATAGGAGACCGCCATGCCCAGAGTTAAACGTGGTGTAACCGCCCGCGCACGTCACAAGAAAGTTCTCGACCAGGCCAAGGGGTACCGCGGCCGTCGTAAAAACGTATATCGCATCGCCAAGCAGGCGGTGATGAAGGCCGGTCAGTACGCTTACCGCGACCGTCGTCAGCGCAAGCGTCAGTTCCGCGCCCTGTGGATCGTCCGTATCAACGCCGCTGCGCGTGAACTCGGTCTGACCTACAGCACCTTCATGAATGGCCTGAAGAAGGCTGCCGTCGAAGTGGACCGCAAGGTTCTGGCCGATCTGGCCGTGTTTGACAAGCCCGCGTTTGCTGCGCTCGCCGCGCAAGCCAAGGCCCAAATCGCTGCGTAAGTTTCCGCAGCCCGAAAAAAGGAGGCCTGGCCTCCTTTTTTTTTCTGATCTTCCCGGAATGGCAGGGACATGGATAACCTCGATCAACTGGTTCAACAGGCCGAAGCCGCATTTTCTGCTGCAGCCGATAGCGCCCAGCTCGAGCAGGCAAAGGCGCGTTTTCTGGGTAAAAGCGGCTCGCTCACCGAGCTTCTGAAAGGGCTGGGCAAGCTGCCCGCCGAGGAAAAGCGCGAAGCCGGTGCAGCAATCAATCGCGTCAAGCTGGCCATCGAGACGGCGCTTGAGGCGCGTCGTGAAGCCCTGCGCGAGGCCGCGCTGATGGCACAACTGGCATCTGAGGCGCTGGACGTCACCCTGCCGGGACGAGGTGCGACCATAGGCGGGCTGCATCCGGTCAGCCGTTCGCTCGAGCGGGTTGAGGCGCTGTTTCGTTCCATCGGGTTTGTCGTGGCCGACGGACCCGAGATCGAGACCGACTGGCACAACTTCACCGCGCTGAACACGCCGGAGAACCATCCTGCACGTTCCATGCACGACACCTTCTATCTCGAAGGTCGCGACGATGTGTTGCTGCGCACCCATACCAGTCCGGTACAGATCCGCGCCATGCTTGAGCATGTAGAGCGACACAAGCATCTCGAGGTCATGCCGGACATCCGCGTCATTGCGCCAGGTCGGGTTTATCGTGTTGACTCGGATGCGACCCATTCGCCCATGTTCCATCAGGTCGAGGGGTTATGGGTCGGCGAGCACGTCAGCTTCGTCGATCTGAAGGGTGTGATTGCCGACTTTTTGCGCAAGTTCTTTGAAACCGAAGATCTCCAGGTCCGCTTCCGCCCGTCGTTCTTTCCCTTTACCGAGCCCTCTGCCGAGATCGATGTCGCCTTCATGAGTGGCGCGCTCGAAGGGCGTTGGCTGGAGATCGCAGGTTGCGGCATGGTGCATCCGAACGTGCTGCGTTTCGGTGGCATCGATCCCGAGCGCTACACCGGTTTTGCCTTCGGCATGGGCCCGGATCGGCTGACCATGCTGCGCTACGGTGTCAATGATCTGCGCCTCTTCTTCGAGGGCGATCTGCGTTTCTTGAGCCAATTCAGGTAAGCGAATCATGCAATTTTCAGAACAGTGGTTGCGGACCTTCGTCAATCCGTCGCTCGATAGCGCCGCGTTGGGTCACCTGATGACCATGGCCGGTCTGGAGGTCGAAGAGGCGGATCCGGTTGCGCCCGCCTTTACCGGCATCGTCGTGGCGCAGATCGTCGAAGCCGAGAAACATCCCAATGCGGACAAGCTGCGTGTTTGCAAGGTTGATGCTGGCACGGGCGAGTTGCTGCAGATCGTCTGTGGTGCGCCAAACGCGGCTGCAGGCCTCAAGGTGCCGTGCGCCAAGGTGGGGGCCGTGCTGCCGGGCGATTTTGCAATCAAGGCGGCCAAGTTGCGCGGGGTCGAGTCGTTTGGCATGCTGTGCTCGGCGCGTGAGTTGGGTCTGTCCGAGGATCATGCCGGGTTGCATGTGCTGCCGGAAGATGCGCCGGTAGGCTCCGACATCCGTGATTATCTTGGGCTCGATGACACGCTGTTCACCATCAAGCTGACGCCGAATCGGGCTGACTGTCTGAGCCTGAGTGGTGTGGCGCGCGAGGTGGCTGCGCTGACTGACTCGATGCTGACGCTGCCGGCTGTTCAGCCTGTCCTGCCGGGCATTGATGATCGCCGGTCCATCGTGCTCGATGCGCCGGCAGCTTGCCCGCGCTATTGCGGCCGCATCCTGCGGGGGGTCGATGCCAAGGCGCCGACACCGGAGTGGATGAAGCAGCGATTGCAGCGCAGCGGCATCCGCGCGATCAGCGCATTGGTGGATATCACCAACTACGTGATGCTTGAACTGGGTCAGCCCTTGCATGCCTTCGATAACGCCCGTCTGGATGGGGCCATTCATGTCCGCATGCCGCGTGCTGGTGAGCAACTCAAGCTGCTCAATGAGCAGATTGTGACGCCTGCCGTCGATACCCTGCTGATTGCAGATGATGCGCGCGCGCTGGCCATGGCCGGTGTGATGGGCGGAGAGGAGAGCGGTATCACGCTCGATACGACAGATGTCTTTCTGGAAAGCGCTTTCTTTGCTCCAGCGGCGATTGCCGGTCGGGCGCGAGCCCACGGCTTTGTCTCCGATGCCTCGCATCGTTTCGAGCGTGGGGTGGACTTCGAACTTGCACGGCCGGCGATCGAGCGGGCGACCCGCCTGATCCTGGATATCTGCGGTGGTGTGGCAGGTCCGGTGGAAGAAGCTGTGGCGGTCGAAGCGCTGCCTCAGCGTCCTGCCGTGCGTCTGCGTCCTGCGCGTGCGCGCCGCGTGCTGGGTATTGATCTGAACAACGCCGAGATCGAGTCCCTGCTGCGGCGTGTGCACCTTGCGCCGGTGCAGTCGGGTGACGATTTTCTGGTCACTCCGCCGTCGTTCCGTTTCGATATCGAAATTGAAGAAGATCTGATCGAAGAGTTGGTGCGTCTCTACGGCTATGACAATATCCCGGCCCGGGTACCGCAGGGCGGGTTGATGATGCTGGAGCGCAGCGAATCGTCGCGCACGGTGTGGGATGTGCGTCACCTGCTGGCGGCGCGGGGCTTTCAGGAGGTGGTCAACTTCGCCTTTGTCGAAGACGCGTGGGAGCGGGATTTCTGCGCCAATGACGATCCTATCCGTCTGGCCAATCCGATCGCCAGTCAGATGAGTGTGATGCGCTCCAGTCTGATTCCGGGGCTGGTGGCCAATCTGGCGACCAATCGGAAGCGTCAGCAAGCCCGGGTACGGGTGTTCGAGATTGGTCGTTGTTTCGAGCGCAAGGCCGATGGCGAGCCTGTGGCTGGCTTCCATCAGCCGATGAGGATTGCCGCCCTGGTTTCAGGTACGGCCTTGCAGGAGCAATGGGGTGAGCGTGCTCGGCCGGTGGATTTTTACGATCTCAAGGGTGATCTCGAGGCTTTGTTTGCGCCGCGCGAGCTGTGCTTCGAGCGTGTGTCTGACCCCGCCCTGCATCCGGGGCGTGCGGCTGCGGTGATGCTGGACGGGCGCCATATTGGTGTGGTCGGCGAGCTGCATCCGGTGTGGGTGCAACGTTACGAGCTCGGTACCGCGCCGATCGTGTTCGAGATCGAGCTTGGGGGTGCGCTGCAGGCGGAAATGCCGGTTTTCGCAACGGTTTCGAAGATGCCTGCAGTGGCCCGTGACCTGGCGCTGGTGCTGGGTCAGGAGGTGCCGGTTGCCCGTGTGCTGGAAGTGCTCGAAGCGGCGGCGTCAGGTATTGTCAGCGCAATTGAGTTGTTCGATGTCTATCATGGCAAGGGCATTGATCCCGACAAGAAGAGCCTTGCTTTCAGGGTGTTGATGCAAGATACTCAGCGCACACTTGAAGATTCGGAAGTGGATGCGGCAATGAATGCGCTGATCCGTCATGCTGAGCTCACTCTGGGCGCTCGACTGCGTGGATCAGGAGAATGAACGTGACCTTGACGAAGGCCGAGCTGGCAGACCTGTTGTTTGAGCAGGTCGGGCTGAACAAGCGTGAAGCCAAGGATATGGTGGAAGGCTTCTTTGAAGAAATCCGGACAGCGCTGGAGCGTGGCGATAGCGTCAAGCTTTCCGGCTTCGGTAATTTCCAGTTGCGTGACAAGCCACAGCGGCCTGGCCGGAACCCCAAGACCGGCGAGGAGATTCCGATCACCGCTCGTCGGGTGGTGACCTTTCATGCCAGTCAGAAGCTGAAGGCGGCGGTGGAGGAACTCAGTGATGCAAGCAAGCAACCCTGAAATTTCGAGTGCCGACCTGCCGCCCATTCCGGCAAAGCGCTATTTCACCATCGGAGAAGTCAGCGAACTTTGCGGTGTCAAGGCGCACGTGCTGCGTTACTGGGAGCAGGAGTTCACCCAGCTGAAGCCTGTCAAGCGGGGGGGGAACCGTCGCTACTATCAGCATCATGAGGTTCTGCTGGTGCGTCGTATCAGGCATTTGCTGTATGACGAAGGCTTTACCATTTCCGGTGCGCGAAATCGCCTCGGTGAAGCGGCCATCCATCAGGTCGAGGAGGCCGAGGTCGCCGAGCGATACAAGGCGGTGATCCGCGAAGTGCGCGCGGAACTGGAGTTCGCAATGAGCTTCCCTTGAAAGGCATGTCGGCAATCGAATTGCAGCGCACTGGCAAGCGCGACATACACTCGGACTCCATTCTGCATCGCCCTCGCAGACGTACCTCAGCAGGGCCTCGCATCAGCGATGCGCAAAGAGATAACGGCCTGGGGTGGAGCAAAAGAGTGGGACAGAAAAGGCTGTCCCACGGTTGTCCCATGAAACTGCCCAAAAC
>Ga0075012_10001335_pt1 | contig 25470 bp, 21 predicted proteins | sample All_14_2_FD_71474 | JGI IMG/M metagenome (GOLD analysis project Ga0075012, IMG submission 71474) | Freshwater microbial communities in response to fracking from Pennsylvania, USA - Allegheny Zone_MetaG_DW_15 | ecosystem: Environmental > Aquatic > Deep subsurface > Groundwater > Drilled...
ACAGATGATTTACAAAAAACAATCGACTATGTTGTAGTGAACAAAATTGTACGTGAAGAATAGCCATTTCTTCACGTACAATTTTGTTCACTACAACATAGTCGATTGTTTTTTGTAAATCATCTGTAGCTGCAGCTATACTAAAATCTGTATTTAACATAACGTCAACAAGGTAATGTCCCCCAATTTTTCCTTCTTCTGGCAAGCAACCATGAAAGGCGTAAATTTTTATCCCATTGACCTCAATTGTGTGTTTCATGCAGTTGTTTTTATTTTTTCTATTGCGCTAAGACCTTGATTCATACGTTCTAAACATTCTTCTTTTCCGAAGAAAGCAGCAATTTCGAACATACTTGGCCCCATTCCAGTACCAGTTAGTAAAACTCTAAAATTGGGTAAAATTGCACCAATTCCAACAGATTTGTCTTCAAGGAAGGATTTGAAGGCAATTTCTATTGAGTCATGGTCAAAAGACGAAAGATCAGATAAAACACTTAACCAATCTTTCATAAGTTGAGTTGTTTCTTCTTTCCATTTTTTAGATACGGTTTGATCGTCGTAAGTTGTTGGTCGCTCTAATAAATAACTTCCTTCACTTAATATGTCTTGAACAAATGTTGCTCGCTCTTTCATTAAATGACAGACTGTTGCTAAACGTGAAACATCCATGTCGGTTGTATCAATTAATTTGGCTAATTGAGTTGCTAATTCTTCATTAGAGGTCGATCTCAAATATTGTTGTTGGAACCATTTCGTTTTATCCGGATCGAATTTAGCTCCAGCTTTAGAAACTCTATCCAATGTAAATACTTCTGATAACTCCTCTAAACTAAAAATCTCTTGTGTCGTACCTGGGTTCCAGCCAAGGAAAGCTAACATATTAATAAATGCTTCTGGGAAATAACCTTTTTCTCTATATCCGGAATATAACTCTCCTTCTGCAGTTGTCCAATCTGTTGGAAACACTGGAAAGCCTAAGCGGTCACCATCTCGTTTCGATAATTTACCATTTCCATCTGGTCTTAATAATAAAGGTAAATGTGCAAATTCAGGACAGTCCCAACCAAAGGCTTCATATAACATAACATGCAATGGAGCAGATGGCAGCCATTCTTCACCACGGATTACATGACTGATTTCCATTAAATGATCATCTACAATATTTGCTAAATGATAAGTTGGCATTCCATCACTTTTGAAAAGAACCTTATCATCTAAATTATTTGTATTCACAACAACCCATCCACGGATAATATCTTCGAAACGAATATCGCGATTACGAGGCATTTTCATGCGAATTACGTATGGCTCTCCTTTCGCTAGTAATTCATCAACCGTATCCTGTGGTAAGGTTAATGAGTTTTTAAGGGAAGTACGTGTAACACTGTTATATTGCCAATTGGGCATACCCATCAACTTAGCTTTATCGCGCATTTCATCTAACTCTTCTGCTGAGTCAAAAGCGTAATATGCTTTATCTTCTTTTACCAGTTGTTCTGCAAAAGGCTTGTACATTTCCTTCCGTTCTGATTGAACGTATGGCCCAAAGTCACCACCTAACCCTGGTCCTTCAGTAGGCATAATACCACACCACTTCAAAGCATCCATAATGTAATCTTGAGCACCAGGAACAAAACGAGTTTGATCTGTATCTTCGATGCGTATTAAGAATGTACCATTGTTTTTCTTGGCAAATAAGTAATTGTAAAGTGCTGTACGAACACCACCCATGTGAAGTGGTCCTGTTGGAGATGGTGCGAATCTAACGCGAACTGGTTTTTGAGCCATTGAATTATTTTTTTTGCAAAGATAGTTAGTTTTAAAACAATGGCAGGTTTTATGTTTGCATTAACATTTGAACAGATAGTCGTTGTTACTGTATCGTTAAAATAGTTTAAGAATTGTTTTTTCTGTTCGATATGTTTTAACTTAGTAAGTTATTCTTTAAGAATTGTATAATATGGGGTCTTTTAGTCAATTAATTGAGCAAATTGATGCGTTTATTCGCAAGTACTATAAGAACATGATGCTTCGTGGACTTATTTTATTTGTTGGAGTATTTCTGCTTAGTTTTCTAGTCACTACCACCTTAGAATATTTTGGACGCTTTGGTAATACTGTTCGTGCCGTTATGTTCTTTGGGTTCATAGGAGTAAACATCCTCATTTTCGTTAAGTATATTCTCATCCCATTATTGAAATTATATTCTTTTGGTGATCGAATTAATCGCTATCAAGCATCAGATATAATAGGTTCTTTTTTTCCGAATGTATCGGATAGATTAAAGAATACACTTCAACTTCAAGATAATTTAGATGCGCAAGTCGGAAATATTGAATTGATTAGAGCGAGTGTTTCACAACGAGCTGCAAGTTTATCTGTTGTTCCTTTTACTTCTGCGATTGATTTAAAAGAAAATAAGAAGTATGCAAAGTACCTAATTCCAATTTTTCTTTTATTGCTTAGCATAGCTGTATTTGTGCCTTCATTAATTACTCAAGGAACAGAACGTGTTGTGAATTTTGATAAAGAATATAAACCAATAGCACCATTTTCTTTTCACTTGCAAGGATCAAGTTTGACCGTAGAAGAAGGTCAAGATGTACCAGTTGTGTTAGATTTGAAAGGATCTGGATTGCCAGAGCACGTTTATATTGTGAGTGAAAATGGGAAGTTTTTAATGACTCGCGCGGCAAAAAACAAGTTTACAGGAACAATAAAAAAACCAAAAAATTCAGCTTCGTTTTACTTTGTTGCTAATGAGTATGAGAGTGAAACATACAATTACAAATTAATTGGTAAGTCTGTCATAGGTAAGTTTGAGGCACGCCTTTCTTATCCAAGTTACTTAGGAAAGGAAGATGAAATTATTTCGAATGCGGGTGATATGACGGTCCCAGAAGGAACGCTAGTTGAATGGAGTGTGTTAACTAAAAACACGAAAAAAGTTCGTTTTACAATTAATAATGAAGCTAAGCTTTTTGAATCAGAAGGATTTAAAGTAAGTAAGCGATTCGATAGTAATGCATGGATTAATGTCTTTCTGTCAAACAAAGAGAATGGAAAGATTGATTCATCTGGTTTTCAATTGACAGTAATTAAAGATGCATTCCCATCTATTGAAGTGCAAGAATTGAAGGATAGTGTTTCTGATGGATTGCGTTTTTTTAGTGGTAATATCAGTGATGATTATGGATTAAAGAATCTTTCATTTGTGTATACAATCATTTCTGAGAATGGAAAGAAACGAGAAAATCGTCTGAATGTTAGAAGTGTTTCGGGTATCGCGTCACCATTTGATTTTGCTGTCGATTTTAGAAGAGAAGATGTTCAGCTGAAGGATCGCATCGAATATTATTTTGTGGTTTCAGATAATGATGGTGTGAATGGAAGTAAATCTACACGCAGTAACACATACACATATGAACTGCCTTCATTGGACGAGTTGAATGAAAAACGTGATGAGGATCAAAAGAACATAGCAGCAGATTTAAATGATGTTTTAAAAAAGACCCAAGAATTTCAGAAGAAATTAGATCAGTTAAAAAAGGAAACGATGAATTCAAAATCATCTGATTGGAACAAGATGAACCAATTGAATCAGATGAAGGAAGAACAAAAGAGCTTAATGGAGTCGTTGGAAAACTTGCAGAAAGAAATGTCTAAAAGTGCTGAGGAGAAGAATCAATTATCAGAAATGGATGCTGATCTTTTAGAGAAACAAGAGATGATAGAGAAGCTGTTAGAAGAACTAATGGATGATGAGCTGCGCAGTTTATTAGATGAATTAGAGAAGTTGATGCAACAAAATAATAAAGATGAACTAAAAGATAAGTTGGACGAATTAAATACTTCATCGGAAGATATGAAGAAGCAGCTTGATCGTAGTTTGGAAATGCTTAAGAGACTTCAGGTTAATGAGAAGATAGACGATGTTGAAAAGGAACTGAAGGACTTGGCAAAAGAACAGGAAGAGTTAAAAGAGAAAATTGAAAAGGAGGAACTTTCTGATGAAAAAGCAAAGCAGGAGCAAGAAGAGTTGAATAAGAAATTCGATGAGTTAAAAGAAGATTTAAAAGAGCTCAACGACTTGAATAAAGCGCTTGAGAAACCTATGGCAATAGATAATGCTTTAGAGAAGCAAGAAAGCATTAAAGAGCAAATGGAAGGCGCTAAGAAGGACCTAGAGGATAAGAAAGAGAAGAAGGCTGGTGAGAAACAAAAAAGTGCAGCTGAAGAGATGAAGGAAATGGCGGAATCCTTGGAACAAATGCAACAAGAATCGAATAAGCAACAACAGGAAGAGGACATTAATTCCTTGAGAGCTATTCTTGAGAGTTTGATGAAGTTAAGTTTTGGACAAGAAGACGTAATGCAACGTTTTGCTAAAGTTAACGACATAGATCCAGCCTATAAGAAGTATGGTCGTGTACAACGTCGTATCGTTGATGATACTAAAGAGGTGAGAGATAGTTTGATGGCATTAGCAAAAAGACAGCCTAAAATTGCTTCGTTTATTGATAAGGAATTGAATTTGATCAGTGCCAATCATAATCTTTCTCTGGAGGATATTGAGGAACGTCGTAAACGAGAGTTAGGTCAACATCAGCAATATGTAATGACTTCGTATAACAATCTTGCTTTGTTATTAAATGAAAGCCTGGAGTCTATGCAGCAAGAAATGAAAAGCATGATGGAAGGTTCAGGTAGTTGCAGTAAGCCAGGTGGAAAGGGTAAGCCAAAATCGGGTGAGTCTATGTCGCCTGGCGATATGAAACAGATGCTTAAGAAGCAATTAGAGCAAATGCAAAAAGGCCCTAATCCCGGTGGAGATAAACCTGGAGATAAGCCAGGAGACAAGCCGGGCGATAAACCAGGAGGTAATTCAGGAATGGGTATGCAAGGGTTAGGAAACAAGCAAATTGCTAAGATGGCAGCTGAGCAAACGGCTATTCGTCAACGACTCGAACAAATGCGCAATGAAATGAATAAGGATGGTAAAGGCTCAGGAAACAAGCTGAATCCATTAATTAAAGAGCTTGAACAACAAGAACGTGATTTGATCAATAAAGATTGGTCAAGAGATTTAATTAAACGTCAAAAGGATATTATGACGCGTTTATTGGAAAGTGAGAAAGCTATGATGGAGCGTGGTTTTGAGGAGAAACGTGAAAGTAAATCTGGAAAAAATGAGTCCTATGGTAACCATATTCGATTTGATGAGTATAACAAGCAAAAGCTACGTCAGATTGAATTATTAAAGGCTGTGGACCCTTCTTTGAATAAGTATTATAGGGATAAGGCAAATGAGTTTTTCAATCAACGTTAAGTAAGTTTTACTACACGTTTGTTACTATATGAAAGAAGGTTTTGAGATTATTGAGTCAATTACGATTGCATCGGATTTTCAAGAAATACAAAGAGTGGAATCTTTAGTTGATAAAGTTTGTAACTCCATTGGTGTTAATGAAGACTTTTATGGAAACGTTTTAATTGCGGTCACTGAAGCGGTTAACAATGCTATAGAGCACGGAAACAAGAAGCGTGCTGATCTTTCTGTTGAAGTGGGTGTTGGTGATTCTGAAGAGGAATTTTGTTTCGCTATAAAGGATTTTGGAGGAGGTTTTGATTATGAACATCTTCCAGACCCAACTGCTCCTGAAAATATATTAAAAGAGAATGGCCGTGGTATTTTCTTGATGAGAAGTTTGGCTGATGAGGTTGTTTTTGAGAATGACGGCAGAGAGGTTAATATTTATTTTACTAAGTAAATGATAGTTGTTCATACAATTGATATTGAAATTCCGAATCTAGATTCGGAATTTTTCGTTTTACCCCTTTCTAATTTATTAGACGAGGAGAGTAAAGTCTTGGGTGATTTGAATTTGATTTTTTGTTCGGATGAGTATTTATTGGAAATGAATAGGGAACATTTAGATCATGATTATTACACCGACATTATTACGTTTGATTATTGTATGGGCAATGTCGTTTCTGGTGATTTATTTATTTCATACGATCGAGTTTGTGACAACGCATCGGTTTTTAAAGTTTCTACATTAGAGGAGCTTTGTCGTGTGTGTGCGCACGGCACACTTCATCTTTGTGGTTACGGTGACAAGACAGATGATGAAATATCCATAATGCGTGCAAAGGAAAGTTATTATTTACGATTGTTTGGTTTCACGTGAAACATTCTATGAGGTTGTTGTAATTTTGTTCCACGTGAAACAATAAGATATGTTAGGAAGATATGATGTGATAGTGGTTGGTGCAGGACATGCTGGTTGTGAGGCTGCCAATGCTGCGGCGAAGATGGGGAGCAAGGTTTTGTTGATCACTATGAATATGAATACAATTGCTCAAATGAGTTGCAATCCTGCTATGGGTGGTGTGGCGAAAGGGCAAATTGTTCGAGAAATTGATGCTTTGGGTGGTGGTTCTGGTATTGTAAGTGATTTAAGTGCGTTGCAATTCCGTATGTTGAATTTGTCCAAGGGTCCAGCAATGTGGTCACCCAGAACTCAAAATGATCGTATGCGATTTGCAGAGGAATGGAGATTGATGTTAGAGAGAAATATCAATGTTGATTTCTGGCAGGACATGTGCAACGGATTAATTGTTGAGAATGATGTTGTCAAGGGTGTTAAGACATCTTTGGGAATTGATGTTTTTGCTGAGGCAGTCGTTTTAACGAATGGTACTTTTTTGAATGGATTAATTCATTTAGGAGAAAAACAGTTTGGTGGAGGGCGAGCAGCAGAAAGGGCATCAACTGGAATAACTGAAGATTTATTGAGTCTGGGTTTTGAAGCAGGAAGAATGAAAACTGGGACACCTCCACGTGTTGATGGAAGAAGTTTGAATTATGAACGAATGGAGATTCAAGAAGGAGATGTGAATCCTTCAAAATTCAGTTACACAAATACGAGTGCGTTAGCACATCAGTTGGCTTGTCACATTACATATACAAATGAGAAGACACATGATATGTTGAGGACTGGTTTTGATCGAAGTCCTATGTTTAATGGTTCGATTAAAAGTACAGGTCCTAGATATTGTCCAAGTATAGAAGATAAGATTAATCGTTTTGCGGACCGCGATCGGCACCAGATTTTCGTTGAACCAGAAGGCTGGAATACTGTGGAGATATACGTTAATGGTTTTAGTACAAGCTTGCCTGAGGATGTACAATTGTCAGCTATGAAAACTATTCCGGGTTTTGAAGAGGCAAAAATGTTCAGACCTGGTTATGCAATTGAATATGATTACTTCCCCCCTACTCAGTTAAAACATACATTAGAAACAAAGTTGATTGCTAATTTATATTTTGCTGGACAAATAAATGGTACTACGGGATATGAAGAAGCTGCATGCCAGGGATTGATGGCTGGAATAAATGCGCATCGAAAAATAAACGGTTTAAGTGATTTTATTCTCAATCGTAACGATGCTTATATAGGTGTTTTGATTGATGATTTGATAACAAAAGGCACGAAGGAACCATATCGTATGTTTACTTCTAGGGCGGAATATCGTATTTTATTACGTCAGGATAATGCAGATTTACGTTTGACACCTTTAGGTTTTGAAATTGGATTAGCGAGTGAAGACGACCTGATTCGTGTTGACAAGAAACGATCAGCAACTGAACAGTTGATAAAGTCTTTTCGATCTATTGGTGTTACCCCTGAGCAGGCGAATCCTAGTTTAGAAATTTTAGGGAGTTCACCGATTCAACAACAGGTTAAGTTTAATTCTTTATTGACTCGCCCTCAAGTTTCTCTTGAAAATATTGGTAATGTTAATCAAGATATTATTTCTGCGATTGATATGGCTAAAGATCAACATGAGGACAGTGTGATTCAAGCAGAGATAGTTTTAAAGTATGAAGGTTATATTCAACGAGAAGAAGAACAAGCGTTGAAACAAAGTCGTTTGGAGGATGTGAAGATTCCAGAAAGTTTGGATTATAAAGGAATTAAGAGCCTTAGTTTGGAGGCGGTAGAAAAGTTAATGAAGATTCGTCCTGTTACTATTGGTCAAGCATCAAGAGTGAGTGGCGTTTCTCCTAGTGATATATCCGTGTTGTTGATCCATTTGAATCATTAGATTTTGTTTCACGTGAAACAACAACAAAAAAAAATGGTCGCTTTAGTTAAAAAGCGACCATTTTTTTTAATTAGTTGGCTCTCGCCAATCTCCATTTTCTTTAATGAGATTTATCAGTTCTTCAACAGCAGATTCTTCTGCTATGTTTTTTCGAACCACTTCCTTCTCCTTGTATAAGTTTATTTTTCCTGGACCTGTTCCTACATATCCATAATCAGCATCCGCCATTTCACCAGGACCATTTACGATACATCCCATGATGCCGATTTTGATTCCTTTTAAGTGGGAAGTTACCTTTCTAATTTTACCGGTTGTTTCTTGAAGATCAAATAAGGTTCTTCCGCAAGAGGGACATGATATGTATTCTGTTTTTGAAATACGTGTTCGGGTAGCTTGCAGTATTCCAAAGCATGTTGAATTAACAAAGGTTTGAGGGAGGTTTGATTTAATCCAAATGCCATCTCCAAAACCATCAATTAACATGCTTCCTAATTCACTTGAATGATACAATTGGAACTTGTCTTCTTCGTTAAACACCGAATTTTGACATAGAATTACCGGGTTTTTAATATTGTTAATCGCAAAATTCATATAAATATCACGAAAAACATGTGTTTGGTTGCTATAGTTACTGCTTAATACGAGTACTGCATTTGGGTGCTGTTTGATCATCGCATAGTCCAAGGTGCTATCATTAATGGATAGAAAATAGACCTGTTGAGGACTAAGCTGTGACAAATCATCTGTAGCTGAAACAAGTGGATAGTATCCTTTTTTTGTAGAAAAATTTTCTTTCCAATTGGTAAATGAACAGATTACTCCAAGCATACCAGGGACTTCAAAGTCTAATTGATTTTCTCCGATGAACACATAGTCTGCTGCTTGTTCTTGCAGTGACCATTTATCAAGTTGAATAGAGTAATTGTATCCGAATCCATAAAAGTTAGCCGCTTTTATTTCAGTTTTATTCGACAGATCTGCAACAACGATTGGAACATGCTTGCCACCAATGTTCTCTAAACTATTTGCTTCTCTTCGGTGATGATCAAATGGATTATATGGCAGTAATGACCAATCAGAAGATGTGAATTCTTTTTCGTTTGTATGGATTAAGTATTTTTCTGCTAATAAACGTGCCACTGGAATTTCGAACTCAGGTTCTTCGGTAAGTGAAACACGGATGGTATCACCTATTCCATCTTCTAACAAGGCACCAATTCCAACAGCTGATTTAATTCTGCCATCTTCACCATCACCAGCTTCAGTTACACCTAGGTGAATAGGATAATAGCGTTTGTTTTCTAACATTCTAGCACTCAATAACCTATATGCTTGCACCATTACAAGTGTATTACTTGCTTTCATTGAAATTACCAATTGGTCGTAATCATGCTTTTCACAAATGCGAATAAATTCAAATGCTGATTCTACCATACCTTCTGGAGTATCTCCATAACGACTTAAAATACGATCTGATAGTGAACCATGATTGGTTCCTATGCGCATTGCCGTTCCGTGTTCTTTACATAAAAGTACAAGAGGGGTAAACTTTGTTTCTATACGTTGAAGCTCGTCGTTATAGGTTTCGTCTGTATATTCAATTGTTTCAAATTTTTTCTTATCGGCATAATTCCCTGGATTCACGCGAACTTTTTCCACAAGTTTTGCAGCAATTTCTGCGGCATTGGGTGTAAAGTGAATATCCGCTACAAGAGGGGTTGTGTAACCACGTGCATTCAATTTTTGACGAATTACACCAAGGTTTTCTGCTTCATTCTTGCTTGGAGCAGTTAAACGTACAAGCTCACAACCAGCTTCTATCATCCGAATGGATTGTTCTACAGAACCATCTGTGTCCATTGTGTCGGTTGTTGTCATTGATTGTAGTCGAATGGGATTGTCCCCACCAAGTGATAAATCACCCACTTTTACTTCAATGGTGTGAATTTTTTCTCTTTTTAAGAAATCAATACAATAGATATTCTTCAACTTTTTTTGCATTACTGAATCACTCATGAAAGGAATATTTATGGGCTGTAACAAAAATAAGCATTATAATGTTTAACGCTTTTTTATGGTCTAGGATTATAAGAATGGAATGACAATTCTTGTTAAATCTTTGTTATCATAGAAAATAAACTAGTACCTTCGTTTATAATACAATAGAAAATTTATGAGCATTCCTAAAATTACGTTCTCCGGTAATCATAACGAAGAATTCTATAAAGTGCTGAGACAGAGAGTCAACACGTACTTTAAATCAAATAATATTTCTAAATATGCTAATGGTAAAATGATCTTTAAGACCGTTTGCATGTTTTTATTATTCTTGACACCACTTACCCTACTTTTAACAGTAAAAGGTAATATGTGGTTTGAAATCAGCATGTGGTTGACAATGGGTCTAGGCATGGCAGGATTAGGTTTATCTGTTATGCACGATGCTAATCATGGTACATATTCTCGTAACGAAAAAGTGAATCGTTGGGTGGGTTACGTTTTATTTATGTTAGGTGGTAGTGACGTTAACTGGAGAATTCAGCATAATGTGTTACACCATACTTACACAAATGTAACTGGAATGGACGAAGATATTAATCCAGGACCTGTTATGCGATTTTCTCCGCATGAGAAAAGAAGAGTATTACACCGTTTTCAACATATTTATGCATGGTTTTTCTATGGTTTAATGACGTTAATGTGGTTCTTAACGAAAGATTACAAGCAAGCTTTCCGTTACAAGAAAATGGGTTTAATTGAATCTCAAAATATTACATTCACGCGCCATTTAACAACTTTGATTGTATTCAAAATAATTTATGGTATTGCAATTATTGGTGTTCCGATGTGGTTAACAGCATCACCTTGGTGGTTTACAATTGTTGGTTTTATTTCCATGCAATTTATTACAGGTGTCATTTTAGCTGCTATTTTTCAACCAGCTCACGTCGTGCCAACATCAGATTATCCAATGCCAGATGCTTCTGGTAATATCGATGCAGATTGGGCAGTAAATCAAATTTACAACACAGCGAATTTTGCTCCAGGAGCAAAATTACTTTCGTGGTATGTTGGTGGATTGAATTATCAGGTTGAGCACCATTTGTTCCCAAATATTTGTCATATACACTATAGCAAAATTTCAAAAATTGTAAAGGAAACGGCAGCAGAGTATAATTTGCCTTATCATTCTTACAGAACATTCGGTAAAGCGCTTTCTGAGCATACCAAAATGTTGCGAAATTTAGGTCGTTATGATGATGCACCTGGTGTTCACTAATTAAATTTACTTCGAATGAATTTCGAAGATTTTCGAGAATATTGTTTAAGAAAGCCTTTTGTTTCAGAAGGCTTTCCTTTTGACCAAAAAACGCTGGTACTAAAAGTGGCTGGTAAAATGTTTGCACTGGCTGATATAGAAGATTTTAATTCGATTAATTTAAAATGTGATCCTGAAAAGTCGATTGAATTGCGAGAACGTGTTGCCGGAATACAACCAGGTTATCATATGAATAAAAAGCATTGGAATACAGTTTCGGTCAACGAAGATGTTTCACGTGCACTAATTTTTGAGTTAATTGATCACTCCTACGATTTAGTATTTAATTCACTTCCAAAGAAAACAAGAGATGAGCTTACGCTGGGATAAATTTATTTGGAGTGTGCGTTTGGCAAAGACGAGAAGTCAGGCAAGTGAAGCTATTTCAAAAGGGAAGATAAAGATTAATGGTTCACAAATCAAACCATCCAAAGAGCCAAAAATTGGTGATACAATATTGATTTCACATAATAGTGCAGTCTTTTCTTATAAGGTACTTAATCTGTTGGATAAACGGGTTGGACCGAAGTTGGTAGTTGACTATTTGGTTGAAACCACCACGGACGAGGAAAAAGAAAAGTTCAGGTTATATAAATTGGCTCAAAGTGCCTACCGTGATAATGGAACTGGAAAACCGACAAAAAAGGATCGTCGTGAATTAGATGATTTCCTTGAAAACTGGGAGGATGACCTAGAGGATTAATTTTTTTTCACTTCTGCTGTAACTTATTTCATGTTACTAGGTCTAACACTTAAGAAACGATAAAAAGTGTTTAAATCTAATATAAATGACATGAAAACAAAAATCTACACACTTGCAGTCCTACTAAGTTCAACAGGATTGTTCGCCCAAGAAAAAACACCAGACACAACTCGTGTCAATATGGGGAAAATGGAAATTATACTGGTTGATCATTCAAAGGAAGAAATGAATGACAGCGAGGATGCAGATATCGACACGGTGAATGCAGAACCATCTGACAGTGATCGAAAAAAGTATGAAGCTCACTGGGCAGGACTTGACATGGGTTTTGGAATGAATTTGAACAATGCCATGGGAACGTCATTTGACGCTAATCCATACTGGGAAAATGATCCCGCAAGATCAATGACATGGAATTTAAATATCCTTGAAAAGAAATTCGCTATTGCAAAGCAATATGTTGGAATTACAACAGGTTTAGGTTTCAGCTTTACACAAATGGCTTTTCGTGATAATTATGTTCTTCAGCACAATTCAGACACATTGTTTGCTGTGATTGATACCGTAAATGATTATTCTAAGAATAAGTTAAGAGCAAATTACCTTACGGTTCCTTTGTTAATTGAATTTGCTACGAATGAAGACGCTGATAAAAGTTTTTATTTAGCAGCAGGTGTTGTTGGAGGAGTTCGCTTGAGTTCTAAAATTAAGCGTGAGGGCGAGTTTGATGGGAAAGATTTTAAGCAATCAGTGAAAGGAATATATGGATTGAACTCTTTTAAATTAGATGCATTGGTGAGGGTGGGTTATGGCGATTGGGGAGCTTTTGCTTCATACAGTCTAATGCCTTTATTTGATACAGAGAAAACAGTAGAGGTATATCCATTGACATTTGGTTTATCTATGAATTTTTAACTCGTAACATAAGTTAAGTTTAGGTAAAGAAAAGCCGTTAGCATTTGCTGGCGGCTTTTTTATTGCATAAAAAAGGGTTAATCCGCCGCAGTGGATTAACCCTTTTTAGAATAAGCATATTCTATTATTTTTTCACAACACTGAATTGAGAAGTTTGTCCATTTTCAAGTGTTACGTTGAAAAGGTAAGAACCTGAATTCAAAGAAGCGATGTTAACAGAAGTTTTTCCATTAACTAACGTTACATTTTGAGAAAGAACTGTTCTACCAGCTAAATCAGTAATGTTTAATGTAGCGTTACCTTCTGCATTTACAGATACTGTAACAACATCAACCGCAGGGTTTGGATAAGCAAGTCCTTCAATAGAAGTTTCTTCGTTTAATCCAGCCTCAGCAGCATCAAACACCATTAAACCTAAAGCAGGAACAACGTCAGCTCCAAATCCAGATGCGAAATAAGCTCCGTCATTTTCAATTGGAGTTACTGGTTGTAAGTAGAATGCTTCATTCCAAACATAGTTTGTTTTAGAATCGAAACCTAAGTAAATACCAGTATTAACTGTTTGAACACACGCTAAATAACGTTGGTTGTCCAATAAAGCAACAGATGTGTTGAATTGTCCAAAAACTGTCTCACCTTGAAGGTCAGAAGGATAATAGTAGTATCCAAAAGCAACTGGCGTTAAGAAGTCAAAAGCCAATGCAGCATCATTTAAATCTGTGAAAGCATCATCCCACTTGTATAAGTTTAATGCCATTTCCTCTCCTGTTAAATCAACAGTTGTACCTTGAGCTGAGAAATAGATTCCAGCAACACCAATACGACTAGCGTTAGCATCACGTAAAACTGCACACTCACCAAACGTATTTGTGTTCGTAGATGGACGGTAACCATTATTTGCAACTGGTAAACCAGTAACTTCATCTAATGTACCCATTGCGAAAATTGAATCATTTACAACGAAGTCAGAAGACACTGAGTTATCAGCATCGTACTCATCAGTAACACCTAAATCCAATGTGTAAGTTACAGTGTAACGTCCAGCAGGATATGATGCTAATGAAAACAATGGGAAAGAAAGTGCTCCACCAGGGATGATATCAACACTATCACCAGATACTACAGAAAAAGGTCCAACAGTTTCATCATAAACAACAGTTGAACTTGGGTTAGTAACAGTTGCAGTTAATGTAAGATTTGTTTGATCATCAATACCATAGTTGTATACACGTGATCCAATTTCGAAATTGAATTCACTCGCATTTTGAGAAAGTTGAGAAACAACACCGTAAGATTTAGAAATCAATGTTGCACCTTTAGTAATTCCACAATCATCATTGTAAAGACCTGTTTTGTTTCCAAAAAAGATGTTTACTGGACCATTTGCCATTTCAGCAATGAAAGTAGCTCCAGTAGCATCAGAAACAAATCCAACAGGAATTGTAACGTTAGCACCATCAGCACCAGCACCAATTTCAATAACACCAGGCTCACGATTTACGATGATTACACCAATCGCACCAGCTTGTTGTGCTTCGAATGCTTTTTTACCGAATTCACAAGTGTTACGACGTAAAATGGCAATTTTACCAGCATAAGCACCTGCAGCTGAAGGATTACATCCTTCTTCAGCAAGAAGATTTCCATAAGTAGCATTTGTTCCTGGAGTACCATCATTTACCATGATAAGGTCACCTTGAATAAATGTTCCTGGAATTAAAAAGTCTGGAGTACCCCATCCTGAAGCTGGATCTCCCCAAGTAAATTCATAGTTACCAGCAATACCTACTGGAGCAGTAGCAGCTAGTATTACTTGAGCATGGTACATAAATGATGAACCAACTAAAGCAATAGAAAGTAATAATTTTTTCATAATCATAGAGTTTAATTTGTTGCTAAAATAATATAAAATTCATTCTAATCTAGTATGAATGAACGATTTTAAGTGATAAATGGTTGGAAACAAAAAAGGCATTTCAATTTTGAAATGCCTTTTTTTATAGATTTGATAATACTATTCAGCTGTAAGCATCGCTTTCATGTACTCACGATTCATACGTGCTATGTTTTCTAAAGAAATGCCTTTTGGACATTCAATTTCACACGCTCCAGTATTTGTACAGTTACCAAAACCTTCTTCTTCCATTTGGCGAACCATGTTCAAAACACGGTTTTTCGCTTCTACTTTTCCTTGAGGTAACAATGCGTATTGTGAAACCTTCGCACCAACGAATAACATTGCTGAACTGTTTTTACATGTTGCTACACAAGCTCCACATCCAATGCACGCCGCTGCTTCGAAAGCTTTATCAGCGTCCAATTTTGGAACTGGAATCGCATTTGCGTCCATCGTTCTTCCAGATGTGTTCACAGAGACGAATCCTCCTGCTTGTTGGATACGGTCAAATGCACTTCTATCAACAACTAAATCTTTGATAACAGGAAATGCTTTAGATCTCCATGGCTCAACATAAATTGTGTCGCCATCAGCAAACATACGCATGTGTAATTGACACGTCGTAATTCCAGTGTCAGGTCCATGCGCGCGACCATTGATGTACAATGAACACATTCCACAAATACCTTCTCTACAATCGTGGTCAAATGCAATTGGCTCTTGACGATTGTTAACCAATTGTTCGTTCAATTGATCAAGCATTTCTAAGAATGAACTGTCAGTAGAAACTTCATTCAATGAATAAGTTTCCAAATTTCCTTTTGAATCAGCATTCTTTTGACGCCAGATTTTAAGGGTTATATTGATGAATTTTGAAGCCATAATGCTAAAATTTTTCCTTATTTATTTATAATTTCTTGCTGCAATCTTAATGTACTCATAGTTCAAGTCTTCCTTGTGAAGGGTAGATTTACTGATGTCTGAACCAGCATATTCCCATGCACCAACAAATTTGAAGTTTTCGTCATCTCTCAATGTTTCCCCTTCAGCATCTTGGTACTCATCTCTAAAGTGACCACCACAAGACTCTTTTCTTTGTAAAGCATCCATTGCCATTAATTGACCTAATTCCATGAAGTCAGCAACACGAAGTGCTTTCTCTAATTCTGGATTCATTTCGTTTGCGTCACCAGGAACAAATACATCTTTGTAGAACTCTTCTTTCAATGCAGCGATTTCAGAAATTGCTTCTGTTAAACCTTGTTCATTTCTTCCCATTCCAACTTTGTTCCACATGATTAATCCCAATTTTTTGTGGAAGTAATCTACTGTTTTCGAACCGTTGTTGTTCAAGAATTTATTTATTGTTTCTTTAACACGATTTTCAGCTTCATCAAATTCAGGTCCATCTGTTGGGATTGTTCCTGTGCGAATTTCATCCGCTAAATAATTCGAAACAGTATAAGGCAATACGAAATATCCATCAGCTAATCCTTGCATCAAAGCAGAGGCTCCCAAACGATTCGCTCCGTGATCCGAGAAATTAGCTTCTCCAGCAACGAAACATCCTGGAATTGTTGATTGTAAGTTGTAATCAACCCAAACACCACCCATTGTGTAGTGAACTGCCGGATAAATTTTCATTGGTGTTTCATACGGGTTCTCATCTGTAATTTTTTCATACATCTGGAACAAGTTTCCGTACTTACTTTCAACCCATTTCTTACCTAATTCAATGATTTTTTCTTCTGAAGGATTGTGATCACCTTGCGCATATGCTGATTGCTTTCCTTTAGATTTAATCTCAGAGGCAAAATCCAAGTAAACACCTTCGTTCGTACTGTTCGCTTCGATACCAAAACCAGCATCACATCTTTCTTTAGCTGCACGTGAAGCAACATCACGTGGAACTAGGTTTCCGAATGCAGGATATCTTCTTTCTAAATAGTAATCTCTATCTTCTTCAGCGATTTGTGTTGGCTTTAAACGACCTTCACGAATTGCTTCTGCATCTTCTTTTTTCTTCGGCACCCAAATACGTCCAGAATTACGCAATGATTCTGACATCAAGGTTAATTTCGACTGGTTTGTTCCATGAACTGGAATACAAGTAGGGTGAATTTGAACATAACAAGGATTTGCAAAGAAAGCACCTTGTTTGTGGATTTTCCAAGCAGCAGTTACGTTACTTCCCATCGCGTTTGTCGAAAGGAAATATACGTTTCCATATCCACCTGATGCAATGATAACCGCATGAGCAGAATGACGCTCAATTTCACCTGTTACCAAGTTACGAGCAATAATTCCTCTTGCTTTTCCATCGATTTTAACAATGTCAAGCATTTCGTGACGGTTGTACATTTTAACACGACCCAAACCAATTTGACGAGAGATTGCCGAATAAGCTCCTAATAATAATTGTTGTCCTGTTTGACCAGCAGCATAAAATGTACGTTGAACTTGCGTTCCACCAAATGAACGGTTATCTAACAAACCTCCATATTCACGTGCAAAAGGAACACCTTGCGCAACACATTGGTCAATGATGTTACCTGAAACTTCAGCTAAACGATGAACGTTCGCTTCTCTTGCACGGTAGTCACCACCTTTGATTGTATCGTAAAAAAGACGGAAAATTGAATCCCCATCATTTTGATAATTTTTTGCAGCATTGATACCACCTTGAGCAGCAATCGAGTGAGCTCTACGAGGTGAATCCTGAAAACAAAATGCTTTCACATTGTAACCCATTTCACCAAAAGAAGCAGCTGCAGATGCTCCTGCTAAACCAGTTCCAACGACAATGATGTCAATCTTTGGACGGTTATTTGGTGCTACTAATTTTAAATGGTTCTTATGATCTGTCCACTTTTCAGCAATATTGCCTTGAGGTATTTTTGAATCTAATATTGACATATCGATTGTTTTTTAAGACTATTTGTTCAAGAAAAGAATAATTGGAATGATAGCAAATAATGCTGGAATCAATACAGCAAATAATTTACCTGCTGTGGCAATCATTCCGTTGTATCGTTTGTGGTTCACACCAATTGATTGGAAAGCTGAGGCGAAACCATGCCATAAATGGAATGCTAAAACTAGCATTCCTACAACATAAAGAATAACTGCAAAAAGTGCCATTTCATTTGCTGGAACACCATCTTTCGATTTGTCGTGTCCAAAAAATCCAAGTACAACTGAATGAAGATCTTTGTAGCCTTCACCTCTTTTTAAGTTAACTTCTGTAATGTAGAATTCATTACCGTTTCTGATTTCCATCGCTGCAGGCTTATCTCCTTCAGGTGCAAATGCTACAGTTGGAATGTAATCTCCTGTTTGAGTAACGTAAAAAGTTTCTGCCGCGTTCGATTGAGGATTCGTAACCGTTACTTGATGCAATGGCATTGGATCAGATGAATATTTCATCTTCCACCAGAAATTTGCCATGTGCGTAACGATGAAAATTAAAATTAAACTTCCCAATAACGCCATGTAGCGTGAAGAAGTAGAAGAATTTGCACCAGGGTTGTTATAAGCATAAGGCACTGGTCGCGCTTTCTTGTTTTGAATGGTTAATAAAAATCCATCTATTGCATGGAAAAGAATAGATAAGTAAGTCAAATAAGACATTACTTTAATCAAAGGATTGTGCGTCATGAAATACGCGTACTCATTGAATGATAATTTTCCTTCTTCACCACCAATAAAAATAAGTTGGAGGTTTCCAAGTAAATGGCCCACAAGGAAAAGACATAAAAACAATCCGGTCAATGCCATCCAGTATTTTTTGGCAATTGATGACGATAAAATAGCTGATTTACTCATACGTGAATGCTTTCTTTATTTAAAATAACTATGCAAATTTAATAGATACAACAAACGAATTGGAGAAGAGTTCTTATTTAGATTGTTTCTACATAAATAGCGCTTTGTTTTGTAACTTTTTAGATAAGAATGCTTATGAACATTGAACCAAAAACGAGGAGTATGAAAGCAATTATGTGTGCAGTGGTAGTGGCGTTGCAGTTTGGGTTAAGTGCCCAAGAATCAGAACATTTAAGTGGATCTGCAATTGAGAATACAGAAACAAATGAAATTGAAGCAACACGATTTGTTGTTGATCACGCTGTGTCAGAAGTAAAGGTTTATCCGAATCCTTCAGAAGGAAATATTTTTATTCAAGGTAAAGTTGGTTCGAATTGCACCATTTATACAATAGCTGGAACTTATATTGGAACATGGGTTATTGGGGTGGAGGGCACGGTAGCTGTTCAAGATTTAGGTGTGGGAATGTATGTCGCTACTGTGCAAGAGGAAAATGTGCGCATTCAACATAAATTTATTGTGCTATAAACTAAAGAAAGGTAGCTACCTATTTCTTTTTTCCCAATTTGTACATCAGGTATCCAATTCCAACTACAAAATGTAGTAGAATGATAACCATGACGATTAGTGCTGTTTTATCCATTATTGTATAGTTAAGGTGGTGTGAGATGAATTCACATCCAGATAATACTGTGAGCCGAACACTAATGCACGGTTATCATCAATATGTCCAGCGGGGAAATTAAAGCAGATCGGGATGTTTCGATAATGAAAGTGGTCAAGAATAAGTTCTTCAAGTGTTTTACCAAATGGTACTGCTGTATCTTTCATATCGGTCATTCCGCCAATGACTAAGCCTTTGATTTTATTTAAAACATTCGCTTTTGCCAGCGCATAAAACATGCGATCGATGTGATAAAGTTGTTCGGAAAGATCTTCAATAAAAAGAACAGTGTCTGTGAAATCGATTTGGTCATCCGTGCCCAATAAACTGTAAAGTATACTTAAGTTTCCTCCGACTAATTTTCCTTCAGCGTGCCCCGTTTTATTCTGAGGTGCTGATGGATAATTGACGGATAATTTTTTTCCTTCAACAGCAGAAAATAAACTGTCTAAAGCAGCTGAACTATTCGTTTGAAAATTTAAGGGCATTGAGGCATGAATACTTTGAATCCCAAAACGCTGAATGCGCTGGTGAAAAACGGTAATATCACTAAATCCAATAATCCATTTGGGTTCACGAATAAATCCAGCCCATTGAATACGATCAACGATACGAACGCATCCATAACCACCTCTTGCACAAAGTATGGCTTTTACCTCAGGATGATCTAAACCAAATTGAAAATCATTGAGGCGTTCTTCATCGGTTCCAGAGAAATAGTTGTGCTGACCCAAACAATGTTGACTTAGCAGTACGTTGTATCCTCTTTGCTCCAAGAGTTGTTGAGCAAACATTACATATTCTTGTTCAATAGCTTTTGCAGGCGCGGTGATATAAATTAAATCACCTTGTTGTAAGTATGGAATGTTATGTGTCAATTGCTGTTGATGTTTTGTCAAATGTAAAGATTATTTTGACGAGTTGAAGTGAGTTTTTAAACGATAAATTGGAGGCTTAAGGTCTTCAATCTTTAAAAATCCTTAACTTGGTCAAAAATCAATTTCCGTGATAAGAAGTTTCCTTTTCCTCGTTTTTATTTCATTTACTGCCCTTTCATTTGGTCAGGCAGACTCATTGTCAAAACAAAACCCACCATCTTTTATGCTCTTTCATTTAGACACAATGTGGACACCTGGGTTTTCAAGTAAAACTATTTTACAAGATAGTGTGAGCTATTTTTTATACGCTGAAGGAAAGGTTTTAACGAAAGGCGATTACCCAATGGGGAGTTTTCGAATAAAAGGGCAAATAAGTCGATACAGTTCGAAGTTGAATGAAAATGGATTGGAGAGCAGTCAGTTTTATATTGTGAAGCGTGGTTTTTTAAAAGGATCATTAACGGTTAAAATCAATCAACTGTCAAAAGATAATTATGAGATCTCTATCGTTTCGGCTTTTGCAACTTTTGATCGTAAATTTACTGCACGACCTGGAGAACTGTCTGAAATAATAGCAGAAATTCCTAAGAAATTAAAACCTGGTAAAAAATGATTTCTCCATACAACGATGAGTATTTCATGAAGCAGGCTTTTTTAGAAGCGCAAAAAGCATATGCATTGGATGAGGTGCCTGTAGGGGCAGTGATTGTTTCAAATAATACGGTCATTGCTCGTGCGCACAATTTTACGGAGCATTTGCATGATGTTACTGCGCATGCAGAAATTCAAGCAATAACTGCTGCTTCAGAATATATTGGTGCAAAGTATTTAACAGGTTGTACTTTGTATGTCACCCTTGAACCTTGTGTGATGTGCGCTGGCGCTTTGTATTGGTCTCAGTTGGACAAAGTGGTTTTTGCAGCGCGTGATGAGAAAAGAGGGGCCGGTCGATTCGGAACAGAATTATATCATCCTAAAACGCTTGTGAGTAATGGAATTATGGAAAAAGAATGCAGTGAGTTGATGTTGTCATTTTTTCAAAGCAAGCGTAAATGAAATTAGCAAATTTTGTGCTGTCTTGGGTGATAACCGTAATCGTCGGAAGTGTAATTTGTGGATTGTTCACTGGTACTCCAGCAATTGCATTGGTATTTGCTATTCTTTCGGGTTTGTTTTCGTTGCCCTATTTGGTCTTAATTATTGTCTTGAATTTAAAAAAGCGTCCTTTTATTGTTATTCAAGTGATTCATTTTTTACTTGCAGCAACTACCGGTTTTGTGATTGTGTTGTTTGAACATTCCGCTTTTAGGCATTGGTATGTTTTATTGGTTTACTTTATTATTGGCGTTGGAACTCAAGCCATTTTCTATTACCGCAAACCCTTAGAGCAAAAGAAAGAAGACGAAGAATTGCTCGATTGTTAGCAAAAAAAAGAGGACCCGAAGGTCCTCTCTATCTCTAGAATCGTTAATTTATTATACGAACAACTTGATTACGTAAAGAATCAATGCTGCTAATAAAGCACTCACTGGAATTGTAAGAATCCATGCCCATAAAAGGTTGATAGTTACCCCCCATCGAACGGCGCTCAAACGCTTAGTTGCACCTACTCCAATAATAGCTCCTGTAATAGTATGTGTTGTTGAAACAGGGATACCGAATTGAGATACTGTGAACAAGGTTAATGCACCAGATGTTTCAGCACAAACCCCTTCTAAAGGTGTCACTTTTGTGATTTTTGTTCCCATTGTTTTCACAATTTTCCAACCACCCATCAATGTTCCAATTCCAATCATGAAATAACAACCAAAAGCAATCCAGAAAGGCATTGTTTCCGCCTGAACTTTTGTTTTGATTTTATGGTCCTTCTTCAATTCCATCGTTTCATGTTCGATCATTTCATCGAAAATAACAGCCTTAGAATATTGAGGGTTCAAGGTCTTATCAACGAAAATTGTTTCATGCGTGTTAGCATCGAAAAGCGTATCGCCTTTGGAGAAAATAGTTAAATGTTCAACTTTTTTATCGAATTTTTTGAAAGTGGTGAATTTATCTTTCTTCGAATAGTTGTCATTCAACTTTTCATCAGCAAAAACTACTTCATTTGTTTTAGCATCAACGATATCATCTCCTTTTGCAAAGAAAAATGTACCGTGCATTTCTGCATATTCAGGCTTGTATTTTTTCTTTTTTCCATCATCACCTTTGTAGTCAATTTGGAAGACTTCAGAAACTGTTAATTGTTCTGGAATGGTTTCATCAATGTGTCCTTCTCGAACCATGTTTCCATAAACCATCAGGGCGGCACAGATAATACCCATTACTTTTTGAGAATCTGCTCCACCATGACCTAATGAAAAGGCTGCAGAAGATAACAACTGTAAACGCTTGTGCATGTTTGCTTCCTTCAAGGCAGATGGTTTTTTACCATATTTCGATTCGAACCAAATGTATACTACAATGAAAACTGAAATCATTCCCATAACAATGTACATCATGACAGGCTTCATGTCTTGGTATTCAATCATGTACAACATGATGTAAAGCGTTACACCACTTAGTGCCAAAATGATCAGCATTTTTTTCCAAAATGATCTGCTGATTGTAACTATAGCAATTACATAGGCGATAAATCCACCAATGAAAGGAGCAAGGAAAATAAAGAGAACCACTTTTAGAATTTCTCCTGTTGCGATAACGTCAAAACCTGCATGGGCAACTGCTGCTCCAGCAAATCCACCAATTAGTGTATGTGATGACGATGATGGAATTCCGAACCACCAAGTCAATAGGTTCCAGAATGTAGCAGCTAAAAGACCAGCTAAAATAACCCAAAGGTCGATTGCACTAGCATCTACTGTTTTAGCGACAGTGTTCCCCACACTCATATCAAAGACCCAAAAGGCCAAGATATTAAATGCAGCAGCCCAAACTACGGCTTGAAATGGGGTAAGAACTTTGGTAGAAACGACCGTAGCAATTGAATTTGCTGCATCGTGAAAACCGTTCACCAAGTCAAAAAGTAGGGCAATAACAATTACGACAATTAATAAGGTAAACATATCAAATTTGATTTAATTTGAATTTAAGCGTATTTTACTACGATTGATTCGATTACATTTCCAGCGTCTTCACATTTATCTGTAACGATTTCCATTACTTGATACAATTCACGCATTTTGATTAGTTCTTTTGCATCAACATCAGAAGCAAATAATTTTTCAATGCTCATGTCAAAAATCTCATCCGCCTTGTTTTCAGCGCTATTTATTTTAATGACACATTCTACAATTTTTTGCGTATTCTTTAAATTACGTAATTCTTTTACTGCTTGTTTAACAGCTATAACAGCTTCTTCGATTGCAACAGCTGTTTTTTGAATTCCTTGATCCGATGTGGGATCTATTTTGTAGAAATTAATTTTCTTACCAGAAGCATAAATGTAATCTGCAATATCATCTAAGGCTGAAGCTAAACTATGGATATCTTCACGGTCGAAGGGTGTAATGAAGTTTTTACCTAATTCGATGAAAATTGTGTGGGTAACTTCATCGTTAGCGTGCTCAAGATCGTGCATCTCTTTAATAAGAGCGCCTCGTTTACCAAAATCTGGTTCGTTAACTACTTTAACCAATAGCTTAGATAACAATTCTAAGTTTTCACTTGCGTTTTCAAATAATGTATAGAAAACTTTGTCTTTGGGTAAAAAGAATTTTAATATTCCTGCCATAATCTTTTGAATTTTTTAGCAAATGTATTGGTAAATTGAAATGGTAAATCTTTTTCAGTGTTTTGTTAACGTAATGATAATGTTACGATGGTTACATGTTTAACATAAAATGTAACACGCACATTTTCAGCGTTTTATTTATGAGGTGTTATTCGTATGTTAACTCAATATTAAGAGAATAAAGAGTTGTTGTTATGTGAAGTTGCCATTAAAAACAATGAATACAGCCTTTTTTGTGATGTAAGCCCCTTCAATTCTCATGTTTTTAATATTACCAAATTGTTATGAAAGTTATTTAAATCTTAAGTTATTGTGTTTTGTATGTTAAGCGAATATTAATGAAATATTTTTGTCCGCAAAATCATATAAAAATGAAGTTCGAACGTATTTTAACAATTGTATTGCTGTCAATTACTTTCAGCGGTAATACTCAGGAGAAAAGTCCATTACAAGTTTTTACTAAACGTGAAAAGGGAATAGAAGTTCTACAGAAGGACAGTTTGTTTAGCTTACGCTTTCAGTTTAGAATGCAAAGTAGGGCTGGTTACATGTCACGTTCGGAAGAAGATTTCACACCTGAATCATTTGAATTTAGAGTACGTCGTTTAAGAATGGCGTTGAGAGGATTTGTGTATAATCCAAAACTAACCTATTACATACAGCTATCCTTTTCACGAGGAGATATGGATTGGGAGTCAACAAGTTTATCTAGTTATAATACTAGTCCGAACATTGTAAGAGACGCAATGGTGTTCTATGAACCTATTAAAAGTTTGAAGTTAGGATTTGGTCAAACGAAACTACCTGGAAATAGACAACGTGTTGTTTCTTCTGGAAATCTTCAGTTTTTTGATCGATCAATAGTGAATGCAACATTTACAATAGACCGTGATTTTGGGTTTTTTGCAACTTTAGATAAGGAGCATTTTAGACTGAAAGGTTCAATTACCTCTGGAGAAGGTAGAAATTCGAATAAGTCTGATAAAGGATTGAATTACACTGGACGTGTTGAATTTTTGCCATTTGGAAAATTCACTGGTGAGAATGAAGATTGGGAAGGAGATTTATTGCGAGAAAAAAAACCAAAAATAGTGTTAGCCGTTGGGTACAATTATAATGTACATGCAATGCGTCAAGGGGGAACAATTGGAAATGATTTGTACGCTCCAGTTAACATGCAAAATTTACATGCAGATTTACTTTTTAAATACAAAGGTTTTGCAATTCTTCAAGAATATACCAATCGAATAAGTGATGTTTCAGTTACGGTTAAAGCAGATGATCCTAGTAAGTTAAAGGCTGTTTATACTGGATTTGGAAGTAATACTCAGTTGAGCTATAACTTTAAAAATAATGTAGAATTGGCTGTTAGATATTCGTTCATTACTCCAAATAGATCAATTTATGATAATTCTGTTTATACGGCT
>Ga0075012_10001338_pt1 | contig 25409 bp, 9 predicted proteins | sample All_14_2_FD_71474 | JGI IMG/M metagenome (GOLD analysis project Ga0075012, IMG submission 71474) | Freshwater microbial communities in response to fracking from Pennsylvania, USA - Allegheny Zone_MetaG_DW_15 | ecosystem: Environmental > Aquatic > Deep subsurface > Groundwater > Drilled...
GTCGCGGTTTCGGTGCCGGGCTCGGCACTAAGTAGTTTCGCAATGCCGAAGTCGAGCAGGTGCGGAACACCACTCCCATCCACGAGGATGTTCGATGGCTTGAGATCGCGATGCACCACCAGCCGGTGCTGCGCATACGCGACCGCCTCGCAGACCTCGGCCAGCAGTGCCACGCGTGTGCGGACGTCGAGTTCGAGGCGTGCGGCATGCAGGGTGATCGACTCGCCCTCCACATACTCCATCGCATACCAGGGCGTGCTGTCGGCATCGACACCGCCGTCGATGAAACGTGCGATGTTCGGGTGCGACAGGCTGGCGAGGATGCGCCGCTCCTGCACGAAGCGACGCAGGATCTCGTCGCTGTCCATGCCGCGCTTGAGTCGCTTCAGCGCCACCGTCTGGCGGAAACCGCTTTCCTCGCGCGCCGCCAGCCAGACCTCGCCCATGCCGCCACTGCCCAACGGCCGTTCCAGCTCGAACGGGCCGATCCGCTGTCCGCTCGTCAGCGGTGTACTCGTCTGCGCAACCAGGCGCTCGACCACGCTGTCGACATCCGACTCCAGCGGGCCGTCGGCAGCGGCATCGGCATCCAGCATCGCGCGCAGCGCGATGGCCAGTTCGGGGTTCTCAAGCGACAGTTCTGCCAGTCGGCGTTCGCGCGCGTCGTCACGGAGTTCGATCAGCGAGTCGAAGCCGCGAAGCAGTGCGGCGTCACGCTCAGGCGTCGACGACATGGCTGGCTCCTGTGTCATCGAGACGCGCATGCAGGAATGCGCGTGCCTTGCGCCAGTCGCGTTTGAGCGTCGCCCGCGACAGACCCAGCAGATCACCCGCTTCTTCGAGCAGCAGGCCAGAGAACACCCGCAGTTCGACCAGACGCGCAAGACGCGCATCGGCGGCCTCCAGAGCGCCCATGGCTTCGTGCAGGTCGATCAGGGTTCCCAGCCTGCTGTCATCCGGAAGCACCGCATCGACTGCGCCGAGCGTGGTGATCGGCGCCTCGCCGCCGCGCTTGGCGGTGAGGCGTTCGCGTGCGCGATCCACCGCGATCTGCCGCATCGCGCGCGCGGCAACCGCAAAAAAATGCTGGCGGTCATTGACGTTCAGCGATTCCGGCCGCGCCAGGCGGAAGTAGGCTTCGTGGACCAGCGACGTGCGTCCATGACCCTCGCCGTGGGACGCCGCGCCCTGACGCCCGGCGATCCGTCGGAGGTCGTCGTAGACCGCATGGAACAGCGCCTCGGCGGCCCCGCGATCACCGTCGCGCGCACGCGAAATCAACAGCGTCAATTCGTCCACCGTCCACCTCGGTTTGGACTCTGCAGGACTGTGACACAGGGCTTCAGGTCAGGCAACCAGCGGCCTTTTCCAACGCCCATGAGTCAGGAAATCGACTCGATGGTCAGCTATCAGATGACGGGCGACCGCTGGACCCCGCGCGACGTCACCGTGACCGACACCCGCGAAACGCTGCCCGCCGATTCCGACCTCGCAAACGAACGCTGCTGAGTCGCCGCCGCCCGCGACACCGCCACCGCCAGTGAGACCGCCATAGACCCGCACCCCGCGGGGCGACGGCGTTGTAGGGCGGGGGTCAACATGCAGTGATGTTCCGGCGGTGACCTTGTGCAACGACACGAGGCCAGACCCCGCGCGTAGTGCTTGGTACTTTCACCACGCTTGCTGCGCACGCGGTTGGGACATGCATCCTGCCGGGTCAGGGTGACGAAGTCGTGTCGTGGGCGACTCGGAATGCGATGGGGAACAGGCGTCGCATGCCGCAACGTGGCTCACTTTGGTGAACGCTCCCGGTGGCGCGCCCGCTTCGGTCGATCTACGAAGAGCTCGCTTGAAGGGGAGTTCGAGCTTTGAATGGTTACCGCGTTCGACACGCGAGCGTCAGCAGGGAAGGGTCGATACGTGGCAATGCCATTGCCGAGTTGCCCATCGAAGTTGTCTCCCCAGCATTTCAGCGTGTCCAAGCCAAGCCATGCACAGCTATGGCTCCGTCCAGTAACTACGGCTTTGGCAGGCATTGACAACCCGACGACGGTGACAGGCATCGTGCGAGGTTCGCGGGTACCGTCACCGAGTTGGCCGTACCAGTTCTGACCCCAACAGCGTACGGACCCCGTGTTCATCAGTGCGCAGCTGTGATTGCCCTGGGAGGTGATGGCGGAAACGCCCGATTCCAGGCCCGCAACCGGCGTGGGAGTCCAGCGTTCTGTCGTGCTGCCATCGCCCAGCTCGCCTTCCGCGTTATTTCCCCAGCACTTCACCGCCCCCGCATCGGTCAATGCGCAGGTAAAGAGCACGCCAGCCGATATCGAGACTACCCCTGCGCTCAGTCCGCTGACTGGCACGGGTGGAAGACTCCATATGGTGCTCCCATCGCCCAGTTGGCCATTCGTATTGTCGCCCCAACACTTCACCGCGCCGGCACGCGTCAAGGCGCAGGTGTGTGTGAAGCCCGTGGCGAGCGCAACCGTATCGGGGGGGGCGGCGCTCACCAGGAACGGGGTGGGGCGGTATATCGAAAGCTCCTCTCCCACTTGGCCGTAGCGGTTGTCTCCCCAGCACATCACATTACCGGCGCTGCTCAATGCACAGGTGTGGGAATGCCCCGGAGTGATGCTGGCAATGCCTGAGTTCAAGCCGCTCACGGCGACCGGCACATCGCTGTCGTTCCTGGAGCCATCCCCAAGCTCTCCTGAATAGTTCTGGCCCCAGCACCAAGCGGCGCCTGCGGCAGACAGCGCACAACTGTGGTCGCCGGTCTTGACCGAAACCATGCCGGACTCCAATCCCGGCATCACCGCAGGAACCAAGCGGGGCGCTGCAGTGATGTCGCCGTCGACACGGGTGTAGGTGTCCCCCCAGCATGACACGCCACCGGCGTTGGACAGCGCACACCTTGTGGTGACGGCTTTGATGCCGGGAGACGGTCCGTTCACCGATACGGCAGACCATTGATCGGCGGTGCTGCCGATGCCGAGTTGGCCATGGGCATTGCCGCCCCAGCATCGTAGTTCGCCGCTTGCCGCCACCGCACAACTATGCAGAGAACCTGCGGTCAGCTGCACGACGTCCATGTTGGTGCCATCGATGGCAACGGGAACGCGTGTCGACTGGATCGTGCCATCACCCAGTTGTCCGCCGGCGTTGTAGCCCCAGCAATGCACCTCGTTGTTACGGGCCATTGAGCAGGTGTGAAAGGTCCCGGCCGCTATCGCCTCCACCCCGGAGTCCATTCCCATCACGGGGGTAGGGCTCAATTGCCTGGACGACGCACTGCCCGTGCCCAACTGCCCGCTGCCATTGCCACCCCAACAGAGCATCGCACCGATGTCAGTCACCGCGCAGGTATGACGGGACCCTGCGACGATGGCGTTTACGGAGCGGCCAATACCCGCAACTTTTCGCGGCTGGAGTGCCCTGGTGGTCGTGCCATCGCCTAGCTGACCGCTTGTGTTCAGGCCCCAACACCATGCGTTTCCCGCCGTGTCGATGGCACAGCTGTGGTTGCTTCCCGCCGCAAGGGCGACGACGCCTGCGCTGAGCCCATCGACGAGTGAGGGGACGGCACTGGGAGATGTTGTTCCGTTTCCAAGTTGACCGAGATGATTGTCACCCCAGCACCAAACCTCGCCGATAGCGGTCAGCGCGCATGAGTGACGCTCACCGACGGCCAGCGCAGTCACCCCGGTGTCCAATCCACTGACAGTCGTCGGTTTCAACTGTGGCGCGGTGCTGCCATCGCCAAGTTGTCCAGAGTCATTCTGACCCCAGCACCTCACGCTTCCCGTCGCTGACACGGCGCAGGTGTGGAGCATTCCCGCCGCGACGTGGCGAACACCTTCACCCATGTCCTGAACCACGGTGGGATCACCATGTCGAATCGTCGTGCCATCGCCAAGTTGGCCGAACTCGTTGTTTCCCCAGCAGGAAACAACGCCATCGCGACTCAAGCCGCAACTGTGCAGGCCTCCCGCACTGATCATCGACATGCGGGTGTTCAGCCCGGTGACGATGGTCGGCTCTCCATTGCGGATACCTACGCCGTCGCCGAGCTGTCCGCGGTCGCGCCTGCCCCAACACTGGACAGCCCCGGATCTGGTCACTGCACAGGTGTTCTGCACGCCGGTCGAGAACGCGGACACTGGCTCAGGCAGGCCAATCACGTCTGCCGGTGTGCGCCGCTCTTCGGTGTCGCCAAGGCTGAGCTGCCCGTCATCATTTCCACCCCAGCATTGCATCGCTCCCGAATCAGTCAACGCACAGGTGTGCGCGTCGCCTGCATCAATCGCAATAACGCCAGGGCGCAGATGGGCAACCTGGACCCAGCTGGGCCAGTCTCTAAAGGTTCCATCACCCAATTGGCCGTACCAATTGTTGCCCCAGCACAGCATTGCGCTTGAGTGAAGGAGTGCGCAGGTATGTGCGCCTCCAGCCGTGATGTGCTTGACACCGGACGAGAGCGCACTGACCGGAACAGGCTGGAATCGATTGATCTCCGTCGCATCGCCAATTTGGCCGCTGGAATTGACACCCCAGCAGTAAACGCCGCCATTGCGATTGAGTGCGCAGGTATGGTAATCGCCTGCCGCAATTTCCACGATTCCCGGTTCCAGTCCTTGCACCGCGACCGCTTGGGATGGACTTGTGGTGCTGCCGTCGCCCGACTCTCGGTAGTAGTGCCTGCCCCAGCAGAGCACCACACCGTCGTTGCGCAGGGCACAGGCATGCGCCAAGCCGAGGGCAATTTGCGAGACAGGGGCGGCAAGCCCGCGGACCTCGGTTGGGGTCAGTTGTGATGCCGTCCCGCCGTCGCCAAGCTGGCCAAGTTCGTTGTTGCCCCAACACCAAACCTTGCCATCGTTGGTCAGAGCGCAGGTGTGCAATCTCCCGGCATCCACCTGCATGGCGCCTTCCAGAACACTCACCGCGTCAGCGATAGCACGATCGGTGGTGCTGCCATCACCTAGCTGGCCCTCGTCGTTGCCGCCCCAGCAGCGAACCGCGCCACCCGCACTCAGCGCACAGACATGGGCATAACCCACGGTCACGTCAACGGCATCGGAAAACGGAACTTGCGCAGCCAGATGCATTGATGGCAACCCGAACGACAGGCCAATCAATACGAGCCGCAACGATTGAGTGGCCGTTTTGACTAGGTGAATCAATGGAATGGCGCGGCGGCGCGGCATCGGGCGCTCCTCAAACGGCGGAATTCAATCGATATCTTCCACCATTGACGACGCTATCGGAAGATCAAAAACTGAATACTTCGCGTGACACCATGCACCCTGGAGAGTCAATGCATTGGACTCGCCCCCAAATATCTGCCTTGATCGACAGACAAACGACCATCCTGCCGCAGCAGGGTGACGAAGTCATGTCATGGAGTCATTCCGTGCAGATGTGGGCTGCATAGGCAGCGACTCATCGGCGTTGGAGGCCTCGCTCACTGTCGTGCATCACTTCCGATGGTCGTTGTCGGAGTCTCGATCAGCGCGCTTGCGAACGGCGCGTCTTGCTCAGCGGTGGCTCGGTTCGGCGGCATGCACGATAGACACGCGCTGCCTTTCGGGTGTCAGAACACGTGGCAGGCGGGTCCAGCCACGCCAGCAATGTCCAAGGCAGCGACGATCTTCGCGTCACCCCGCACGCGGCCTTCCCGCGACTCGGTCGCACCGACGACGACTGCCAACGTCGGCAACGACGCTCACACCCGGCCACGACTCATCAAATCGCTCGCCGTTGTTCGCTGCGATCGAGCCAATGCGCACATTGGCTCGATCGACGAGGCAATCAACCGCCGAGAATCCGGGTTCGGGAGGCACCAAGCCCAGCCATCATCATGACGAGCAACAAAATGCCAAGCAGATTCATGCTGGGCACCGTTGTTGCCGGGAAGCTGATGCCCATCACAATGGTGCTGGTACCGGTGAAGCCTTGCGAATCCGTCGCGGTAATGGTGACCGTGAAACTACCGAAGCCTGTCGGTGTGCCCGTGATCGCACCGCTAGTCGACAAGCTCAGGCCTGAAGGTAAGGTGCCGCCCGTGACTGCGTAGGTGTAGGGACCGGTGCCGCCACTCGCACTCAACTGGCCGTTGTACGGCAAACCGATGGCACCGGGCAGCAGACTGGCGCTGTGGATGACAATGGTCGGTACGGCATCCAGTGTGTAGTTCTGAGTGACCTGCGCGGCCGTGCCTTGCGTGCTGTCGGTCGCGGTGACACTGAAGTTGAATGTCCCGAAACTGGTTGGGCTGCCGCTGATCACGCCAGTCGACGACAGATTCATCCCTGCAGGCAAGCTACCGGTGAGCGTGAACGCATAGGGCGCGACACCACCGCTGGCGGTCAAGGTCTGGCTATAGACCACGCCGCCCTGCGCGTTCGGCACGCTCGCGGGCGAAATCGCGATCGTCGGTGTGGCAATCACCAGCGTGTAGTTGCCCACACTGCTCTGGCCGTTGGCATCCTCGGCAGTGATGCTGAGCGGGAAGCTGCCACTTTCAGTCGGGATTCCCGCGAACGCGCCCGCCGTGAAACTCAGTCCGGCTGGCAACGCACCCGAGCGCGTGTAGGTGTAGGGCGCTGCACCACCCGATGCCGTCATCGCTTGCGTGTAGGTCGCACCCGCAGTGCCGCTGGGCAAACTGGCCGGGCTCAGCACGATGGTCGGTGCCGGAACGTCGATCGTGTAACTCTGCGCAAGCGTGAACGGTGCACCGATACCTGTGATGACCGTATCCGTCGCCGTCACGATGATGGGATAACTACCCGGTGCGGTCGGGGTGCCGCTCACGGTATCACCGCTGAATGTCAGTCCCGCTGGCAAGGCGCCGGTCAGCGCATACGCGAACGTGCCCGAGCCACCGCTCGCCGTGAACGTCTGGCTGAATGACGTGGCGTAAGGCGCATTGAGCGAACCGGCGGCTGGCGTCATCGACAGCGTCGGTGCCGCAATGCTGAGGGTGTAGGGGCGGTTTCCGCTCTGCGCAAAGTTGTCCGTCGCGGTAATCGTGAAATTGTAAGTGCCGACCTGATTCGAGGTGCCCGACAAGGCGCCGCCAGCAGCCAGCGTGATGCCCGGCGGCAGACTGCCGGTCGTCACCGCAAAGGTATAGGGCGCGGCACCGCCCGTGGCCGACACCGTTGCACTGTAAGCCTGCGCAACAGTGGGATCCGCCAGCGTTGACGGACTCACGATGACCGACGGCGCACCGACATCAATGGTGTAGTTCTGTGCGATCGAGAAGGGCGCGCCAACACCGGTGATCACTGTATCGGTCGCGGTGATCGTGATCGGATAACTACCTGGTACGGTCGGCGTGCCACTCAGCGTGTTGCCGCTAAAGCTCAAACCTGCCGGCAAGGTGCCAGTGACGACGTAGGCAAACGTGTTCGATCCACCCGCCGCCGTAAAGGCTTCGGTAAACGGCGTTGCATACGGGGCATTGAGCGTGGCCGGTGCTGGCGTCAGCGACAGAATCGGCGCGGCGATGCTGAGTGTGTACGCACGACTGCCGGTCTGGCCGAAATTATCGGTTGCCGTGACGGTGAAGTTGAACGTGCCGACGTCATTGGAGGTGCCCGTCAGTGAGCCGCCGGTCGTGAGCGTGATACCCGGTGGCAAGCTGCCAGCGCTGACGACGAAGCTGTAGGGCGAAGCGCCGCCAGCGGCCGTCAGATTCTGGCTGTAGGCCGACGCCACCGTCGGATTTGGCAGCGTCGGTGGGTTGACCGTGATGGTCGGTGCAGGCACGTCGACCGTGTAGTTCTGCGCCACAGTAAACGGTGAGCCAGTGCCGCTGGAGCCGGTGTCGGTGGCCGTAATGGTGATCGGGAAGCTCCCTGGCACCGTCGGCGTGCCGGAAATGCTACCGCCACTGAGGGTGAGGCCAGCGGGCAGCGTGCCGCTCAACACGTAGGTGTAAGGACCGATGCCACCGCTTACCGCAAATGCCTGCGCGAACGCGGTGCTGTAGGGCGCATTCAGCGTGCCGGAGGCCGGTGTCATGGACAGCGTTGGCGCCGCCACCGTCAGCGTGAATGCCTGGCCGACGTTGTAGGGACCATTGCCCGTGCTGCTGTCGGTTGCCGACACGCTGACGTTGAATATGCCCGCGGAGGTTGGCGTACCCGAAATGGTGACGGAGCTGGCGGTCGTGCCGGTGATCGAGAGACCACTCGGTAGGTTGGTCACCTGGTACCCGGACCAGGGCGAGGCGCCGCCATTGAAGCTGAAGGTTTGCGTATAGGGCGCGCCAACCGTCGAAGCAAAACCGCCACTTGGGGTAATGGTGATCACCGGATCCTGCACGGTCACACTGACCGTGGCGGGAGAGGAGGTGCCACCGCTGTTGCTCGCCGTATAGCTGAAGCTATCCGGGCCAGCGTAGCCGGCGGTTGGCTGGTAGGTGATCGTGGTGCCGCTGACCAACGCCGTGCCCTGTGTTGGCGGCGTGCTCAGGGTCAACGAGGTTGGACTGCCACCCGACAGGCTCAAGGGCACATTGGTCGCCGCCGCGTTGTAGGTCACCGACAAGGCGGAGTTGCTGGCAACGGGCGCCACGTCAATGATGGTGATGGCATAGGACTGAGTCGCCGTATACGGGCCGGTGCCGGTGCTGCTGTCCGTCGCGGTGATGCTGAAATTGAACGTGCCCAGCGCGCTCGGCGTGCCGGTGACTTCACCGGTCGAGGGGTTCACTGTCAGGCCGCCTGGCAAGGCACCCGCCGTCACCGCGTAAGTGCGGGGCGCGGTGCCACCGGTTGCTGGCGTGATCGAAGCGGAATAGGCCTGACCCAAGGTGCCACCCGCCAAGGCTGCACCGGGCAGTGTGATCGTCGGCGGAGCCATCGAAATGCTGTAGGTTTGGCTACCCGTGAACGGCCCAGGCGCGCCGCTACTATCGGTGGCACTGATGGTAAACGTGAAGTTGCCTCCCGCGGTCGGCGTACCGCTGACCAGACCGCCGACAAGTGTGACGCCTGCTGGCAGCGCGCCGCCGGTCAACGCGAACGTATACGGCCCCGCACCACCACTCGCTGTGATCGTCTGGCTGTAGGCGGACGCGACGGTACCGTTCGGCAGCGTGGCCGGATTGACGGTAACCGGCACATCATCATTGCTGATGGTGCCCACACCTTGGTTGTCGCTGATCGTCGCGTTGGTGGCACCGCTCAAGTTGACGAAAAATGTTTCGTTCGCCTCGGGCACGGTTTCACCGATCACGGGCACGGTGATGGAGCGGGTGGTTTGACCCGCGATAAACGTGAGCGTGCCGCTGGTATTGGTGTAGTCGCCAGGTTGCGTGGCCGTACCATCGATCGTGGCATAGTTCACCGAGACCGTCTGTCCACTGGCAGCACTCAGGGCGACCGTGAACGCGGCACTCGCCGTACCGGAATTGCCTTCGGTGACGATGACATCGTTGATCGACAAGCTCGGCAACGGATCATCGTTGGTGATCGTTCCGACGCCCTGGCCATCGCTCACACTGGCGTTCGTCACGTTGGTGACGTTGACAAAATACGTCTCGGCGGGCTCGTTGGCCGTATCGCCATTGACCAACACCGTGAAAATGTAGGTGCTGCTGCCAGCGGGGATGGTTTGGCTGGTCAGCGAGGTCGCCACGTAGTCCGAGCCGGACGTCGCCGAGCCATTTGCCGTCGCGATATCGAAGGCGACACCGCCCGCACCCGCAGGCGCGCTGAGACTGACCGTGAAGACAAAGCTGGTCGTCCCTGAATTGCCCTCGGTCTGCGAGACATCGTTGATGGTCAGCGAGGGTAGGGCGGCGGTGGTGAACGTACCGGTGCTGGAGTAGCCAGTGCCCGCCGCGCTGGTCGCATAAGCCTTGTAGCTGTAGGCCGTATTCGGCGTCAGCCCAGACGCGTTCAAGGTAAACACGCCCGTGGTACCGGTGGTCGTGAGGTTGGTAACGCCGAGGCCACCCAGTTGCGGGTTGTTGTTCGTCGCGGTGACGGACAACACCACGCCATGCACCGAAATGCTCTCGCCGCCATCGGCCGTCACATTGCCGCCCAGGGTCGCACTGTTCGCGGTCACTGCCGATGAGGTTGGTGACGTCACGGTCGGCGGCGACGTCGCCGTCATGTAGGTCACGGCGCCAGCGTTGGTGTTCGCGCCGTTATCCCAGCTTGGCGACACCGCCAGGAAATTGCCATTGCTCAGTGCCAATGCCGGGCCGCTGCCAACGAGATCGTTCGCGATATTGCCCACCACGGAATTGCTGGAACTGACCGGTCCGACGCAGTCGCCGATGGTTGAACCATTGCACAGGGTCAGGGCGCCACGCGTCCCATTCCAGTTGTTGTGCCGGAGTAGATAGTTGTTGCCATTCGCGATGACTTGACCAAACCCGACATTGTCGGCGTTCGTCGTACCCACGAGCGCATTGGCGCTGGAGATAGTGCCCGCAGCACAGCCGCTGGCAGCGTCGCAGACGCGCACGAAACCGGCATCGACCACCGCGCCGTTGTCCCAATTGGGCGCACGAATGACAAAATTGCCGTTGTCCAGGAGGGTAATGGTTGAGCCTCCGACGCGATCGTTGCTGATCGAACCGACGAGGCTGTTGGCCGTGGTCAGTTCGCCCGTACACGCCCCAGCGGTGCAGAAGCGGATCGCCCCCGCATCGGTGGCGGCACCATTGTCCCAGTTGCCAGAACGCACGAGGGCCAGCCCGCTGGTCGAAAACGTCAGTGCGTTCAAGCCTTCGCTGGCCGTGGCGCCAACTACGGAGTTCGACGCGCTGACGGTCTGATTGGCACAGGAATTGGTGGTGTGGTTGCAGAACGTGATCGCACCCGCATCCACCGTCGCGCCACGATCCCAGCTCGATGTGCGCACCGCGTAGAAATCGCCTGGACCCACCGCAATGCTGTTTTGCCCGACCTTGTCATCCAAGGTGGTGCCCGTTAACGAGTTGGCCGCCGACACCGCGCCAGTACAGCCGGTACTCGGGCAAAACGTCGCGGCGCCTACACCGTTCGCAACGCCATCCCACTCGTAGTTCAATGCCACATAGGAGCCATTTCGAACCTCAACAACGCCGCCCCAGCCCACCAGATGGTTGGCCGCCGTACCCACCAGAGAGTTGGCACTGGTGACGGTACCCGTGCAGCCGCTGGCGCCATTGCAGAGGGTCACGGCACCTCGCGTGCCGTTCCAACCGGGACTGGACACCACGTAGTTGCCATTCGACAGCCCAATCACCCCAACTTGACCAATCTGGTCACCAAAGGTCGACCCGACCAAGGAATTGGCACTGCTGATCGTCCCGGTACAACCGGTGCTGATACTGCAGCGCGTGACCGCGCCCAAGTACGCGCTCCAGGTTGGGCTGGAGAACACGTAGAACCCCGTGGACAGCTCGACAAACGATGTCGAGGAGCCGACCTGATCGCTACTCGCGGTCCCCACCATCGAGTTGCCGCTGCTGATCGTCCCGGTGCACCCGGTTGTGCCGCTGCAGAGCCGAACGAAGCCCGCATCCGTCGCCGCCCCGTTGTCCCAGTTCTGCCCTCCAAACACGTAGTTGCCGTTCGCCAAGGCGAGGATGGGGGTGCCGATCTGGTCACTCGCTGTGGAGCCGACGGCGGCATTCGAAGAGGTGATCGGACCAACACAGTTGCCGGTGCTGCCATCACACCAGCGCACCATTCCGGCGTTGCTCACGGCACCGTTATCCCAGTTCGCGGCACGCACGACATAGTTGCCGTTGGTCAGCGCGGTGATCGTTCCGACCGCATCACTGGCGGTCGTACCGACCATGGAGTTGGCGGCTGACACCACGGCACCGCGACCGGAGGCGCCAAACGGATGGCAGTTGCTGCCATTGACCCAAGTCACCGCACCGACGCCGGCGGTGGCACCGTCATCCCAACCGCCAGAGCGCACCACGTAATTGCCATTGGAGAGGACGACCAGCGTGCTGCCACCGACGTTGTGCCCAGCCGCGCTGCCGACCAGGGAGTTGGCCGCACTGATGACATAGCCCCCCGCTTGATACTCGGCCGCGGTCAGGCAGGTCACCGCACCAAAGCCACCGTTCCAGTTTGGCGACTGGATCACGACATTGCCGTTGGGCAGTTCGGTCACCGCAAACGAGCCGATCTGGTCGCTGGCGTTTTGCCCCAGCGTGGAATTGGTCGTACTGATCACACCCGAGGTGCTGGCCAGCAATCCAGCAGATGACATCATCAATCCCAGACCAGCCAGGCCCAAAAATATCGATCTGGAATGCCGAACGACGCGGGCGCTTGTTGCACGGAATAGGGCAAGCATTTGGGCGCGACTCCTTGAGACGACGGAAAGCAAAATGGGACCACCGGCTGCAAGAAGCCATCGAAAGCCGCCTGCTGGCTTGATTGGGGATCGGTTGAGATCACCTGGAAGTGCAACGGGATTCACGACGTCCCGATGCCGCACGTAGCGGGAATGTCTGGAGTCCACCGCTACTGTAGCCGATCCGTGGCAGGGTGCTTCGCATTCGCAATGGCAGCAAGGGGCATCGCACCACGGACATCGACTTCGCTGCGGAACTTCGCCTTTTTCCGTGCCTGTACAACTCGGAGAGTCAATGCAGATAGCCTGCCCAAATAGCTGCCTCCATCGACACAGAAGCGACGATCCTGCCGCAGCAGGGTGACGAACTCATGTCGAGGTTTCGTTACTCAAAGCCATTTGAAAACACGGGGCTCGACACCGTGAACACGGCATCCAAAGGCAGTGAACGGAAGGATCTCCGTCCGAGGCCGGCCTCCCCGCTGTAGTTCGATCCCCAGCAATTGACTTCACCACCAGAGGTGATGGCACAAGTATGTTGGTACCCGGCACTCATGGATTGGGCTACGAAGCTGGGTGCAGAGACACCGACCGGTGTCAGATAGGTTCCGAAACCACCATAACCAAGCTGACCTTCCCCTCCCAAGCCCCAGCAGAACGTTCCTGCGCTGGAATAGGCGCACGTATGCCAATTGCCAGCCGTCAATTCCCAATCGGCAACTGCAAGTCCAGCCACGTTGGTGGGGCTCACGACGGGCATCATGCTGATGTTGCCGTCGCCGATCTGGCCATACTCATTGCTTCCCCAACACATCACGGCGCCGTTGCTCAGCGTCGCACAGGTGTGTCCGTCACCCGCCGCGATGGCGATTGCGGCAGCGCTGAGGCCGATGACAGGTGTTGCAACGGGCCGCGCTGTGGTTGAGCCATCGCCCAGTTCACCCCTCCAATTTTCACCCCAGCATTTCACTGAACCCAGTGTGGTCAGGGCGCAGCTATGCAGCGAGCCAACCGCGAGCGTGACCGCGCCCTCGTCCAGTCCTACAACGGCAACAGGACTGGATCGATACTCGTATGTGCCGTCGCCTAGCTGTCCACCCTGATTGTTTCCCCAACAGTAGACCGAGTTGTCGGTCATCCGTGCGCAGGTGTGGGCATAGCCTGCGTATAGGTCGGCGACATTGCTTTCCAAGCCCAACACTGGCGAAGGGGTTGTTCGCCATGCACCCGAGTTGCCACCACCCAACTGCCCGGAACTGTCGTTGCCCCAGCAGTACGCCGCACCGCCGTTCAGGACGGCGCATGTATGTAAGGCGCCCGCGGTCACGGTCAAAACGCCACTCGGCAACCCATTTACAGCGACCGGCGTCGTTCGATTTTCGAGGGTTCCGTCACCCAACTGTCCCCATACATTGGAACCCCAGCAGCGGACTTCCCCGGTATTCGAGAGTGCGCAGCTATGTCCCGCACCGGACGCAATATCCACCATGTCAGCATCGAGCCCGGTCACGGGCGTAGGCGAGGCAAATTGATAGACCACGTCGTCGCCAAGTTGCCCAACCCTGCCATCGCCCCAGCAGCGAACACGGTGATCTGCTGCAACAAGGCAGCTGTGTCTCCCGCCTGCAGCGATGGCGATGACGTCGCTGTTTTCTCCGAGGACAGGCGTGGGCGAGTTGCGTTGACTCGTACTTCCATCGCCAAGCCGTCCGTACTCATTGGCACCCCAGCAGAAAGTGCCAGCCGCCGAGGTTGCGCAGGTGTGGTCACTGCCAAGGGTAATCAGACTGACGTCCTCGATGCCGATGACCTGGGCAGGCGATGTCCGATCGGTGGTGGTTCCGTCGCCAATTTGTCCGGACGCGTTGTTGCCCCAGCAGTGCATCAAGCCGTCGCCTGAAACGGCGCAACTACGGTTGCTGCCTGTCGACATCGACAGCACACCCGGATCAAGACCATTGGTGAACACCGGCGTCAAGCGGTTCTCCGTACTGCCATCGCCCAGCTGTCCGTCGCTGTTGTAGCCCCAGCAGAGCAGGCGGCGTGCAGCATCCAACGCGCAGGTGTGATTGTTGCCAGCGCTGATGCTGGCAACGTTCGAACCTAAGCCGATGACATCCGTCGGGGTTCGCCGGCTCGTTGTCGTCCCATCGCCCAACACCCCATAAGTATTGTTCCCCCAGCACTTCGCGATTCCAGAGACGACGGCGCAACTGTGGTGCCTGCCCGCAGACAGCGAAGTCACACCCGAGGTCAGCCCAACAACCGTTGTCGGCAATGATCGACTGGTCGTGGTGCCATCGCCGAGTTGACCAAAATGATTGCCCCCCCAACAGACCACTGAGCCAAGGCTTGTCAGCGCGCAGTTGTGAATGGCTCCGGCTGTGATTTCCACCGCATTGATCAGGTTCTGGACCTGAACGCCGCTTTGTCGCGACGTCGTTGTGCCATCGCCCAACCTCCCGTACGCATTGTCACCCCAGCACCAGACCGTGCCATTGGCGCGCAGCGCACAGGAATGACTTTCTCCCGCCACGACCTGAATCGCGTCATCGAAAGGCACCTGAGCGACCGAGGGCAGGGCAGGGCAGGCGAGGGCAATGACTACGCTGATCAGCAGATGGCGTAGCACTCGGGAAATTCGCGAGTACCGGGTTGAGCAAGAGGCAAATGGGAGGCGCGACACGGCGGGTTTCCTTGGCAGTGGGTGGCGCGAACGGGTCGACGCCACGCTCAATCCGTTGAAGTCCGGTCGAGCGCTGCGCGCTTCGTCCGGTGCACTCTGCTGACACGCTCGAGATCAGCATCAAACACGACCTGCAGGCCCCCACCTGCACCTCACGCATTGCTACATGTGGCCGACGATTGTGCAGCGACGCCGATCACATTCCACGCGCCAAAACAGCATCGAACCGCGACGCCAATTCACGCAGAGTCGGAGGTTAGATCAGGTTGCCGCGCGCCTTGCCCAAGGTCAAGCGTGTTGCGGTTGGTTGGTAACGATTGTGCTGCGCGTGAACAGCGTCGAACAGAGCGAGCTTGCGAAGTGCATCAACGGAAAGGCCTGGCTCGCACGACATCGACTTCGCTGCGGAACTTCGCCTTCTGGCGGCAGTCGGCGTCTTGCGCGATCAACGTGATCTCGCCTTTGTGCTCGCCAAGCCGGGCGGGTCACCGAAGACCTTACCTCAAGGAGCCACTCATGCCGTCACCCAAGCTCATCACCCTGCTGCTGGTTGCCCCCTTCGCGCTTTCCGCATCACTCAACCCCGCGCACGCAGCGCAAGATCCGGTGGTCGCGACCACGCAGGCCGCGCTCAACGCGCTGCCGGACGAGGCACGCATCGCCAGCGACCTTGAGGCGCATTCGCAGACTGCCCGCCTGTCGACCTTGGCCAGCGTGCCGAACGCTGATCTGCAGGCCGATTACACAAGCATCCGCAGCTCGGTTCGCAATGGGGAAACACTCGAATTCCGCGTGACCTCGATCTACAACGCCAAAGTGCAAGGGGAACCGCAGCGGGAAGTCGACTCGATGGTCAGCTATCAGATGACGGGCGACCGCTGGACCCTGCGCGACGTCAAGGTGACCGACACCCGCGAAACGCAGCCCGCCGATTCCGACAACGCAAACGAACGCTGCTGAGTCGCCGCCTGCGACACCACCACCGCCAGTGAGACCGCCATCGCCCCGCACCACGCGGGGCGATGGCGTTGTGGGGCGGGGTTCAATTCGCGGTGAGGGTGTGGCGGAGACCTCGTGCGAGATTGCTAGCTGTGCCCCGGATTTGTTGCGAAACCTGAAGTCACACCGCACTGAAAGACTGTTTCAGGGCGGTCCAAGGTGCGGAGCCACGTGTGCGCGTGTCCAGCGGAAGAACGTGTCGATGTCACTGATCGTGGAAGTCGATTTTCATTTCAACAACGGGATGCTCTCGGCAATTGACTGGTTCGTCGACTGTGGCGAAGAGGTGGTCGCCTAGTCGATGGGATTCGGCGTAGGACTGGCATTCGAGTTCACTCCGCTTGCTTTCGACCTGCAGGGTTTGTGCAGAGCGCGGGCTGTCTTCTCTCGCAATCAGTCGAAAACACAGAGATGTTGTATGGACCAGTCGTCTGCGTTGTTTTGGTTGAGCGCGGTTGACTCAGCTTTTTGGATAGCAGTTCCCACGGTTATGACGCATGATTCGCAACTTCGTGCGTCTGGCTTCAATTAATGCAACTGCTCATAACCACTACCAATACGCAGGCGACCGATCTCGGCTATCTGCTCTCCAAGAACCCAGAGCGTCACCAGACGTTCTCGCTGTCCTTCGGCAGCGCCCATGTCTTCTATCCTGAGGCTTCTGCGGAGCGCTGCTCGGTCGCGCTGGTGGTCGATGTCGACCCTGTTGGCCTGGTGCGCGGGCGAGGCGAGGGGGAAGGGCCGTTGACCCAGTACGTCAACGATCGCCCATACACCGCCTCGTCATTTCTAGCCGTTGCGATCGCCAATGTGTTCTCCAGTGGCATGGCGGGCAGCAGCAAGGCGCGTGCGGAGCTGGCAGCAGCAGCGATTCCGCTGGAGGCCGAGGTGCCCGTTCTGCGCTGCCGTGCGGGCGCGGCAAAGCTGCGTGCTTGTTTCGAGCCGCTGGGTTACCGCGTCGACGTACAAGCGTTGGCGCTGGATGAGACGTTTGCTGACTGGGGTGAAAGTCATTACTTTCGCCTTCACCTGAATGGACACCTGCGCCTGTCCGAACTGCTGCAGCATCTCTACGTACTGCTGCCCGCGCTCGATGGTGACAAACACTACTTCGTTGGCAGTGACGAAGTGCAGAAGCTGCTCGCGAAAGGCGGCGACTGGCTGGCGACGCATCCCGAGCGCGACTGGGTTCTCTCGAACTATCTCAGGCGTCAGCGCTCGCTGGTGCGGGAGGCACTTGGTCAGCTGCTTGCCGCACCGGAGGAAGACGTCGAGCTGGGTGAGCGCGAAAAAGAGGCCGGCGAGCAGCAGTTGGAGCGCGCGCTCAGCCTCAATGATCGCCGCATGGCTGCCGTGGAAGACGTGCTGCTGCGCAGCGGTGCGGCAACCGTGCTGGATGTCGGATGTGGCGAAGGCCGACTGTTGGCGCGGCTGCTGGAGCAGCGCCAGTTCCGTAAGCTGCTCGGCATGGATGTCTCAGCGGTGTGCCTCGAACGCGCGGCCGAGCGTCTTAAACTTGATCGGCTGGCGCCCCTGCAGCGCGCGCGCATTGAGCTGCTGCAGGGCAGTCTGACCTACCGCGATTCGCGCATGGCCGGCTTCGATGCCGCCTGTGCGGTCGAAGTGATCGAACACATCGATGCCAGTCGCCTGTCGGCCTTCGAGCGCACGCTGTTTGAGTACGCCGCGCCTGGCCTCGTGGTCATCACCACCCCTAACGTCGAGTACAACGTGCGCTTTGCCAATCTGCCCGTGGGCGCGATGCGCCACCGCGACCATCGGTTCGAGTGGACACGCGCCGAATTCCAGACGTGGGCGAACGGCGTCTGCGAGCGATACGGCTACTCGGTCGAGTTTTTGCCGATTGGGGATGTAGACCCCGAGCTCGGGCCGCCCACGCAGATGGGGGTGTTCAGCCGATGAGCACGGTCCGCATTCCCGAACTCGCCCTGGTCGCTCTGATCGGAGCCTCCGGCTCTGGCAAATCGACCTTTGCGCGCGCGCACTTCAAGCCGACGGAAGTGATCTCGTCGGACTACTGCCGTGCCCTGGTGGCCGACGACGAGAACGATCAGGCCGCCACCAAGGACGCCTTCGACGTTCTCTATTTCATCGCGGGCAAGCGGCTGGCCGCTGGCAAGCTGACCGTGGTGGACGCCACCAACGTTCGCCCGGAAGACCGCAAACGCCTGGTGACCTTGGCGCGCGAACACCATGTACTGGCCTCGGCCATCGTCTTCGATCTGCCGGAACGCCTACTGCACGAACGCAACGAAATCCGCCCCGACCGCGACTTCGGCCCGCACGTGGTGCGCTCGCAGACCCAAAGCCTGCACCGCTCGATGCGCAGCCTGGAGAAGGAAGGCTTCAAGGTCGCTGCGGTGCTGCGCAGCGTCGAAGCCGTCGCCGAGGTGCAGATCACCCGCGAGAAGTCCTGGAACGACAAGCGCGACCAGCACGGGCCTTTCGACATCATCGGCGACGTGCACGGTTGCCTGGACGAATGCGTGCAACTATTGCGCGCCCTGGGCTATGTCGTGGCCGGTACTCGCGAGTCGCCCGACGTGACCGCGCCCGAGGGGCGCCGCGCGATCTTCGTTGGCGACCTGGTTGACCGTGGGCCGGACTCACCCGGCGTGCTGCGTCTGGCAATGGCCATGGTTGCCAACGGCACCGCGCTGTGTGTGCCTGGCAACCACGACGTCAAGCTAATGAAGAAATTGCGCGGCCGTGATGTCAAGATCAGCCACGGCCTTGCCGAAACGCTGCAGCAGCTGGAATCCGAGCCCGACGACTTCCGCCGCGCCGCCGCTGACTGGATCTACTCGCTGGTCAGCCATTTGGTGCTGGACGAGGGCAGGCTGGTGGTCGCCCATGCCGGTATGAAGGAGAAGTTGCAGGGTCGCGCCTCAGGTGCCGTGCGCGACTTCGCACTGTACGGAGAGACGACTGGCGAAACCGACGAGTACGGTTTGCCGGTGCGCTTCGACTGGGCCAGCGAGTATCGCGGGCAAGCCATGGTCGTTTACGGGCACACGCCAGTGCCCGAAGCCGAATGGGTGAACCGCACGCTTTGCGTCGATACCGGCTGCGTGTTCGGCGGCAAGCTCACCGCACTGCGCTATCCGGAGCGCGAGCTGGTCAGCGTGCCGGCCGCGCGCACCTACTACGAACCGATCAAGCCGCTGGCACCGCCCAAGGCCGAGACGCGCGACGTCAGTGTGCTCGACATCGACGACGTGCTGGGCAAGCGCGTCCTCAAGCCGCGCCTGGGCCGCACCGTGACCATCCGCGAAGAGAACGCACGCGCCGCGCTGGAAGTCATGAGCCGCTTCGCTGTCGACCCGCGCTGGCTGGTGTACCTGCCGCCCACCATGTCGCCGCCCGCCTCGGCCGCCGAGGGCGAGCTGCTGGAGCGCCCTCGTGAAGCCTTCGACTACTACCGCAGCGAGGGCGTCACCCAGCTGGTCTGCCAGGAAAAGCACATGGGCTCGCGGGCCATCGTCGTGCTGTGCCGCGACGAAGACGTCGCCGCGCGACGCTTCGGTATTCGCGGCGATGGTCGCGGCGTGATCTACACGCGCACCGGGCGCCGATTCTTCGCCGATGGCGGCACCGAGGAAGCACTGCTCGGAAAGCTCGACCGCGCGATGCAGGCCAGCGGCCTGTGGGATGAACTGACTACCGACTGGATCGTGCTCGATGCCGAGCTGCTGCCTTGGTCCGCGAAGGCGGGCGACCTGCTGCGCCAGCAGTACGCCCCCACCGGCACGGCGGCGACGCAGGCGCTGCGCGCATCCATCGCCTGGACAGCGCGGGCCACGGCAAGAGGCATCGACCTCGGCGCCTTGCCGACGACACTGGCCCAGCGTAGCGAGGCGGTGCGCCACTACGTCGCCGAGTACCGTCGCTACTGCTGGCCGGTGAACAGCGTCGCTGACCTGCGCTTGGCCCCCTTCCACGTGCTGGCCTACGAGGGCGCAGCGACACTGGAGCAGGGCCACCGCTGGCATCTCGATCTGATCGACCGACTGTGCGCGGCCGATGCCAGCCTGTTCCGCCGCACCGAGCGCCGCGTCGTTGACTTGAGCGATCCCGAAAGCGAAGCCGCCGCCACCGCGTGGTGGCACGCGATCACGGCCGCGGAAAGCGAAGGCATGGTCATCAAGCCGATCGACGGCCTGGTGCAGGGCAGGAAGGGCCTGCTGCAACCGGCCATCAAATGCCGTGGTCGCGAGTATCTGCGCATCATCTACGGGCCAACCTATACCGAGCCCGCGAACCTCGACCGCCTGCGCCAGCGCGGGCTGGCGCCGAAGCGCACGCTGGCCCTTCGCGAGTTCATGCTGGGGCACGAGGCACTACACCGCTTTGTAGAGCGCGAACCGCTGTACCGGGTGCACGAATGCGTGTTCGGTGTGCTGGCACTGGAGAGCGAACCTGTAGACCCACGGCTTTGAGGCGAGGCACTCTTCCTCAGCCGGGACGTGGGACAGGGAACATATGGCAAAACAAGACCTGACCCTCTGCTTTACGGTGAGGTGCTGGCGGTGACCCTGTGCAACGTTGCTAGACCTGGCCCCGTGCGTGTGTGCGTGCGCTCCGACACCGTGCTTGGTCGTGCTTGGTCGCTAAGCGCGATATCTTCCACTTCGCCCCCGTAAACTGCGAATCGATTGAAGATCGCTTTAGATGAAGCATGGCACAAGCCCTGACCTACGTACCTGATCAGATACTCAAAGACGCTGCGAATCACAGCGAGCTGGTCGTCTTTGTCGGCGCGGGTGCGTCGATGCTCTGCGGCAGCCCCGATTGGCGTGGATTCGCGAACCAAGTCGTTGGCGCACTCGAGAAAGGCGGCGTGCTCAGCTTCTTGGAAGCGGAACAGTTGCGCGGATTTGGTGACCCGCGGCGAACCCTTTCGATTGCGATGGCGCTCGCCCAAGAGAAGGACATAGCAATAGACTTCGACGGCATCTTGCACCCTGCCAAGCCTGCGGCGATCGGCTCTGAGCTATACGAGTTGCTGTCGAGCTTGCGACCCGTCTTCGTCACAACCAACTACGACAAATGGCTCGACGATTCTGTGCCTGAGGAGCTGTCAACAGAGCTCAAGGTGGGCGGCGAGGCGGAACCTGCAAAGGGACTCGGCGCGAGGCCAAAGCACTACTTGCCCCAGCATTTGTCGCCAGCGCTGCTTGCCGAACGCGGAGCCGTGATCCATCTCCATGGTTCCTATATGGATCCGAGTTCGATGGTGGTCTCGTTGAAGGACTACATCAAGCACTATTCGGATGAGCGAGTTCTGGCGTTTCTTCGGGCGATGTTCAAGAACCACACGGTGCTCTTCGTAGGCTACGGGCTTGCTGAGTTAGAGATCCTGGAACACATCATTCGCTCCAACGAGTCGCTGCGAACTGCGACGACTGAGCCGCGACACTTTTTGTTGTACGCCCATCGGTCAACCGAATTGGTCCAGAAGGGCTTCATCGAACGCTTCTTCCACGACCAGTGTGGCGTATCCGTTATCCCGTACTGCATCGACGCCAAGGGCTATCCGGAAATAGTTGAGGTCTTCAAGGCCTGGAAATCTGAACTGGATGTACGAGACCCGACGACGTTGGATCTTCAATTGCACCTAGATCGATACATCGCGTCTCCGAATACAGTTAATCGAGACGCGGCGCTCCGACTTGTTAGCAGCTGGCCCGAGCTCGTCTCGTACTTTCTAAACTCCTTGAAGGACGCAGTTTGGTTCAGCGACCTCGACGGCGCCGGCCTATTCAATGCGAAACACAGCCCCAGCGTGAGGGTTGTCGAGAACGAACGTGGCACCTTGTATCAGGCTGAGGGCTGGCCCGCACTACGCTATCTAGAGCAGATTTCCGCTTCAGCACAGGGCGACCAGGCTGCTCGCATTGCCGGCATTGTTCGGAGTATCAGTTCGGACGCTCAGCAGCGAGGTCTTGAAAATTGGAGGACTTGGTGGTCCCTCGCCACAGTTCTGTCGCAGTTGCCACTTGACGTACTGACGGACGCGGACATTGACATGATTCGCTCTTGGCTGAAGGGTCGGTTTGAGTCAAACATGGTGGGTCAAGAGCTAGGCGAGAAGCTCCTGCCGCGACTTCTGGACAGTGCCGAGCCGGCGAACTGGCATAGGGCAATGCTGCTGGTCGATGCACTATCGATGGTTCGGAGCACTGGGGAATCATCATGAGCGACAAAGCCGGGGTGTTGGACAGTTACCACCTGGGCGAAGTGCTGAAGCCTTCAGCGAGGAAGCTCGGCGAGCGCTGCGGCGCTGCCGCCGTTGACATGTTGGCTCGCCGCTTGACCGACTACATCGGCTCCGCCGAAGACGATAAGTACTCATACATATGGCGCTCGGCGATAGAAGACCACGAGCAGGATGCTCACAAGGAAGACGCACGCGCTGTACTCGTTGATGCCGTCCGTGATGCCGCTCTTGGTGCTACGAGCACCAGCTCCCCTGCGGCGTTGGCCATTGTCAAATCACTTCTTGAATCCCCCTATCCGACGCTTACTCGCGTGGGAATCTACGTGTGCGGCGAGCACTATGGAACCGTCGGGGTAGCTTTCTGGGAATGCGCAACGGGGAGTTGGTTTCTCGAAATTCCCTACTGGCATGAGATTTATTGGTTCATCAACAAGGCTTTTCCCAGATTTTCCGTCGCCCAAAGGACCCAATTCTTGAGATTCGTAGAGCAGCCAAAAGGGGATTGGTCAGACGAGTCACGACAAGTGGAGTGGGACGAGACCCATAGGCGTGACCTGTTGCATCCGGCCTTTGGGCTTGGCGATTCGGAAGTGGATGAGAAGTACCAGAAGCTGATGGAACGATGGGGGCCGGTACGAGACCACCCAGACTTCCACATGTATTCCACTGGCGGATTGGTGGGCGACCGAAGCCCCGTCGCATCAGATGCACTCCTGAGCATGTCTGATGACGAGTTGGTGGCCTTCCTAAATGACTTTGTGCCCGATAGCCGGAGTTGGGATGGTCCGACAGATCGAGGGCTCGCCTCATCCATCTCTGCAGCGGTGAGGGCCAGCGAGGACGGCTTCGCGGGCCGAATCGGTCTCTTTGCTGACTTGGCGCGTCCATACCAGCATGGGCTGCTTCGGGGACTCAAGCAGCGGTGGTCCGATGACAAGCGAGACATCAATTGGCCGGCTACGCTGTCGCTCGTGCAGGCCATCGTTTCCGCACCGTCCTTCCGGGCGGACTTGGCTGCCGATCAGGCTGAAGGGTGGGAGCCATCCGTGCACTGGGTTGTGAGCGACATTGCTGACCTCTTGAAGGACGCAACCGGAACAGAGCGCCACCTGCCATCCGCGCTCCACACATCGTGCCTTCAAGTTCTGCGTCTTGTTCTCGACGCTACTCCGACAGATGCCGGGGAGTCGAGCGACGCCGTCTCGCATGCAATCAACTCTCCCAGAGGCCGGTCTCTGGAGTCCCTAATTTACCTCGCGTTAGCTATGCGGCGCGAAGAAGTTGCCGCCAACAGGAGTTCAGCTGAGACGTGGCTCGCCGTTGGACCGGTATTTGATGCTGAACTGGCAACTAGCGAGTCTGGGCGCAATGCTGACTTTGCGGTGATGGCGGGGATGTACTGCGCAAACTTCCACTACTTGAGTGCAGAGTGGACGGAAACCAACTTCGATAGACTCTTCTCGTCCACCAACGAACCAGCTTGGATGTGTGCGGCGCAGGGTTTTGCGTATCAGCGCCATCTCTATGCTTGGCTATTCGTGCGCCTTGTCGCAGGTGGGCACCTGAGGCGGATGGTTTATTCGGAAGGCTTGCCTAACCAGGTGGCTGATAGGGCTCTTCAGTTCTTGGGGCTTGCCTATCTTGAAGGGATGGAAAGCCTAGACGGAAGCGGTCTGCTCAGTGAACTGGTTTCGGAGCTGAAGGTAAGGGAGCTATCGCAGCTGTGCAGGTTCTTTTGGGCGCTTCGAGGGAAGACCGAGCCATCTTCCCGCGTGCGCAAGATACTGGTGTTCTGGATGAAAGTGGCAGAGCAGGTTCGGGCAAACTGTGCCGACGTGCCTGAGCTGCAGTCGGCTCTCAGCCAGCTAGCGGTCTTCATTCACGACCTTACGCCGGACGTCGTTGCGGCATTGGTCGACGCGGCGCCTCATGCGCAGGATAGGCATCATGGCTATATGCTGGTTCAAAACCTTGCGCGTCTTGCGAGCCAGTATCCGAAGCAGGTGGCGACGATCTTCCGCGCAGCGATGTCAGGGTTCTTGCCTGACTACCGCAAGGAGGACGTGATTGCATGCGTCAAACGATTGGCAGAGGCGGGTGAGATCAAGGAAGCAGAGTGGATATGCAACGCTTACGCGGATCAAGGCTCGATACTCCTGAAGGAGACCTACCAGGAATTGCGTCCAAGACATCTTTCGCGCGGCAACGGCGACCAGATCGCCGAGTAGCCCAGTAGATTGCATTACCGCAGTGGAAAGTGCGCTTAGATGCAGCCAATTTAGATTGGGCGACTGATTGCTCCTGACCGATAGCGGTTTGTGAATACTGCTAAGTCGCAATTCGACACGCGTGGCTCGAAGCCACGCGTGTCGAACAATCTTTTGGCCCAAAATTTGGCACCTACCTCCCCGGCATAGCAAACCCTCTCCCGCGCGCCCCCGCTCTCGGATGCGGCCGCTCTCCATCCTGATTCCTTCCATCCTCATCCTCGCCACGCAGTTTGTACGGTGGCGTCCAGCGTGGGTCTTGGGGTTTGGGGGCTTTGATTTCGAAGTCGCTTCGGCTGGTGGTGTCGGCGTGGGCGATTTCGAGTTTGTATTGGCCGGGTGTGGGGTAGAGGCGGTGGCCGAGGCGTTGGGATTCGGCGTAGGGCTGGTTTTTGCGTTCGTCGCGTTTGTCGGCGTCGAGGGCGTGCAGTGTTTGCTGTTCGGCGGCGAGGGCGAGTTCGGCGTCGAGTAGCAGGTTCCAGTCGAAGCTGTTCAGGCCTGCAATGGCTTCGCGCTCGAATTGGGCCAGCGGGCGGTCTTTTTCGTCCAGCAGGCGGAAGCGCACGGTGCCAGCGGCTTTGGCCCAGAAGGTGCCGGTGAGTTCGGGCAGGTATTCGGGGCGGTCGTACCAGGGATCGGGGCGGCGGCGCCAGTCGCGTGAGGCCTGAAGGTCGTCGATGTGGAACAGGTGCACGTCGGCGTTGCGCACTTTGGCATCGAGTTCCTGCAAGGGCAGGGCGTCGACGATCCAGGCGCTGCGGCCATGCGTTCCGGCGATCAGTTCGCGGTCGCGCGGGTGGATGAACAGGTCGTGCACCGGTACGTTGGGCAGGCCGCCGTCCAGTGCCTGCCAGTTTCGACCGCGATCCAGGCTGGCGTACACGCCGCG
>Ga0075012_10001339_pt1 | contig 25405 bp, 32 predicted proteins | sample All_14_2_FD_71474 | JGI IMG/M metagenome (GOLD analysis project Ga0075012, IMG submission 71474) | Freshwater microbial communities in response to fracking from Pennsylvania, USA - Allegheny Zone_MetaG_DW_15 | ecosystem: Environmental > Aquatic > Deep subsurface > Groundwater > Drilled...
GCAACTTGCCGATGATCTCTTCCGGCTTGTGCTTCCTCGCCATTCCATTCCTCCTTCGTGGCCAATTCTAAAATAGAAATTGGGCCACTCAGAAGGGGGCAGATCAGTCGCGTCACGAAAGCAGATGGATGTCGTCGGCTTCATCCTGCTTGGCACAGTGACCGGGATTGGCGGCGGAACGCTCCGCGACATTCTTCTCGAAATCCATCCGGTCCTGTGGATCGAGCAGCCCGAGTACCTGGCGGTCTGCATCCTGGTCTCGCTGATCGTATTCGCAACAGCGCACCTGGTTCACTCCCGCATGCGACTGATCCTCTGGGCCGACCCCATCGGCCTTGCCCTGTTCTCAGCCGTCGGGACCGAGCGCGCCATCACCAGCGGAGCGCCGGCCCTGGTCGCGGTCGTCATGGGCATCATCAGGGCCTGCTTCGGCGGAATCATTCGTGACCTGCTGGGTCAGGAACGCTCGATCATCTTCTCGTATGAAATCTATGTCACTGCAGCCATGTCTGCGGCGGCGACTTTTGTCGCCCTCTACTCTCTGGGCCTGTTACGCGAAGTGGTGATATCGGCAAGCGTATTGGTTGGCGTGGCTTTGCGCGGCGGCGCGCTGCTCTGGGGCTGGTCACTGCCGCGCTACCACCCTCGCCCGCCCGGCGCGTAAGGCCGGACTCCGCCGACCCCCGGCCAGATCAGGAATGGCTGACCTCGATGATGCGCAGAGGGCGTTCATGACCGCCTCGGTCCGGCCAGCAAATCGACTGTCCGGCCCTCAGGCCAATCAAGCCGGCACCGACCAGCGACATGATCGAAATACGCCCTGCCTCGATATCGGAATCCTGCGGATAGACCAGCTGGAGTGTGCGCTCGACACCGCTCGCCTCATCAACGAACCTTACCGTCGACATCATCGCGACAACGTCGGGTGCGAGGCGGGCATCCTGCACCACCCTGGCGCGGCTGATCTCTGCGAGCAGAAGTTCCGCCACCTGGGGCATGCGTCCTTCCATATCCATTGCGAGATTACTGACCCGTTCGGCGTCGCTTTCACGGATCTGGAGGGGCGGCCTGGCAGTGGCCTTGCGGTTGATAGTCATGGCAATCTCCGTCAGCGCCGGAAATGCGGCGCAGAGCGCTGGATCAGCGCTGTGTTGTAATAGGGGATGGAAGGTGATGCCCCGGACTGCGCCGGAAGTATTAATCGCTGCCCGGGGCTATTGACCGACGAGGAGCGAACTCGCATGGCAGCGCTGACGCTGCAGAAGGGCGACACAGATCATTTCAGGACGATGGCGGATAACAATCAGCAAGTCAAAAGGCGTTGCCGCAGGCGAACGCGCGGATGCTCAATGCGCGAGCGCCTTTTGCAGACCGAGCGCCACGCAGTGGGCAGGGTTGCCTGCCACCATCACGGTCAGTCCCGTGGCTTCAGCGACGGCCCGACTGACAAGGCCGATGGCTGCACTTCCGCCCGTCAGGACAATGCCGCCATCGTGAATGTCGCGGCTCAGTTCAGGCGGTATCTGACCGAGCAGGTTGACCACCATTGCGGCAATTCCCGCTACGTGTTTCTCTACGACCGGATGCAGGTCGCCAACGGGAACACCGATCGCTGCGGGAAGCCCGGTGGCCAGATTGCGTCCCTTGATCCGGATATCGACACCGGCGTCCACGCCCTCATGCAGCATTTTGACGAGGTCGCGCTTGGCCTGCTCGGCCGTGCTGGCGCCGATCAGGAACTTGTGCCGAAAATGGAGAAAGTCGGAAATCGCAACGTCCAGAGCATCGCCGCCGCCGCGAAGCGATGCGGCCGCGCATATCCCGCCAAGCGAGAGTATGGCTGCTTCCGTGGTGCCTGCCCCGCATTCAACGATCATGGTGCCTTGCGGCCGATCGATCGGAATGTCAGCGCCAAGCGCAGCCACAAGGGGCTCGGCGAACAACTGGACAGATCCGAGGCCAGCGTCATTCGCTGCGGTAAGCAGAGCACTGCGTTCGGCATTGGTTGCATCGGCGGGTACGCCGATGATTGCGCGGAAAGAGCGCAGCCTCCTCTGGCCCACACTCGACCGCACGGCATAGGCCAGATAATCGCGAGCAGCAGCGATGTCGCTCAGGACCCCGCGGTTGAGGGGCCGGACCACCCTCATGGATCCCGAAGTTCGATCCAGCATGGACCTGACAGCGGAGCCTGCGGCCACCAGTTCTCCGCGATTCGCCTGCCCCGTGAAGCAGCACAGCGACGGCTCGTCGAACAAGACGCCTCCGCTGGACGATACGACGCGGGTGTTCGCGGTGCCAAAATCGATCGCGAAATCAGGCTTGCCCATGGCTTGAAACAGTCTCTTCATCTTACCCGGTTAGCAGTTGCTGCCTGGGATGTCTCCCGAAGGCGGTTGGGCCGCATCTGCATGGCCTGTAGGCCCACTCCGCCGCACCCAAAACACTGCGTCGATCCGCCCAATGGTGCGGCACGCCTAGGCGCAAACTTCCGCGACGACCGCTACTGGATCGGCGGCGTGTAGTCGCGGCGCTGGAGCGTTGTCATATATGCGGCAAGGTCATCGATTTGCTCGGGATCGATGGCAAAGTTCATCATCGCTGGGAAATTATGGGAATCGCGCAGCCAGGGTTTGAGTGTTGCGGCCGTGGGGCCCGGTGCGTTGACGACCACCTCGAACGGCGGCGCCTCGGGGTTCGGGGAACCGCGTCCTGTGGTCACGGCATGGCAGCCAGAGCAGTTCGCATTTGCAAATGCGAGTCCCCGTGACGCTGGGCCCGATCCCGCCTCATCGGCATTCATCTTCTCAGTCGTGGGACTGGCTGCAACTCCCCGCGACATCCGTCCGGGACTGCAAGCACTCAGTGTGAGCACGACAAGGGCGAAAATAGGCAATTTGCGCATCATCGATGCCTATCGTGCCGGAGCGGGCACCCGTCAATGTTACCAATACCTGCTGTCACGGGGCGCCCTTCCCCGAATTCCCGGATCGGAAAAACGTCCAATAGCAGTGCGGCATGGCGGAGAGGTGGGCGGCGTCAGTATTTGAGCTGACGCTCATAGAGGTCGCGATAGTGCTGAATTCGGGTCACGCGCAGGCCCTGCATGCCGGAGCGGTCAACAGCCCGCTCCCAGGATGCCAGTTCCTCAAGGGTGATGCTATATCGCTCGCAAGCCTCGTCGAAAGTCAACAGGCCGCCCTGCACCGCCGCAACCACTTCCGCCTTGCGCCGGACAACCCAGCGCCGGGTTTCCGGCGGGGGAAGCGATTCCAGCGTCAGCGGTTCGCCCAAGGGCCCGATTACACTGGCAGGTCGAATCTTCTGGTTCTCGAGCATATCCGGCACAGAATAAGGGGCGGCCCTTAAGAACGCGTTGCCCTTACCGTGACACCGTTGCACCGATCGCGATACGCCAAGTCTGGCGGTTTGATCGTCTCATTCCAACACGCGCCGACGTCTGCGATTGCCGCGGGATCGCCTTGGTCTAAGCTGGCATCGGCGACTCCAGAATACCTGGGGCAACAAAAAACGGGAGGGAAGCATGGAAGAGGCACTGAACAGGCAACCGGGCAGCGTTGAACCTTTTCCCGAGGCCCCCAAAAATACCCTGGTATCCGATGAGTTGAACAGAATCCTGTCGCTACTGCGAGACGCGTGTCCAGCGGATGCCCATATCAGCTTTGACTTCGATGGCAGGCTGCACGCGCACATCGACCTGAGGAAACAGGAAGACGTGACCGCAATCGAGACCTTGCTGCCGATGCTGGGGCACGGACTGTTCCATGACATCACGCGCGGCGTAACGCCGCACCATCCCTTCTTTCACCGCGTCAGTGTGCTGGTTGATAGATAATCCCGTTCGCCACGCTCCGCGTAACCAGATATCACTTCGTCTTGTGACGGATGCTGAAGAATGGCAGCTTGCAGGCGCGGCTGACGATTACTTCAGGGTGTGATGCCGGGCAGTGGGAGAGACAAATGAGTTACAAGATCATCGAGATTGAAGGCATTGGCGCCAAGTATGCCGAGCGTTTGCAGGCTGCGGCGATCTATTCGACCAACGACCTGCTCAAAGCCTGCGGCAGCCGGAAAGGCCGTGATGAGACCGCCGAGAAGACCGGCATTTCCGCGAGCCAGCTCCTCAAATGGACCAACATGGCGGATCTGATGCGGGTTTCCGGGATCGGCGAGGAATATTCCGAATTGCTGGAGGCCGCCGGCGTCGACACGGTCAAGGAACTGGCCACGCGCAATGCGGAAAATCTTGCCGCAAAGATGAAGGAAGTGAACGAGGCGAAGAGCCTGACCCGGGCGCTGCCGGGGGTCACGCAAGTGCAGAAGTGGGTCGACCAGGCAAAAACCCTGGATGCTGCAATCAGCTACTGATCCCGCAGCGTCGCCAGGAAATGCCTGAAATCCGGACGGTCTGCAAGACACAGACCATCCGGATCGGGGGGGCTCTTTCAGCCGCGATCAGCGCACGCTGCCGCGCTTGAAGAAGTTGACGATGCCCAGCAGGACGACCGCGCCGACGAAGGCGATGATCAGCCCGGTCAACGAGAATTGCTGCACACTGCCGCGAATGCCGAACAAGGGTCCGGACAGGGCGTTGCCGATAAGCGATCCGACGCAGCCGACTACGATATTCCACATGATGCCCATGGACGCGTCCCGGTTCATGACGAGGCTCGCCAACCAGCCCGCGATCCCGCCCACGATCAGTGCGATAATCCAACCCATCGTCTTCCTCCTCTTGTGGTCTCAATTCTAGCAAGTCCGCAGTAGCAGCCGATTGCGACAGCTCAGCGCCAAGCGTCCCTGCCGCTCAATCCTGCTCTTCTCCCGTCGATAACAGCACGCGCCAGATCAGCGCGCCGACTGCCGCGCCGACCAATGGCGCAAGCCAGAACAACCAGAGCTGGCCCATCGCACCGGTCTCGGCGAAAATGGCGACGCCGGTCGAGCGCGCGGGGTTCACCGAAGTGTTGGTCACCGGAATCGAGATCAGGTGAATCAGCGTCAGGGCGAGACCGATCGCAATGGGCGCAAATCCGGCCGGTGCGGCTTTTGAAGTCGAGCCGAGGATCACAATCAAAAAGCCCGCCGTCAGAAGCACTTCGATGAGCAGCGCTGACTGCATCGAATAGCCGCCGGGCGAAAGCGTCCCGAACCCGTTGGAGGCGAACCCGCCAGCCGCGAAGCCGGCCTTGCCCGAGGCCACGGCATAAAGAGCCGCACCCGCAGCAATGGCGCCGACGACCTGCGCGATCCAATAAGGCAGCAGTTCCTTCCAGCTGAACCGGTTGGCCAGCGCCAGTCCCAGCGAGACTGCCGGATTGAAATGCCCGCCCGAGATTCCGCCGACGGCATAGGCCATGGTCAGGACCGTCAGGCCGAAGGCAAGCGAGACGCCGGTAAAGCCGATGCCCAGCTCCGGGAAGGCAGCCGCCAGAACGGCCGATCCGCATCCGCCAAAAACGAGCCAGAATGTGCCAAAGAAATCCGCAGCCAGTTTCCTAGTCATGTGCCCCTCCTTTTTTATCTTGGGATGCAACCTAATCCACATTCCCAGCTGTCCAAAGCATGGAATTCTGCCTGGCCGGATCTTCGCTGAAAGTCTGAACATTCGCGCAAATCTTAAGCAGTCCGCTTATCGTCGAAATCGTCGCCGCGCGATTGTCGACACCAGCAAGCTGTCTTGAGCGATTTGCGCCTCGACAACTGTCGCCCCAGCGCCTCGGTCGGTTGCGGGCCAAGACCCTCCAGCCTTGACATGGCCCCCTATTGGTCCAGTTTGCCCGGCATATTCCTGCCTGGAAATGGCCCATGCTCAGTGAGTTCAAGGCGTTTATCGCGAAGGGCAACGTTCTCGATCTCGCCGTGGCGGTGATCATCGGGGCTGCCTTTGCCAAGATTGTTGCGAGCCTGACCGATGACCTGATCATGCCGATCATCGGAGCGATCTTTGGCGGCCTCGATTTCTCGAGCAAGTTCCTGGTTCTGGGCGAAATCCCGGCAAGCTACAAAGGGTCGCTGACCGACTATGCCGCCTTGAAGGCCGCAGGCGTGCCGCTCCTGGGCTGGGGCGCATTCGTGACCGTCCTGCTCGATTTCGTCATTCTCGCCTTCATCATTTTCCTGATGATCCGCGCGGCCAACAAGATGATACGCAAGGCCCCCGAGGCCGATGCGGGTCCAAGCGAAACCCAGCTTCTAACGGAAATTCGCGACGAGCTTCGCCGGAAGGGATAATCCGTGGCACAATCGGGAGTCGGATATGAGCATACTTGATGGAATCCTGGGGCAAGTTGGCGGCAACGTCGATATCGCCAATCTCGCGGCCAAAGTCGGCATTGACCCTGCGCTTGCGGAGAAAGCCGTCACGGCTTTGGGCGCGGCGCATCCGCAGCCCGGCGACACGGTGACGACCGCTGCGGCAACAAGCGGCATCGACAGCGGGACCTTGAGCAAGATCGTCGATCAGATCGGCGGTGAAGGCGTTCTCACAAAGGTCAACCAGATGCTGCAGGAGCACCCGCAAGCCGCCGGGCTGCTTGCCAAGCTTGACCGCGACGGCGACGGCAATCCGCTGAACGATGTCCTGGGCATGGCAAAGAACCTCTTTGGCAAGACCTGACATTGCCGCGGATCTGCTGCCACCCGGCGACGCCCACGAAGCCGGCGGCAATCAGGTCAGAGCGATCCATCGGCACTTTCGCGCCCTATCTCGTTTCTTGCATCCTCAGAGCTCTCCCATCACGATGGAATGAGCTTTCGGTTATCGGAGTAATAAGATGAATGCTCGGACCATTAGCCTGATCGCTTTGTGCGCGGCCCTGACAGCCTGCAATTCCAAGACCCCCGAACCGGCCGCAACGTCCACCGAGACCGCCGGTCAAGCCATCGAGACTCCGGCAGCGGCGCCCGCTCCTGCCGTTGCCACGAAACCTGCGCCGGAAGGGTTGCCGTCGCGTGTGGCGCGCGAAGTCATCAAGGCCAGCGGCCAGAAGTGCGATGGCGTTGCCAAGGCTGATCGCAATGCCCAGGACAGATCGATTGTTGCCAGTTGCACCGGCGGGGAAAGCTATCGCATCTATACGGTCGAGGGTCAGGGTCCCGTTGCCACCAAGCTGTAAAGCTGGCTTCCGGCCAACCAGATCAAGAAACCTTCGTAGCCCCCGCCACATCGGCGGGGGCTATGTCATTTTGTCGTACCGGCAATCCCAAACCATTGCCAGCAGCAGGTCATTCCACGCGCTGGCTTTGAGCAGGACCGCTCAATCGAGCAATTCTGCCGGCACCTTGCCGCCATTGGCAGCCAGTTCGCGCATGACCTGCTTGTGGAGCCAGATGTTCATTTCCGCGCTGCCGTCGAGGGCGCCCGTGTAGCCGAATTCCTGGGCAAGGCCCTTGCGTTCGGCAAGGCTGGAATCGAGGCCGAGAAGCTTCATGAGATCGACGATTGATGTCCGCCAGTTCAAGGTCTGGGCTGACTTAGCGGACAGGCCGTTGAGGATCGCCTCGACATCGACCTCGGAGATGGCCTGCGGGACAGGAGTTGCCGCAGGCGCGGCAGGTGTGGCCGGATCCGGCTGCGCGGTCGGAGCGGGAGCTGCGGCCGCTTTGCTGCCAAAAATGGCATCTTTGATCTTGCCGAAAAAGCTCATGATTGTTCTCCTTGCCTTTGGCTCTCGGCCAGGATGCGAGTGGATGCCATCCCTGCTCCATTGGCAAGGACAAAAGCTCTGCGAACTCTACGGCTCCTGAAACCCGGCCAGATCAGGCTCCATGTCAGCGCCAGGCCGAATGTCCCGGCAAACATCGGTAGTGTCGGTTATTGCGGGTCCAGCCAAAATCATCGGTGGACAGGAAGACCGGACCCGCAGGTGCTGGTTAGCACTCCTTTGGAAGCAGCACGAGGATCGGGTGGCCGCAAAGGGTGCTGGCTAAACGGTTCGGCTAAGGAAGTCCCTGACCAGGGCTCTTACTTTTCCGCCCTGACCGAGCATCAGATGTCCGCCACTTGTCAGGACCTTCAGCTCGCAGCCGGGAATGCGCTCGGCCGTATAACGCGCGCCTGGAAGGGTTCCGTACAAGTCGTCCTCGGCTGAAACGACAAGTGTCGGCACACGAACCTTTTCGAGCGGCCATGGCTTGATGACGGTGCTGCTGTCGGCGGCGATCCCCCGCACGCGGCGGGAAACGGGGAGGATGCATCGCATCACTTCAGAGACACGCTCCCGGTCCGCATTCGACCCATTCGCCTCAAGTTCGGGGCGCACTCCGAGGAAGCGGACGACGGCCGAGCGCGCGACCTTCATTGCCAGCCAAAAGAGGAAGTCCGCCGAGGTTTCAACCAGGCGCAGGATCATCTGGCTGTCGGCCCCCTTGTCCGGCCCGATCGACTGGGTGGGATCGAATGTGCGCGGCACCAGCAGGATCAGGGCCGAAGTGCACTCGGGATGGCGAAGGGCGAACTCAATCGCACTGGGACCTCCGGCCGAAACGCCGACGACGATGCATCGCTCGATGCCGAGATGATCGAGCAAGGCGGCATGGGCTTCGGCCTGCGCGCATATCGACGTGTCATCGGGTACTGCCGTACCGAGATATCCGAACCGCGAGGGGGCGATGATTCTGAATCCCGGACCAAAATCGCGTCCGACCAGGAGGCCCTGATCGTAACCACCGCCAGCGTCGTGGATCATCAACAGCGGCTCGCCGTCTCCGGCTTCCGCGTATTCGACTGCCCCTGCAGCAGTATGAGCGATGGTGCCGCCGGCCTCAGTCTCTTCGATCCATTGCCTCATTTCCCGGCGATACCGCGCATAGGTCGTCAGTCCCGTGCCAAAGACGAGGGCCGAAGCGATCTTGAGCGGCGTCGCGGGACGCATTTAGCTTCTCCTTCAGGCCGAGGCGAAACTGGCCGTGAGGCTTGCAGTCTGCCATCCGCAGTTCTCAGGAGCCAGACTTAATAGCCGACAGTGACGCAGATCGTTGCACGTCAATTGATGCAAAGCGCTTGCATGGAGCCGGTCTCGATAAAGCGCTGGTGCCACGCCAGCGCCTCAGTGAGCAGCGCGGGGGAATGCTTGCCGTAGGAATCGCGCAGCGCGCGCTCGTAATAGTCGGCGAGCATGGCCCGATAAAAGAGCAGCGTCCGCGCAGGACGCCGCTCTTGATCCCAGGCGTTCACCTGTTGACCAGGAACGCGGACCGCGCGCCGCGCCGGCCTTTAAAGTCACGCCTTGCCATGAGGCCATGCGGCGCCCCCTCTCCGTCCACGATAAGGGTTGCGGTGAACCAGCGCCCGTCGAGCCGGCCCAGGATCGCGATCCGATCAAGCTCCACGCCATCCTCCCCGTCGCTTTCGAAAGCGCCGAGCCAACGCTCCTCCACCCGCGCATCCCAGAGCCAGTCAGCCTCTTCCGCCTTGAGGAACAGCGCCGCCAGCGCAGCGCCCGCGCCGCGCCCGAACTCCCGTTCGAGACCCGCTGTCAGCTGCTCCATCACCCGGTCCGCGACGGCGCCGATTATCTGCATTTCACCCATGATCCGCCTCCTTGGCCTAGCGTCCCCGGCATTGGAGACATGGCCAAAGAGACGGGCGGGACGGCGTATGTCAGGGCCGCGCAGCGCCGCGAAGCGGACGTGGGGGGAACCGATTTGCGAAGCAAATTGGGGGGAACCCGCGGGCCTTGATAGGCGCTGTCCCGCCCGTCATCATGGGAGGACACCGAGACGAGCCCCCTCTCCTGCCGACGCGGCGTAGGCGTCTGTGGCCGCGGCTTCCTGCCGGTCTACGCGCACCGCGAACAGCCCGCCGGCCCGCCGGGCGAATGTGATTGCGGGCGATGATCCGGGCCCGGAGACGGCGTCGCTGGCGGGGCCGGTGGTCAGCTGCGCGAGATAGCGAATGGTCTCTGGCGGCAGGTTTCGGCGGCCGCCGAGATAGGCGGCGTAGCGTTCGGGCCCGGCATTATAGGCACCAAAGAGGCCAGGATAGGCGGACGGCGCAAAGCGCATCCAGCGCGGCACCCAGTTCTCGACTTTCACCCGGCCATCCGCGCCGTCAAGTTGGGCGCGGATGATGGCTTTCAATCCTTTTGCCTTCGCGGCGGCGTTGGCATTGGCGACGGTCTCGCCTGCGACCTCGGCGACGATGCCGAGCAGCACGTCGCGGTCGCGCAGGCTTTCGAACAGGGCTTCGTCCGCCTGCCAGTACCGCGCCATGTCGGTGCCCAGTTCGAGGCCAAGCGTCTCAATGAGCGGCGTTCCGGCGGCAAGCGTTTCGCCCATGACGAGCGCGGCGATGTCGAGGATGACGGGGTCTGGCAGTTCGCAGAGCCGCGCGAAGAGCGGTATCAGTCCTCCTGCCACGCTGCCGCCGGTGACGCTGGCACAGTCGGGATCAGAGCCCAGACACGCCACGACGGCCGCGCGACGCTGGGCGAAGGCGGATTGCGCTGCGGCGCTTGCGACGCTCTGCGCGATGCTGGCGTTTTGCGCTCTGCGCGGTTCGGGCGTAACATGCCACAGATGCGTGCCCGCGATGGCGTGGGCGACCATGAGGCGGAAGGCCAGGTCGGGGCGGGCCAGAAGATCGAGCCGCACCGCCGCGTGCCGGTGGAGGTCGACATAGGTGGTGAGCGCGGCGGTCAGTTCGGGCCGCACGGGCCGGGCATTCCCGTCAACGCTTTCCGCATCGCCGCGCGCGCGTCTGCGGGCTGCGGCGGCCTCCCTGGCCGTCACATAGCCTTCGTGGACAGTGACTTCACCGTTTTGGCGCACCGCGACATAGACGCGTCCGCCCCTGCGCTTGGACGTGCGTTCATATTCGTAGCTGTGGAACCACTGCCCGGGGGCAAGGATGACGACATCGCTCCATCCCGCTTCCAGATAGTGGATCCTGCGCGCCGCGATGGCGGCGTTCTGTGCGGCCCAGAACGCGTCCTTGTCCGCAAAATAGCCATCCTCCCCGAACAGATCCGCCACGATCCGCCCGCCATAGGCCGCAAGATCGAACAGCGCGTGACGTGTGGGGATCGACGGCCCCCCCAGCAGCCAGGCCTTCAGCTGATGGCCGGTCGGGCAATAGCTGTCGGGATCGTCGCGCAGGGCCAGCCAGCTTTTCTGCTGGCCCTTGCTGGCGAGGGTCAGATGGCGGACGGTCGCAACATCGATTTCGCCCGCGCCGTAGAGGCTGCGGATGCGCGGCAGGAGGTTGCCGAGTGCGAGGATGCGACGGACGGCGAGGCTCGGCAGGCCGAAGGTCGCGGACAGGTCATCGATGCTGCGGCCCGCGCGCACGAGGCGGGTGAAGCTCTCCCACTGGCGTGTTTCATCGGGATCGAGACGGGCCATATTCTCGATGAGGGAAGCCTCGATCGCGGCGGCGTCGTCGCCCGCTTCGATGATCGCGCAGGGAACGGGATCGGGCTGCGCGCGGCTGTCGAGGACACGGGCCTCGGCGTGAACGGCCTGGGCTGCGGCGAAGCGGCGGCAGCCCGCGACGATTTCATAGGATTGCGCCTCCGTCGGGCTGCTGGCGGCCGGGCGGACGAGGATCGGCATCAGGACGCCGCGCGCGCGCACGGACGGCAGGATATCGCTTATGTCGGGCGCGCGGCGGCTGTGGCGCATATTGGCCCTGCTGACGGCAAGGCGATCGAGTGGGATGAAGTCGAGTTTCATGAGTCATGTCCTTTTGGCGGAGAGCTGCGCCATGAGGGGTGCGGCGCGGGCGGCGGGCGCAGTTGCGCTTCCCGCGCGCGTCGCCGGGATCAGCCGGTGTCGGTATGATCGGGCCGGGTGCCGGAGCGCGCGATGGCGTTCGCGCGGAAGGCGAAGCGGATATCGGGCGGGCGAAGGATCATGCCGCCCGCCCCTCCGGGACGCTCGCGCGCCTCTCCACATCGGCCCTGTCCTTGAGGGCGAGCAGATAGTCTGCGGCCCGGGAGGCGGCGGCGGCGGCGCGGAAGATGGCCTGCCCGCGCGGCCCTGAAGTTCCCCGGACTGCCGGGTCATCGCTCAGATTGTCCTGCAGGACCGCGAGCCAGCACGCCAGATAGTCGGCGTGACGCACGGTGGGCACGATGCCGAGTGCGGCGCAGAGAAAGGCCGCGCCCATTTCGGCGACCAGTTCCTCGCGCGCATAGGCGGCCGATCCGAAGCTGCCGGAAAAGTCGCGGGCGAGCCGGGCCTTGTGCCCGGTCCAGTGCGTCAGCTCATGCAGCGCGGTGCGATAATAGTTGATCTGGTCCGGGAAAGCCTGTTGCGGCGGCACCTGCACGAAATCGGGTCCGGGCGCATAGAAGGCGCGCGCGCCGCCGATGCGGAAATCCGCGCTGCTCGCCTTGATGAGGCTTTCGGCGGCAGGCACGATCTCGCGTTCGGGGCGTGGCGCGGGATCGGTCGCGAGGCCTGCGCGCAGGCCTTCGCACTGGGCGACGTTGAAAACCGTGAAGCGCTTCAGGAACGCCACGGCCCTGGGATCGTCCTGCTCCCTGGCCGCGCGTTCGCCTTCGGCCTTCGGTACGAAGCGGTCGGCATAGACGAGGGTTACGCCCTGCGCGCCCTTGGCCACACAGCCGCCTGCCTGGAGCGCCTGCCGGAAGGTGAGCCAGCACTGGGAGGGATAGCCGCGCGCCGTCACCGCGTGCCACAGCAGCAGGATATTGACGCCCGAATAGGGCCGTGCCGTCAGCGCATTGCGCGGCAGGCCCGGCGCCAGCCCTGCGCCCATGGATGCCGCCCATGGCTGCACCCATGGGAAGCGGCCCGCTTCCAACGCGGCGATGATCTGACGGGTGACGCCCTCGTAAAGCGAGGACCGGCTTTCCCGGTCCCTGTCCCGCGAGCCCTGGGCGCGAGGGTGTGTGGTGGTGGTCATGGCCTGCCTCCGGACGCCGCCCCCAAAAGCCCAAGGGCCGCCCCCGGACAGCGGGGGCGGGCGGCGTCAGGCGCCGGGCAGGCCCGCTTCACGCGGGCCGGGGCACCTGCAAGGGCGCAGCGCAAGCGGAGCAGCCGCGGCGCAGCCAAGGCTTGCCGCGGACCGGAGCGGGCCTAGACAGGCGCGCCGCCCGGACCCGCTGTCAGGGAAAGGCCCAGAAAGACGCGCCGCTGCGCACGCAGCGTCCGCAGGCGGGCGCTTCGCGGCCGCCCGGCGCCATGCGATCATGACCGTCCGGCCGAGACCCGCTGCGTGGGGCTCGGGGCGCGGGGCGCAGGCCCGCAAGCCTCAGAGCGCGGTCAGGCGCGCGGGTGCAGGCGCGCATGAGGCGCACACTTATGGCTGGTGCCTTGTCAGGGGACCGGCCACGACAAGTATGCGCCAGTCCCACAGCCCTTGATGGGATTTGTCCATCGCGGCGGGGACAGCAATGTCCCTATCGCAGGCTGAAGCGTTCCCCTGGGGGATGGGGAAGTGGCCTGTGCGCGTCAAAGCATTCAAAACATTGCCGGTTTAGTGCAGGCGCGCCACATGTTTCGCAGCTACGCTTGCCCGCTGTGCCAGGCTGAAGGACGCGTGAAATGATGCGATGCAACATGTCGCCATGTTTGCGCCTGAATGTCGGGACGATCAATGCTGCCGCTGCGTCATTCATCGCGCCGAAGGGGCCATCCGACGCGCGCGGCCGCGCAACTATCCCCGCATCCGGAGCGTATCGCAGATGGCGACGGCCCCGGCGAATATGGCGCCGGCAACGAAGAGGAAGCCCCCGATGACGATGAGCGCAAAGGCCGTCATGCCGTCCTCCGGGATCAGCGCCGCGGCGACGAAGAGAGGACCAGTCATCAACAACCCGACTGATGCAAACCGCATCGGACACCTCCATGCGAAAACAGCCGGCTGGCGGCTGCAACGGCGCCTCTACAACGACCGGGGCGTGCGCGGAAGCCATGTACCGATACCGCTGCTGTGCGCGGCGCAAACGGCAGGCGTCGACTGCCTGGCCGCGCTTTGCCATTGGCCCATGACATGGGGGCCAGCCATATTTGCATTATATCGGGGATGAGGATCGTGCGGCATGCACGCCCCTCTTCCTTCCCTGCGCCTGCAGGCGCGCGAAAGGGCGCCCCATGCCGCTGCCGCGCGCGCGTTCACATTCCGGGCCGGACATCTTCAACCCGGAGGCCGCATTTCCCGAAAGAATAGAGCCAGGTGTCCAATTCCTGCGGCCGTCGCCCTGTCGTTTCCGAGATCAGGCGCATAATCTGGCAATATTGCGCGTAATCGGCGGCCGTGAACCTGTATGCCGCATGCCGACCGGGCAAGAGGCCGAAAGCTGCCAGCGCGCCCCAGGCGTGTCGGTCAATGACCGGCCACATTGCCGGGAAGCACCAGGAGAGGATGGCGGATCCGACCGCGACCTGAACGCCGCTGAGGCCAATCAGGGCGCCGATCGCCTCTTCATCGCCTTGTGCGCGAAAGGCGGCGCATGAAGCCGCCCGGACTTCTCCGTCAGAATTCTGTCCGAGATTGCGTCTGATGCGGGATATATCCTGGACCTTCAAAAGCTTGCGAAGGCCAATTTCCATCAGTTCATCCCGACTGATCTGATTTCTGGGGCCCGGCCGCGCGAGGTCGGCAATGAGGGCTGCGGGGCTTTGGGCCGGGTCCTGAAAGGTACGGAACAGCACAGGATGCGCGCTGATGGCGTTACTGATCTGCTGGTGGGCCGGAACCATGGCAGCCAGCCTATGACGTCACTCTGAAGATAAGGTTTCCGCCGATCAACCTTGCCCGCGGCATCGGCCCATCCATTTTCGTGCGCGGCACGGTCCATTCTTCAGATCGGCCCGACAGGCCGACCTTGCCGCAGCCATGACCTTCGCCCCTGTTGCGCGCGCAACAGGGGCTCGTGGCATGGTGGGGTCTCATGCCTGCATGATCGGCGCGAATTAAGATCCTGGAAACCATTGGGCCATATTAACCATGACGCCCCGGGAAGCTGGGCACGCGTAGACATGTGGGCCAGTCGCGGATCGGACGGCCATTGAAGGGATAGATGCTGCTGTGCAGATGCGTCCAGGACACGTACCTCTGATTTCCGTGGTCGCGCCTTGCTTCAATGAGGAGAAGGTCCTTGCCGAATTTGTCGCACGTATGTCGGCTGCATGCCGCGCTGTAGCGCAGAACGCCTACGAGATCATCATTGTTGACGACGGGTCGGTCGACGGCACCTTCGCCCTGGCGCAGTCGCTGGCACACGAGCATGGCGTTATTGTCGTCAGGCTGGCGCGCAACTTCGGCCACCAGATTGCCGCAACGAGTGGCCTTGCGATCGCGCGCGGATCGCATGTGCTGCTGATCGACGCGGATCTGCAGGATCCGCCCGAACTGCTTGCGGAGATGCTGGCGCACGTCAAGGCGGGCGCCGACGTCGTCTATGGCCGCCGTATCCAGCGCGACGGCGAGACCCGTTTCAAGAAAGCTTCGGCGGCGCTTTTCTATCGCCTTCTGGGCAAATTATCGTCCGTGCCGATCCCGCAGGACACCGGCGACTTCCGGTTGATGCGGCGCCAGGTCGTAGACGCGCTGATGCTGATGCCGGAACAGCAGCGCTTCATTCGCGGGATGGTGAGCTGGATTGGCGGTACCCAGATCGCCCTGCCCTATGTGCGCGACAGGCGCTTTGCCGGTTCCACAAAATATTCGCTTGCCAAGATGCTGGCGTTTGCGGCGGACGCCATTGCGAGCTTTTCGACGCAGCCGCTGCGGGTTGCGATCCATGTCGCGTTTCTGAGCGGATGCCTCTCCATTGTCCTGCTGGGTTACAGCATCTTCAGCTGGATAAGCCATGGCACCATCCCGGGCTGGACCAGCCTCATGTCCGCCCTGTCGATTTTCAGCTGTCTCCAGTTTCTGGTGCTGGGCGTGCTTGGCGAATATGTCGGGCGCATCTTCATCGAAGTGAAGCGGCGGCCGCTTTTCCTCGTCGATCGCGTGTGCGCCTATCGGGAGACCTTCTGTCCGCCTGCGGACTTCGCCATCATGTCCGGTCCTGAACGGCTCAGGATGGTCGAGGACTTCGTCGAGACGAGCGCGCAGCTGTTCGACGCCAGCGCGCAACCTGAAACGGCACCGGCCTAGTTATTCTTCGTAACCGGCGGCGCAGGCGCCGTCCTCGTGCGCCGCGCGCCTGCTGATGGGCCGGGGGCGGTTCATGTCCGAGGGGAAAACCTTACGGGACTGGCGCGATCCTGCATCACGCAGCCACGCCATAGCGCGGCGTCGTGCGGACTGGCAGCTGCCCCAGATCGGTTGAGAGCACGGACCGCGTGCCGACGCGGGATCAGCCCTGTGCCGGGACGAAACGCATGCCTGCGCTCCGCCTGCGGCGGAGCGCCATGCCGATCCCACCCACGCCCAGAAGCATCATCATCCAGGTCGAAGGCTCGGGCACCGCTGCAATCGAGAAATTGACATTGTCGAGCTGAAAATAGGGGCCACCCTGCTCGAGCGTGAAGCTTGTGACGTCGGCCAGATTGAGCGTGAAGGTCTGCAGGCCCTTGGCGCTGTCGAGCATCAGCGACTGCGACCCGCTGCCGCTCGTGGTGGTCCAGGACAGGGCGATCCGGCCCGATGCGGGCGCGTTGTAGAGATCGGCAAGATCGATCGAATTGAGGAGGAAGCTGCCGCCGCCGGTCAGTGTCGCGGTGACGGTCTGCGCTCCATATTCCTGCCACAGCACGCCGTTTCCGGCTGCATTGTAGAGCGATGCGCTCTGCCAGGTCGCCAACTGGCCGGAGACCGATGAAGTAAAGGTGAGCCCCGCTTCGGAATAGGTCGTGCCGTCACCCAGAAGATTGAACGAATCGCCGGCGGGGTTACCAAAGGTCACGACAGCCGCCTCAGCCGCAGGAATATTCACCAGCGATATCAACGAAGTAGCGACAAAAACTCCAAGCTTCTTCATGTGCACCCCCCAGCCCGGCGTTCGGACGGCGGCGAGACTTATGGTAAATATCGGACAGTGTAAACGCGTCGGGACGGCATTTCGGCATTACGCCTGCGCTGCGCAGCGCGGCCCAGGCGCCTCGCCCTGCCCGCATGGGGCAAGATCGCATCTCCGCAGCGCAGGCGTACGACCCGCCCCCATTCAGCCGTCTCGCCATGACCGGTCGCCGGGCGTTCGGGCCGGTCCGCCGCGCGAACGCGGGTGTATGCAGGCGTCGGGGATTGCGGCAGCGACGATAGACTGGCATCGCGCCTGCGGGCCGACAAGGGGCAGGCATGACCGAGATCATCGAATTCATCAAGACCGCCATCCGGCACGATGTGGGCCTTGCCGACATCATACTCCATATTCATGGGGGCCTGCTGATCCTGATGGTCGCCCGGATCGTGTCGCGCCGGAGCCTCGGCAGCTTCATCCCCTTCACCTGCGTCCTCGTGCTGGAGGTGGTCAACGAAGTGGCCGACCGGCTGCACTATGGTTCCTGGCGCTGGGAGGACACGACGAGCGACTTCCTCAACACGCTGTTCTGGCCCTTCGTCATCAGCGTCGGGGTCCGGCTGCGACCGATGCGCGCGCCCGGGCCAGTGCGCGTGCGCCCCGCACAGGCACAGGCAGGAGCCTTCGTTCCGACGGACACAAGGGCAGGCGACTGATCGCCCAGTTTGCGGTAGGCGTGCGGGCGTCCGGCGCGGCGCGGCGCGGCGCGGTCCAGATCAGCGAAAAAGGCCCGGCGCCATCGGCTGCCGGGCCCTAGTATGGGTTACGGGATGCAAGGGTCACAGAGCACCCCGCCTGCGCATGCTAGGGCATGCGCAAACAGTCAGCGATTGCAATTGATGCAAGTGGCAGTCGGACGCACGCTTTGCTGATGCAGGCAAGTACATCGCTCAGTGCACGATCCTTCACGTCCGATCAGCAAGCGCGTCCTCGATCATGGCCGCCAGCGCCTCTTCGGCACGAACGCGCACCTGGAGGTCGGCGGAGGCAAGGTCGTGCCGTATCCAGGCAGGCGCTTTGCGCAGCACCGCCTCTACGGTCGAACGAAGGTTGATCATGCGTGCCTCGGACGTAAGGACCGGCATCGGCCCCTGCCGAACCAAAGATGGGAAGTATTAGAGTACGGCATTTAACAGCCCGTCAATGTCCGCCCCGGCGCCTTGGCGCATCACGGCGGCAACGCAGCCTTCGCACATTCGTCAAAAGACACAGGACTGCCCCCGATGACACCGCCTTCCCGTGTTGCTGGAAAGGACACCACAACAGATACACATCCTATACTTGAACAGACAAGTTACGCCGCTATAGAAACGTCATCTTCAAAGGCGATAATACCGTAACAAAATACGCTTTATTCTTGAAATATACATCATGCATTCTACTGCCCGCTCAAGGCAGCGGAGGTTTCCCCGATCCCGGCAGGCGCCATTCAGTGTCTCCGGCGATTGCATGAACACAGGCCGCGAACCTGCTTCGGTTGGCCTGGGCGGCTCGGCGGCCGGGGGGAGCGCCGAGCCGCTTCATTCTTGCCGCTGCAAAGCGGATCAAGCCTGCCCTCTCTCGACGAGGCTATCCCGTAAAATCAAGCAGGTGCCTGGACGCCGCCGCAACGGACGATGCCCGATCATGCGATCTGCACAGATTGCGCACAGCGATAATGGCGTCACCTGAAGGACAGGCCGATGTCGCGGCGATCATGACCGCGTACATTGGCATCGGCTTGGCCCTCACAGTCTCTGACCTGCGGTTCCGAGTTGTGCGCCAGTCGCATTCCAATTAAGTCACCTCCCATCACGCCAAATCCGAGGGAAGCATCCATGGCCGACGAAACGATCGTCACACTTACTGCAGACATTGTTTCCGCGCATGTTTCCAACAACAGTGTCGCGGTCAATGATCTGCCGACGCTGATCGCCAATGTTTATTCGGCATTGAGCGGCCTGGCGTCGCTTCCGTCTCAGCCGGTCGAGAAACCGGTGCCGGCCGTGTCTGTACGCTCGAGCGTGAAGCCGGACTTCATCATCTGCCTGGAGGACGGCAAGAAGCTCAAGATGCTCAAACGCCACCTCATGACACATTATGGGATGACGCCTGAGGACTATCGGGCAAAATGGGGCCTACCGGCCGACTATCCGATGGTCGCTCCCAACTACGCCCAGCAGCGCAAGGATCTGGCCCTCAAGATCGGCCTGGGCAAGAAACCGAAGGCCGCCCTTGTGACCAAGCCCCTCCGGAAAACGACCAAGGCTGTCACTCGCACTACTTCTCCGGTTCCCGCGGCAACGACGGAATAAGCAACAGCACCACAGCGCGTTCGCCCTGAATCCGACACAAACTCAATATGGCGGCCGAACCGTTCATGCGGCTGCATCTCCTGAGATCATGCTCGGCACCTATCCGTTCTGTATTCGCCAGTGGACGTTTAAAGTTTATACTCTCTTGTTCACTGCGAATAGACTTGGCGCACTAGACTGTACCAAGGATATGTGATTAATCTCGTATTAGCATCGATTTTCGCTATACGGGGGCGTTAGCAGTTGATGGAGAGGGACATGCTGATAGCGGTTGCTATCATCCACGACGGCCTTAGCTTTATGAGGCTATCGTGCTAAAATCACCTGTCGTGGCTGTAATTATTCCGCATTATGACGACCTTGACAGCCTTGACGTCTGCTTGGAAGCAATAGAAAAACAAACCCTGGCACGCGATCTTTTTAGCGTCATTGTAGTGGATAATGGATCGCCCCAAGGATCCCAAGCTGTTTCCGATATTATAGATGGGCGAGCAGACCTTGTTACAGCTCCGGATCGAGGAGCAGGACCTGCTCGGAACGCCGGTGTCAAATCAACTTCAGCACCTTTACTTGCATTCACGGATGCAGACTGTATTCCGGAAGCCGATTGGCTCATAAATGGATGTACAGCTTTGCAAAAAGTGGACATTGCCGGCGGACGAATGAGAGTCCTTGATCCACAAGGCGGTCGCACGGCTGAGGCTGCATTTGAACACGTATTTGCTTTCAATAATCAGCGCTACATAGAAGAAGTCGGATTTACTGTAACTGCCAATCTTTTTTGTACCCGATCTGTATTTGAGAATGTCGGTGACTTTCGCACAGGCGTCTCAGAGGATGTGGATTGGTGCCACCGCGCGAAGAAACGCAATTTCAAGATAGGATATGTTGACAATGCGATTGTGGGACACCCCGCGCGATCGGACTGGCCATCGCTAATAGATAAGTGGAAACGTATCAATGCGCAGAGTTACGAAAGGATAGCGCACTCTCGTATCGGCCAGGCAAAATGGCTTATTTTTACTTGGCTTCTTCCGCTTTCGATCATTGCTCATTCACCGCGTATATTCCGAAGCGGAAAGCTAGACACCACAGCCCAACGCGTAGGCGCGTTTTCCACGCTGGCACGCCTCAGGCTGTGGCGCTTTGCGGCGGCACATCAGATTTGGCTATCCGATATATTCCGTTCCGGCCAAGCGCGACGGATCAAGAACAGCCTTTCCAACGGATCCAACTCGGCTTCCGTGGCCGCGACAGGCTCTTCATCAAATGGATTGTAAGGAGAAATTTCGAAACCAGCCCCCTCGAGCTTAGCAATATAGCCCTCCAGCGAGAACAGTCGAACATGATCATCCTGCCCAAACTGATCTATACGCTCAATCGCTCCCATGTTTTGCCCACCATCGCGGGTTTCATCCAAACGAAGGGCAATAGGAACCTGCATTAACGCCAAGCCATCCCGTTTCAAAACGCGCGACACTTCGGCCAGAGCCGCTTCAAGGTTAAAAACGTGCTCCATCACATGATTGCAAACCAACAGATCGACACTCGATTCAGATAGTGTGAGGGCCTCGAGATTTTGATATTCGACAGAACGCATATGTCGATAACGGCCAGGTTGGAAGTCATACGCAGCATATCTCGCGGGAGCCTTGGCCCGGAACCACGCAGACAAACCCTTTTCTGGCGCAAAATGAGCTATGCGCAGATCCGCCTTTCCAGATTTCAAATCAGGATGGTGCCGCCCTAGGTAAAAGCAGATGAGACGCTCCCGTGCGCCCGAATGACATACCGGACAGCGATCTCGCCGACGTTTCATCCCGCCGACCACACACAACTTCTCCAGAACAGGGTAGCCGTATCCGCTGTCAAGTCGACCACGTGTTAACGCAGCGCAAATTTCGCAGCGATACGGACCGAAATGAACCACACGACGCCCGACCTCAATCAAGCGATAAGGAATTAGGCTTCCAACTCGTTTCTTGAAAGACACGTGCCAGTATCCTGTTACAAATTCTTTAAATTCTACTACATGAATTGACTGGAAATCGGCCACATAAAAGCATCACCAAATCGGAAAGATGACACCATCAAAGCCCCCCCCAATATACCGCCAGAGGCCCGAAGTGACCGCACAAGAAACCCCTGCCTCAATCGACATAATTATAGTCGCATTCAATTCCATTGACTACATAGATCGTTGTATAGGATCGATAATATCGAACACAACAATAACATCTATCAAAATATATTTTATTGATAATGGAACAGACGGGTGCGCAGATTTCGTTCGTCATAGATTCCCTGATGTCAAAATAGTACCTAGCCGTGGGAACATCGGCTTTGGGGCCGCGTGCAATCTGCTCGCTCGATTGTCGAGTAGCCCCTATATACTTCTATTGAATCCAGACACCTACCTTGAAAGCCCTGCAATCGACGAGTTGGTGTCCTGCACAAGGCTAATGCCGGATGCATGGGCATGGGGCGGCCGCACCCACTATCCAAATGGTGAGTTCGATGCTGGCAATCGCCTAATGATTCCAACGCTCTCCCGGACAGTTCGCGCGGCTTTGGGCAATGGTCGCGCACTGTCATCCGGCGGGCTTCCGATTAACAGCGATAGGCCGGCACCGGTTGACGTTTTGGTGGGCGGATTCATGATGGTTAAGCGAATATATTGGGAGCTCCTCGGCGGATTCGATGAAAGTTTCTTTATGTATTCAGAAGACATAGACTTTTTTACTCGCCTAAAGTGCGCCGGAGGGATCGCATTGATGACACCAAATAGTGTTATTGTACATGACGTAGGCAGCGGATCGCCAAATTCTCCCCGTCGTACCTTGTATAAGACAATAGGACAGATGCATTTTGTTCAAAAACATTGGAACGCGGTGGACACTACTATTGCGGGGTGCGCGATCTGGTTCGGCGCAGTGCTACGCACCGTCAAAGCGGTATTACAACGCCGCGAGGCGCCTTATCTAAGCATTGCGCTCCACCCCGCACGGTGGTGGAGAGGGTATACAACTTAGTCTGCGCGACCTGGAAAGACAGGTAACCGCAGCGCCCATTAGCGCCCCCACGCCGACGTACGACGCGATCTCCATAATTTGCGCAGCGCGCGCTAGGCCGGCATTTCGAGATAGTCTTGGTTGACGAAAGACAAAGCCTGCCATGTGGTCATGAAGAGGGGACGGATCCGGCAACGAGTAACTCCCGAAAGCGATTAACGTAGCGAGATGCACACCGCTCCAACGAAAAGTGCTCACCTCGTGCGATGGAATCTACTGGATCTACCGGCGCAGCAAGCGCCGCAGCTATCGCATCCGCCAGCGCCTGTGGAGCTCCAACAGGCACTAGCGTGCCGTATTTCCCGCCTTCCAGAACTTCATCCGGACCAAAAGGACAGTCGGTGCTCACAACCGGAGTACCGCAGGCAAGTGACTCAATGAGTACGAGGGGAAAACCCTCATAGCGCGAAGATAGCACAAATAACCGCGCAGCTTTGATAGCTGGCAGCGGGTTGCTGACCGCACCTGGCATAAGTACACGCTCCGCGATGCCAAGTTCCCGCGCAAGCGCCTCCAACTCCACACGAGAGGGGCCTTCGCCCAGAAGCAAAAGATACAGCTGTGGATCGGCGAGCATCGCGAACGCACGCAGCAGCGTTGCGTGATCCTTCTGATCGGCCAACCGACCTACATTGATGATTGCCTGCCGGCCGTCTGGCACAAACTCAAGGGAAGCCTCCGCATCGCGCCGATCAGCGAAATCTGGGCCGACTACTCCGTTGTATATCACCTCCACCCGGCGGCTGGGGAGAGAAGCCGTCGCCACGAGATCTTGCGCCACACCACGAGAGACAGCGACGATCATATCCGCATGTCTTACAACCAACCGATAAAGCACTGGCAGAGCCTTCCAGGCCAAGCCACCGCGCTGGGCCTGCACCGAAAGCGGATTGTGCTGGCTTACAATTAGACGGGTGTCCGTGCCAGCTAGAGCCCTGGCAACCACAGCCATGACATTCATCTGCTCAATTGCGCTCAGCAGAAGAGCAGGCTTATGCTGCCGAAGAAATGCTCGAAGCTTTGGAACTGCGAGCAACTGCCGCTTTACGCCCAGTTCAATCACGGGCACATTAGCTGGCAAACTTTCAAGCAGTGCCCCAGCACGCCGGTCCAACAGAAGTGTGACGGAGAACCCAGCCTCAACAAAAAATGGCACGAGATTGAGATAAAGACGTGGAACTCCACCAGTATGAAGATCTGGCAAATATATTACCAGCGACGGACCGCCATCAGGCTGCATGAACTTCACCATCCCTGTTCATTCGGTCACTGCCTTGCATACTTCACAATCACGTGTACCCGGGCGATATATAGCCAGGTCCGCATCGCCCAGTTTTTGGGTCCGCGAAAAATTCCGAGCTTGGTACCTGATTGAGATACAGTTTGGCATTGTCATTACCGCGATAAAAATAATAGCGCTCACGTTCAGCATGTGTATCCAACGCTCCATCGGATGCTCTGGTGCGCGAACAAAATACGTTCTCAACGATCCAGCGCTGATTGACATTTGGATATGCCGTACGGAAGCACGCATTTCCGCCTTTTGCGTTGGCACCTGGGTGGCGATCATCAGCGATCGTACGGAAATGGCAATTGCGAAGAGTCCAGTCTTCCAGCCGATCCAGTGGGCGGGGCACCTTGGAATCCATAGGCTGCGCGATGAAGCCGTTACCGCCGAAACTAACGAGATCGACATTTTCAAAGCGAGCAACAGATGGGCCGAGATAGAACTGCGCACCATCGCCATGTATCCAATCATCGTGGAATTCATGGCAGCGCGGCGCAGAATGCACATTGGCAAGCTGGAGCGCCGCCCCTCCCCACGGATTTTGGACATTAATGCCGTCGATAAGGTAATCGCCCCCGATATCGACCCCCTCCATATGAATGGTGCCGCGCCAATGCCGAAAGGTGACGCCACATGTGGTCGCGAACTGGAAGACATTACGTTGCAATGGCTTAAGGGAGCCCTGTAGTCCGCTTAGATCCAATTTTGGACGGCCGAGCTTCGCCGTTCCAGGCGTCGGCACGATCTTCCACGGCCCTCCCGGCAAGGACGGACCATCAACAGCAAAAACTGAGCCCACCCCGGCAGCGGCTTCCAATGCCGCCGCGATGGCCTCAGGTCGTGCATTCCAAGGCAAGGGCTCAGTCCACCGCGGCTTACTGGGAGGCAGATACGTATCCTCACAAGTGCTCAGCCGAAAGGTGCCACCTGTAGCACCAGCAAAACCACGCAGCGCATAGGTAGACCAGTCGCTGCCATTGTTCAGCTTCATCGTTTTCGGATCACAGATCGGCTCAGGTCGCACCCCTCCGCCAACGATTACGAGGTTACGGACCGCGTCGAGGCCGTGCACGAACAGGCCTCCGGGAAGATAACCATCCTTTGGGAGCTCAAGCACCCAGTCTTGGTCTGGATCCGCAAGGCGTATCCACTTGTTATCACGCACCATGTCTGGCGTAACCTTCAAGTATTTGGGACTGCGCAATGCAGGCGGCCTCAACGCGAGTGGAGGGCTCGAGGAGGCGGCAAGCCTCCGACAGGCTCCCGCTACAGGCAACATTAGTGCAGTAGTTAGAACGGTACGCCGCGCAAGCTGGTTCTGCGCCAAGAAAAACCGGGAATTAGACTGCATTTAAAATTCCCTTCAGACAGAAGATGCCCAAAGTTGGAACATATCCTGCAACCGCGCCCGGTCTTGATCTGTCAGACCCGCCATAGCCTGCTACCCAGCGCCTCGGACCCCATGTGCGACAGACCGTTCCTTCAATTGGACGGCGCGGCCTGTCGCACAGCCTGCCGCACACGCTTGAGAAGGTTAATCACATGATCGCGCACGAAGCGTATGGTGCCCATGGTCGCGTTCTCAAGTATCAGCATCCCGACTGGTTCGCTCTGTTTTCCATCAAGCGCAAAATTCAGGGTTTTAAAGCCCGACAGCGCTTTCTGCACGGGCACCCGGGTGCCCCGCACCTTGTTCGAGAAATTGTCACCGTGGACTATCTGGTAGAACATAGGGGGCGCATCAATCTGACGAATTGGTGCCAGTTCCTGCAGTAGCTCATGTCCAGT
>Ga0075012_10001342_pt1 | contig 25392 bp, 18 predicted proteins | sample All_14_2_FD_71474 | JGI IMG/M metagenome (GOLD analysis project Ga0075012, IMG submission 71474) | Freshwater microbial communities in response to fracking from Pennsylvania, USA - Allegheny Zone_MetaG_DW_15 | ecosystem: Environmental > Aquatic > Deep subsurface > Groundwater > Drilled...
GTCATAGACCGCTGCGAGAGGAACCTGCTGAACGCCCGGCTTCCCCGCTTCGGTCAACTCGACCGTCACGGTGGACCCGAGTGGGGACTGGGCGGCAGCGCCTTCCAGTACGTAGCGGGCTTCATAGGTGCGTGTACGCGGATCTGCAGCGTTCGATAGTTGGCGCAGGCGTGCCGTTCCCGACCTGTCACCCGTAAAGGTGGTGGCGCGGGCGGTAGACCCGATAGCCGGCCGCAATGTTTCCGGGAGATCTATGACAGCCTCGCGGGCACCTGCACGGGCCAACCGCACCACCGTCTGTCCGGCGGCGACGACCTGTCCTGGCTCGGCCAGCGTTTCAACCACTATGCCGTCCGCGTCCGCAGTCAGCACCGAATAGCCAGCCGAATTGCGTGCGACATTTGCCTGTGCCTTTGCCGCGGCGAGTTGCGCGCGTGCCGCATCCGCCGCAGCCCGGGCCTGATCATAGGCTGACGCCGAAACCGCGCCTGCCGAAACGAGGTCGTGATAGCGCCGTTCGTCCGCTGCCGTCTGAATCGCCCGTGCCTGCGCCGCCTCGACATTGCCGATCTGTGCAGCCGTCGCGAGCGCAAGGTCGGTCCGATCGATCCGCATCAACGGCTGGCCCTTGCGGACGGTTTGGCCCGTGTCCACCAGCCGCTCCACAACCTTGCCGGAAACGCGGAAGCCGAGGTCGCTCTGAACCCGCGCAGATACGATACCGGTGAAGCTGCGTTCCACCTGTCCGACGGTGCCCGAAGTCGCCACACGCACGAGTTGTGGTGCGGTTCGCGGATCCGCCTCGGCTTTGCTGCATGCGGCAAGCGCAAGTGTTAGGGTGCCGGCGAGGAGCAGGGCAGGGATCGGGCGGATGTCGGGCATGGGTTCATCTCCAGCGAGAGTGAGCCCTATTTGCATCGAGTGACCAAATTGTCAACTGGTCACAAAAGAGATTGTTTCGTTTACGGAGCGAGGCTGCGCAGCACCAAGCTGGCGACCTCATTGGGGGCATCCGGCAGGACGTCCAGATTATGTTCCAGCATCAACGGGTGCATGAAGGGCTGCATCACGTGCATGATGCTCCGGACGGTTTCGTCCAGCGGCGTCTTGCGTTCAAATTCGCCTGACTCGCGACCTTCCAGAATGATTTGCTGGAGGAGGGCTGCGACCTCTCCCAGATATTTCTCGGAGGATGGCCAGCATTCGCCCGCGGACACCGCCGCAATGTCGTAAAGCTTGCGATCTTCAAAGAAGAGCTCCGCACTCTGCTCGGTTATAACTTTGAAAAGTCGTCTAAATTTATCGGTCGCACTTGTGCCGTCGCCAACAGCCGCATCGACGGCCCCCATAACGCCAGCAAGGCAATTGGTGCAGATCGCTTCGCCTATGGCCTGCTTTGATTCAAAGAATTTGTAGATATAGCCCTTTGAATAGCCGATCGCCTTGGCGAGGTCGGACACGGTCGTCTTGCTGTAGCCGTACAGGCTAAAATGATCCTTGGCGGCGGCGACGATAGCGTCGCGCTTTTCGGTTTCGGCCGGCCCGCGCAGACCGGAAGAAGCAGCAAGCGTGTCGTTCATGGATTGGACTATAGCAATGGACGGCATGATTGACAACAAGTGACCGAAACGTATATTGGTCACAACCTCATCAGTGACCGGGGCTGCCATGCGCGTCTATCAGAAATCCTTTGCTGCTCTTCTGGCCGTGAGTGCGCTGGCCGGATGTGCTGTCGGTCCCGAATATCGCCGGCCGGAAACAGCTGCTCCGTCCGCATTTCTCGGGAGCGCGGCCGTTTCGGCACGTTCCGCTGCAGCGCCGATACCGGTTACAGAGCAGCACAACTGGTGGGCGCAGTTCAACGACCCTGTGCTGACGCAGCTGGTCAGCGAGGCGCTGGCGCAGAATCTCGACATTGCGCAGGCTATTGCGCGGGTCAGCCAAGCGCGTGCGGCACTAGGCGCCGCCGATGCCGCATTGCTTCCTTCGGCCAATATCTCTGCCTCGGCTGCGACTGCGCATCAGTCTATCGAAACCCCCACGGGTCGTATCGCGCAGATCGTGCCCGGCTTCCAACGCGACGGGAATCTCTACGACGCAAATCTTGGCGCTTCGTGGGAGATCGACTTGTTTGGCGGGTTGCGGCGGGGCCATGAGGCCGCCCGTGCCGACTATCAGGCGTCACAGGCCGGAGTTGCCGCCGCGCGGCTATCGGTCGCGGCCCAGGTCGCCGACACCTATATTGCGATCCGGGGGCTTCAGACCCGTCTGGCCGTTGCGCAAGAGCAGTCCGTTACACAAGCGCGCCTCGTCGAGGTCGTCCGACTGCAGTTTGACAAGGGCATTGCCGCCGAGTTGCAACTGCGGCAGGCGGAGGGTGCACTTGCGCAGGTCGAGGCCAGTGTGCCGGTGTTGCGCAATGGCCTTGAGATCACAATGAACGCGCTCGACGTGCTGCTCGGCACGCAGCCCGGCGCCCATCGCGCTACTCTGGCGACGCCGGGGGCCATCCCTGCGACGCCCATGATTGCCGATACCGGCACGCCCGCCGATCTGTTGCGCCGTCGGCCCGACCTGATGATTGCCGAGCGCAAGCTCGCGGCCAGCAATGCGCGCATTGGCGTTGCGGTCTCCGAATATTTTCCGAAATTTTCGCTAAGCGGTCTGATCGGTACCGCGACCACGGTCGGCGGCAATATGTTCACCAGCGGTGCCAATCAGGCGCAGGGTGTGCTGGGATTGCGCTGGCGTCTGTTCGATTTCGGTCGGGTCGATGCCGATATTGCTGCTGCCAAGGGCGCCAATGCGGAGGCGCTCGCCGCCTATCGTCTTGCCGTGCTGCGTGCGTCGGAAGATGTCGAGAACGCCTTTTCTGCGCTGGTGCAACGCGAGGAGCAGGAAAGGACGCTCGCGCGGGGTGAAACTGCGCTTGCGCGTGCGCAAGTGGCTTCGCTCGCAGCGTATAAGGGTGGCGTCGTCAGTTTGATCGAGGTGCTGGACGCGGATCGCCGATTGCTGGACGTTCGCGATGCGCGTGCACAGGCGCAGGCCGATGCGGCGCGCGCTGCCGTGGCGTCCTTTCGCGCGCTGGGTGGCGGTTGGCAGGCGCCGGCTGCGTTGACGACTCAGGGTGCCGCCGGGTCGAAACTGGCCAGCAGGCAGTGACCCGGCGTTGCATTGTCAGCCGCGTGCGGACGGCAGGTTTGGCAGCGTGGCCCCATTTTGGTGGATCAAAGCGATCGCAATAAGGGTCAAAGGCTCCCATTATCCCCCGGTCAGACCGGGGGATACTGTTCTAGCCAGCCGGTTTATATCCCAGCCCTTGCTCGCGATCGTAAAGCGCGGCTGACCCTTCATAGCTTTTGTCTGCGCCCGGCAGGTCGGAAAGGAAAGGAAAGCGGTTCATCTGGTTGCCGCCGGAGACATCGATCGTCAGCCCGGAAACATAGGCCGGACCGGCAAGCCAGAGCGCCGCGTCAGCAATGTCCTCGGGCTGCCCCAGTCGGCCCAGTGGCACTTCACGGGCGAATTGTTCGCCGACGCCCGGTGTGTTGAAGAAATCGCCCGCCATGTCGGATACGGAGGTTGCGATCCGGATACCGTTCACACGGATGCCTTGCGGACCAAATTCCTGCGCCGCATATTTTACAAGGCATTCGGTCGCAGCCTTGGCGCACGCATAGGCGAAATGCGGTTGCAGCGGGTGTGTCGCCGTCATGGATGAGATCAGGATCATCGACCCGCCGTTGGTCATGCGGGCCGCCATGTCCCGCACGAAATAGGTCATGCCGATGAAATTGACCTGCACCGCCTGCATCATCAGTTCGGGCGTGGCCTCATTGATAAGGCCCAGCGTCGGCGTCGCTGCGGAATTTACTGCAATATCGATGCGGCCATATGCGGCGATCGCCGCTTCCGCGAGCGCTGTAATGTCGGCTTCGCTGCCGCCGTCGCAACGTACGGCCAGACCGCCAATCTTGTCAGCCAGGCGCTTGAGCGGTTCATAGCTGCGTGCGCCCACGACCACCTTGGCACCGGCTTTTGCAAGCGCCTCTGCGATCGCCCATCCCGTGCCGCCTTCTGCCGAGGCGCCCAGCACCACGGCGACCTGTCCTTCAAAGTTCCGCATTTCAAATCCCCTCTCAAGCCTGCGCGGCGGATGCCTGCGCGTAGATTGCAGCAAAGGCAGCATCGACGGCCGCATCGTCCTGGCTTGCAAGTCCGGCCATCTGCTCTGCATCGGCACCGGCGATGTAACGGGCGCGGGGGCTTTCTGCGTCCAGCGCCGCGATAACCGTGTCGGCGATCTGTTCGGGTGTGGATGCATCCTCGTAATGGCTCTTGCGGGCCATCACATCGAACGCCTGATAGAGATAGCCATACAAATCCCGCTCGCCGGGATTGAGCGCCGACAGGCGCTCCTTGACCTCTATCAGCTGATTGTCGACCATGGGCGTCCGAATGCCGCCGGGCTGGACGAGGACAACCTTCACGCCCTGCGGTGCGGCCTCCCTGCGCATGGCGTCCGTCGCACCTTCCAGCGCGAACTTGGATGCGGAGTAGGCGCCGATGAACGGCATGGACGCAAAGCCGGCCATGGACGACACGAAGATGATGCGTCCGCCGGTCTGCCGAAGCGCCGGCAACGCGGCCTGATACAGGGCCACATGCGACACGCAATTCACCTCAAGCGCCCGTCGTACAACGGCGAGGGGGGTCGTTTCCATCGGCCCTAGCGGTGCGATCGCCGCACATACGATAACGGCCTGCACGGACGGCAGGCTTTCCAATGCCTGCGCAAGCGTCGTACCGGCCGTTTCTGCGTCCGAAAGATCAATATGCAGAATCGATGAGACCCCAGGCGCGCGCGCGCGCGCCGTCGCCTCCTCTGCATCGTTGAGCACGCTGATCGACACATTGTCGCCACGGCTCAGCAGCTTTTCCACTACGGCGAGGCCAAGGCCTCCTGCGCCGCCTATCACCAGAATATGCGCCATTCTGCTCGTCCTTTCCTAACAATCGAATGAAGGGTTCGTGATCGCCGACCGGTTCAGGCGAAGCTGTCCGGCCGCGTTCTCTGGCCGGTGCGCGCGGCGACCTCGATCGCCTCGATCATGCGATGCCGTACGACGGCATCGTCGAATGTCGCACAGGTGCGTGTTCCATTCTTCAGGTCATGCGCCAGGCGGGCATAGGCTTCCGCCACATTAAGCGCCGGGCCGTTTCGAATGGTCGTCGCAAAATAGGTGTCCGGCACGGCCAGCGTCTTCATTTCTGCGTCGTCCTGACCTGCGCCTTCGAGGGTGAGGTCGAATATCTGGGGATGGCCGCCCATCGCCGTCAGGCGCAAGTCCCCGAGCGTCCCGCAGATTTCCCAAAGGAAACCGGTGCCTTTGGAAAGGCCGCCGCGCCAATGGCCGGAAGCCACCACGCCGCCTTCCAATGTTGCGGCGAATGCGACCTGATCTTCTGACGTCAGCGGCAGCGATTCGCCCGTTTCCCCCAGAATGGTGGAAGTGCGACGGTTCGCCATCAGCGCATCGATCGTTTCGACCTCGCCCAGCAGGTGGCACACTGCATCCATCGTGTGGCCAACCGGAATGGTGAGCATGGTGACGCCGGCACGCTTGTCCGCCGTGTAGGCATTGGGCTGATCGACATAAGCGCCCCAGTTCATGCCCGTGCCGATCAGGCTGGTCGAAAGCACATCGCCCACAAAGCCTTGCGCAATGAGGTCGGCCATGTAGCGGATCGTCGGCGCGGCGCGCGCCTGCAGCCCGATCGCGCCATGCAGTTGGCGACTGTGGGCAAGCTGGGCCATCTGATTGGCTTCGTCCAGGCCATTACCCAGCGGCCATTCGCAGTACACATGCTTTCCGGCCTCCAGCGCGGCGACAACCAGTTCGAGGTGATGGGGCACCTTCACGGTTACAGCGACCAGATCGACCTCAGGCAAAGTGACGAGCGCCTGATGATTGTCGAAGGCAAGGGGGACACCATAGCGGGCGGCTGCGGCGTCCGCGCTTTCCTGCCGCGTCGTGCTGAGCGCGGTGATTTCGTAATCGTCCAGTGCCCGGAGCGCGGGAATATGCGCGATGGCGCCCCAGCTCCGATCCGGCTGGACGCCGATAATGCCCACTTTGATCCTCTCCGCCATCGCCATTCTCCCAATGCGCCTCGCATCCGGCGAGGTCAGGTGGCGTGATAACGAAATTTATCCGCATGTTATATAGCTAATTTCGGGACGTAATTTTTATAATTACGCTTGCAAATGACCAGTAACATGAATTAGCGGCATGTTTGTTGCCATTGGCGACCTATGCACAACAGCCGCAGAGGCGGCATTGGGAGGGTAGAGATGAATTTCACGGCAAAGGCATCCGGTCTGGTGGTGCTGCTTTCTTCGTGCGCCGTAATTGCAACGCCGTCGTTCGCTCAGTCTGCCGATGCGCAGCCCCAGGAAACGGGTCTGGAGGACATCGTCGTTACGGCCCAGAAGCGTTCCGAAAGCCTTCAGCGGGTGCCCGTCGCGGTTACGGCATTGTCGCAGAGCGCCATCGCGGGGGCGAATATCGAAGCTTCGGTATCCCTGTCCAAGGTGACGCCCAACCTGAACATCACCGTCAACAACACCAATGCTTCGCCGTATATCCGCGGCATCGGATCGCAGTTCGCGAATCCGGGGCTGGAAAACAGTGTCTCTGTCTATTTCGACGACATGTATATGCCGCGCGCTTCCAGCGCTGTCTTCTCGTTCAGCGACATTGAGCGGATCGAGGTGCTGAAGGGGCCGCAGGGCACCCTATATGGCCGCAATGCCACGGGCGGCGCGATCCGCATCATCACGAAGGATCCGGCGCATGCATTCGAGACTGCGGGATCGGTCACTTACGGCACCAATAACCGGTTCGCGCTAGAGGGGCTGGTGAATGCGCCGCTGGCAGAGGGTTTGGCGGCGCGTATTTCCTATCGCCACGACCAGAATGACGGCTTTGTGCGCAATGTCGGTGTTGGCGGGCCGAAGCGCCTGAACGGACGCAACGAAGAATTCCTGCACGGCAAGCTGCTTTTCGACGGTGTCGATAACCTCACGATCAAATTGACCGGCGACTATGTGAACAAGCAGGACACAGAGGGCTTCGCTTTCACCAATCTGTTCCCCGGTGGTCCGGAGCAGATCGGCGCGGCAATGGGCGGGAATGTGTCCCAGGGGTTCCATACGACGGCCACCAACATTTCCAACAACGGCGTGGATCTGGAAAACTGGGGCCTGTCGTTGCGCGCGGAATATGATGCCGGCGCGGTAACTCTGGCGAGCATCACCAGTTATCGCAGTGAAAATCAGGAAACCTTTGGTGATCTCGATGGCACCGACGCAGATCTGCAACAGGCCTATTTCCGGCAGATCACAAAGCTGTGGACCCAGGAATTCCAGGCGGTGTCCGCGTCGGATGGCCCCCTTTCCTATGTTGCGGGCTTGTACCTGCTCGATGAAAAGTCACGGGCTCCGTTCGGCATCTATGGCGTCGGCGTGGGGGAGGGCGTCTTCTTTGGCAGCAATGGCAAAGTCCACACGACCTCGATCGCGCCCTATGGGCAGGCCGACTATGCTTTCAACGACGCGTTCAAACTGACCGTCGGTGCACGTTATACGATCGAAAAGAAGAAGCTGGTCTATAGCTATGGCCTGCTCGGCAGCACGGTGAACGGGGAGTTCCCGGACGATGCCATCATCGCGCCGAACGGGGATTGCGACGTTGCGGGCGAAATTCTGTGCAGGGCACCTGCGGCCGCGCCCAAGTTCAAGCAGTTCACGCCTAAGGCGACGCTCAGCTTCACACCGGCGCAGCGCATTCTGCTCTATCTGACGTACAGCAGGGGCTTCAAGAGTGGCGGCCTCAACCTGCCGGCATTTGGTACGGTGGACGAGGTGAAGCCCGAAATTCTCGACGCGTTTGAATTCGGCTGGAAGACGGAATTCGGCAATGTCCGGCTGAACGGCGCCGCCTTCTATTATGATTACAAGGATTTGCAGCAGCAGATCACGGATCAGTCGACGGGTGGGACACGTGCCGTCAATGCGGCAAGCGCGCGCGTCTGGGGCGTTGAAGCGGACCTGTTGTGGAAGGCGAGCCGGCAGCTCGAATTCGGCCTGGGCGGCGGCTACCTGAATTCCAAGTACAAGGACTATATCGGTGACGCTTATGTCCCGTGCGGTCAGGTGCCCGACAATGCGACATGTATCGCGCAGGGCGGCCTGGGCCTCGCGCTGCTTGCCGGACAGGACTTCGGCGGCAATCGCCTGGTCAATGCGCCGAAATTTACGGGCTATGCGCGCGTGGATTATGACCAGCCATTGCCCGCCGGTTACGGCGCGCTGCGGTTCAACACTACCGTCAACTATCGTTCCAGCAGCAGCTATGATCCGGCGGCCCTGTTCGTCGAGCGCAAGCGCACCATGCTCAGTGCCAAGCTGACATGGCTGTCCGAAGGCGAAACCTATTATGTGAGCGTTTACGGCGAAAACCTTACGGACAGGGATTATAACGTGATCATGGCGCCGCAGGCGAGCGGCGGGTGGCGTATCCAGGGCGCACCGCGGCAGGTGTTCGTCCAGGCGGGCTTCAAATTCTGATGACAACCAACGTGCGCGAGGCTGACATGAACCCCAATCCTGACGACTTCGCGCCGTTTGCGCCAGAAACGCTGTCGTGTCCGCATGCGTATTGGGCCGCGCTGCGTTCGCAGGCGCCGGTGAAGCAGATCGCGGTGCCCGGAAATGACCGGCCGGTGTTCCTGATAAGCCGTCGCGCCGATGTGCAGGCGGTGGCGATGGACCCGGCCACCTTTTCCAGCATGGTGCCCTCGGACATCTGGCGGTGGGGCGATCTTGGCCCGGTTCTGCAGCCGCATCTTCTGTCGCAAGGGTGGGGCATCGTCCACACCATCGCCTCTGCAGATCCGCCGATGCACACCCTGTACAGGAAAATCGTCAATGGCCTTTTCCTGAACAACAAGGTCAAGGCGCTGGTCCCCGACATCCTTACCGCGATCGATGGGCTGATGCAGGCCATTCCGCGGAACGCGCCTTTCGACTTCATGACGCAGTTTGCGATCCCGCTGCCGATTGCCATGATCAGCGACATGCTGGGGCTGCCGCATGCAGACAGGCCCCTTGTCCAGCGATACACGGACATGTTCGTGGAGATGGTCGACCCTTCGTCGCCGCCGGAAAAGGCCAAGGCCGCAGTCGGCATATTCGCGGAGGGGCAGCGATATCTGAAGGGGTTTGTAGACCGGCTGGTCGCCGAACCTGACGACGGCATCCTCAGCCTCGTTGCAAACGCCACGGACGACGATGGCAAGCTGTTGTCGATCGAGGAACGGCTCTCGCTCTGCTACCTGCTGATGGCGGCAGGCAATGAGACCACGCGCAATGGCCTAGCGCTTTGTGCCTATTATCTCGCCCTGCGTCCCGATCTCTGGAGCGCGCTGAAAGCGGATCGCGAGAAGGTGCCGACCTTTGTCGAGGAAGCGCTGCGCGTGGGCACGCCGGCGGTTCTCAATCCGCGCCTTGTCACGCAGGATACCGAAGTTGCGGGCGTGGCCATTCCCGCGGACGCCATCGTCTTCATCCTTTGGGGGTCGGCCAATCGGGATGAAGCGTCGTTTTCAAATGCCGACATGATCGATCTCGACCGCAAGGCGGCGCGGAACCATCAGGCGTTTGGGTATGGCATTCACTCCTGCGTCGGCGCGCCGCTGGCGCGGCAGGAGCTTAACCTTTCGGTTCAGGCATGGCTTGATCGATGGGAAAGCCTGACATTTGCCGTTCCTGCGGAGGATATCCGACATTCGCCGCTATTTGGCTTTCGCAGCTTCCATGAACTGCCTCTTCGCGTTCGCTAGCGCCATCCGCCCGAGCATGGCACAGAGGCCCGGTACTGCTTAAGGAACCGATGCGATGACTGGATTGCCACGCCGAGGGGGGAGGCCCACGGCAGAGGAGGCGCGCGCGCTGAGCGCCCAGATCATCGCCGCAGCGATCCGCCTGTTCCTGGATATCGGATATCGCGAGACGACGTTTGAGCGTGTTGCGCAGGAAGCCAACACGTCGAAAAACGCCGTCTATCTGCGCTACCGGGAAAAGCCCGACCTGTTCGTGGCAGTGGCACGGGAACTGGTCGCCCAGACCTATGAAGCGACGATCTTTGATCTGGATGATGATCTGCCGGCCCCTGACAGCCTGCGGCGTGTCAGCCTGGCGCTGCTGGAAGCCGCGACGCAACCGCGCGCGGTCGCCATGTTCCGATTAATTTCTGCCTCCGCACTCGAACACCCTGAGATCGCCCAAGCGTCTCAGGGTGCATGGGCCTTCTACATTGAGCAGATCCAGGGATATTTCGAGCATCGCATCCGCAGTTGTCTTCTCCGGTTGCATGATCCGCGTTCCTCGGCTGAAACATTCGCACTGTTACTTTTCAGCCAGGTCCATGTCGCGCTGCTGCACAATGGCAACCTCCCGTCGATCGCCGAACAGCGGGCCCATGTCGACCGCATGATCAGGCTGTTTCTGGCGGGGAACGGCGCTGTTGAGATGCTGCCGTGACCTCCGGTACCCCGGCCTAGAGACGGAAGCTGAACTGTAAGCGCACCTCACGGCCACGCATCACCGTGCCGCCTACGTCGCCCATGGCGCCCGCGGCGGTTCCCGTGGACCCAACTGCACCCGCACCGGAATCGAACGTCGAAAAGCCATCCTGGATAACATATTCATCTGTGAGGTTACGGCCGATCAATGCGAGCTCCCACCGCTTGTCCTCGGTGAAAAGCCGCACCGACGCATTGAGCTTGGTCGTGCCCGGCTGACGCACATGGGGCTGGTTGGAAAGGATCACCGGATAACCGCTCGTGTAGGCGGCATCACCCGAGAAGCCGATGCCGATCGCCGACGATAGCGGCATTTCGTAATTGAAGCCGAGCGTGGATGTCCATTCCGGCGCGCCACGCAACTGCGCGCCCTTCAGATCCTGCGTGGTGAAGCGGCCTGCCACGGGATTGAGCGTGCAGCCCTGCGAGATCGATTGCCCGTCATAGCATGGCGCAAGAAACTCCGTATAACGCGCGCGGACATAGGCGAGGCTGCCGTAGAACGTGAGCGCGTCGACGAATTCGGGTCGCCAGTTGAAATCGCTCTCAAAGCCCTTCACCCGTGCTGCGCCGGCATTCTGGATACGAAAAGCGAGTTTTGACGGATCGAAGCTGCTAAGCTGCAATCCCTGATAGTTATAGGTGAATGCTGCCGCGTTTATCCGCAGGCGGCCAAGGGTCACCTTCGATCCGATTTCGAAGCCTTTCACCTTTTCCTGTCCGTAGGACATATTACCAGGATCTTCGGCACCGATGGCGTAGCTGAGTATCTGGAACGTGGTGCCGGACAGACCGCCCGACTTGAAGCCGTGCTTGTAGCTGCCGAATAGGTTGACGTCGCTGTTCGGCTTGTATTGCAGGGTGACTTCCGGCGAGAAGTTGTTGAACGAGCGTGAGAGATCGTTAGAGGCCCCCGGCGCGTTGAAGGGAGCGGTGTAGGTTGCGCGTTTGGCATCATGAGACCAGCGACCACCCAGATCCAGTTCGATCCGATCGACCGGCTTCAGGATCAACTGGCCGAACAGCGAGTAAAAGTCGCGTGTCTGGCGAACATCCTCGTCAAGCATGTCCTGGCCAATGCCGAGCGCCTGCCCGGTCACGAGCATGAAGCCGCCCGCGCCATCCGGTGCACTGATGTGCACGCGCTGATCAAAATGGATGCGGCTATATTCGTAGAAGCCACCGATCATGAAGTTGATCGCTCCTTCGAACGCCGATGACAGGCGGACTTCCTCGGAGAACTGCTCGCTTCGGTTCCACATCGACGAGGAGAAGCTGGGCAGGGGCAGCATCGAATAAGCGGTGCCCACACCCGACTTGGTGTGCAGATATCCGGTAACGGAGGTCAGCGTCAGTGTGTCGCTCGGACGGAAGTTCACGGTGCCGACGAGGAAGTTGCTCTTGTTGTAGCTTACACCGAGCGGTTCGCCTTTCAGATGCGGATCGAGCGCCAGCACGACCTGCGGGATCGGCGCCATGACGATCCTGTCGTCAGCCTTGCAGTCCTCGACGGAATCGAAAATGTCGGGATAGGGCGATGGGTTTCGACTGCCGGTGGGGCAGTAGATCGGCTGCACGTTTGATCCATATCGCTGCTTCTGGTCGAAATGGAGCCCGGTGAAAGTCGCATCGAAATTGTCGCTCGGCGCGAACCGAAGCGACGCCTTGATTGTAACGTCCTCTTTGTCCGGACCGCGGTCGTCGGGGAGCGGCGAGGTCAGTCCTGGAACGACCAGCGTCCGCAGCTTGAAATAGCCCTGCATGGTGGAATAGCGCGCCGCTATCCGGCCGCTGAGCGTGTCGGTGATCCCGCCACCGGCGATCACTTCACCATAAGCCTCGCGCGCCGAAAATTCATAGCCGGCGTTGCCGCTGAGTTCGAAGTCGTCTGTAGGGGCGGCGCTGACCATCGAGATGACACCCGCGGGCGTCCCCTTGCCGTAGAACAGGGCCTGAGGCCCGCGCAGCACCTCGATCCGACCGAGATCGAGGCCCGCGGCCCGCTGGAGGAAGCCGGGCACCTGCACACCATCGACGACGATCGACACGGAACCTTCGGCCAGCGTGCTTTCGATCGAGGTGCCTATCCCGCGCAAATATATGCCGGACGCCTGATACCCTGGGCGCTCATAGTTCAGCAGGCCCGGCGAGAAGGTGGTAAGATCATCCACGCTGCGGACATTGAACGTGTCGAGGAACACTTCACCGAATGCGCTGACCGCCACGGGGCTATCCTGCAGCGTTTCTTCGCGCTTGCGCGCGGTGACGACAATATCGAAGAGGTCTTTATCGGTGCTCGCTGTTTTGGCCTCGGTGGTGGGCGCGGCAGTCTGGGCTAACGCTGCAGGACATGATCCTGCAATCATGGCGGTGAATGCGGTGGTCGATAGAAGCAGTTTCGCTTTCATTGCATCTCTCCCTGATTTTTCGGCCCGCATGTCTTCATCCCGCGAAGACGGTCGTCCCGGGCTCTCTGGTTTTGTTTCCTGTCGTCTGCACACGCCCGGTGCAGTTTCACCCGGTCATGATGGTCCTGCCTGTGCCGGATCGGCGGTGGCCGCCTGAACATCTGCAAAATCGCCGGTTGCGAAGCAGCTGAGGTCGACCCCCTCCATCATCGTGCCGAGTTCGGTGTACATGCCGGGGCCGGAGTCTGCGACGAACCCGTCCCACATCCGCAGATATCCGATGAATGCGTCGCTCACGCCCTTCGCGTGGAGGTAATCGATGCTGACGGGCAGCGGACGCATCGCAAAGTCGGGATTGGCTGCAACCTGCCTGGGAAAATCGTCGTGCAGGATCGCAGCACGGCCGAGGATGACGAAGTCAGCGCCGGCCGCCATGCAGGCGCGCGCCTTTTCCGCGCTGCGGATCTTCCCCGCCACACCGACCTTCGCATTGCCCCGCTTTACATCAAGCGCCCATTCGATGATCGGCTTGCCCTTGAAGTTCGGGTCATCAGGCTCCTTGAAACAATCCCACAAGGACATATCGAGGAAGTCGACCAACCCTTCGGTCATGACCCGTTCGGACAGTCGGCGGAATTCATCGAGGTTGATTTCGCCACGTTCGACCGAAAGGCGTACGCCCAGCAGGAAGCCGTTGCCACACCGCTCCCGCACCGCCTTCAATATCTCGATGAGCAGGCGCGACCGGCCTTCGAGTGATCCACCATAGCCGTCGGTGCGCAGGTTACGGCGCGGATCGAGAAACTGGGCGATCATCTGGACATGTGCGCCGTGCACCTCCACGCCGTCGAAGCCGCAAGCCTCGGCGCGTTTCGCGGCCGCTGCGAAATCCTCGATCAGGTGCGCGATCTCCTCGGTCCGCATCGCCCGGCCGCCCCATTCGGGTTCGTCGTACGGGCCAATCGGCTGAGTGCCGGTGATGTCGGGATTGGCGCGCAGACCGCCATGGTTGATCTGCGTCAGCGCGATGTTGCCGCCCGACTTCATCGCCGCCGCGATGCGGCGCAACTGCGGCAACTGACGATCATCATGAATGCCGATCTGTCCTGCCATTTGATCGCTGTCGCCACGGATATTGGCGGCGCAGGTGGACATCATGCCAAAGCCACCGGCCGTACGCATTTCGAGCCAGCGATATTCCGCGTCGGACATGCGGCCACCGTCCGGGCTCTGCATGTTGGTGAGCGGACCCATCGCCATGCGATTGCGCATTACCGGGCCACGAGGAAAGGCGAGGGGAGTGAACAGATCTGTCATTGCATGTCCTGAACGGGATTGAGCATGTGGGCGGTCATTGTGCCGAATATCCGCCATCGATCACGAATTCGGCGCCGGTGGCGTAGGCTGCTTCATCACTGGCGAGCCAGGCGATCAGCCCCGCGATCTCGGATGGCTTGCCAAGGCGTCCGAGTGGAATAGCCGCTTGAATCTGTTGACTGGCCTCTGGATTACCCACGGCAGTCGCCCCCATGAAATCAGTATCGATCATGCCGGGGTGAACCGAATTACAACGGATGTTGAACGGTGCGGTCTCGATGGCCAGCGCCTTGCTGAACAACCGGATCGCGCCTTTGGTGGCGGAATAGACCGGCAACTGGAATACGCCGACCACACCCGCCACCGACGAAACATTGATGATCGCACCGCCGCCGGCGTCGCGCATCAAAGGTATCGCGCCCCGGCAACCGAGGAACACGCCCTTGAGATTGACTGAAACCATCGCATCGAAATCCGCGACGCTGTGGCCCGTCACCGGCTGCATCAGCGCGCGCCCGGCGTTGTTGACGAGGATATCAAGGCGACCATGGCGATCGACTATCGCGCGATAAGCGGCCGCCCATTGCTCCTCACTCGTCACGTCAAGCGGTAGCGTGGAGATGGCGCCATGATCGCCTTCGCCCGCTGCGAGCGCTTGCGCGATTGAAGCCTCGTCCCGATCGGTAAGGATCACCATTGCGCCAGCCGTCGCCAGTTGTTGCGCGGTTGCAAAGCCAATGCCTCTTGGCGAACCCGCGCCGGTGACGAGAGCGACCTTCCCGGCCAGCTTTCCCATCATCATCTCCCATGTCTATCTTGTCTCTTATCGTTATAATCCACCGTATTATTAATCAATGAGCGCAATAAGATTTATTATCGAGACTTTAATTGCATAAAATGCATCGAATATGTAATGCCACGTCCATGACGGAAAGCGACGACCATATTCTTGCCCTGCTGGCCCAGGATGGGCGGATCCCCACGCGGACGATCGCGGAGGCCATAGGCGTATCGGAACCTACGGCCGCGGCACGTGTGCGTGCGTTGGAAGCAAGCGGAGCGGTACGAATCGTTCTGAAACAGAAGGCCCTGCATGACCTGCCTTCCGGTGCGCTGTTCAAAGCTGAGTTGTTTCTTGAGGACCGCACGGCGCTGGATGCCGTTGCCCAAGGATTGATGAGCCGTCCCGGAATCATCGCCGCCTACAAGACGGCCAGCCTTCCGGAAATTATCGTGACCTGCGTCGTGCCTCACATTCGCGAGGCAGGGGCTTATTTTGAGGAACTTGCAGGCGCCTTGCCTGGCCTAGCGCGCGTAGACACCGCAATGATCTTCAGTGCGCGCCATCAACGTCCCTGGTTGCACAATCTCGGCATGCCCGAACGCGTAGCCCTGGATGATCCAGATCCCCTGCGTGCTGCCCTGAGACGGGATGCGCGGCAGCCCGCCAGCGCGATCGCACGTGCACTCGGCATACCAGAAGCGACAGCGCGCCAACGGACTCGCAGATTGCTCGACGCGCCCGGCCATCGCGTTGTCGCGATGCGCGACGCTACGGCCAACGGCTACAGCATCTGGGCGGATATCCAACTGACGGTTGCGCCTGCCCATGTGGCGACCACCTTTGCCCGCATGGAGGCAGTCGAGGACATAGTCATGATCGCACACGTTTCGGGCGAACGAAACATCAGCCTGTTCGTGGCTGCTGCTTCTGTGGATTCGCTTGATCATTTCGTAAGTCGTGACGTGCGCAGCCTGCCAGGGTTGCGATCCTTTCGAATGCTGCGTGTGACTGACGTAATCACAACAGACTACAGCGTTGATTTCTGATTGCGCGGCCATGTGCCCAGACCAGCTTAGAACGACCCGCCTTCAGGAGCATTATTACGGTTGCCAATGCCATGGCACCAATTTGTCATCGGTATTGATCCAGCGCGGCGACGCACTCAAAAGCCGCGCCCGAAGGAGGGGGGAGGGGGACTTCCGGCCCTTCGCACGGTTATCCTCTCTCTAGCGGAATATTGGGGCGCGTGTTGGGATAGATCTGTTCCACGGCCGGTTCGCCTGCCGCGATGTTGGGCCTATGCATGCCATATGCGTTGACGGGCTGCGACCGGTTTACCCACAGCGCATAGTGCAGGTGGTCTGCGCGTGGGTCATCTGTGTTGGGATGCACCAGAATCGTGAGGCCAAGGCTGTTCAGTTGCAGCCACGGGAGAACGATCGGCTGAAGATCGGTACCGAAGCCAAAATAGAATGATGGCGTAACATGCGGACCGCGTGGTTCGAGATTCCAGTTACCAAGCTCGACATGAAAGCGTTCTGCGACCCAGCGCCGGATCAGAACCGCTTTTTCCCAGCTATCCTCGTCGAAATAGATATGGGCGTGGTAGCTTTCGATGGCGGTATAGGCGCGCGGCCGTTCCGGTGGGCCGCTCGTTTCGCCCGGCCGGACCGAGTGGGGGCGTGGCGTCGGCTCCTTGTAGGTTTCCTCTCCCCACGGACTCTTGCCGGTGCGAAGGGCAAGCGCTGCCGGGCTGGGGCCCGCTGGCGCTTGCCCTCGTGCGGTGCCAGGGACCAAAAGCGCGGCCCCGCTCAGTGCACCGAGGGCGCCTGCACGCAAAATATCGCGCCGGTCGGGGGACAGAAGATCCGCCCAACGCTGATCGACATGCTCAAATTCTTCCACGATGTTTCTCCGGATCAATAAAGGGACGGCGACGCTCTGCATCTGTCGGTGGTTCAGGGACCGAAGGGGCCAGGACGTCGCCGTCAGGGAACACCGCGCACCTGAAAGGGGATAACAGGCGAGCGGTGCCGGGAAAGTCAGATGTCGGCGGTCAAGCGAAGATACCAGAAGCCACCCAGCACCCCGAGCGGGGACCCGTCCGGGTAGATGAAGCCGCTGGATGGCGCGTTTGTCGATGGGAACAGCAGCCGGCTTTCCCGATCAGGATAGTTGTCGAACAGGTTTTCCGCGCCGACTGCGATCCGGAATCTGTCTGCGACCTTCACGCCCAATTCCAGGTCGAACGAGACTTCCGCCCCGAACGTCTTGTTGCCGCCATTTGCCGGGAGCTGGTTGTTTGTGAACTTCCCGAAATAGTTGGCGCGGGCTGTGAGGTCGAACTGGCCAACCTCGGCCGTCTGCGTGAAGACGCCGCGCCATCGCGGGAGCAGGGTTTCGATGTCGCGCTTGCGCACATCATCGATCAACTGCCCCGTCCGCCCATCCGCCAGGGTGATTGTACGGCGCGACGTCAGCTTAGTGTGATTGTAGTTCACGGCGAGTTGCGACGACAGCTTGCCCCATCCCGTGTTCGCCCGATAGCTCGCCACAAAATCCACGCCTTGTGTTCGCGTGGCGAAGCCGTTCGTGAAGTACTGGACCTGCCCCAGGGAATTGGGATCGACCACACCGAGCGCAGCCAACGCGACGCGATCGGCATCGGTCACGCTGAAGCGACTGGTGAGGCCAATCCGGTTCGTGACCTTGATATTGTAGTAATCTAGCGTTGCGGTGAATGCCGACCCGGGTGTCAGCACGACGCCGCCGCTCAGGTTGACGGACTCCTCCGGGGTCAGCTTGCTTGCCCCGTAATATTGCGCGGCGGGATCCTCAGCCGACAGCGTGGCGACCTGCACCGGCACAGGGTTTGTGCCGATGAAAGCCGTCTGCAGGTTTCGCAGATACAGCTGCCCCGGTGTGGGGGCGCGGAATCCCGTGCTCGCGGCGCCGCGCAGCGCAATGACGTCATTGATCGCATAGCGCGCGGTGGCCTTGACGTTTGTCGTTCCGCCGAAATCGGCGAAATGTTCGTAGCGAACCGCTCCGCTCAGGGTGAAACGCGAGGTAATGTCGGCCTCTACATCGAGATAGGCCGCATAGCTCGCTCGCGAACGGTCGACGATCGAAGTTGGGCCATATCCGGGAAAGCCGTTGGACCCCACGGGATGCGTGACAAGGAACGTCGTGCCGTCCGTTCGCCTGACCGTCTGTGACGCGTAGATGCCCTGCTCATAGGATGCCTGCTCACCTGCCCCGATCAGGAAGCTTTCGCGTCGCCACTCGAGGCCGCCGGCGATGTTGAGCGGACTCGCGAGACCGACCTCCAACGGATAGCTGACATCAAGATTGGCGTTGAGCTCGCGTTGCTCCAGCGATCCGGCATAGAAGCTTGTCGGCGAATCCGGCCCGAGCGAGGGATTGAGGGTGTCGGAAATGTAATATTTGATCCGGTTCTGCCCGTAACCCAGGCTGGCGTCGTATTTGAGGCCGAAGGCCGTTTCCCCCTTATAACCGCCGACACCCGACACGTCGGTGTTGGTGCTGCGAAAGCGTGGCGTGAAACCATTGGGAAAGACAGTCGCATCACTCCATGTCGCGCCATCGGCGTTCCATGTCCCGTCACTGTTGCGATCGAGATAATAGAGATTGATCGACTTGCCGAAGGTGAACGGCGTGCCGGCCGGCCCCGTCGTCGTCACTGCAACCGGACGACGATAGTTGAAGTCGATCACCTGGTCCGAATGGCCATAGTTACCAAAGAAATAGAGCGTGTCATTGTCGCCCAGCGGCAGTTCGGAATTAACGAAGAACCGGTAGGCCTCGGTATCCGGGCTGCCGAATTTGGTCACCGGCTGCTTCACATCATAGCCGAGCGATTCCAGCACGACCGCGTCCGGCCGCTGCACGGCGCGATTGGTATCGTTGGCGTTCACATACTCGGCCGTGAGGTTGACGAAGCCGCCCTGACTTCCAAGCTTCAGGCCCAAATTGCCTGACAGTTGTATGTCGCGCCCGTCTCCTTCATAATATTCGCCGTAGCGGGCAGTGAGTTGCAGGCCCTCGGCGTTGCGCTTCAGCCCGAAATTGAGGACGCCGGCAATGGCGTCGGAGCCGTATTGCGCCGCTGCGCCGTCACGGAGGACTTCGACCCGCTCGATCGCAGCCGCAGGGATTTGTGAAAGGTCGGCGCTCTGCGAGCCGGCAGCCAGCGATCCTCCGCTTACCTGCACAAGCGCGGAGCGATGCACGCGCTTGCCGTTGATGAGCACCAGTGTCTCGTCTGGCGGCAGGCCACGCAGCGTCGGTGGCCGGACAAAGGCCGAACCGTCGAACAGAGCGTTGCGTTGCAGATTGAACGAGGGAACGAGGTTTTTGATCGCCGCCTTGATGTCGCTCGTCGACTGGCTGGCCAAGTCACCTGCAGAGAAAACGTCGACGGGCACGGCGGACTCCGCAACAGTGCGATCAGTGCGACGTGTGCCGGTGACGATGATGGTATCACGTCCATTCACATCGTCTGCCGCGGCGGCATTCGCCGGCGCTTGCGTAACCTGAGCGCCAGCCAGTTGGGCAAACGCCCCCATCGCCAGAGCCGAGCCGGCTCTGGCCCACATTTTAACGGACTTCATATTCGTTCCCCCTGCTGAAAAGGTTCCTGCGGTCGACGCCCCAGGCCTCTGTGTCGTGCGGGCCTGATAGGGTCGGCCTCTTATCTACTCAAATAATAGACAATAATCGCAAGCGAGAATTTTCAATAGATTGAGGGACTATCTCGCATCAGCAGAAGCCAACAAATTATGAGAAGGCCTTGTTATTCCTGCGGCCCTGTTTCGCTTAGGGAAACTGGCTGGCAGGGGCATTGCAATGACCGATCAGACCACGGGAGTGCCGTGCCAAGGCGCGATCCTGGAAGGCGCCAGATCAAACCCGCATCGTCACGGACGTGACGGGTAGCCATCCAACCGACTGAAAGGCGTAAAATGGCCAGTATCGCACCGACACCATTGATCGCGGACGTCCTGATCATCGGCGGTGGAATGGCGGCATGCTGGGCCGCGATCGCTGCCGCCGGCGCCGGGGCGCAGGTCGTTCTCGTCGACAAGGGCTTTGTCGGCACCAGCGGTGTAACGGCCACTGGCGGCCCAAACCACTGGTGGGTTGCGCCTGAGCCGGGAAAGCGCGAGGCGGCGATCGAGGAACGCCATGCCCGCAGTTTTGGCCTGGCCGATAGAGCCTGGATGGCCCGCATCATCGAGGAGACCTGGCGCACATTGCCCACGCTGGCGGGCTATTATCCGTTTGACGGCGACGGTAAGGGCGGCACCTTCTTTTCAGGCGTGCGTGGGCCTGAATATATGCGTGCTCTGCGCCGTTTCGCGTCGGACCGAGGTGTGACCATCCTCGATCATCATCCCGCGCTTGAACTGCTTCTCCACTCCGATGGGTCTGTGGCCGGCGCGGCAGGTCATGCACGCCTTGCAGGTGCCGGTTGGGCCGTGAGGGCTGGCGCTGTAGTCCTTGCCACCGGGGGGTGCGCCTTTCGCTCTGGCCTGATCGGCAGCTACGGCAATACCGGGGATGGCCTGCTGATGGCCGTTGAGGCTGGCGCAGCGTTGTCGGGCATGGAATTTTCCGTGTCCTACTCCCTGTCCCCGGCGTGGAACTCTACGCGTACACTGCCCTATTTCGCCGCGCGCTTCTTCGATCGCGAAGGCCAGGAACTTGATGTCCCGCCACCCATGGTTGGAGAAGCCGCACATTTGCGGGCTTTGGCGCAGGCAATGCAACGGGGCCCCGTCCTGGCCGACCTGACGGATGCGCCGGAACAGTTGAAACAGCGCCTGCGCCACATCCAACCCGCGTCGCTCGCGCCGTTTGAACGCAGGGGCCTCGATATTTTTCAAGATCGCTTTCCTGTCAGCCTTTTCGGCGAAGGTACGGTACGCGGCACCGGAGGGCTTCGCATAGCAGGCGAAGGTTGCGAAACCAGCGTAGAGGGCCTCTATGCCGCAGGCGACAGCGCCACGCGCGAACTCGTGGCCGGTGCGACCAGCGGCGGCGGCGCACAGAATGCCGCATGGGCGCTGACGTCCGGCCGGATAGCCGGTGCCGCCGCAGCAGCCAGAGCGCTGAAAAGCGGTGCTCGGCACCACGCGTCCGTAACACGTGCTGGAAGGGTCGGCCTGTCCCCATCGTCCACGGCGTCGCTGGACGACGCTCGGGAATTTCTGGAGTCCATTCAGGACGCGACTATCGGCTATGACAATGCATTGTGGCGCAGCGCTGAAAAGCTGGAAAAGGGTCAGATCGCCGTGGAAAGCGCATGGCGCACCATCGCCGAACATGGTCGAGCGCAGGGCCTGGCGAGCGTAGCGCTTCGCGAGCACGCGGCAATGGCGTCCGTCGCGCGCTGGGTATTGGCTGCGGCCCATGCGCGAAACGAGAGCCGGGGTATGCACATGCGTGTCGATAAACCCACTGCCGACCCTGCGCAGGAAAGCCGCCTGCTTGTCGGCGGGCTGGATCGGGTTTGGACCCGGTTTGAAAACAGCGAGCATCGTTCTTGTGTGGAGATTGCCGCATGATCGCGCATATCTTTGAGGATCGCTGCACCGGCTGCAACGATTGTGTTGCCGCCTGTCCGACACATGTTCTGGATCTGGGCGAAGGTGGCATTCCGTTGGTTGCGCGCATTGATCAGTGCCAGACCTGCTTCATGTGCGAACTCTACTGTTCGGCCGACGCAATCTATGTGGCACCCGAACAGGACGATGCCGGCTCGGTTACTGCACATGCAGCCCTCGCTGCCGGTCATGTCGGCAGACTACGCCATGATTATGGCTGGGATCGTGCACCGCCTTCGGGTCAGGGGCACCTTAGCGATTTCTGGCAGTTGGGCCCACTGCTGAGAGAAGGCGCAGAAATTGCGGCGCGTCGCTACGCCGCGCGGGCGCGCACGCGGGACTGAGCGGGAGCGAATACGACGAAACCTTCCCATCGTTCTACATAAGCAGGGCTTGTCGGTGAAACGCAGGACTTCATTTCCGAGGCAGATTACCCTCAGCTAATATCGGCATCAGGATAAGGATGTCCGGCAAAGCCAGAACAGTTAAGTCGAGTAACAGACATGGCCCTTGATCTGGATATCCCCGCCCTTGTTCCAATCGACATGCAGACCGGCTTTGACCTGCCGTCCTGGCCCTCGCGCTGGAATGATGCAATCGATCGTAACGGGCTTCTGATCCTGGAAGCGTGGCGCGCAGCCAGTCTCCCAATCTTTCATGTGCGGCATGACTCCGTAGAGGTTTCCTCAACCCTGCGTCCCGGCCATCCGGGTAATTCCTTTCGACAGGGGTTCGCACCTGTCGAAAGCGAAGCCTTGATCACCAAGTCGGTGAACGCAGCTTTTATTGGCACGGATCTCGACCTGCGCCTGCGGCGTGGCGGTATTTCGACGTTGGTATTGTTCGGCATCTCGACGGACATGTGCGTGTCGACAAGTGCCAGGGTCGGAGCCAATCTGGGCTATCGTGTCATCGTGGTAGAGGATGCATGCGACTGTTTCGACCTGTCCGATGGCGATGGTGCAATTTTCGATGCGCGGACGGTGCACGACGTGCACATCGCCACCTTACGCTACGAGTTTGCAACGATAACAACCACAGCTGAACTGCTGGGTGCATTGAAGAGCATTACGCGTGTATCCGCGCAGGGCTGATTTACCGGCGGAGATTTTTACGCTCCCTTTATGCGGGATCCAGTTCAATCCCATGGTTTCCTAACGCGGATTGCGCATAGTGAAGCGGCTTCGAACATCATTCGGAGCCGAACATGCAGGATGTTTACTGGCTGGCGCTGACTGGCGCTTTGCTGATGGCGAGCCTGGGCTATATCGCCCTGGCTGACAGGGCATGAGAGCCATGGGGCTGGACCTCTGGCTAGGCGCCGCAACCGCTATCGGTCTCATCTTCTATCTCGTCGTCGCATTGCTGCGGCCTGAGCGCTTTTAGGAGCGGCATGATGACCCTGGCTGGCTGGACGCTGATTGGCGTCTTCATCGTGATACTCGTCGCCCTTACCAAGCCGATCGGGCTGTGGCTTTTCGCGCTCTACGAAGGGCGCGAGACACTGCTGCATCGTCTACTCGGCCCGGTGGAGCGTGGCTTTTACCGCCTGTCGGGCATCGATCCGCAGGCGGAGCAGGGCTGGCGGCGCTACGCTTTGCATATGCTGCTGTTCAATGCGGCGCTGCTCCTGATGACCTACGTGGTGTTGCGGACGCAGGCCTGGTTGCCTTTCAACCCGCAAGGCTTGACCAATTTGTCGTCGGATCTCGCCTTCAACACGGCGGTCAGCTTCACGACCAATACCAACTGGCAGAGCTATGCCGGCGAGGCGACGATGTCGAACCTGAGCCAGATGTTGGCGCTCACCATCCACAACTTCCTGAGTGCCGCGACTGGCATTGCGCTCGCCTTCGCCTTGTTTCGTGGTTTCGCGCGACGTGAAACGAAGACGATCGGCAATTTCTGGGCCGACATGACGCGGGTGACGCTTTACCTGCTGCTGCCTGTCTGCGTTTTCTACACGCTATTCCTTATCGCCAACGGTGTGCCGCAGACATTGGCCGGATCGGTCGATGTGACGACGCTGGAAGGTGCGAAGCAAACCCTCGCGATCGGTCCCGTCGCCAGCCAGGAAGCCATCAAGATGCTTGGCACCAACGGTGGCGGATTCTTCAATGCGAACAGCGCGCATCCCTTCGAAAACCCCAATGCGCTGACCAATCTTGTCCAGATGCTGTCGATCTTCCTGATCGGTTTCGGGCTCACCTGGTGCTTCGGCAAGGCGGTCGGCAATCCGCGGCAGGGCTGGGCGATCCTGACGGCGATGCTCGCCATATTTCTGATCGGCACGACTGTCTCCTATTGGCAGGAAGCGGCAGGCAACCCCGTCCTGCACCAGCTTGGGCTGCCTGGTGGCAACATGGAGGGGAAGGAGGTGCGCTTCGGCATCGTTGCCTCCGCACTGTTCGCCGTCGTTACCACGGCCGCGAGCTGTGGCGCGGTCAATGCCATGCATGACAGCTTCACGGCGCTGGGCGGCATGATCCCGCTGCTTAACATGCAACTCGGCGAAGTCGTGATTGGTGGGGTGGGGGCAGGCATCTATGGCTTCCTGCTGTTCGCGATCCTTGCTGTGTTCGTCGCCGGGCTGATGGTCGGGCGCAGTCCGGAATATGTCGGCAAGAAGATCGAGGGGCGCGAAGTGAAGCTTGCTGTGCTGGCGATTGCGGTCCTGCCGCTCATCATCCTGGGGTTCACGGCGGTGTCGGCGGTGCTGCCGGCCGGCCTCGCCGGACCGCTCAACAAAGGGCCGCACGGCTTTTCCGAGATTCTGTACGCCTTCACCAGCGGCGTCGGCAACAATGGTTCGGCCTTTGCCGGACTGACCGCCAACACGCCTTTCTATAACGGTCTGCTGGGTGTCGCGATGTGGATCGGTCGTTTCTTCGTCATCATTCCGATGCTGGCGATTGCGGGAAGCCTGGCGGCCAAGCGGCATGTGCCCGCTGGCGCCGGGTCTTTCCCAACCACGGGCGCACTGTGGATCGGCCTGCTGGTCGGCATCATCCTGATCGTCGGCGGACTGACCTTCCTTCCCAGCCTCGCGCTTGGCCCCATCGCCGATCATCTGGCGATGATCCGCGGCCAGCTGTTCTGATCCTTTGCGAAAGACCTAAACGATGGCGCGCTCCCAATCCCTTTTCACGACCGATCTGCTATTGTCTGCGATTGGTGAAGCCCTCCGCAAGCTCGACCCCCGCAAGCTGATCCGAAACCCTGTCATGTTCACGACCGCAACGGTCGCGACCTTGCTCACCTTGCTGTTGCTCCTGGGCAATGATGGGCTCGCGATCGGCTTCCAGATCCAGCTTGTGGTCTGGCTGTGGCTGACGGTGCTGTTCGGCACCTTTGCCGAGGCGCTTGCCGAAGGGCGCGGCAAGGCGCAGGCGGCGTCGCTGCGGGCGACCAAGGCGGACCTCAAGGCCAAGCGCCTGCTGGGCGTCGGCGACACCTTTGAAATCGTGCCGGCTAGCCAGCTTGCGACCGGAGAGATCGTGCTGGTCGAGACCGGAGACCTGATCCCCGGAGATGGCGAGGTCGTCGGTGGTGTCGCTTCGGTCAACGAGGCCGCAATCACCGGCGAGAGTGCGCCGGTGATCCG
>Ga0075012_10001343_pt1 | contig 25373 bp, 23 predicted proteins | sample All_14_2_FD_71474 | JGI IMG/M metagenome (GOLD analysis project Ga0075012, IMG submission 71474) | Freshwater microbial communities in response to fracking from Pennsylvania, USA - Allegheny Zone_MetaG_DW_15 | ecosystem: Environmental > Aquatic > Deep subsurface > Groundwater > Drilled...
AAAAATTACCCGTCGATTTGGCCATTTTCTCGCCATTAATTTGCAGCATGCCCACATGCATCCAGTAATTGGCAAAACAGGTTCCGCTGGCCGCCTCGCTTTGGGCGATTTCATTTTCATGATGGGGAAACAGCAGATCCAGGCCGCCGCCATGAATGTCAAAATGCTCACCCAGTTCGTGCATGGCCATCGCAGAACACTCGATATGCCAACCGGGACGACCTTCGCCCCAGGGAGAAGGCCAGCTTGGCTCGCCCTCTTTGGCGCGTTTCCATAATACAAAATCCAGCGGCGAACGCTTCTCGCGGACAATTTCAACGCGTGAGCCGGCAATCAGACTGTCCAGATCACGGTTAGATAATTTGCCGTATTCCTTGAACTTGTCCACTTCAAAACACACATCGCCGCTGTCACTGACATACGCCACATCTTTATCAATCAGCCGTTTGATCAGGGCGACAATGTGGGCAATATGCGTCGTGGCGCGGGGTTCAATATCCGGCTTGATCAGGTTCAGCGCGCGCGCGTCTTCGTCCATCATTTCAATATAATGATTGGTCAATTCATCAATGGAAATGCCCCGCTCATTGGCACGGACAATGATTTTGTCGTCAATATCCGTGATATTGCGAACGAAGGTAACTTCGTAAGCCTGATTGCGCAGAAAGCGTACGATCACGTCAAAACCCACCATGGAGCGGGCATGACCCAGATGGCAGCGGTCATAAACCGTGATGCCGCATGCATACAAACTGACTTTGCCCGGCACGATGGGTTTGAATGCTTCTTTGTTTCGTGTCAATGAATTATATATCTGGAGCATATCCGCCTCTTAACTGATTTTAGCCCAGGTGTCCTTCAGGCCAACAATACGATGAAACACCGTTACCCGATCCTGGTCGCGCTGATTCACACAATAATACCCCAAACGCTCAAACTGAAACACCTCGTTCAGCGGCTGATTTGCCAGCGCCGGTTCGCAAAAAGCGGGTTGAATCGACATGGAATCATGGTTTAAAAACTGTAGAAAATCTTCTTCACGACCTGGGTTGGCATCATTGAACAGACGATCATATTGGTAAATCGTAAGCGGCCAGGCCTGTTTGGCTGCGACCCAGTGAATCACGCCTTTGACCTTGCGATCGACCGGGTTTTTGCCTAACGTGTCAGGATCGTAAGTACAACGGATTTCCTTGATAAGGCCCTGCTCGTCACGCACAACTGAGCTGCAGCGAATCACGTAAGCATGGCGCAGACGCACTTCTGTACCCGGTGCGAGGCGGAAATAACCTTTGACCGGTTCTTCCATAAAATCGCTTTGTTCGATGAAAATTTCGCGGGCGAAAGGCATGCTGCGTTTGACGGCCTCTGGATCATTCTGATTCCAGGACACGCTCAATTCTTCAACCTTGTCTTCTGGATAGTTTTCAATCACCAGTTTCAATGGCTCCATCACACACAAAGCGCGTTTGGCGGTTTTGTTCAATTCATCACGCACACAGGCTTCGAAGATGGACATATCAATCACTGAATCACTGCGCGAAATCCCGATTTGTTCACAAAATTCGCGAATGGCGGCCGGCGGATAGCCACGATGACGCATGCCGCGCAAGGTAGGCAAACGTGGGTCGTCCCAACCGCTGACCACGCCCTGCTCGACCAATTCACGTAATTTGCGTTTGCTGGTGATGGTATGCGACAAATTCAGGCGGGCAAACTCGGTTTGCACGGGTCGGGCTGGTAATGGCAAATGCTCGATAAACCAGTCATATAAAGGACGATGATCCTGAAATTCCAGGGTGCACAAGGAATGGCTAATGTATTCCAGCGCATCGGATACCGGATGGGCGTAATCGTACATGGGATAAATACACCAGGCATCGCCGGTACGTTGATGATGGGCATGACGGATGCGGTATAAAACGGGATCGCGCATGTTGACGTTGCCCGATTGCATATCGATACGGGCGCGCAACACATGAGTGCCATCGGGAAACTCACCGGCTTTCATGCGCGTAAACAAATCCAGGCTTTCTTCCATGGGGCGATTGCGGTACGGGCTGTCGCGGCCAGGTTCTTGCAAGGTGCCGCGATGCGCGCGGATTTCTTCCATGCTCAGGCTGTCGACATAGGCTTTGCCGTTTTTGATCAACAACAGGGCAAAATCATAGAGTTCCTGATAATAGTCGGATGAATGCGTCATCTCTGACCATTCAAAGCCCAGCCAGCGGACATCGTCAATGATGGCCTTGACGTATTCATCTTCCTCTTTGATAGGATTGGTGTCGTCAAAACGCAACAAACACTGGCCTTTGAACTCGTTGGCGAGGCCAAAATTCAGGCAAATGGATTTTGCGTGGCCGACGTGCAAATAACCGTTTGGCTCGGGCGGAAAGCGGGTAATCACTTGTTGATGCTTGCCAGAGGCCAGATCGTCGGTGATCAATTGTCTGATAAAATGTGCTCTTTTTTCACTGGTATCGGTCATAGTTTTATCCATTATCAATTGCGCGGCGCATGCCATTCATCAGAGTGGCAGCAGCATGAAAGATGTCTTGTTTCGCTTCGTGGGCTTCGAAGATTGTGGATACCAAAGAGGCACCGACAATCACGCCGTCAGCGAATTGTGTTACCTCGGCAGCCATGTCGGCTGTTTTAATGCCAAATCCCAACATCAGAGGCAAAGATGTCTGACTTTTTCTGTCCAGGTATTCCGTTTTGGCTGCCGCCAGATCAATCGCACTGGAGCCAGTCACCCCTTTCAGAGAAACATAATACAGATAGCCTTTTGCGTATTGGTTAATCAATTTCATACGCTGGGCAGACGTGGTTGGCGAGCACAGGTAAATGCTGTACAAACCGTGTGCGTCCCAGACTGCTTTGACTTCTGCGCTTTCCTCTGGCGGTAAATCCACCAGAATCGTGCCATCCACACCGGCTTCTACAGCGCGTTTGGCAAAGCGTTCATATCCGTAGCATTCGACTGGATTCACATAGCCCATAACAATAATCGGCGTGGTTTTGTCTTGCTCGCGAAAGCGTTCTACCATAGCGAAGACGTCATCGCAATGGACACCCTGGGCCAGTGAACGCTCCATGGCCGCCTGAATGACCGGCCCTTCTGCCATGGGATCTGAAAAAGGAATGCCCACTTCAAGAATATCGACGCCGGCTTTCACCAGCGCATGCATCAGCTTGACGGTGTCGCCAGGCGTGGGATCGCCGGCAGTAATATAAGGACTGAGCATTTTCTTGCCGCTTGCTTGCAATGCGGCCAGGGTTTTATCAATTCGATTCACGGAAGCCTCCAGAAAGATTGGCAACGGTATGCATGTCTTTGTCGCCGCGACCGGATAAATTAACAATAATGCGTTGTGATGGCGACATGGTTTTGGCCAGTTTCATCGCGTAAGCAACCGCATGACTGGATTCGAGTGCGGGAATAATCCCTTCAATGCGTGTCAGAGTGAAAAACGCGTCCAGGGCTTCGTCGTCGTTGATGGCTACGTAAGTCGCTCGACCGCTGTCTTTCAACCAGGCATGTTCGGGGCCTACGCCGGGATAGTCGAGACCGGCGGAAATAGAATGGGTGTCAATAATTTGTCCGTATTCATCACAGAGCAAATAGGTACGATTACCGTGCAATACGCCGGGTTTCCCGGCCAGCAGCGAGGCGGCGTGCTGACCTGTTTCCAGACCTTTTCCGCCGGCTTCCACGCCATAAATTGCAACGGATTTGTCTTCTATAAAAGGATGGAACAAGCCGATTGCGTTGGATCCGCCGCCTACACAGGCAACCAGCGCATCCGGCAGGCTGCCGGTTTTGGCCAGGCACTGCTCGCGCGCCTCACGTCCAATCACCGATTGAAAATCACGCACCAGTTGTGGGTACGGATGGGGGCCGGCAACGGTGCCGATGATATAATAGGTGTCATCAATATGACTGACCCAGTCGCGCATGGCTTCGTTGAGCGCGTCTTTCAGCGTTTTGGATCCTGCGGTGACAGGCACCACGGTGGCGCCGAGCAATTTCATGCGGTAGACGTTGCTTTCCTGGCGTTTGATATCGATTTCACCCATGTAAACAACGCACTCCAGCCCCAGTTTCGCCGCCACGGTTGCGGTGGCAACGCCGTGTTGTCCGGCGCCTGTTTCGGCAATAATCCGGGTTTTACCCATGCGTTTGGCCAGCAGCGCCTGACCGACCGTATTGTTGACTTTGTGTGCGCCGGTGTGGTTCAAATCCTCACGTTTCAGCCAGATTTGCGCACCGCCGATTTGCTTGCTCAGCCGTTCAGCATAATACAGTGGGGTCGCTCGTCCTACGTAATCAGTTAGTTCCGTAGACAATTCTGCAAGAAATTGCGGATCGTTACGGTAGCGTTCGTAAGCAGTTTTCAATTCGTCGAGCGCAAAAATCAGCGTATCGGAAACGAAAACGCCACCGAACTGTCCGAAATGGCCGCTTGCATCGGGCAGCGTCTTGTCAGTCATGGTCATTACCTCTCAGGGTTTTGATAAATTGAGTCATTTTGTTGTGATCTTTGATGCCGGGTGATTGCTCAATGCCGCTACACACATCAACGGCGTAAACAGATGCGTGGCTCATGGTGCTGACTGAAGGAGACCCTTCACTTCGTTCTGGGCGACATGTTCGGGTGCGGTGCGGTTTGAGGTCTCCCACCTCACACTGATGCTCAAACGTGTCGCCCAGAGCGGAGCGAAGGGTCTCCAGATTTTGGCACAGATTGTCAGGGGTCAGGCCGCCGGCCAGGATCAGGGGTATTTTAGTCTGCGCGGGTATGATCCGCCAGTCAAAAGCTTTGCCGCTGCCGCCGCGTTCATCGCCACAGGGCGTGTCCAGCAGAATGGCGGCAGCGTCATGATAACGTGAGATCGCGTCTTCAATGGCCTGGCCAGAATTTGCCGGAATGGCCTTGATCCAGGGCTTGTGGAATTGACGGCAAAACTCCGGGCTTTCCTCGCCGTGAAATTGTAAATAGTGGATGGGCAATTGTTGAATCAATTCATTTACATAATCGGCCTCAGGATTGACGAGAACGGCGACTACACTGACAAACAGCGGCGGATTTTTCAACAGGGTTTTCGCTTGTTCGAGGCTGACGTAACGCTTGCTTTTCGGGTAAAAAATCAAGCCGATAGCGTCAACGCCCAGATTTGCTGCTTGCAGAATATCCGTCTCACGCGTCATGCCGCACATTTTTACCCGAACAGGTGCTCGCATCAATCCAGGCTCCCGGCGGGGAACATGGGGCCGAGTGCTGACTGCACAACGCCGAATTCTTTGGGATACTCGACGTGAACAAGGTACAAGCCGTAAGCCGGCGCTGTTTCCGCTCCCATGCGCCGGTCTTTGGCTGTCAACACTTCCTGCACCCAGGAAATGGGCTTTCTCCCGGATCCGACCGCGATTAACACACCGGCAATGTTGCGTACCATGTGGTGTAAAAAAGCGTTGGCGGTGATGTCGATCATCACCATATCGTGGTGACGGGTGACGTGTAATTGCGTCACTTTGCGCATGGCGGTGTTGGATTGGCATTCTACCGATCGAAAGGAGGTAAAATCGTTTTCGCCAAGCAGATGTTGACCTGCTTCGTTCATATCACGATGGTTTAATTGTCGATATTGCCAAGTCACGTTGCTGCGTAACAGCGCCGGGCGAATGGAGGAGTTATAAATAATATAGCGGTAACGCCGCGACAATGCGGAATAGCGCGCGTGGAATTCGTTGGGCATTTCCCGGCCCCATTTCACGCAGACGTCTTTGGGCAGATAAGAATTGGCGCCATGCATCCAGGAACGGATACTGCGTTCGTTGTCGCAATCAAAATGAATGATTTGGTTGGTGGCATGCACACCGGTGTCGGTTCTGCCGGCACAAACTACGCTGATATCGGTATCGGCAACACGGGACAGTGCTGCTTCCAAAGCCTGCTGAACGGTATGAAGACCAGTCTGCGCTTGCCAGCCATGGTACTGACTTCCATCGTATTCAACCCCTAAAGCTATACGCATAAGGATTTCCTGCTAAAACGGTCAATGTATAACACCGAACCGGGTTTGTCCAGCGTAATCAGGGGGCGCCCAGGGCGAGATCATGAGTGAACAATTTTGACACACATACTCAGGTGCTCCGTCATTGCGAGCGTTAGCGAAGCAATCCAGCGCTACGAAGCCGGATCTTCATGTTATCCAATGTCTCACTTCGAACACTGGATTGCTTCGCTAACGCTCGCAATGACGGGAGATTGGTATTTTTACATCAAATCAACCCACTCATGCTCTTGCCCTGAGGGTGCGCCTGCTTACGATTTCCCGTCCAAATCATTCAGCATTTTCTGTGCTTCTGCTTTCTGCTCGTCGGTGCCGAATTCGACCACTTCATTCAGGGCGTTTTTGGCAGTTTCTATATCGTCCATGCTGATATAGGTTCTGGCCAGATCAATCAAGGTATCCAGCGCAAGGGTGCTTTTTATCAGCTTGCTTTCCGGCTCGGCTGCAGCGGGTTCTTCGGGTAATACGGGTGCGATGGTTTCCTCTGGTGTGACGGGATCTTCTTTCATATCCGGTTCGACAGTGCCCGGGTCGTTGCCCGTAATGGAAGCGAACAGCGCTTGTTCGTCGTCACTGGATGTATCTGGCAGAGACGGCTCAGGCGCAGGTTTCTCTTCGGTATCGATCGTGGGAATATGGGTTTCTTCAACCGCCGTATTGTCCTCGACAAAATAATCGATACTTTGATCGTCTTCCTCGCTGCTTGCCAAATCAGCGACCTCGACTTTGTGTGTCAATTTTTTATCAAGACCCGGCTCGAAATCGAGTATGTATTCTTCGGGTTCTTCTACTTCGACACTGTTTTCTGTATCTTCCTGCACAAATTGTTGTTTCTCGCCTTCGTTCTGATCGTTGTCCACTGTGTCTGATGAGGCAATGTCCTCATCCAGCACAAATAGCCGGGCAGTCTCTGTTTCTTCTGCCGGGGGCGCTTCGGGCTGCTCTGTTATGACTGGCTCTGTTATGACTGGTTCGGTAATAACAGGTTCAGTAACAACTGGCTCGATAACATCAGCTTCTGCCGTTTCATGACTCACGACGGGCGCGGGTTCCTCTTGAACAGGCGGCAAGCTCGATATAAGCGGCTCAGGCGCAGGGGCTGATTCCAGCGGCTTGTTTTCAAGGCTCTCCTGATAAGCCTGGGCCCGTTTTCTTGCCCAATATGCCAATCCATAACCACCAAATACTGCAATCAGGGGTAAAAGGAACAGCCAGATGGACAAAGGATGATCCAGTTCATCTTTAACTGTTTCCGGCGATTTCTTACCAGACTTGACCGCTTGCAACTGTTGTCGCAATTCGGCAATAGCTTTGTTCTGCTCATCCAGCGTTTTTTGCAAGGGTGCTGTTTTACTTTGCAATTCCTGCAAGCGGGTTTTAACCGTTGTGTTTTCCTTGCGAATGGAATCGATAACCCCGCTGTTGTCTTTTAACTGCGTTTTCAAGGTTTCAATAGTCGTCAGTAACTGCGGTGCGTTGGCCGGCAGTATGATGCTCTCTGGTGTTGCGTTCGTTGTTGTTTGCGCGGGCTGGATCGGCGTTATTTGGGCAGGCGTTATTTGGGCAGGCGTTATTTGCGCCGGACTCACCTGGGCAGGTACGGGCTGAAGCTCCGCTTGCGGCCGTACGAGGGGCGTTATAGGAGAATCTTCCTGTTCAGCAGGAACAGAGGGCACGGGGGCCGATTCAGGAACCGTTGACGACACGCCAGATGCAGTCGTTGCAGCTGTTTGCGTGCTGTCTTTGGTGAACTGGGAAACACCGGCAACGCCATTAATGTAAGGAGGCAGCAATGCGTGTCTGATTTCTGTTTTGGCTTTCCAGGCGAGATCGTGTGCGTCTACTTCCTGTCTGGCCAAATCCGCAGGTACTTTGAGAATTTCTTCTGTTGAAGGAATTTTGAGGCGCATGCCGGTTTTCAGGCCATTCAGATTGCCCTGGGTAAAGGCGTCGGAGTTGGTTCCAACAATGGCCAGAATAACTTGTGGCAGCGAAGTATCCGGCGTGGAATATCGTTGCGCGATTTGCCAGATGCTTTCATTGGCCATAGTCGGCCCGTAAGTGGCTTCTTTACGAGAGAATTTATTGGTGGAAACATGCTCGACAACGGAGGTATAAACCGGTTTGTCGATGGCGCCGGCCTGATAATTAACCGCACGGGAGGTCCTGTGTTTGATTCTGTTTCTCAGCTCGTAATCCGGCGGATCCAGCAGCACAGTATAGGCACGATAAAGCTGACCACTGGCCCAGGTCATATCGATGACCATTTCCATATAGGGTTCAGGTATGCGTTCGGTAGACGTGATATCAATAACAGGCTGGCCGTTTTTGTTCATTTTGACTTTCAATTTCAGCAAAGTCAGAACTTCCGCCCGTTCGATCCCGATGCGCTCAAAATTTTCCATTGAGGCGATGTTGACCATAATGCCGGTCAAAGGGATGCCGTGAACATCGATCAGGGGAATTTCAGCGCGGAAAGGTTGATCCAGCATGGATTCCACCTTGATATCGCCCATCCCTAACGAAAAAGCTGTCACTGGAAGTAAGAGAGACATTATTGCCAAATGCAGATGCTTTAGTTTCAAACAGTGCTCCTTGCCTGGAACGGGCGGTATCGAGATACTTATAAATATAATTATCAATAGTTTAGTAAAGTATCATTTTAATGCGGGTGTTTCAATATGTTCGAAGATCCTTGCGTTATCGCATTAAAAAGGGATTGTATCTGCCTGCAAGCTCTTACATAATCCACGTTAATTTAACTGGATGGTTGTCTGATGAGTGCGTTAATTCTGGATGGGAAACGGGTTGCAGCCAATATAAAGGACAATCTGCGCGAACGCATTTTGGCACGTGGTCAGCCGCCAGGGCTTGCTGTGGTGCTGGTTGGCCAGGATCCTGCCTCTGAAATCTACGTTGCCAACAAACGCAAAGCCTGCCTGGAGGTGGGCATTGTCTCTCATGCTTTTGACTTGCCGGCCACGACGACAGAAAACGAGCTGCTCGAGCTGATTGATCACTTGAACCGGAACACCGACATCCACGGCATCCTGGTGCAGCTTCCCTTGCCAGCCTCCATAACGGCACGAAACGTTATTGAACGCATTGCGCCTGGCAAGGATGTTGACGGGTTTCATCCTTATAATCTGGGGCGTCTGGCTCAGCGATCTCCCCTGCTGCGGCCCTGCACGCCCTGGGGTATTATTCAGATGCTGGAACATTACCAGATTCCCTTGCGCGGAAAACATGCGGTTGTTGTCGGTGCGTCCAACATTGTTGGCCGTCCGATGGCGCTGGAGTTTTTACTGGCGGGTTGTACTGTAACCATCTGTCACCGCTTTACCAAACAGCTTGAAAAGCACGTGCGTATTGCAGATATCGTGGTTGCAGCGGCGGGCGTGCAAGATGTGGTAGACGCTTCCTGGCTTCATGGTGAGCAGATCGTAATTGATGTAGGCATGCATCGCATGGACGATGGCAAATTGCGCGGCGATATCGATTTTGAACAGGCGAGAAAGAACGTTGCCTGGATAACGCCGGTTCCAGGCGGTGTCGGGCCGATGACGATAGCAACGCTGCTGCAAAATACCCTGGTTGTGGCAGAGGGCAACTAACGGTCCAGTTCATCCCAGTCAAATTCGCCATCGAGTTCGTCGATGTCTTCTTTTAGCCGTTTGCGCTCGAGACGCTCTTCCAGCAGTTTGCGAATCCGTCTTTTGTGCGACAACTCTTCTGGATTGCTCTCCACATGTTTGTCAGAAAAATAATGAGCATCCTCATCATAATCTTTGCGTAAACTCATGAACGTCTCCGTTTGATTATCTTTCAATCACAGTATAGTTCAAATCAGATTAAGGATTTATTAACAAACACCCGTCATTGCGAGCGAAGCAAAGCAATCCAGAGTTCCGTGCTCCGAACACTGGATTGCTTCGTGCCTCGCAATGACGAAATATAGTGTATAATTAGAGCAATATGAAAGGAGATCATATATGCCAGACATAAAAAATACAGCGATTCTGCTTGATCAATTCGCAGAAATCCTTCGCAGCGGCACTTTTACAGATGACGAACTCAAGCATTTGCTCCGGCCGAAAACCTTTACCAATTCGCCAGGTTTATACAAAGCATATGAAGCGATTAGCGATTCCAATCACACTCGAACGGATGCGATGAAAGCGTTTGTCGAGGCTCTGGACACGCCGCCGTCACCGGAAGCATTACATAAAATCACCGCAGCGTTGCTGCGTTTGTCAGCCGATTCCTTTCCGCATATGTTTGTACAACAGCCCAACCTGGCGAGGATTTTTTTATACCACGAAATGCTGCATTATCCCGAGCTGGCCGAGGCTCATTTTGAGTCGGGCGCGCTTGTTGATGCCTTTCCAAATCAGGATGAGCTGAAAAAATACAGAATAAACATGCTGGAACCCGGGGTTAACAATTATAAATCCTCGATGAGTGTATCTTCCCCCTCATCCAGCCATGCATCCTCCAGCAGCTCCACCACCAAACGTCCTGTCGCCTTGCTGGACGTGGATCATACACTTCTGTTTCATGGCGAAACCAACATGGATTTGCTTAATGCCTTGCTGAATCATGACATCAAAGATGTATATCTGTTCACTGATATGACCTTTAACGCCCCAGATATCCGGGACAGAAAAAGCTTAATCAACCAATTGGAACATTGGGGTTTTACGGTACATGGCGTCATCTCGCCAAATGATTTTTTTTGGGAAGCACTGGGTGATGAACTGGCCGCTGATATCTTCAAAGCCCTTCCTCGCAAGAAAGTTGTCAGTGATGAGTTTCAGCTCGTGTTGCATACCTCTTTGAAAATAGATTACCCCCTTATCAATACCGCCATGACGGAGGAAACATTGAGCAGCCCTCCACCGGGAATTGCTTTTAGAGATGTAACGGAAAATGCGGTAACGAAAAAAGCGCTAGAGGACGCTAATTCAAAAAGCCTGGTCGCCAAATTTCTGACAGGACTTCGTCAAAGACTGAAAGGTATGGACAGCCCAAAAGGTGTTATGTTCGAGTCGTTTCAGGAACATATGCCCGAGTGGGTTGGCGACATCATTGTTGTGGATGACAAGCCTGAAATCCTCGATACCATTAACAAAATGAGACAAGCTTGCCCGGTTCCAGTGCAATGTATTCTCGTCACCCAGGTGGATATGGGAGAAGAATACTACAATCATCACTTGCAAATGAATGATAATCCAACACCGGGTAAAAGCAGCCCACCGCTTTTTCGGCACCGCATCCCCATGTCATCCAGTTTGCCTTTGTTGCCGACGCCAGGCTCAAGTACAGACGCGCTTCACGATACCTTGCGACAAACGATAGAAAATTACAAGACAGGTAGCGGCATACAAGGTTTGTTTAAATCTGACGCGCTCAAACGAAAATTGTCAAAAACCTCGACAGACATGTGGCTACCCATGCTCGGCGAACATTTCAGCCACAACAAGCGCCCCAAACAAGGCACACTGGCTTTTGCGCTTTTAAAAGTTATTCAGGATTCGGGCCAGTTTCCTGGTGAGATGAGCACGCGCGCAGGTCGAGAGCAGCTATGCGATGCTTTTGTTGCTTATGCTGCTTATGCTGCTGGAAAACCGACTTTCAAACCCGCTTGAAACGCACCATCGCGGTTTACCCGGCCCAATAAAGGCATCGCCATCCTGCTCGTCAGGGTGTCGATGTTGTCTTCCAGTGCCAGCATATTATCGTCCAGACAATTGGCAATCCAGCCGAGGCAGGCGATGTTTTTTTCATGCAGCACGGCATCGGTGAGCAAGGCATGATTGATGCAACCAAGGCGCATCCCCACCACCAAAATAACAGGCATGGAAGTCAGGCCCAGCACGTCCAGCCAGGTTTCATGCTCGTTCAGGGGAACCATCAATCCGCCCGCGCCCTCTACCAATAGGTAATCGTACTGGCGGAAGGGTTCACGCAGGCAAAAATCGGCAATGGCGCGAGCAGAGAGTCGATCGCCCTGCTTTTGCGCAGCCAGATGCGGTGAAATGGGATCAGGATAGAGCCAGGCGTTGATGGCGGCCTTTTGCCGGGGATTGTGTTGTTGCAGGCGCAGGACATCTTCGCTTTGCCATTGACCGTTTTGCCGGGTCGCTCCACTGGCGATGGGCTTGATGGCCAGGGCGGTCTTTCCTCTCTGCTGTAAATAATCGAGAAGCTGGCAGGTCACGTAGGTTTTACCGCAGTCGGTGTCGGTGCCGGTGATGAAAAAACGGGTCATGGAATGAAACGCTCCAGTTCACTGATGAATGCATCCTGATGGCTCATGAAGGGCATGTGCGATGCTTTGGGGAAGAGGACGTAATCGAATTGAGGATAGAGGATTTTCATGGTGGTCAGGGTCGTACGCGGCGTGATGGCATCGAAGCGTCCGAACATGTAGCAAACGGGGATGTCGAGTTGATGCAGTTTGTCGCGCAGATCCCAGTTGGCGAGGACATCGAGGCCTGCTTTCAAGCCTTCAACCGAGGGCAGAAAGCAGGCTGGCGTTTGCGGCGCCTGGCGTTGTGATTGCAGTTCAATAAATCGCGTTCTGACGCCGCCGGGGTCGCGCTGTAATTCATTAAAAAAGGTATCCAGAACCCGTTGTTCAACACCAGGCCAGTTGTCTGTTTTGATGAATCGCGGCGAGGACGCGATGTTGATCAAATGGCTGACGCGTGGACTGGATTCCAGAGCAAGTCGAGTGGCGTACAAACCGCCCAGCGACCAGCCGGCCAAGGCGAATCGATCCGGAAGTTGTTTGAGAATTTGCGTTTTGAACCTGTTCCAGGTCATGACCGGACTTTGACCGAATCCGGGCAGATCGACCACATAGACGGTGAAACGCCCGGCGATTTGTTGGGTCAGGGTTTCCCATATAAGCTGATCGAACCCCCAGCCATGGAAAAGGACGAGGGGGTAGCCGGTTCCACTTTCGTTAATCTTCATTCTGCAAATTCGCCTTAATCAAAGCAAGCAAACGCTCAAGATCCTCCGGTTGATGATGCGCGTTCAACACAATCCGCAAACCATTATCCACGCGGGGAACGGTAGGCTCTCTTATAGCCTGGCATAATATACCCTGCTTTCCCAATGCCAGCGCCAATGCTTGCGCCCGGTGCGGGCAGCCGAGGCGTAATTGCTGGATGGGGGTATGCGATGGGCGAAAGGGCAAACCAGCTGTTATTTGTTGAAAATACGCGATCAAATCACGCAATGTCCGCCGTGCGTCATCCGCTTCACATAACAAGCGAAAACTCGCAAGCAAGCCATAAGCCAGTGCCGGGCTCATCGCGGTTGAATACACAAAGGAGCGCGCGTGTTGATACAAGGCATCGACCCACTCCGCCTGACCGGCAACCACGGCACCCTGCCCGCCCATGGCCTTGCCGAAGGCGATCATCCGCAGGGGAACCTGTTCCTGACTCAAGGCATACTGGGCCGCCGCGCCCATGCCGGACGGCCCCAGCACGCCGAAGGAATGGGCTTCATCAATCACACAAACCGTTTCATGCGCTGCGCATACCTCCGCAATCTCGCCAAAATCCGGCTGGCGGCCGCCCATGCTGAAAATCCCTTCGCTGATCAAAACCTGCCCTGATTTTTGCCCGGCTATTTTTTTATGCAAATCCTGATGATAACGGCGATAATTCGCACCCGACAGCGCCAATCCATCATAAACAGAAGCATGTACGCCTTTGTCGATCAAAAAATGACAACCAAGGCCGGCCAACATACTGACGATGCCCAAATTGGCCGCATAACCCGATGAAAACAACAAAGCCTTGTCCACGCCCAATTGCTGAGCCACCGCCTGTTCCAAGTCCTGATGCACCGGTTGATAACCACAAACCTGCATCGAACCGCCGCTGCCGCCATCATAACGGGCAAAGCCTTGCTGATACGCCCGCTGCACCCGTTCATCACGGCGCAGCGACAAATAATCATTGCTGCTGAAATTGAGCGGATAAACATCTGCTGTTGCGAGAACAGCCTGTCGATACAAACCGCGCTGGATTCGCTCGGCTTTCTGTTGTCGCAGCCAATCGTTGATCATGCCGGCAGCGCGTCCAGGCCCAATTTTTCAAACAATATCTTGTCTTTCTCGCGCTGCGGATTTTCTTCCGTCAACAACTTGTCGCCCACAAAAACCGAATTCGCACCAACGAAATAACACAAGGCCTGCAATTCATCGCTCATTTCTGTTCTGCCAGCCGTCAAACGAATGGCGCTGGTTGGCATCAACAAACGTGCGGTGGCAATGGTGCGCACCAGTTCCAGCCCGTCAACCTGAGGCGCATTGGCCAGCGGCGTGCCTTTCACGGGAATCAAGCGGTTGATGGGCACGCTTTCCGGCGGCGTGGGCAAATTGGCGAGGGTTAACAAAAATTCAATCCGGTCATCACGACTTTCCCCCAAACCCAAAATACCACCACAACACACGTTAATACCGGCTTCGCGAACGTTCGCCAGGGTATCGAGGCGATCACTGAATTTTCGTGTGGTCACGACTTTATCGTAATAAGATGGCGAGGTGTCGATATTGTGATTGTAATAATCCAGCCCGGCTTCCTTTAATTGCTGCGCCTGCTCGCCGTCCAGCATGCCGAGGGTCATACAGGTTTCCAGGCCCATGGCTTTCACACCGGCGATCATGGCTTTCAATTCGGGTAACACTTTAGCGGGCGGACAACGCCAGGCCGCGCCCATGCAAAAGCGTTTCGCACCACCCTCTTTGGCTTCCTGCGCTTTGCACAGCACCTGATCAAGCGACATCAGGCTTTCTTTTTCAACGTGGGTTTTGTGATGACCACTTTGCGAGCAATAACCGCAATCCTCGGGGCAGGCGCCTGTTTTGATGCTCAACAAGGTCGCAACCTGCAAATGATTGGCGGCATGATTCGCCCGATGCGCCGTGTGCGCCTGATGAATCAAGTCGTTAAAAGGTTGCGAATAAATCGCTGTGACGTCTTGTTGTGTCCATGCGGAGCCGGTTTTTTTCATGAATATCCTCGTAGGAAAATAATAGCTAACATGATAAAGTGCCAGCCTTTCTTGTCAACCTGAAAATTCAAGCATGGTTAACGAATCCACATTGATTGAAAAAGATTTACGCCATATTTGGCATCCCTGCATGCAAATGAAAGACTTCGAACAATGCCCGCCGCTGGTGGTGTATCAAGCCCAGGGCAGTTATTTACAGACCGATCGCGGCGAGCTTATCGATGCCCAGTCCAGTTGGTGGTGCAAATCGCTGGGGCACGGTCATCCTGCTGTCGTGGCGGCCATGAGCAAACAATTACAGGCTTTTGAACACGTGATGGGCGCTCATACCACCTATGCCGGTCTGGCGGAGCTGGGTGAAAAACTGGCTGAGATCAGCAACAAACAACATACATTTTTTGCCAGCGATGGATCCAGTGCGGTGGAAATCGCGATGAAGCTCGCCCTGCACGCCAAACAAGTACGCGGCCAGCCGCAACGGCGGGAGTTTATCGCGCTGAAAAACGGCTATCACGGCGAAACCCTCGGCACGCTCAGCGTCAGCGATTTGGGTCTGTATAAAAAGCCATGGGAAGGTTTCGGCGTTCATTGCCATATGATTGACGGCCTCCCTTACGTCAGCGGTACAGATGACCCACTGTGGACAGACGCGGAGCAACATTGGCAGGCAAGCTTGCCTGCGCTTGAAAAAATCAAATCACGGGTATGCGCCGTTCTGCTTGAGCCGATCATTCAGGGTGCCGGCGGCATGTGTTGCTACAGTGCCGATTTTCTGGCGAAACTGGCGGCCTGGGCGCGGGAAAACGATATTTATGTGATAGCCGATGAAATCATGACCGGCATGGGCCGCAGCGGCGAATGGCTGGCCTGCCAATTGGCCGGCGTGGAAGCTGATCTGATTTGTTTGTCCAAAGGGTTGACCTCCGGCGCCCTGCCGCTGAGTTGCGTGTTGATCGACGCATCCATTTACGATCTGTTTTACGACGATTACGACAAAGGCAACTCCTTTTTGCATTCGCATACCCACAGCGGCAACGCGCTGGCCGTCAGTGCCGCGCTGGCGACTATTCAATTCATGCAAACAGAAAATATACCGCAACAAGCCCGCGATCTGGGCGCATTCATGCGCCAACAGATGCAGGACATTGCCCAAAAAACGGGAGCATTAACCAATCTTCGCCAAATTGGCGCCATGGTGGCAGCGGACATGGCGGACTGCAAACACAAACGCCCGGGCTTTGCTTTTTATCAGGAAGCCTTGAAACACGGCGCGTTGATTCGCCCCATTGGTAATGCCCTCTATTGGCTACCGCCCTTGAACAGCGATACAAAAACCATTGTTAAATTGGCGGAAATCACCCTACACTCTATTAACGCCTTGTACTCGTAAAAACCACTGATGATAAACAAATTGCAATCGGAACATTTGCGCCTGAGATATAAGTTCAGCCTCGGTTGGCTGGCTTTCACGCTGGCGTTTATGTTTGGCGTGTTTTTTTTCGGTTGGGAACATTTTCAACTGCAAAAGCTGCAATTGTTTCAAAAGCACGCCAATCATCTGGCCTTCAAGCTGGATGAATTGATAGAAGACGTGCTCGAAACGGGACAAAGTCTGCCTTATTACAAAAACAAACTCGGCACCTGCCATCCAGTGCTGATCGAGAAACTGGGATCCATCGTCTTCAATCATCCAACGATTTCCGGGATCATCATCAGCGATGACAACAACAAAATGCTCTGCGCCGCACCGGAAATGGAAGCGCCCGTGTTGCCCGCCAACAACGCCAGTCCGGTGTTGCTCGGCCCGATGAAACTGCCTTTCAGCAATAACAACGTATTTTTACTGCAGCAACGTCTGGGTCAGTATTATATTGGCATGTATCTGATCAGCCCCTTGCTTGAGGACTATATACGCAAACACAGTTCCGGCTTTGATTTTGCCGGTTTGTATAATATTCAAGAAAAAAAAATGCTGATCCAGACGGGCAATCCCAATGCTTATAATCCCGGGGAACTGGACAAAAAAAACATAGACGAGGACGATTGCACCATCGTCCTGCCCTTGCAAAACATGGACAACCTGGCGCTGGTGGTCAGCAGCCATCCCTTGGGATTTATGAAGGATTTAATCACGACCATTGCCTTGATGAGCCTGCCTTTTCTGCTACTGTCCTGGTTATTCTATCGCTACTGCATGCGCATCATTAATCACCGTTTTTCCCTGCAATTCGCAATGAACAATGCACTCAGGCAGGGGCAGTTTCGCCCATCTTATCAAGCCATTCGTGATGAAGCGCAGAATTGCTTTTGTGGCGGCGAGGTGCTGGTGCGCTGGTATACGGATCAGGGCGAGGTGGTCATGCCGGATTATTTTATCGGCGAAGCAGAAAAATCAGGTTTGATTGTGCCGATGATGCTGCATTTGATTGAAAAAGCCTTTCAGGAATGCCAAGCGCTTCTGCATGCCAATCCGGCTGTATATCTGTCGTTTAACCTGTCGCCCAATCATTTTAAAGATGTGAACTTTTTTTCACAATTTTACGGGTTATGCGCGCGTTTTCAGGTGCACCCGGCTCAGGTGATGCTGGAATTGACCGAGCGGGAATTGTTTAATCAAAACGATGAAGATGTGGTTAATCAGATGACTGAATTGCGGCAGCGCGGCTATTTATTGGCGATTGACGATTTTGGAACGGGCCAGGCGAATATCAATTATTTACAGCATTTTCCGTTTAATTATCTCAAAATTGATAAATTGTTTATCAGCTCTATCGGCACCGGTGCGGTAACCGAAACCTTGAACCAATCGATTATCAGTATGGCTCGCTCGCTGCATATGCAGGTGATTGCCGAAGGCGTGGAAACAGAAGCCCAACTGGACTATTTACGCGCCAGAGAGGTGCATTTTATTCAGGGCTGGTATTATACAAAAGCACTGCCCTGTCAGGAATTTTTGACTTTGATGAAGACTCATAGCCCGGTACCATTAAGTTAGCGCAGACTCTGGCAAGAACCCGTAGGTTGGGCCCTGGCCCAACATGGTTTTAACCTGAAAGATCGTTGTTGGGCCAGGGCCCAACCTACGCGTTCTTACCAGGATTTTCCTTAACTTAAAATAAATTGACGTAAGCAACCAAAGGTTCAACACTATGTACAGCATCGGACTAACCGGCAATATTGCCAGTGGAAAATCAAGCGCCATACAATGTTTTCAATCGTTGGGAGTGGACGTTATCAGCGCCGATGTCATTGCCCGCGAACTGACCGCGCCCAATCAACCCGCGCTGTTTGCCATCCGGCAACAATTTGGTGAGGCTTTTATCCTGCCATCCGGCGAACTGAACCGCAGCGCGTTAAGGCAATTGATTTTCAAGCAACCCGAACAACGAGCATGGCTGGAGCGCTTGCTGCATCCCAAAATCCAGGACGAAATCAAAGAACAAGTCATGCGCAGCAACGGCCCCTATTGCGTGGTGGAAATCCCCCTGCTACACAACCGCAAAGCCTACCCCTTCCTGAATCGCATTCTGGTTATTCTCGCCGAACGTGAACAACAAATTGAACGCGTCATGGCGCGCGACCACTGCGATCGCGCCCATGCAGAAGCCATTTTAGCCACCCAGCCTGACGATCAGGCACGCCGCGATCTGGCCGATGATCTGATCATCAACACAGGATCACGGACACAATTACAGACACAGATCAAAAAATTACACGCAAACTATTTACATTTGGCCGCTGAAAACGAATCATAGTCACAAGAATAAAATTCAGGATACTTCAATGAGTTATGCCATCACCTCGCTCCACATCCTTTTTCCGCTGCTGAACCTCGCGCTGCTGATATATGGGATCAAAACGCAACGCAATAAATGGGTTATCGCAGCACTGTGGCTGAGCTTTATCGCCATTACCCTGCATTACCAAACTGCGCGCGGAGAAATTTTAGGCAGTTATTTCGATTACAAGGAAAGCTTCCTGTACAGCGCCAGCTTGCTGGTCATGCTGATTGGTATGATTTATCTTCTCTGGGGCTTTGTCCGCGAGAGCCATTTGCGCTGGGCGCGGCCGGTATCAAGCCTGGTGATCGCGGCAACCACAACCGGTGTTGTCCTGTTGATGGTCAATCTCTGGGTTAACGCGCGTTTTATTGAAAACCGGCTACCTGGCAGCCCGGTTTTGCAAATCGGCAGCTTCCAGAAACTGGATTATTGCCAATATCAATACCTGTTTTATGTCATCGACAATGACGGGAAATTGAATTATCTTTGCCCGAATTATTATGGCTTGTTTCCTTCGGTTGGTACCTTGCAAACGACGCCGGACTACGTTCTCAGGCTGATGCCTGCCGATGTACAACAACGATTGCAAGCCGCAAAAAGCTGATTTTTAACGTCTGGAGATAACAGAAATGGATATCAAAAAACACCTGCTGTTCCTGCCCATGCTTCTCGTGCTTGGCCTTGATACGTCAACGGCCTGTACCCGGATCATGCACGTAGACCAGGATAATGCGGTCATGGTGGGCCGTACCATGGACTGGAAAGAAGATATGAAAACCAATCTGGTGGTGTATCCGCGCGGTATAAGCCGCAGCGGCGGCAAAGACGCCAACGCGGCCCAATGGACAGCCCGTTACGGAAGTCTGGTAGCGACCGCTTACGAACGCATCAGCAGCGATGGTTTGAACGAAGCGGGTCTGGGTGCGCATATGCTGTGGTTGAATGAAGCGGACTTCGGCAAGCGTGATGAAAAAACCCCCGCCTTGTCAGTGGCCTTGTGGGTGCAATATTATCTCGACAATTTTAAAAGCGTTGCCGAAGCCGTTCAATTCAGCAAATCCGGCAAGCTTCAGATTACGCCTATGTTCCACCCGGTGACGCAACGCTGGGTTCAGGTGCATTTGGTTCTGGATGACGCATCTGGTGATTCTGCTGTTCTGGAATACGTTAATGGCAAACTTCATGTTTATCATGATAAAAAGCATATTGCAGTCACCAATGACCCGACTTACGACAAGCAAATATTGAATCTGGCCAATTACACCATGCTGGGAGGCGACAAACCTTTGCCTGGCTCAACCAGTCCATCGGATCGCCTGGTTCGCGCAACGTATTATAACAATGCGCTGCCCAAAGCCAGCTCGCCCAAAGAAGAGTTGAGCGAGGTTTTGAGTATTCTGAATAACGCAGCACAGCCTTATACCCTGCCATCCGAAAAGAATCCTTACGCCGCGAAAACCATATGGCGTACGGTTACAGACTTAACCAATCGCATCTATTACTACCAGACAACGGATGCGCAAAATCTGGTGATGGTGAGTCTGGATACATTTAACCTGAAACCTGACGCACCGATTATGCAGCTGGATCTGGTTCGTCATCCGGAGTATGTAGGCGATATGACTGCCAAATTTGAACCGCTGGAGGTCAAAGCTACGGCGTGACGCCCATCACAGCACGAAGGAAAACCAGGTAAGAACCCGTATGTTGGGCCAAGACCCAACATACGGGTTCTTACCTGGTTTCAACGTTAACTGAATGGCATCGTCACAAACCATCAACACAAATGGTAATAATTTGTCCCTCTACAGGTTTTTTGATATTATGCGTCTCCCTTCATTTGCCTTATATTCTATGCCGCGTCTTCTTCTCTGGTTTTTAGTTTTTTGCTGCACATCCACCTTTGCCATGGCGCCCAAATTAAACTGGGACAAGGCCATTGAACATGCCATCAAAAAATATGGTTTACGTACCGAGCCCGAGCTGAAAGCGTACTTTGCTCACGCCGATGTAGCTTATCCCCCCAAAGACGTCGCTTTGCTGGCCTTTAAAAAGGAACGTAAAGTTGAGTTATGGGCTAAAAACGATGGCCAGTCCTGGCGCTTCATTCACAGCTACCCTTTAACCGCCATGAGCGGTCGACTTGGGCCAAAGCTGAAAGAGCGGGATGGGCAAATTCCCGAGGGCATTTATCGGCTGACCACCTTCAACCCGTTCAGCTCCATGCACCTGTCCATGATGATAGACTACCCCAATCAATTCGATCGCCTGCAAGCCAGCAAAGACGGGCGAAAAAAGCTGGGTAACAATATTTTTCTGCATGGAAAATCTGTGTCGGTTGGTTGTCTGGCCATTGGAGACTGGAGTATTGATCAATTATTTCTACTGGCGAGACGAGTTGGGTTGAATCACACGAAAGTGATCATTGCGCCAAATGATTTGCGAAAAGGAAAGCCGGAAACGTCCCCTTTCGCCCAACCACGCTGGCTGCCGGATTTGTACAAGCAGATTGGTGAGGCCTTGAATCAGTTTCCGAATCATCATTTGGTAAAAGCGTAGGTTGGGCCCTGGCCCAACAAGTCGCGGCACGGAGTCCTGAAACTCACTCGTGCTCTGGTGCTACCACAAAAATACCCGGGGCATTACGCAGATATTCGTGATAATCCATGCCATAACCGAAAATGTAATGGTCATCAACCTTCAAAGCCACAAAATCAGCATTGGCCAAGCCACCCGGATCGCGTTTGTGATGCTTGTCGACCAACACAGCGCTCAACACCTCACGCGCGCCCATGTCTTTCACATCCTTGATAATCGCCGCCAGCGTCAAACCGCCATCGAGAATATCGTCAACGATCAACACCGTGCGATCTTTCAAATTCTGAGTCGGCTTTGCCTTCCAAACCAGCTCACCGGCGCGGATATCGCCCTGATAACGCGTGGCGTGGATATAACCGACTTCCAAAGGAAAATCCAGACGGGGTAACAAATTACCCATGGGCACCAAACCACCAATCATCACGCACAACAACACGGGATTTTTATCATGCATTTTTTCATGAATTTGCGCGGCCAACGTATCCAGTGCTGCTTCCACTTCCTGTGTAGTGAACAAACAACTTGATTTTTCGTAAACGTCTATAATGTTATGGGGAATTGACATGAAATTTCCTGAAAAGAGTATACAAACCGCCCGGCACAAGACCGGATCACCTGCGTCATCGCTTGTCCGGAATCGGAAACATCGACACTTTACCATCATCCCTTGATCGATCTCTGACCTTGCCTGCACCTTCTTTACTCACCTCATCAATTCGATATACCGAATGCATGGGAATAAACGTACGTTTAACTTGATTAAACTCCATTTTTAAACGCTCTTCGGACGGGTCAACAACCAGAGATGTATTTTCTCCAAAAACAAATTCCTCAACCTCAAGAAAGCCAAACATCTCGCTCTCGCTGACTTTGCGTGCGTATAATTCGTAGATGCTTTCCTGATTGGCAAAGGTAACACGATAAATCAATTTTTTTGACATAAAAAATACCGGAAATAAAATCAGCTATAGTATAACAGCAGCAAGCCATGCCGGGCTGTTTTGCAAGCATTTTTTTTCAAAAAATTAAATCAGGCCCGAACTTGCCGTGTGCAGCACAGGGATGCGGAATTTTTCCTGTAATCTGGGCGGCGGCAACAACAGCCCGCTTTCCTGATGTTTTTGCACCACAAAACAATAAAAGCCGGACGGCATGGGGGAAATCATTTTACCTAACACATTGAAAATCTCCAGTTTTTTAATGGCTGAAGCAGATCGGGCTGGCGGAATATAATAAAAACCGGACAAATGCGATTGCACATAACCACGATGCAGCATGGCTCGCTTCACCGAAAAAATGGAGTGTAAAACGCCGCGCTCGCGGCCAAAACAGGCGTGACGGGAGTAATGCAGCCAATATCCCCATAAACTGAAAGGATTAACGCCGAGAAAAACCACATAGCCCATGGACTTGAGAATACGATCAATTTCATCGATGGGATTTTTCTCATTGGAAAACGCGTTCAGGGTCAAGGGCGCAATCACACAATCAACGCTGTTACTGGCCAGAGGCAGTTGCGTCAAAGAAGAAACCAAATTGGTGGATGTGGTCATGACTGGACTAATCAGGGTCTTGTGCAAGTAACGAAGAGAGCGAAACACGGCATTATTGCCGCAAGCGCCTAATTGCACCATGGTGTCACCGTACAACAACGGTTTAAGCGCAGTAACTTCTGCCAGAAAAGCATTGGCCACCCGCTCGCCCTGTTCGGACACAAACCACTCATCCAATGCCTGAAACATGGATTCTTGTTGTAGTATTGGCAAAATATTGACCTGGACGTAAATGTAATCCATCTTTTTTAACATATAGCCCGTGATCACAGCAAGCAGAACAAGCAATCGCCGTGGCAAGGCCCTAACCATCAGGCACAAAATAATCCCTTTACCCGCGTAAATCCAATAAGTTAAGCAATTAACCGTGCACGAAAGGCATTTTTTGTCTATAGTATCTTTATACTTTCAAAAAACCATTAGCGATCTTATGACTCCAGCTAATTTTGATACGCAGCAACTGAAAGGCATCGCCCAGTTGATGGTGCAAGAAAATCTTATGGATAAAGCCAAAGCGCTGGAATATCAGTCGGCGGCGCTATCCAACAAGCAAACATTGCTGCATTATCTGGTCGAAAACAACATTCTCGATTCGGAACGAATCGCCTTGATTATCGCCCATAATTTTGGTATTCCCCTGCTGGACCTCGATAGCATCGATGCGGATAGCATACCCGTTACACTGGTGAATGAAAAACTGATTGGCCGTCATTGCATCTTGCCGCTCTATTCCCGCGGGAATCAATTGTTTTTGGCTGTCGATGATCCCAGCAACCAGCCCGCATTGAAAGAAATTCAATTTCATACAGGATTAAATATCAGCTCTATTGTGGTTGAAACCAATAAGCTGATGAAATTAATCGACAAACTGCTGCATGAAAAAGAAAGTCAGGGCCTGTCTGATTATGTAGATGATTCATCTGACCTGGACGGCCTGGAAATCAGCAGTGAAGAAGAAGATCATGACTCTGGCAGCACGTCCAGCGATGATGCACCGGTTGTTAAATTCGTCAATAAAATTCTGGTTGATGCCATCAAAAAAGGCGTTTCCGACATCCATTTCGAACCCTACGAACGCGAATACCGCATTCGTTATCGTCAAGACGGCATCTTGAGTGAAATTGCAGCGCCACCGGTGAGCTTATCCAGTCGCATCACCTCGCGTATCAAGATCATGTCCAATCTGGATATTTCCGAACGCCGCGTACCACAAGACGGTCGCTTCAAATTGAAACTCTCGAAAGCACGCTCCATTGATTTCCGGGTCAGCACCTGCCCGACCGTGGGGGGTGAAAAAGTGGTTATGCGTATTCTCGACCCCGGTTCAGTCCGCCTCGGGATTGAAGCACTGGGCTTTTCGCCCATACAGCAGGAATATTTTTTACAATGCATCGAAAAACCCCAGGGCATGATTCTGGTTACCGGACCAACAGGAAGCGGTAAAACCGTGTCGCTGTATACCGCACTAAGTATTCTGAATACCAAAGAAGTGAATATCTCAACAGCAGAAGACCCGGTTGAAATCAAGGTTCCCGGCATTAACCAGGTGAACATCAATCCCAAAGCCGGCCTGACCTTCTCAGGCACCTTGCGCTCGTTCCTGCGTCAGGATCCCGACATCATTATGGTGGGGGAAATCCGGGATCTGGAAACCGCTGAAATTTCCGTCAAAGCGGCGCAAACCGGTCACCTTGTTTTATCCACACTCCATACCAACAGTGCCGCAGAAACCCTGACACGGCTGCTTAATATGGGCGTCCCCTCATTCAACATAGCCAGCTCGGTCAGCTTGATTATTGCCCAGCGACTGTGCAGAAAGCTATGCGAGAGCTGCCGCATAGCGCATGACGATGTGACCCCTGCCAGCCTTGTTGAACTGGGCTTTAGCGAAGAGGATTCCAAGGTAGTCAAGCTGTATAAAGCGGTTGGCTGCAATCAGTGCACCCATGGCTATCGTGGCCGTATCGGTTTGTACGAAGTCATGTTGATTTCGAAAAAAATTGGCCAACTGATTATGTCCGGCAGCAATTCACTCGACATTCTAAAGCAGGCTCAATCCGAAGGCATGCTCACCATTTATCAATCGGGTCTTGTTAGGGTAAAAGAAGGCATTACTACCATGGAGGAAGTCAATCGGGTAACCGTTGAATAAACATTATGGACAAGAGCGATACTAAAATCCTTAGCTTTGAGTGGAACGGATTAAGTCAATCAGGTGAAAAAATAAATGGCGTCATCGAATCCAACAGCGCGGTGTCAGCCAAGGTAGCGCTGCGTAAAAAAGGAATCATTGTCAGCAAGCTTGCGAAAAAGCGCAAGCCTTTAT
>Ga0075012_10001347_pt1 | contig 25346 bp, 20 predicted proteins | sample All_14_2_FD_71474 | JGI IMG/M metagenome (GOLD analysis project Ga0075012, IMG submission 71474) | Freshwater microbial communities in response to fracking from Pennsylvania, USA - Allegheny Zone_MetaG_DW_15 | ecosystem: Environmental > Aquatic > Deep subsurface > Groundwater > Drilled...
CTCACTTCCGTTTATCTCTTTTGGATATGGATAGAGTCTAGACAAAACAAATAACAGCATCACATCGAGAATGCTTTGCATAATCCAATAAACGCCGATAATTGCAGGCACAGAAAAAGCAATCCAAACACTTGTCAAAGGCATAATATACTGCATCAATTTCATCGACCGAGCCGTTTCATTTGTTTTCTCCGGCATTTCGGTTGGATTTAATTTTTGCCTGATGTACATGGAAAGATAGGATGAAAGAAACGTTAATATCGGAATCAGCAGTACCCACGATGGATTTGTGATAGATGGTGTTTGAGACAAGTCGATAAATCCACCTAATATCGTAAATTCAGGGAGTACAATATCACCTATTAGGTCTGCAAAGGCTGGCAGATGATTCTGCAAATGAGATATCATTTGTATTTGCGAAAGAGTCCCCTTCGTTTGTAATATCGAGTGCATCCGTGTTTCCAATGTGGAGATGATTGTAGGGCTAAGCCCGCAGATGTAGGTCAGCGGCTTTGTTATAATTGCATAAAGTGAAAATAGAATAGGCATCTGAATCAGCATTGGCAAGCATCCACCGAAGAGACTCTGGCCATTTTTTGTGTATAGGCCCATGATCTCTTGATTCATTTGCGCGGCAGATTTATCATCTTTTTTACTTTTATACTTCTCACGGATAGCCTTTTCTTGCGGTGCAAGTTTAACGCGCTTAATTGTGGTTTTTTGTTGGTGAATGCTTAAAGGAAGCAAAACCAGTTTTACAACAACACCAAATACAAGTAAGGCGGTCAGATAGTGACCTGTTAAGTCATAGATAAACTTAAATAAGTACCCGAATGGCATTCCAATATACTCAAAGATTTGAAGGATGTTTTCCATTCACACAAATTCCTCTCAATGTTTCGTTTTTGCTGCTGACATATTTCGAGCGTTTCTTAAGTGTTTGCTACGGTGATACAAGGCATCGACGCATTAGCAACAATAGAACTGTAAGCATTTGAAATGGTAGCAGACTGTTCTTTCAACGATCCGCAATGAATCCGTAAATCTGTATTCGATGTCACTATTCCGCAATGTCTCGCATACCGCACGCGTAGCGTTGTAATGAACTTAAGCGTATTACAGACGAAGATTTCTATTTTCTCAAAATGTGTTACCATTTTTACCGGATTGAATTAGAGTGTGTTTCCAAAAGGATAAATGAGAGAAACGTCGAATATATATACAGAGGTGCAAGAAATGGGAACTGTAATTCGACGTTATGAACTCACGGATGCTGAATGGGAACGCCTGCAAGAGTACTTTCCGGATCGACAAGCCGGAGACAAAGGCAGGCCACGCAAGGATTCACGGCAGATTCTGAACGGTATTCTGTGGATCGCCCGTAGTGGTGCTGCGTGGAGAGATTTGCCGGAGCGATACGGAGCGTGGCAAACCATCTATAAGCGCTTTGTTCAGTGGCAGGAAGCAGGGCTTCTGGAGCAAATATTTCATGATCTCGGCGCGGATGCAGATTTGCAGGATATCAGCATCGACAGCACGTACATCAAGGCTCACAAGGCGAGCGCGGGGGCCGCAAAAAAGGGGAATGCGATTCCCAAAACCAATTCCAAAACGAATGCATCGGAGTGAGCCGCGGCGGGCGTAGCACGAAGATTCATGCAGTCGTTGACGCATTGGGAAATCCGGTTCATGTCCAACTTTCGGCAGGGAATGTGCACGATGTCGCTGTTGCAGAGGAATTACTGAGCGCGATCTCCATCAAGGGTTCTATGGTGCTCGCTGACAAAGCTTACGGAGCATTCCGGCTTCGGGAATACATTGTTACCCATCAGGCCGATTACTGCATCCCGCCAAAGTCGAACGAACTAGAGCCGTGGTTCTGCGACTGGTGGAGATACAAGGAACGCCATCTCGTGGAGTGCTTTTTCCTCAAGCTGAAAGAGTTTCGCCGCGTTGCTACCTGTTGCGATAAGCACGCGTGTGGGTACTTGGGCTTTATTCATCTAGTCTGCATCCGCATACTTCTTGCATGAAGCTGCTGAATTTGCTTTTGAAAACACACTCTAATCTGTAGAAAAGGTTTCTGCAAAATACCGAAGAAGATTTTCATTCGTAGCATGATCAACGAAGCCTAATAATAAAATCCCAGTGCAATAAACTTTTTAATACCGCAAATTAAAAGTTAATTATATCCGAAGGAGTATGACTAAAATTAAAAGCGACACCGCACCGATCAAATAATCACTTCCACTGTTGAATAGCTTCTGGGAGCTTAATCACAATTTTTATATTAAATGAGCAAAAATTTTTTTATTATTCATTTTATTGCATCCCTTGCTAAAATGATTGTCAGCAGGAGCAATCTACGATAGAATGTTATGTAAACCAGTCATCCGTGCGCATCTCCTTCGTTAGGCCTTAAATCATCTTTATTAATTTGCGCGCATCGTCGCGCAGAAATGAGGCGACACATGAGCTTTCAAATTTTTACCGATGCTACTAGCGACCTACCAGCAAGGTTTGCTGAAAAATTGAACGTGGTCGTTCTTCCGATGGGGTTTACAATGGAAGGAAAAGAGTACTTCTATGTTCCTGGAAAGTCGGAAATGCCCATCGAGACGTTCTTCACTAAAATGCGTGCAGGCATTTCCGTCACAACAACTCAAGTGAGTTCCTTTACATTTCTCGAAGCGTTTGAACCAGTATTAAAAAGTGGCAAGGACGTTCTATACATCGGTTTTTCGTCCAAACTCTCGGGCACGGTGCAGAGCGCGTACAGCGCGGCAGAGGAACTTGAAGCAAAATACCCCGAACGCAAAGTGATCGTGATTGACTCCTACTCTGCTTCTCTCGGTGAAGGCCTTCTAGTTTACTACGCTGCTCGCAAGCAGAATCTGAATATAGATGAGCTGGCAAAGTGGGTAGAGGAAAATAAACTCCAATTTGTGCACTGGTTTACGGTGGATGACCTTGTCTACCTTAGGCGTGGTGGTCGCATCAGCGGGGCCACCGCTACCATCGCAACCATTCTCAACATAAAACCTGTCATGCATGTTGATAACGAGGGTTACCTCGTCGCAGTGGAAAAAGTACAGGGTAGAAAGAAGTCCCTACGCGCGCTTTTTGATCGGATGGAGAAAACCATAGACACAAAAGTGACCGACACCGTATTCATCGGTCATTGCGACGCAAAAGCGGATGCGGAATACGTAGCAGATCTTGTACACGCAAGATATCCTGACATGATGGTTCATGTTGGCGATATCGGTACGAGCATTGGTGCGCATAGTGGTCCAGGAACTGTTGCCTTGTTCTTCGTAGGTAACGAAAGATAGAAATTAGCTGTTTTAACCACTTATATAAGAAAAACAAGCTGGGTAGTTAGGATATCCAGCTTGTTATAATGTATATTCTTATATCACAATTTTCCTGTACAAGATCATCTTGGATTGTCAACGTTAAGACGGACAGATTTTGCTACTTAGATGCAGCATCGTGTGGTGCATGAAATATTACTAAGCCTTTTATCAGTTTGAAAGTTCGACCATTTTTATGTCATCGCTTCAAAAAAGCGTTGAATTTATCAGTAGACTAATTCGATTTTAATCAACTGTTAGTTATTAACGATCTTTCCCCCAAAAAACTATTCCTAGCATTCCTGGTCCTGTATGCGCCCCTATGATTGGTCCTAGATACTCTATCTGCGCTTGTATCTTTGGAAAGCGGGCCATGATTGTCTTTTTTAGGTATGCAGCATCTTCTAAGCAATCACCATGGCATATGAATAAAGTACTTGAAACTTCTGGTGAATGGTTTTTTTCAAATTCTTCTATCAAAGTACGCATGGCTTTCTTTCGACCAATAACCTGTTTAGCGGGTATCAAATGCCCCGAAGAATCTACCCTTAGGATCGGTTTAATATTAAGAGCGGTTCCGACTGTAGCTGATGTTGCTGATAATCTTCCACCTCTTCGCAAGTACTCAAGGCTATCTACCGTAAACCAATGATTGATCTTACGCTTATTCTCTTCAATCCACGCAACCACCTGCTTGCTTGTTAAGCCAGATTTTAGTAATTCAGATGCTTCACGAACCAACAAGCCTTCTCCCAGACTTGCAGAGAGTGAATCAATGACATATATTTCCACAGATGGAAATCGCTCTTGAATTCTAGTTTGAGCTAGTTTTGCATGGCTGAATGACTCACTTAGCGCAGAAGAAAAACCAATATAGATTATAGAAAACCCTAATTCGGCATATTTTTCAAAACTTTTTTCGAAAGTGAATGGGGTAATTTGAGCTGTCGTCGGGGTCGCTCCCGCTCTGATAAGGTTATAAAAGTCTTTGTAATTTAGCGACTTTCCAAAGTTATCTTCATAATCCAGTCCATTAAGTATGAAATGAAATGGTATTACAGGGATGTTTGATAAAGTCAAATATTCTTCAGGCAGATCGCAATTTGAATCAGTTATAATAATAGTGTTTCCCATAAGTGTTCATTTCTCCTTTTAAAGCAGGTATAGTTGTATGCAATTTTGAAGATAAATGCGTAGAGTCATACATCTGTGGCTTGGAAGCAATGCGTTTCTTCAGTATTTGTTGTATTGTTTTAAGAAAGCAACTCTGATTGTATCGTATTTTATAAAAGCAGTGAATATTGGAAGCGGCTATGATGATAACAAATATTTATTGGAAGAATCACTTTTCAATATTCCAATAACTTCATTCATCAATGCAGTTATGGAGTACAAGACCTTGTCGTATTCATAGAAATTAAAAATGTTTTTAACAACTCGTATTATTGTATTTCCCTATATAGTTACTTTAAACACACCATTTTTGTGTCTAAGTTACAACACCTAATGGAACATATTGTAAGTATAGATAGCTTAAATCTTCATTGCAAGAAAATAGTAAATGTTTTTTTGAAACGTATTGATCCTGCTTAGTCATCGTGCTAACATGTCTCCTATATCAATAACCAAATTAATGAATCTCCTGTTAAATTCATTTCTTGCGAAATATCCGTTTTAAATGCGATTTAAGATGCTCCACCATAAATAAGAACGAGTTTAGTACATATAATTGTTCTGGTTATCTAAAGCACTAGTGAAATTTAAAAGTAACTAATTATTATGATGAATTTGGAGGCTCAAAAAATGGATAGCAAGGCTCCTTTAGTAATTTCAATCAGCCGTCAACTTGGATGTGGCGGATCATATTTAGGGCAGAAGCTGGCCGATCAATTTCAATTGCTTTATTTAGATAAGGAGATATTGAAACAAGTTTCCGATAAGTTTGGTATTTCTTCCGGTAATTTAGAATGGCGAGAAGAGAGAATCGTTTCTAATTGGTTAACTATAATTAACCTGATTTCTTCTTTGAACCCTCAGATTAGTCTCCCTTACTTGGATTATACTATTCCTTCAGTGCCAATATACCTTTCTAATGAAGACCTTTTCAAGGCAGAATCCGAGATTATTTTAAAAGTAGCAAGTGAAAAACCATCCGTATTCATCGGTAGAGGAAGTTCAAGCATTCTGAAAGATCACCCTAAACACGTGAGCATATTTCTGCATGCAGAAAAGCCGTTTCGGCTTGAAAATGTCCAGCGATCTTATGGAGTGACATCTAACGAAGCAAGACGCATAATTGATCTAACAGATAAATCACGCGCTCGCTTTGTTCGCGAGCAAACTGGGGCTGACATGAATGATGCAACGCAATATGATCTGTGCCTTGATACAGGAGTTATAGGTTTGGAAAAGTCCTTTGAGGTAATAAAAAGCTACATTATTGAGCGATTCAATCCGGTTCAGCAGAAATAGTCCATCTCCCGTATCCTTTAGTTTGTTATTGTTTTACGATAAGTGATTGATTCTAAGAAACATAGCCGATGTCTGAAAGTCAAGCTCAAATATCGGCAGTGTTTCTTAGAATCTCAACGTTAGAAATGCTTATCGGAAGCGATAGTATTCAAATGTTTACTTTATCCAAAACTAAAGTTGCGCAAAGCGGATTTGCTATGTAAAGTGGACTATTCTTTGAGGACAACTCAATCACCGATTCCGCATGATCACATATTTATTCAACGGGAATTGAATCAGCATCGAGGCTGTCATATTGATCAACTTCATACCAAGATCAGCCAGTGTGGCGCCTATCAAAACCGCCAACGGCGCGCGCAACAGCGTCGGTAAAAGCAGTTGAAGAAAATACACGCCGACGACCATGATCGCGTAGAGTACCGCGCTGACAACCGCATTATTGTTCGCCTTGAATGTCGTCTTCCGCTGTAGGAAGAAATTGAACGTCTGCGAAACCGCAAACGATACGGCAAATGCGCCGAATGCAGTCAACCCTCCACTTTCAACCCCGTAGCGAAACGGTCCCCATAAAAACGGCGTCGCGCTGTAAGGTCTGAGAAGCCAGAAGTTGAACAGCGCAAATGTGCCAAGATCTACCAGCGTTGTGATCCCACTCATGAGCATGAACAGAAGAAACTGCCAAAGCCCGGCATGAGATTCCTTCCAGCGATTGAAGCCATTAGTCTTTGTTGCTTCCATATCTCTTCCCTTTCGCGATGCGGTGTTTCTGTCCGAATGCGCGCAATGTCTGCCTCAAACCCGCAAAGAATCTCCCGTTCGCCATCGTCAGTATGCCATCGAGCATCGGTTGGTCGATTGCCCCGCCCGTCATACGGGCCAGCGCGCGGTAAGGCAGGTTCATCGCAAACATGATGTTGTTGGCAGTCACCGGCTTCTGAATGAGAAAAAAACAGCTGCGAACCAGACTCACCATTCGGAAGAGGAATCGTGCGAATCCCTTTTTATACGAGCCTTGCCCGATGGTATCCAGCGTTCCAAGCGGCGCAGACCTATCCCAGTTAGCTGTCGGAAGCGGTCGTCCGAGCAATGCAGAGAATTCCTCGTTAGGTACGGACGCAACATTCCCGTTGAAATAATGCGGCAGTTCTTGTGCGTGAAGCGGTTGTTCAAATCGGTCGCCCTCCCGAACAACGATTCCCCTCAACCGGATATCGCGGGACGAAGCGCCAACGCGAATCTCATACTCTCCAGCTTCCTCCAACCATTGATTACTGAGCGCATGATAGAACGAAAATGCGTGATTGTCCAGCAGAATCGAAACATGCTTCGTTTCGCCCGGTTCGAGCGAAACACGTGCAAAACCCTTGAACTCCTGCTCCGCGCGAAACACCACGCTGTCGCGTTTGCTCACATAGACCTGAACGATCTCCGCTCCCGCGCGGTCTCCCGTGTTGCGAACAGTACAAGAGATCACGTTGCCCTGTATCGTAAGCTGATCGTACGTGAATGTCGTGTAGGTCAGTCCGAATCCAAACGGCCAGCGAACCGGTACTTTTGCGGTGTCATAGTACCGGTAGCCAAGATAGATGCTCTCCCGGTGTTCCGCGGTTTTCTCTTTGCCCGGATAGATCGACGCGGAAGGAACATCCGCATATCGTTGGGGATAGGTTTCCGCGAGTTTACCGCTCGGTGCGGCCTTTCCGGTGATCAGATCGGCAATCGCGCTGCCGCCTGCCTGACCGCCAAGGTATCCCAGTAGAATCGCGTCCGCGTCGTCCGCCCAGTCCGTCTCAACGGGAGCGCCGTTTGCGAGAATGACCACAACACGCGCGTAAACCTTCCGAATTTCGCGGAGCAGTTCGGTTTGGTTCTCGCGAAGGCACATGTGCTCCCGATCGACGCCTTCCGCTTCGCTGCCCTCGTCCAGACCGAGAAATACGAGCGCGACTTCCGCGCGATTCGCCAGCGCACAGGCGCGGTTGAGCTTTCGTTCACTCTTGCCGCCGAATCGCCGGAATCCCGGCTCATAACCTACGATTTCCAGTTCGGTTTTTTTCAGCGCGTCCAGCGCACCCTCCAGCTTCGTCGGTTCAATCAGCGAACTGCCCGCGCCTTGATATCGCGGTGTTTTCGCGAAATCGCCGATTACGGCAACGCGCGTTCCCGCGCAAAGCGGCAGTACTCCGCTCTCATTCTTCACCAAGACGGCGGATCGGCGCGCAGCGTCGCGCGCGAATGCGTGATGCTCCTCCGCCGAATACGGGGTTGCTCTCTCCTGCGGCTGCATCGAAAAGATCAGGCGTAGTAGTTGGTCGATTCTTTCATTCAATAGATTTTCATTCAGCTTTCCCTCGCGAACCGCCTCAACAACCTCACGATCAGTCAACCCGGCGGAGGACGGCATTTCGAGCTGGTTCCCGGCGATCAAGCCGGCGACCCGGTTGTTTTCTCCGCCCCAGTCGGTCACGACTACGCCATCGAATCCCCATTCCCCGTAGAGAATATCCTGCAACAGGTATGTGTTTTCGTTCGCGTACACGCCGTTCACGCGGTTGTATGCGCTCATGATGGTCTTGGGCTTCCCTTCGCAGACCGCGTAACGAAACCCCTCCAGATAGAGTTCCCGCAGCGCGCGCTCGTCCACCACTTCGTCGACGACCATGCGCCGCGTCTCCTGGCTGTTGACGGCAAAATGCTTCGGGCAGGCGGAAACACCCTGCGACTGGATGCCGCGAATCATTGCCGCGGCGAGTTTTCCGGAGAGAAAAGGATCTTCCGAAAAATACTCAAAGTTTCTTCCGCAGAGTGGGTTTCGCTTGATGTTGAGTCCCGGGCCTAACAGCACGCTGACTTGTTCTGATGCAGCCTCCTCTCCAAGGCAGGCACCGACCTGTTCCAGTAATTCTGTGTCCCAGCTGTTTGCGAGCGCGGACGCGGTCGGAAAACACGTGGAAGGAATGCTCTTGTTGAGTCCCAGATGATCGGCTTTGCCGCCTTGCTTGCGCATGCCGTGCGGGCCGTCCGTGAGCATGATGGATGGAATACCAAGCCGCGGGATCGGCTTGGTATTCCAGAAATTCTGACCGGAGAGCAGAGACGCCTTCTCTTCCAGCGTCATCTGTTCGATCAATTCTTGATAATCGAGTGTCATTTATTCCACGTGATCCTTTAAAACAGATCGGTGTCGTTGACGAGCGCATAGCAGAAGTTGTGCATCCGCTCGCGCAGCCCCTTTGAGACACCAACAGGGTCTTTTGCAAACAGCTCGTCCAGATAACGGCGGTTGTTGGTCGGCATCACGGCAAGCATCAGGTCGTTGCCATTGTGCAGCGCGAGATTCGCGTCCATAAAGTTGCCAAGCACCGCATCCGTTGTGACAACGCCCACGAAGCCCCATTCCTTCCGCAGCACCTGCTCCAGCAGCTCCGGATTTCCGCCGCACCACTTATAGCCGATATGGACGAAGCTTGACATCGCACCTGTCACCTTGCCTTCTTTGACGGTGATCTCAAACGGGCGCAGATACAGCTCACGGATGGCCTGTTCGTTTGCCCAAACATAGATGCCGGAACGCGCGTTGGTCTCTTGATCGTTGAGCACGAAATGCTTCATCGTCACGATGATATGCTTGCTCTGCGCGCCGCTGACCATACTCGCGGCGATCTTGCCAGAGAGCAGCGGTTCTTCCGAGAAATACTCAAAGTTCCGTCCGCCCTGCGGCGTGCGGTGGAGGTTCATGCCCGGCGCATACCAGCCGGAGACACCGTACGCGTTGGCTTCCGCACCGACCGCTTCGCCGAAGCGGTAGATCAAATCGTTGTTCCAGGTCGACGCCAGCACGACCTCGGTGGGATACGACATCGCGGTGACTTTGCTAAAGAGCGAGTTGATGCCGGCCGGGCCGTCCAGCAGGATCGCCTGCGGGATGCCGAGCCGTTCCACGGGCACCGTACGGTACGCCGCGTTGACGAAGACTTCCTTGAGTTCGGCGGCGGTAAACTGGTCGAGGAACGACTGCCACTTCGCGTCGTCATACGGCAGACCCTTGAGGTCTTTGAGCAGAAGGCCGTTGTCCGCGCCGGTCGTCGGCATAGCGGATTCGTCCGCCGCGGGCTGCTGACCTGCGGCGCCGGAAAGCGCCGCATCCGAAGCGACATGACTCAGGTTGTCGTTGTTCGGGAATGTGCCCGTCCAGTCGTTGCGGCTCAAGTAGGTCAGCCCGCCGTCGCCATAGCCAAACAGGTTCGAAAGCTCGGTTTCGGTGACTTCGTCCGTCTTGTAGACGATCGTTTCCGGCACGGTCAGCGTCTTTTGGTCCACGATGTCGTGCACGCTTCTGCCGATCTTGACTGCGTATTCACCCGCGTCCAGCACGTAGGCCTGCGTATCTTTCATGTCGTAGGAGGACATGTCCCGCAGCGGGAACGAGACCGTCACCGTTTCGCTCTCGCCGGGTGCCAGCTGGTTCGTCTTTGCGTAGCCCGCGAGCTCGATGGCTGATTTCTCGATGCCGCCCGCCGTGTAGGGTGCGGAGAAATAGACCTCGACCACGTCTTTGCCCGGCACGTTCCCGGTGTTTTCCACCGCAACGCTGACGTTTACCGTGTCACCGGTCGCAGAGAAGTCCGTCGTCTTCCAGTCAAACGAAGTATAGCTCAGCCCGTAGCCAAACGGGAACTGCACTGCGGCTTTGTAGCCAGCTTCGTCGCCAAGATATCTGGTCTCGTAATAGCGGTAGCCGACGTAGATGCCCTCGTTGTAGTTGATGAACGACATGCCCTCAATGTTGTCATATTTATAGTCGCCGAAGTTGACGCTCGCGGGGCTGCTCGCCGCGTCGTAGGCATAGGTGTCCGTCAGGCGGCCGGAAGGATTGACCTTGCCCTCGAGGATGTTGCCGAGCGAGAGGCATCCCCTGGGACCGGGCGTGCCGATCCAGAGCGCCGCCTTGATGGACGGATACTGATCGAAGAATCCGAGCTCCATAGCGTTGCCCGCGTTGATGACGACGATGACGTTGTCGAAGTTCGCGCAGACCTGATCCAGCAGATCGCTGCGGTTTTTCGTGAGCTTCAGTGCATCCCTGGTAAAGTCCGTCGCCTCCACGCCGTCGCTGCCGATGACGACCAGCGCGGTATCGGAATAGTCCTTCGCCTGCGCGAGTACATCATGCGATAAATAGTCAATCGCCGGTTCATCGGTGATCGGCCTTCCAAGCATCGTGACGAGCACGCTGATAAGCCCGTTTGAGCTTCCCTTCTGGGAGATGTCCTTCTGCGCGCGGTAGAACGCGTCCAATGTTTCGTTATATGCTATACCCGCGTTCGAGAGCCCCGCAAACAAGTCCGTCGCGCTCGAAGCATCGCCGCCGCCGGAGCCGCTTCCGCCGTAGCGGATGTTGTATGCGGCATAGCCGAACACGTTGAGTTTCCCACTCGTGAGCGGGAGCAGGTCGTCCGCGTTTTTCAGCAGCACGATACCCTCGTTTGCAATCTCCTCCGCAACTTTAGCGCCGTTTAGGCGCGCAGCATCACCCGCCGGTGTGTTGGAGTCGATCTTCATCGAATAGAGACTCGCAAAGTCCCCGATATAGGGCGCCGCACTAACGATTCCAAACGCCAAAAGGCAGAGCACGGCCGCCCAGATTACGATGCGGCGCGGACGGTTCCAGATGCGTTTCGTCAGCCTATCGTGTTTCTTTGCCACCCGCTTTTCTTGCTTCGGCATCGCTTGAATGGCGCGCTTACGTTCCAGCTTGGCTGCCTTGCGCGCAGCCTTCTCCGCCTTTTTCACGGCAGGCTGTTCGCCGCGCGGCAGCGCACGGATTTCAATTCTCTTTTCTTTTCTGCGAGCCCGCTCCGCCTTAGCCTCGGCAGTGACCGTCTTCCTGAGTTCTTTCGCGTTAGCCATTTCCTCTTCTCCTTATTTACAAAGTTGGTTGGTCAGATGAAACCGGCATTGCACCGCCGGATTGTTTCGCTTGTTTTGAACGGAGGTTGGTCACCACCGCGCGGGTGCCTTCAAACAGCGCATAGGAGAGCAGAATGCCAAACAGCACATCCGTCGCAAAGTGCGCGCCCGCCACGATTCGGGAGAACCCAACGACAACCACCCAGCCATATGCTACGATGCGCAGCAGAGCTTCTTTTCCCTTTAGCTTTTCAAAAATGTTTGGCAGAAGCGTAATCAGAATCATGCCCGCCGCGTTCATCGTATGCCCCGACGGGAAGGAGGCAAAACGGTTGTCGAATCCGCCACGGAAATGAATTTCATACCACGGGGTAAATTCGCTCGCGGGATCGAGCATTTCGCGCATGCGGAGCCTGCCCCAAACGCTCTTGATGGAGTTCATGAAGATCACGATCAGCAATATATAGACGATTGCAATGATCGCGAACGTCACCGCTTCTTTCGCGCGCTCTTTCGGCACTGCGCACGAAAGCAGGATCGCAAGCGCGAACCCGACAAGCGCCGTTACAAGCGAGATAACCATCGGCAGCTCGTGCGCGATGTTTTCGCTGACGTAATTAATCGTCGCGAACCCGAACATAAACGCGAATGCCGCGGCGAGAGTTCCGTACGCCACCATCAGTAGCCCGCCGCCCCATTTCGTCTTTCTGCTGCGAAAGCGAAACAGCGTCACCGCGCCGAACAGCACGAGAAACTGAATCGGTGCTTCGCCTAAGACCTCAAAAACGGTGCTGAATAAGTTTTTACCATAGACCGCCTGCGAAATGCGAAGGTCGAACAACGTCGCAATCAATAGCAGCACGATCACAGCAGGAAATACGATCCAACGTTCCTTCTTTGACATAGAATCCCCCTCATTTTTGCTTGAGTTGTTCTGTTTCAGGTTGGTTTTATTGATTATGTATATGAATACGGATTTGTCTGATACCGTTATCATAGCGATAAGCGAACTGTATTCCTACAAAAAATCTGCAAAAAATTGCACGATTCTTCACAGAATCGTGCTGATTTACTCGTAGAATCACGTTGTTTTGATGGAGTTCGGCTCTGGACATCCACTTTTCTCAAGTTTAGCGCGCATTGACGTTGACAAACAGCTTGGGCGTCATGCCGGTGGTTTTCTTAAACTGCCGGATAAAATAGCTTTGGGATGAGAATCCGAGAATTTGCGCAACCTCGCTGCAGGAGCGACCCTCTGCGAACAGATTCTTTGCTTCATCAATGCGAGAATTTAGTATGTAGTCGCTGACCGATATCCGCATCTCTTTTTTAAAAAGCTTTGCAAGGTACTCCTTGGTATATCCAGACCCTTCCGCCAGTTCTTCCAGTGTAATCAGGCAGTGTGAATGTACAGTGATATAGTTGATGCAGGATCGAATTACAGCCGAGCAGTTTTGCAGGGACTTCGTCTCCTGAACCATCTGCGCGTAATCGTAGAGCGTCTGCACCTCGAGCCGCAAAACCTCTGCAGTTCCGCGCGCTTCGTCGATTGCAACGATTGCCTCATCGCTCTTTGCATATGCGCAGGCTTCGATGGCGCCGCCGCTGATGGCAGAGCGGCAAGCCAGCGCGATCGCCGAAACCGCAGCGTATTTCAGCTGCATGAGCCGGTTTTTCGAGGTCTTGCCGACAGCGACTTTGAGCGTTGGTGTCTCCAGAATCATACGCTGATAGAACGCGAGCATCTCCTTCGGCTTGCCGTCAGCGATAAATCGATAAAGGGTCTTCTCCATCTCAAACGGTATCCGCTGAAACAATAGCTCCCGTTGCTCAAAGAGCACATCCGCTCCGGAGACATCCAGAAATTCTAGCAGCTTCATCCAGTTCGTTTCCATGTCGTTCCTCCGCTCTATTTGCATAGCTTAGCACAGGCTGTCGGATCCGTACAGGAAATATCCGAATCATGGTATATAACACCACAATGAAATCTATGACATGAACAGAACCCAAAAACGGACAACTACGATGCCCCCTCTGTGGAACGGTCAAGAAAAATTGGACACAAAGATAAGTTTTTCAGGTATTCTGTGCCTCGAATTGCGTAGGGCTTAACCAATCAATTGTGGATTGTCAACAGTAAGTCGGACAGATTTTATAAGGTACGTGACCTCTTAAACTCTGCTGGTGACAAGTATCCAAGTATTCCGTGTAAACGGATGTTATTGAACCAGTGAACATAATCAAACGGCTCCATCTGGAGCTGCTCTAGCGTTTCAAAGCGGCGAGGATAGACAAATTTGGCTCTGATCATTTTGAAGGTTGATTCAGCCACAGCTTTGTCGTAAGGTCAGCCTTTCATGCTCAGCGAGCGGTTGATCTGGAAACTGTCGAGCAGTTCGTCGATCATCATATTTTCGAACTTGCACTTTGCCCAATGATCTCCCGGCCTCCAAGCTCAATCAGGATGCAGACATACGCCCATCTTGTTCCGACGCGGACAAAGGTTAAATCGCTCACGACGCAGGCTCCAGGAGCCTGATTGTTGAAATCTCTGGCCAGAAGGTTGCGAATAGCAGCCTCGTTGCTCTTTGATGAATGCGCACGGTATCTCTTGCAAGTACAGGCCGAAACCAGGCCACGTTTTGCCATGATTCGTCCGATGCGGCAACGTGAAACCGTCCAGCCTTTCTTGGACAACACATGCTTTAGCTTTCGCTGACCGTAGACGTACCGGTTCTCGTTTAGAGATCACTTTCGTCTATCGGGTCATGACATTCGTAATAATAGGTGCTCCGTGCAATGCCTAAACATCTGCACAGCGCTGATATTGAGTATTTGCGGGCATTGGCTTTGATCACAATTAATTTCGTGCGAATATCAGCGCTGTTGAACGTTATAATACATATCCTGACGCAGTCCTTTTCCGATGGTCTGAGAGGTTTCGCTTGCAAACCTGTTGCGCATGACAGCGGAGATTGCGCCGATCAGCGCAATACCAAACATAACAGATCCATAATACAGAATTTTGCGAATGTCATAGTTGTTAACCCCTTCATCTACGATATAGGACATAAAGGTCGGCTGCAGAAGGTCTGCCATGGCTTCCATGGTCAGGAAAAATGTGGAGAGTAAAAGATACCGAAGTGTCTGTGAAGATACTGTAGGATTAGCTTCATGTTCACCTTCTGCCTCTTTTTCGTGGTTCTCTCTATCGCTTTTTCCAGACTGCGGTCAGTTTTTCAAGAAGTAAAAGAAGATCTGCTTTTTCATCCTCTGACAATACCGAAAACATGTCCGCTTTTCTTTCCTCCCGCGCTTTTAGGGCAACCGCAGCCTCGGCTTCACCCGCAGCGGTCAAAGAGATGTTTATCGCGCGGCGGTCTGTCTCGCTTTCGGTTCGCAGGATCAAACCAGCTGTCTCCAACTTCGATAAAACCTCGCTTGCGGACCCGGATTGAATGCGAAGATACTTCGTAAGTTCAGACTGCGAGATCATACCGTTTCTCAGCAGAACTGTCAAAATCCTTTTTTGACTCAACTTGGCACCGGAAGTATGACGCAGAATATGGGTAACCTCCCATAGATTTTGCATCAGCTTTCCGTTGATATCCTTGTCATTGTAGGTAAACAATAGGAGCCCTCTTTTTTTGTTAGGTACCTTGATATCATATCGAGTAACGCTGCATTTGTCAAGGTACCCCGCGTGTGAAAAAGGATGTCAATTGGGGCTATGGCTTCTTCATAACATTCGAAATATCCTGTGTGAAACCATGGGACATAGAGCCGAGCTTTCCAGATATTGTGGCAACTGCGGGTTGAGAGGGAACATATGCTTTACAATGATATCTCGTTCAATATCCGACAGTGAGAAATCGCATTCCGCATTTTTCAGCGCATATTTCGCGTGTTAAAATCCGTGCAGGTGATGGCTCTCGTGTGCAACATGCCAATCATACAAAAAGTAGTCATGCAGCAATGCACCTCGAACCATGCTTTTCATATCGATATTGCAGTGAAAGTATTCCGCAAGCTTTATACTCAAACAAGCTACTGCTACGGAGAGATCATAACAGCTGATTTCACCATGGTGCAGAAGCGTTTTTTCATATTGCATGCCGCTTGACATCAAAATGTCGTTGGAATACACGCCATAAAGAAGGGTTAGCGATTCTGCTGAATCTTCAATATTCATTGTCTCTCCAAATTATGATTTTGTTAATACGCTATATTGACATAAGAAACACATGTATAATATAATGCTTGTGATAGAGTATAAGCAGCTGCCAAATCTTATGTCAAACAGGGGATATACCATGCTTGAACAGGCTTGTGAGAAATGAGGAAGAAATCGTGGGTATTACTGGAATGACAGATCTTAGGGTAATCAAAACAAAAAAGGCAATCCGCGATGCATTTGCCGAGTTACTATCGGAAAAAGAAATACATAAAATTACAATTAAGGACATCGCCGATACGGCCGTGATTAATCGTAAGACGTTTTATAACTACTACGCTGGAGTATATGCAGTTGTTGACGAGATTGAGAATGAAATTATAATGGCTTTTAACGAGGCTTTGTGTGACATAAATTTCAAACAACTTTTGCGTGATCCGTATGAGATATTTAGAAAACTGACTTCGATTATAAATAGTGATTTTGATTTTTATAGCCATCTGATGAAAATGGATTATAATATGAGCTTGATTTCAAAAATCATTCAGGCTTTGGAGTTTAACATCAAAAAGTCTTTTTCTGAGCAGATCAACATTAACAAGAACACACTTGACCTTGTCTTCGACTATGCAGTTGCTGGTATGATTACGGTTTATCAAAAATGGTTTAATTCCGATAGAGCACAATCAATCGAAGAAATATCAAAGTCGCTGAGTATAATTATTTCATCCGGCTTGAATGGATTATTAGATAACCAGATGTAGAAAGAATTACTCTTCAATCAGCGGTTCCTTAGTCTTCGTCATGCCTACAAAAGACAATATCGAAAGCATATGGATCCTGATATGGCCAATGACGTTCTGCTAGAAACCGAGGGCATTAAGACGTTAAAAGACGTTACTCAACTATATAGCAGGGAACAAGGTAGGCAGAAAATTTCTTTCAGGTCGAACATCTGAGCGAGATCTCAGGTCTTACCGATGTGGCGGTTCTGAACATTGTATCTTTTCACCTTTACCGAAACGATCAAGGATGGCATTTTCATCTATAGCATATTCTTCTGAAAGGAAGATATCGGTGTTTAAAGGCGATCCTTCTGTTTTTGATATTTTTCCGTGAGAATGGTTGACGCAACAATAGGTTCGATACTGCAATCAAATTAATCTGGAACGAGCCCCGACGTGCGGCCACACGCATCTCTAAACCTTAATCCCGATTTACTTGTCAAATCCGGAACGGACTAGAGAAAATACTAGCACAAGCATCGCGCTTCTTAAGTATGCTCGCGATAAGAAGCAAGGAATTATCGAAAAACTGATCGCTGTTTTGATGCAGCTGGGTTGCTTTAAGGCGCGTCTGGGATACTTCGAGATGTTCCAGTCCTTTTATAATAATACAATTCGCTATACTGATGCATTTGCGCTGACTATCTTCAAAGAAAACAAATAAAATATTGCACTAACGGTAGTTCTGTAAATTCATTAAATACTTATAATGAGGCTAATTATGTCAATTGTAACTGTAGATTTTGATGGAACTTTATATCAACATAATTCAGTAATGTCCATGTTTAAAGCAGGGAAAGCAGTATTCTCTTTTAAACAGCGGTTTTTTGTTTTACTTAATTTTTTAAAAGGTTCTGTAATCAGAACGAGAGAAAATAGAGTGGATCTACGTGTAGTTCTACTAGCATCCTTTTTTTACCAAATGAAAGGGAAAAGTATTGATGAGATGAATACTTTTTTTGAGTCCATGGCTATGGCAGGACGTCAGAGTATTAATTTTGATCTAGTCTCAAGGCTAATTAAGCATTTGGAAAATGGGGACCGGGTTATCATTCTGTCAGGGGCTTTGCAACCATTTCTTGAAGTATTTATTCGGCAACTTGATATTCGAGCCGATGTGATTGGAACATCACTATTTTATGATGAAAATGGCATATTTACTGGTATAATTGGTAAAACAAACCATGGGGTAGATAAAGTAAATAAGTTGAAACTTTGGATTCAAGACAATGATGCTAGCGGTGAATTAATTTGGGCATATGCAGATAGTGAATCTGATATACCTCTGCTGGAATATGCGGATAAGGCAGTTGTTGTTCAGCCATCAAATGCAATGAAGAATATAGCGGAATCAAAGGGATGGGAAGTTTTCTAAAAATAGTACCTCCCTTCAGCATCGAAACCTTTGTGTAAACGCAAAATGCAAGATAATTTCAACTAGCCAAGCAGGGCAAGGTTTATTCTTGCCCTGTGTCATTATAGAAGCATGCTGGAAAAATACGAGTCAAAAAGCAAAGCGAATCCTGACGTGTACTTTCACCGTGTTATTCCTTAGAGCGTAACTTTGACTCGATCACTGAAGCGCAAGTGCGACCTACTACCTGATGTTTATTTGATGTTTGTTGCCATCACTAATGGTTTATAACGGTTCATGATCGTCAAAAACACATCTCGAATTATCCGCAAGAATCGGCGATTATTCTCGATTGTTATTGAATATCTGTGATCATTATTCGCAGGAGTACGCACTCATAACCCGGAGGTCGTTGGTTCAAGTCCATCCCCCGCAACCAATTAAAAACCGCCCAATTCGGGCGGTTTTTGCGTATCTTGAGAATCATTCTTATGCACAGAATTGGCTCAAAACCTACTAGTTGCTGTTTATTTGATGTTTGTTGGGATAATTGATGGCTCGAGATTAACTGAAATTAAAAAAGCACCCCTTTGATGAGCTGAGAGATTTTACTAATCAGAAAAATCATGTTTCAAATGAATTGTTTAGAAGTAATATAACATTGATAGTCTTATAAATTGTCCCACTAGAAGTGTACAACCTCGGATTGCGTAATATTTATTCATGGAAAAGCATGCAATATAGTTCGTAATAATATCCATTAAAAAGAGATATGCTTGTTATTGCTTACATAGCCTTGAATAATTGTATTGAGAATGGTTAAAAATGGTGTCATAATCATTCTAAGTAGTTTTTAGAAGTTCAAATATAAGAGAGCCTTTTGTAGTAAAAGCAGAGAGGTGCTTAATGTCACGTTCATTACACTTTAGCGCGTCTACCAGTGTGAAGAATTTATTTGGGCGAGGACTAATAACCGATCAGGTCGCAGCTGTTTTTGAGTTGGTAAAAAACTCATATGATGCAGATGCGACTGAAGTTGAGATTGTTTTTTCAAATTTAAAAAGCGATTCTCCAAGCCTTAAAATTGTAGACAATGGAACAGGCATGGATCTGAATGACATTGAAAATCGATGGATGATAATAGGTACTGACAGCAAAAAGAATTCAATGTTTTCTCCGATATTCAATCGCCCTCTTAACGGAGACAAGGGTATTGGACGATTCTCCGTTGACAGACTGGGCTCTTTTTTGCATATGGAAACGCAAAAGAGAGATTCAATGGAGAGGTTCCTTGTTGATTTCGATTGGACAGTTTTTGATGGAGAGGCACGCAATATCAATGAAATCGAAATCCCTTATGTTGATCAAAAAAGTGATAATAAAACCCATGGTGTTTCATTATCGATTTCCAATCTGCGTGATCGCTGGGACGAAGGTAAACTAAGGGAGTTGTATAGAAACTTACGGCAATTCAAAAGTCCATTTTCGCAAGATGACAATTTTAGCATTTTTATAACCGCGCCAGAACTAGGTTACAACAGACGAGAGGTAACCGTCGAAAAACTCGAGGGTGTAAGTTCTTTGTGGATAAGTGCCGAGATTACTGATAAGAATCCGGACATTATTTATCTTTGCGTAAGTAAAGATGGATTAGAGTATGAATCCACGCAAAGCAATCCTAGTTCGTTCGGTAGCGTTAAGGCACAAGTATTTATGTTTAATCAAGGAGATAAAATCCGTTTTGCAAACAGATACGGCTTAAGGGTACGCGAATACGGAAATATTCGTCTATACCGAGATAGTTTTCGAGTATACCCGTACGGCGAAGCAAAAAACGATTGGCTCGATATTGATCGACGCCAGTCACAAGGAACCATGCGTTTTCTTGGAACACGTGATCTTATTGGTTATGTCCAAATAAGCAAAGAGAATAATCTCAACCTTAAGCCACTGACTAACAGGCAGGGATTAGAAGAAAATGAGGCGTTTGAGGAGCTAAGAAAGTTTATAATTGACGCTTGTATTAAGAACTTGGAGTCATATTATTTCACTAAAGTAAAGAAAAGTGTAAATGATACTATAAGGGTTGCAAAAAGCGAAATAAGTGGAGCTGTTGATGGTCTTGACAAATTAGCTGGAGAAATCAAGTTTAGTAACCCCGATGCAGCAAAACAGATTGTTGACTTTGCTTCTACGATCAAACGGCAACAACAAAGTCAAATGCAGTTTGTTCAAGATCAACAAGAGATTGTAAAGGTATACTCTAGAATTGCCCAAAAGGAAACTTTTCTGCATAAACTAATACATCAATCGATGATTCATATTAATGATGCCAATGTTGCGTTAGCTACGTATTTAAAGAACGTTGACAAGGTTGAGAATGAGGATCGACAAAAGTTAAGTTCTATTCAAGGGTACATACAAGATGCATTATCTCTTTTGCGCACCGTTAGGGACGATGTTGTTAAAAAAAGGACTAAGACCGTTCAAGATCTCGCATTATCGGTAAATAAGTATATCCAAGAAAACCAAGCCTATTTTAGTGAAAGCAATGTTGAGCTGTCAGTCATGTGCAAGGGCGATTTGCATTACACTATCGATCCGGGAGATATCAAGGCAATTATTAACAATCTATCAACCAACGCTGTTAAGTCGCTCCGTCAAGTAGATGACAGAACTCGTCAGTTGAGATTTGAGCTGTATAGAACTGATAAATACATAATTATTAAGTGCATTGATAATGGTGTAGGGATCAAGGAAGCAGATCGAGAGAGAATATTTGACCCATTCCAAAGTACGACTGAAGGCTTTGGTTTAGGCCTAACCATCATTGACGAAATTGCGAAAGAATACGGCGGCGCTCTTGAACTAATTGAAACATTGGTTGGCGCATGCTTCTCTGTTAAATTGAGGTGTTAACAATGCTTGAAAGAAATATTCTTATTGTAGATGACAATGCAAAAGTGAAAACAATTCATATTCCTGCGTACTTGTCAGAGATTAATTCTCTTAAGAATTCCTCAGAGAAATGGCAGCAATACAACTTTAACCTAATACACATTGCGAGTATGAAAGATGCTTTGGCATATTTATCAGTAACAAGTAATTGTGTAGATGTTCTGGTTGTTGATTATGATTTTAATGGTGAGCGCACTTTTGCGAGTGGAACTGGTTTTGTAAAACACATCCGTGAAAAAATAAATCGCTATTGTCAGGTGGTATTTTACACAATGCAAGGAATTGACAGTATAGACAGACAAGAATTGGTGGATTTAGTAAACTCAGATGTGTATAAGTTTGTTGACAAGAGCAGTGATTATTCAGAAATGGCACGAGTTATATTTGATGCGGCAACTTTGCGAAATCAAATTGTTGAATCACTCGAGCAATTCTTTATAAAATATAGCGCTATGCTAAGTGCCTATAAATATTCTCTGGGAGGAGAATTTGTTACTTTTGATGAAATTGTTGATCATATCAGAATGGATGACGAACAGGGACGTGTTTTTATTGACAAATTGATTCAGAAATCGATTTTACTAAATACAAATGTTGAGGCATGAGTAGATGGATGCTATTTTGTTATGTATGAAGAAAAGGGGTATTCGTTTTTTTAGTAAGCTCAGATTCCAAAATTCGGAAGTTGTGAAATTCTATGAGAGAAAGAGTTTCCTCAAAGCCTTATGTTCTCGTTATAGAAAGTTTGATAATGTGCTGTTAATTGCGCATGGATCAGACAGTGCTATATTAACAACCACTAATGATCTAAATAAACCCTATACAGTTTATATAACCAGCAATGAAGCACATGCTTTTAAAAACGATTTTGTGTTTGCGGTATCTTGCTTAACAGCCAATGAATTTGGCAAATGTTGTGTTGAAAGAGGAGCGATCGCATATCTCGGATATCAGGCCGAAATTGGGTGTCTGTTCTACTCATATTCTGTCGAAAATAAAAATTTTCCCAAAAGAATAACATACTATGTTGATATTATGATCAAAAGAATTTTTGTTGAAGAGCTGTCACGCGTTTATGAAGAGTTTCTCACATCTCCAATTAGTGTACGCGTTCTGAAAGAACGTTTTTCTTATCAACTCGAACATAGGATTGCACAACTTACCGATATTCCAACAACGCAGTTGAATACTAAATATGGCATAAAACTCACAGAGCGTGACTCCCAAAAATACGTTGTTGAAGTTATTCTGCGTATGTTATCATATTTAAATGACATTTTACCAAAGTTGGTTTGTATTGGTGATGAAAACTATATCTCCGCAAGTTACTTAACATATAGAAGGCGCGATGGTTTCGACAGTAAGCAATTATCAGAAGAGCTAGAAGCCAATCATGCCTTTCAATCTATAATCCACGATAACTATAAACAGCATCTAAGAGAGCTGGCAAGCAAATAACAAAGAGGTGAGCAATCTTAATGCGAAAAAAAGATACCTCATTCACGTACATAGATCTTTTTTCCGGTTGTGGCGGGCTTGCACTAGGAATGCATAATGCTGGTTGGAAAGCACTCTTTTCGATTGAAAAAAACGAAGATGCGTTTAATACTCAAAAATGCAATCTTATCGATCAAAACAATCATTTTTTATGGCCTAAATGGCTCCCTCAGTCTGTTCATGATATTAACGAGTTGCTAATCGCGCATCAAAAAGAGTTAGGCGAATTGTCTGGCACTGTAATGCTTGTTGCGGGCGGCCCTCCTTGTCAGGGTTTCTCAAGTGCAGGTCGACGGGATGAAAGTGATACTCGCAATACACTTGTTGACTCTTATCTTCGATTTGTTGATTTAGTTCAGCCCTGTTCATTATTGTTTGAAAATGTAAGAGGGTTCACTCAATCATTTAAAAGCAATGGTGAGCAATCTGGGAAAAAGTATTCTGATTACATTCTCACAGAGTTGTGCAATCGAGGCTATGCGGTTGAAGCAAGAATGTTGGATTTTTCAAAATTCGGTGTGCCACAACGCAGAGTACGATTCATTTTATTTGCGAGTAAAACTCTTGATCCAAATTTGTTTTTTACTACATTAGAATCCAATGTTAAGCCTTTTTTGAAGCGGAAAAATCTCCCACAAACGGTATGTATAAAAAGCGCTCTTTCTGATTTAGAAAAATGCAATGGACAAACCGACTGTCCCGATTCAAAAGGATTTAAGTCGGGAAAATATGGAAGTCCGCAGAATAGTTACCAAAGATATTGCAGAAATCATGCTCGAAAAGGAGATATCCCAGATAGCCACAGATTTGCCAAGCACAGGTGTGATACAGTGAGTCGATTCCGTAAACTTCTGGATCTCGGTGTCACCGATCGAAATATTTCTCACCTATTGAAAGACGAATATAAAATCAAGAAAAATTGCTTTAGCGTGCTAAATGCAAATGCACCGGCACCTACATTAACTTCAAATCCGGACGATCATATTCACTACTCTGAGCCAAGAACTCTTACCGTACGTGAGTATGCGCGAATTCAGAGCTTTCCCGATTGGTACAAATTCAAGGGTAAATACACCACGGGTGGTGATTGTCGAAAGGTCGATGTGCCCCGCTACACACAAATTGGAAATGCAATTCCTCCTCTCTTCGCGGAGCAAGTTGGATTAACAATAAAACAACTTGTCAAGAACCAAGGAGAGAATTCTGAATAATATTAGTAAAGCAGCTTGCTCATTTGAGCAGCTGTTTCTATCTGCGCATGAATTTTCGACAGAAAATTTTCCTGTATGAAAATCTTTGTCATGTATTTACTGAGTAACCTAGAAATCAAGTGATACAGCAAGAATGAATTTGTACAGATTGTTTGGGATAGCTGCATTTTTAAAATTTCAGTGCAATAATGCTATTCATTGCCTCCGCCGCCTTCTCATCCGCCGTCCTGATCGCATGGGAGTAGATGTTCGCGGTCGTCGAAGTTTGCGCGTGCCCCGCCCTATAACTCACCGTCTTTAGTGGAATCCCCGCCGCAAGCAACAGCGTGATGTTCGTATGCCGCAAAGAATGAATCGAAATCTGCGGCAGATCTGTCCGCGAGATGAAATCGTGGAACCAACCCGTGATGCTGTCTGGGTGAACCGGTGTGCCGTCATCTTGCGCGAAAATCCGATCGCTGTCAACCCAACGATCTCCGATCGCGATTCGCTGCTTGCGCTGCCATCTTCGATGTGCTTTCAGGAGGTCGAATGCCTGCTCCGGCAATTTGATCGTGCGTACAGAAGAATCCGTCTTCGTGCCTTTCGTGAAGATTCCCTTCTCAGGCAAGTACTGCGACGTACGGCAAATCGTGATCATGTGGTTGTCGAAGTCGATGTCCTTCCATTCCAACCCGCAAAGCTCTCCACGCCGTACTCCGCTGAGCAGGAAGAGTCGAATCCTCACCTGATTTTGATATGGTTCATTATCCAGCAAATGCAGAAGTGTCGCGGTCTGCTGTTCATCGAGGTACTTGGCTTCCTTGCGCTCGAATTTTGGTGGTTTCACACGCCGTGTAGGATTGTCAGGAATTACTTGCCAGAATACCGCTTGGTTGAGAATCGACGATATCAGTCTGTGATGGTGACTGATTGTCTTCCCTGCTAGTTGATGCACCGGCTTCGTCGTTTCCACGCCTTCCTCGAAGGAAATCCCGAGGATATCGCAGGCTTCCTGCGCAATGCGGATGTCGACTCCCTGCCCCCGAATGAGGCGATAAATCGTGTTTACATGGCATTCCGCTTCGTCCGCCAATGCCTGCCGTGTCATGCCGGATTTTTGAAACACAGAAAGTAAGTTGGGTGTCGCTTTGAACGACACCCCGCTTTGATTTTCCGTATTCTGGAGACTGGCGTAAAACGCCATCAGATGATGTGGCTGGAGCTTATCCAACCGGATATACCCGATCGCCGGGAGGATGCGCCTGAGTAATTCCTCATATCGAACGAGCGTCTTGGGCGCAAGGTTCGGCTCTGCGTAGTCGCGTTTCCAACGTTCTACGAACTCCGCAAACGTCACATGCCCATCCAGCACCTGCCCCGTGCGTACCCTGCGTTCGAACAGCACCGCCTGTGTGTTCAGTTCTTCCTTTATCTGCCGCTTCGTCATGCCGGGATCGGGTCGCCAAGTCATGGTTTTGCGTTTTTGCTTTCCGTCTAGGCCGTACCCCTCGCTGACCATGATCATGTAGCCACCGTTTCGTTCTAATATGGTTGCCATTTTGCTTCCTCCCTTCCAAGGTAGTCTGTATGTTCGCTCTAGTCGAACCGACTATCAAGTCTTATCTTTGATGTTTACCAAAGAAATAT
>Ga0075012_10001349_pt1 | contig 25332 bp, 20 predicted proteins | sample All_14_2_FD_71474 | JGI IMG/M metagenome (GOLD analysis project Ga0075012, IMG submission 71474) | Freshwater microbial communities in response to fracking from Pennsylvania, USA - Allegheny Zone_MetaG_DW_15 | ecosystem: Environmental > Aquatic > Deep subsurface > Groundwater > Drilled...
CCAGTGCCTTGCCCAGCGCGGCACGCGCCTGCGACGGCAGGGCCGCTTGGGCGGTGACGGCGGTGTACTCGTTGGCCGGTGAAAACAGCTCATGCGCGGCCAGGTAGGCCAGCATCTTTTTGGTGTACGAGCTGCCGTCAACGGCGAGAAGAATCTTCATCAGTCAACTCCATGAAAAGGGGAGGCCAGTTTAACCAACCGCCCATCCGCACCGAACCTGCCGTATCCCCCATTTGGGGGATAGTCAAAACGTCTGATACAGCGTAGATTGCGCCCACTCTTCACCACGTCATCACACACACACAGTGTCTCCGTTGTTGCTGCTGACTTTTTGCGTCTTCCCCTCTCGTCAAATGGCTGCTCCTGCGTCTGCGCGACCGCAATGGCGGTTGGCGAGGTGCGTGTGCTGATCGATCTGTTCACCCAGTTGCTGGCGCAGCTGGGCAGCGACGCGCGCGCGCTGACGGGCAACACGCACGACCTGCTGCAGTCCCGGCAGAAATTCCAGAGCCTGTTCCAGAGCGTGACGCAGATGGTCTGGCTCAAGGACACGCAGAGCCGGTATCTGGCGTGCAACCCGCGTTTTGAGGCCTTCATGGGGCAGCCCGAGCCGTCTTTGCTCGGCAAGACGGACCACGACCTGTACCCGCCAAACCACGCGCAGCGCTACCACGAGACGGACCAGGCCTGCCTGCGTGCGTCCCAGCCGCTGGTGGGCGAGATTTGGGCCAGCGCCGCGGGTGGTTGCGGGCGTGCCCGGCTGGAAATCACCAAAGTCGCCCTGCGCAACGCCGATGGCCACGTCGTTGGCGTGCTGGGCATCGCCAGGGACGTCACCGCAGTTTGGTATGCGTCGCAGTTTGAGCAACTGCGCAGCCGCATCCTGGAGCTGCTGGCGCAAGGCGCCGATGTGGCGCACCTGCTGCAGGTGCTGGTGGACGGCTTGCGCTTGTTGCAGTCGGATCAGGCGTGTCTGGTCACGCTGTTGGCGACAGGCGCCGACCAACGCCCCATCCTGCGGGTGGCGGCCTCGGCCGGACTGGGCGCCGACATCCTCCAGGCCATCGACGGTCAAGCGGTGGATCGTGCGTCGGGGGCGTGTGCCGACGCGGCGCTGACAGGCCAACAGGTGGTGGTGACCCATCCGGGCGCGTGTCACCCCGGTCTGCAGCCACCGGCTGCGTCGCTCAGCCAGGGCGTTTGCTGGGCACAACCCTTTTTTGATGCTGCGGGCAAGACCCTGGGTGTGCTGTCGGTGTTTGCCGCCCACGCCACTCCCCCCAGCGCGGCCGAGCTTGATCTGCTGGCGCAGCTGGCGCGCCTGGCCGGGCTGGCGGTCGAGCGGCATCAGGTGGCGCAGCAGTTGCGGGCCAACGAAGCCGCTTTCAGAGCACTGGCCGAGCACACGCCCGAGGCGGTGCTGGTCCACCGAGCTGGCACCATCCTGTATGTGAATCCGGCGGCGCTGCGCCTGTTTGGCGCCTCATCCACCAGCCAGCTGCTGGGCACCGCCACGCGCGACCGCATTGCACCAGCCTATTTGCCACAGCAACTGGCCCGGATGCAGGCCATCACCAGCGGTTTACCCATCGAGCCGCTGGTGGAGTCGCGGTTTGTTCGGCTGGATGGCAGCGAGTTTGACGTGGAGGTGCAGGGCACCGCCCTGCAGTACGGCGGTGCGCCTGCCATCCATGTGTCGATTCGCGATATTTCCGAGCGCAAACACGCGCAGGAACAGCTGCGCGTGGCCGCCAGCGTGTTCAGCCACGCGCTGGAAGGCATCATGATCACCGCGCCGGATGGTTGCATCATGGATGTCAATGCCGCGTTCACCCGCATCACCGGTTACAGCCGTGACGAAGTGCTCGGCCACAAGCCCAGCATGCTCAATTCGGGGCGCAACACGCCGCTGTTTTACCAACAGCTGTGGCAAAGCCTGGTGCAGCACGGCGGCTGGTCGGGCGAGCTGTGGAACCGCCGCAAGGATGGCACGGTCTATGCGCAGATGTTGCACATCAGCGCCGTGCACGACCCGCACGGCGCCGTGATGCAGTATGTGGCGCTGTTCTCGGACATCACCGAGCGCAAGGCCCATGAAAAGCGGCTGGACCAGCTGGCCCATTTTGATGCCCTGACCGGCCTGCCCAACCGGGCCTTGCATGCCGACCGGCTGCAGCACGCCATGGCCCAGGCGCTGCGGCGCCGGCAAAAGCTGGGCGTGGCGTTTGTGGACCTGGATGGTTTCAAGGCCATCAACGACACCTTTGGCCACGAGGCGGGGGACCATTTGCTGATCACGCTGGCGCGGCGCATGCGCCTGGCATTGCGCGAGGCCGACACCTTGTCGCGCCTGGGCGGTGACGAATTTGCCGCCGTGATTGTGGACCTGGACCATGAAAGCGACTGCGACCCGCTGCTGCAGCGCCTGCTGAGCGCGGCCAACCAGCCGGTGCTGTTTGGCAGTGCCGTCCTGCAGGTGTCGGCCAGTGTGGGCGTGGCCTTTTTCCCGCAGGCACAAGACCTGACCCCCGACCAGCTGCTGCGCCAGGCCGACAACGCCATGTACCGCGCCAAACAGGCTGGCAAAAACCGGTTTCAGTTGTCGGGGTTTGCCGATTGGGCGCTCGACCCTGACTGACGCCAACGTTTACCGGGCGCGCGTTCCCAGCCAGGCGGCTGCCACGATCATGGCCGCCGCGACCCCCACGTTCCAGGTCAGCGGCTTCTGGCTGACCAGCGTCAGCACCCCGGTGGACAGCAGCGGTGTGAGGTAGCTCAGGATGCCGATGTGGCGCGCATCACCCAGCTTGAGCGCCTTGTCCCACAAAAAAAACGCGGCACCCATGGGGCCCAGGCCGATCACGCCAATCAGCAGCCAGTCGGGCAGGCTCAAAGGGGTGGCAGGCTCCAGCAGCGCGTGGCATAACAGCGACAGCAGACCCGACACCAGGGCAAAACTGCCAATGGCTGCCGTCGGAAAGGCAGCCACGCGTTTGGTCAGCAGCGAATAACTTGCCCAGATGAAGGCCGAGCCCAGCGCCGGCACGTAGCCCCAAGCCCACAGGCCAGTCGTGCCGTCGGCGGCACCCGATGTGCCCGTGCTGCCCAGGATGACCACCGCGGCTCCGGCAAAACCCAGTAACGCGGCAAAAATGTGCATTGGTCGCAGCGTCATGCCGGGCAGCAGCACCGGTGCCAACACCACGATCAGCAGCGGCCACAAATAGTTCACCAGGTTGGCCTGCACCGGCGGTGCGTGGCGCAGCGCCAGAAACAGCAGAAAGTGAAAGCCAAACAGCCCGTAAACGCCCAGCGCCAAGGTCGAGGGGGGTACTTTCCAGCGCGACAGCTTGAAACCCGATAACGGCAGCGCCACCAGACTCCCAATCAGCAAGGAGAGGCCGGTCAGCAAAAACGGCGGCACATGGCCCAGTGCCACACCCAGTGTGGCCAGACTGCTCCACAGGCCAATGGCGCCAAGCGCCATCAGGCTGGCATGGGTGGTTGAAGGCATGGCGTGACGGGTGCGTGCGTGTGACAGTGTGCGGCTGCCGCCTGACGGCAGTCAGGTTGGGGCTGGCGGGCTGTGATCCGAAACGTGGTTAACTGGCCGAGGAGCGTTGCCACAGGTTGATGCCACCATCTACCGCCTGCTGGTCAATCTGCGCCAGTTCTTCGGGTGAGAAAGCGGTGTTTTTCAGCGCACCGATCAGGTCCAGAATCTGCGCGGGCCGGCTGGCACCGATCAGTGCCGAGGTCACGCGGGCATCCCGCAGCACCCAGGCCGTGGCCATTTGCGCCAGACTCTGGCCGCGCGCCTGCGCCATCTCGTTGAGGGCGCGCACGTGTTGGAGGTTTTGCTCGCTCAGAAAATCCGGCTTGAACGAGCCACCGCCGGGCCGGTTGATGCGCGCATCGGCGGGCACACCGCCCAAGTATTTGTCGGTCAGCAAGCCCTGCGCCAGTGCGCTGAAGGCGATGCAGCCCATGCCCAGTTCTCCCAGCGTGTCGAGCAAGTCTTCTTCAATCCAGCGGTTGAGCAGGCTGTAGGACGGCTGGTGAATGAGGGCGCGCACGCCCATACTTTTCAGAATGGCGTGGGCTTCGCGGGTTTTGGCAGCCGAATAACTGCTGACACCCACATACAGCGCCTTGCCTTGCTGCACCGCGCTGGCCAGCGCACCCATGGTTTCTTCCAGCGGGGTGGTCGGATCGAACCGGTGGCTGTAAAAAATATCGACATAGTCCAGCCCCATGCGTTTCAAGCTCTGGTCCAGGCTGGCCAACACGTATTTGCGCGAGCCGCCGCCCTGGCCATACGGGCCGGGCCACATGTCGTAACCGGCTTTGCTGGAGATCAGCAACTCGTCGCGGTAGGGCTTGAAGTCGCGGCGCAGGTGTTCACCAAAATTGGTTTCGGCGCTGCCATAGGGCGGGCCGTAGTTGTTGGCCAGGTCGAAATGGGTGATGCCCGCATCAAACGCGGTGCGCAGCATGTCGCGCTGGGTCTGGAAGGGCGTGGCATCGCCAAAGTTGTGCCACAGCCCCAGGGTGATGGCGGGCAGCTTCAGGCCACTGGCACCGCAGCTGCGGTAGGCCATGCTGTCGTAACGATCCGGTGCAGCCAGGTAGGTCATGGTGTCTGTCTCATGTTGATGTATAAAAAACCATTCTAGCCCTTGTTCAATAAGGGCTGATAGCTACATAAAACAGAGTATTGAAGTCAAGCCGGACTGCGGTCTGGCTGGGTGCCATGCTGCTGTGACGTGAGTGCAGCGCTGCACGGGCAGAGGGGCGGGCGCGGTTGGCCTGCCCGTGCGGGGCTTAGTTCAGCAGGTAATCATCCTGGGCGTCGAGCTCTTGGGCGTCGATCATCGCGTCATAGGCGGCCCGGCTGGCCAGCGCGGCTGAGGTGTAGGGAATCAGCGGTTTGTCCAGCGGGCGCAGTTTGTGGCGACGCAAGGAGCGCAACTGTGTCGATTGCGTCATGGTCTGTAGCACGCGTTCGGGTTCCATCATCAGGCTGAACGGGTTCAGTGCGTCGGTGGTGGTGATCATGGGGTGCTCCTGCTTGGGTCAATCACATTTTGCGAGATGCAATCTGTTGAATTGAACTGTATCTCTGCCGCATCAAAACCTAAAGTCGGGGGTTTCCCCGATCGTGTGTCAGAAGTTGCCTGACACGGTGTCAGGGGTTGGCGGGCTGGTCACCCCCAAGACAGCGGCCAGCAGACAGACCTAGGCAGCAGCATCCAGCGCTGCAAATACAAGCTTCCCATCTGCGCCCAGGGTGAAGCAACCCGCATCGTATTCGCGGTTCAGGTGCGTGATGGTGTGGCCAAATTGAAGGTCAACCGCACCTTGCACGCCTTGGGTCACCGTCACTTTGGCGGCCAGGCCCCGTGCTATTTCATCTTCAAGCGCGCGCTTGTCGGCCAAGTCCTGGCCCCAGACCTGCACCGCATGTTGGCGAGAGGCTTTGACCCGATCCAGCAGGTGCTTGGGGTCGCCCGTGGCTTTGAGCTGTTTCATCAGCTTGTCCAGGTTGGCTTCGTTGGCCTTGTCTTCCTCAATGCGTTTGAGCAGTGCGGCGTATTTGGCCTCAAGCTCGGGGTTGGCGCCCACCACCACCTTGGTGACGGGGGCTTTGCTGGACCCCAGCAAGGGCACTTGCAGCAACATGGCGGCGGTGCAACAGCCGCCCACCAGGCGACCGCGTTGTGGTGCGTTGGAACCCACGATGACTTGGTTGAGCGAGTGCAGCTGGCAGTCCAGCACCATGTCACCGATGGCGATCAGCGTGCCCGCAAAGATCACGGCGCCTTCGGCAAAACGCGCGGTGACCGACCCCGCAGCATGCAACTGGGCGTGCGCGATCACGCCGCCAGCCACCCGGATGTTGCCGCCAGCGTTGAGCTGACCCCCATCCACCATGCCATCGACCACGATGTCGCCGCTGGCCTGAACTTTCATGCTCTGCACCACATCGCCGGAGATGTGCACGGTGCCGTCAAAGTGCACGTTGCCCGTGGCCATGTTGACTTCCTTGAGGCGCAGCAAGGGCTCGACCATCACGCCCGCACTGACCAGCACCGGCTGGCCACTGACCGAAGCGACCAGCAGGTTCGGGTCGTTGGGTGACACCTGGGCGCCGTCGAGCTGGGCAGCAAAATCCAGGTGACGGCCGGGGACGGCGGGCAGGATGCGACCTTTGACCGTTTGCCCTGGCGTGCCTGGCGTGGCCGGTCGGCGTCGCATCAACTCGGCACCTGCTTGCACCACCGGAATCTCGCCGCGCTCGCGGTAATCAATCAGGCCTTGGTCATTGAGTTTGGGTGCGCGGTCGATCGTCTCGGGAATCAGCGCCTCAAACGTCGCATCGCGCCCGTCTTCGGCGAGCTGACCACGTGCCACCACGTGCTGGGTGCAGGCACCTTGCGCGCAGGCACTCGCCAAGGCCTGTTCATCGATGCCAAACACCACGCCGGCATGGATCAGCACGCCCAGCGCATCGGAGACGCTGGCTGGCTTGCCACCGCGGGGCGCCACGATGTCCAGCGTCGCGCACATGTCGTCCAGCGCAACCTGCACCGTGATGTGCGCGTCCAGCCGTTGCGCCACTTCCAGCCCGAAGGGGGTCTTCTGGACATTGCACAAGTTGGCCGCGCTGGCAATGGCGGCTTCGTCCAGCAGGCAGGGTCCAAAACCGGCTTCTTCCAACAGGCCATGCACGATGGCAGGGGTGATCTCAACGCGCTCAGCGGGTTGGCAGACCAGCAGGACCTTGCCGTCCGCTTCGTTGAAGGAAATGCCGGGGATGTTCATGGGATGGATGGGGGTTGTCGAGCCGATCGCTGGCGTATTAAAGCACCCGCACCCGCACGCTTTTGCCCTTGACCTTGCCCGCATTGAGCTTCTGCATGGCTTCAAGCGCGATGTTGCGCTGCACGGCCACAAAGGTGGTGAACTCGGTGACAACGATCTTGCCGATCTGCTCGCGGCTGTAACCGGCGTCGGCCGTGAGGGCGCCCAGCACGTCGCCGGGGCGGATTTTTTCCTTGCGACCCCCCAAAATTTGCAGCGTGACCATGGGCGCCAGCAACGGGCCTTGGCCGGTGGGGGTGAGTTCGTCGAGCTTGTGCCAGACGGACGGCTGGTTCTGGTACTGCTCGATCTTGCCCACCGCGCCCATTTCGTACATGGCGGCCAGGCTCAAAGCGAGACCGGTTTCACCGGCGCGCCCGGTTCGGCCGATGCGGTGCACATGCACCTCGGGGTCGGGCGTGATGTCGACATTGATCACCGCCTCCAACTCCTTGATGTCGATGCCGCGCGAAGCCACGTCGGTGGCCACCAGCACCGAGATGCTGCGGTTGGCAAACTGGGCCAGCACTTGGTCGCGCTCGCGCTGCTCCAGGTCGCCGTGCAAGGCCAACGCGCTGAAACCCTGCTGCTGCAAGAACACCACCAGGTCATTGCACTGCTGCTTGGTGTTGCAAAACGCTAGCGTGCTCACCGGGCGGAAGTGGTTCAGCAGCTTGGCCGCCACCTCAAAACGCGTCGGGCGAGTCACCTCGTAAAAACGCTGCTCGATCAGGCTCTCTGAGGTGGTGGGCGGTGCCACGGTGATGCGCTCCGGCGTGCGCATGAACTGCTTGGCCAGCTTGTCGATGCCTTCCGGGTAGGTGGCCGAGAACAGCAGGGTCTGGCGATCCGGCGGGCATTGTTTGGTGACGGTGGCGATGTCCTCGAAAAAGCCCATGTCCAGCATGCGGTCGGCCTCGTCGAGCACCAGGGTGTTCAGGGCCTCCAGGCTCAGGTAACCGCGCGCTAGGTGGTCCATCACCCGCCCCGGTGTGCCCACAATGATGTGCGCGCCGTTTTCAAGTGATGCGCGCTGGCCGCGCAGCGCCACACCACCACACAGCGTCACCACCTTGATGTTGTCCATCGCGCGCGCCAGGCGGCGGATTTCCACCGTGACCTGGTCGGCCAGCTCACGCGTCGGGCACAACACCAGGGACTGCACGGCGAAGCGGCGCGGGTTTAGCCGCTCCAGCAGGGCCAGGCCAAAAGCGGCGGTTTTTCCGCTGCCGGTTTGCGCCTGGGCGATCAGGTCCTTGCCCGCCAGTGCCAGGGGGAGGCTGGTCGCCTGGATCGGCGTCATGCTCAGGTAACCCAGCTGCGCCAGGTTATCCAGGGTCGCCGGGTTCAGGGGCAGGGTGTTGAACAGGTTCGTGTCAGTGTGGGTCATGGGGGGATTATCGGTAACTGCCTGTGTTGCTGCCTTTTTTCAGCATGGCCACAGTTCATCAGGGGTGACAGCGCTGATGTTGTTTGCACGCCCTGCGCGGTGGCCGGTGGGGGTGTCCGCCTCATACTGGGGTACCAGAAATCGGCGGTCACCCCCACCGGCCACCGCGCCGATAGCGTTGACGGGCCGACGGTGTTGCTGGATACCCGAATCCGGTTTGAGGCAGTACGGTAGCCAACCCATGCCACCCGATTCACCAAAACCGCCAGCCGGGCAGGCCCTTGGGGTGGCTGACGATTTCTGGTACCCCAGTATGAGGAAGCTGCCCCAAGGGCCTGCCTGGCGGGTCGATCCCACAGCGTTCTGTACGTCGAACGGTCCGAACGACTGCTCTGCTAACTGTTCTCACATCCGGCGGGATCGTCCAAACAGCAAACTGTGCAAAATGCAAGCCGTCACTTCCACGAGGCGCCCATGCGTAAAACCCTCCTCCCCCTGATGCTCGCCGCCACCGTGCTCACCGGCTGCGGCAGCCCGGTGCTCAACCCGGTCACCGGCCAGACCGAGCGTTCGGTCATGAGTGAGCAAGACGAAGTGGCCGAGGGCGCCAAGGCGCACCAGCAGGTGCTGCAGGAATACGGCGTGGTGAAAGACGCCAAGGTGCAGGCCTATGTCAACCAACTGGGCCAGCGCCTGGCCAAGTTGTCGCACCGCGACCACTTGCCCTGGCATTTCACCGTGCTCGACAGCCCCGAGATCAACGCCTTTGCGCTGCCTGGCGGCTATGTTTACGTGACCCGCGGCATCATGGCCTATTTGCAGACCGAGGCCGAGCTGGCCGGGGTGATCGGCCATGAGATTGGCCACGTCACCGCCCGCCACGGTGCCCAGCGCGCCACCCGCGCGCAGGATGCGGGCCTGGGGGTGTTGGCCGCCACGGTATTGGGTGCCGTGCTGGAAAGCCAGGGCATGAGCGGTGCCGGGCGGCTGGCCAACCAGGTGTCGCAAACCGCGGCGGCGGGCTACATTGCGTCCTACGGGCGCGAGCAAGAGTTGCAGGCCGATGGCCTGGGCGCCGAATACCTGGCGCGCAACGCCTACAACCCGCGCAACATGGTCCGGGTGATTGGCGCGTTAAAAGACCAGGAGCGTTTTGCTGCCGATCAGGCCCGTGCCGCAGGCAAACCCGCCCCAGCGGGCAGCAGCTGGCTGGCCTCGCACCCCAGCAACGACGAGCGCCTGAACCAGATCACCCAGCTGGCCACCCAATACCAGGGCAACTACGCCGACGAAGGCCGCGAGCGTTACCAGCAGGTGCTGCGTGGTTTGACCTTTGGCGACAGTGCCGAGCAGGGGTTGGTGCGTGGGCAAAACTTTTACCACCCCGTGCTGGACATGGCGCTGACCGCCCCGCCAGGCTGGCGCATCCAGAACGAGGCCGAACAGCTGGCGCTGGTGAGCCCGGCGGGGGATGCCGCGCTGCTGGTGCAGGTGGCCCCGCCCAAGGCGGGCAGAACCCATGACGAGGTGATTCGCAACCTGCTCCAACCCAGCCAGGGCAACGCCCAGCGGCTCACGCTCAATGGTCTGCAGGCCACGCGCTTTGTCGGCAGCCGCACCAACGCGCAGGGTCAGGCGCAGCCGCTGGAGGTCACGCTGGTCAGCGGCCCCCAAAACAAGCTGTATGTGCTCAGACCGGTGGCCAAAAGTGCGGCGGTGTTGCGCTCTGCCGGTGCCGCGCTGGCGCAGGCGCAAAACAGTTTCCGGCCCTTGAGCGCGGCCGAGCGCGCCGCCGCCCAGCCGTGGACGATCCGAACCACCGCCTACCCGCGCGGTGGTTTTGCCGAGCTGGCGCGCCAGTCACCGCTGCCCAGCGCCGAGCAGCAATTGCGCCTGATCAATGGCTATTACAGCGGCGGCGAGCCCCGGGTGGGGCAAGGGGTGAAGGTGGTGGAGTGAGCGGCGGGCGGCTCCTAGAATCAGCCGATTTCAAGGCCCACCATGAACCCCATCCACATCTCCAGCCGCTTTGACGCGGGCGCCATCGAGGTGCTCAGCCTGGCTGACCCGCAAGACATCCAGCTCCACATCCGCCGCGACAACGCCAGCGACTTTGCGCAATGGTTTTACTTCTGCCTGCACGGCGCAGCGGGCACGCCGGTGCGGCTGAACTTTCTGAACGCCGGGCAAAGCGCCTACCCCAAGGGCTGGGAGGGTTACCGCGTGGTGTGCAGTTATGACCACCAGAACTGGTTTCGCCTGGACAGCGACTTTGACGGCCAGGTGCTGCGCACCGCCTTCACCCCGGCGGGCAACAGTGTGTACCTGGCTTACTTTGAGCCCTATTCCCACGAGCGGCATCTGGACCTGATCGGCTCGGCCGCCGCCTCCGAGCACGTCACGCTCGAGCGCTTGGGCAGCACGCTGGACGGTCGTGACATGACCCTGCTGCAGATCACCAGCGCCCGCAGCGCTTGGCCGCTGGCGCAGAAAAAGAAGGTCTGGCTGATCGCCCGCCAGCACCCTGGCGAAACCATGGCTGAGTGGTTTGTAGAAGGTTTTCTGGAGCGCCTGCTCGACGAGGCTGACCCGACCGCCCGGGTGCTGCTGGACCAGTGCGTGTTTTACGTGGTGCCCAACATGAACCCGGACGGTGCGGTGCGCGGCAACCTGCGCACCAACGCCGTCGGCGCCAACCTGAACCGTGAGTGGGCCGAACCCAGCCTGGAGCGCTCGCCCGAGGTCTATGGGGTGCGCCAAAAGATGCTGGAAGTGGGTGTCGACCTGAGCCTGGACGCGCATGGCGACGAGGGCCTGCCTTACAACTTTGTGGTCGGCACCGAGGGCATACCCGGCTGGGGTGCGGACATCGAGGCGCTGGAAGAGGCCTTCAAGACCGCCTGGAAAGCCGCCAGCCCGGACTTCCAGACCGCCCGGGGTTACGACCGTGGTGGCCGTGAAGAGGCCAACATGACCCTGGCCACCAACTGGATCGGCCACCAGTTTGGCTGCCCGGCCTTCACCATCGAGATGCCGTTCAAGGACAACGCCGACCTGCCCGACCGGCAGGTCGGCTGGAACGGCGAACGCTCCAAACGCCTGGGTGCCAGTGTGCTGCAGCCGGTGCTGGCGCTGGTGGGCAAGCTGCGGGCCTGACCGATAGTTTTTTAACTCCGGATCCGGTGCTCGTTCTTGCGGCATGGATCTACATACAGTAATATGCGGGCACAACTCAGGCTTTCTGCCAATGATCCGACCATGACTCCTATACTTGCAGCAGACGATTTCACTCGCTTTATCGCCGGGCGAAAGTTCAGGACGATTCTGGCTGACCCACCTTGGCAGTTTCAAAACAGAACCGGCAAGGTCGCCCCAGAACATAAGCGCCTGAACCGCTACGGCACCTTGACCCTAGATGACATCAAGTCTCTGCCAGTCGCCAACGCTGCCGACGAGACAGCACATCTTTATCTATGGGTACCGAACGCTTTGTTGCCCGAGGGACTTGCTGTGATGGAGGCGTGGGGTTTCAAGTACAAGTCCAATGTTATTTGGCAAAAAATTCGTAAGGATGGTGGCCCAGATGGCAGGGGTGTTGGCTTTTATTTTCGCAATGTGACTGAAATACTGCTTTTTGGCACGCGTGGCAAAAATGCTCGCACGCTGCAGCCAGGCCGCACCCAGGTGAATATCCTGTGCACTCGCAAGCGTGAGCACTCACGTAAGCCGGACGAACAGTACCCGCTCATCACTTCCTGCAGCCCTGGCCCATTTCTTGAGATGTTTGCCAGGGGAAGTCGTGAAGGGTGGGCAATTTGGGGTAACCAAGCAGACGAAGCGTATACGCCAAACTGGCCGACTTACTCGAATCACTCACAGTCACACTCGGCGTTGCAGTTGGCGCTAGCCTGAGTGCATCCGGCCTATAGGTTTTCGTCGTCTACTTCTTGGTCTTCTACCTGATCGACTTTGGCGTCGTCGAAGACAACAATAGAAGCAGGCAGTCCGATCAACAGTAGTGGGCAAGGATTCCCGACACCACGTTCAACGCGGTGAATGAGCTTTGTCCAATGGGTAGTCGCCTGCCCAAATTTGTTGGAAACGAAATTGTCAGTCCATGCATCCGCAAATGGAACTGGCTCCTTTTCGCGGTTCACACGTTTTAATATGTTGGCGCACTGTTTTGGGGTTGGAAAAATCCCGTTCTCGTGCAGGTTTTCCATGGTTCCGATGCCACGTTGAACAGCAAAGCGGTGCACTGCGTCTTGAAGCGACTCTTGCAGTGAACGTCCCCTCGTCACAATGACACCAACACTGATGGCACCTTCGGCGTGAAGTCGTTTGAAGTTTTCGAGATCGCGGTCGTAAAACGGGTCCTTGTTATTCCATTCGATCTCTAAAGCAACCGAACCGAGTCCATCGTAGTGCTTGACATGATCCACTTCATGTGAGGTCGATTCCCTAGGTACACCGTCAATCGTCTTTTCGATCTGGAAGATATGCTTTTTCCATCCCATTGCTGACAGCGATTTGCGAAGTCTCTGAGTAAATTTTGTTTCGCCACCACCAGAGCCAATGATCTCAGTGATTGGCAGTTCCACCGCATTGAGCGCATGACCAATTTCGACCAGTGCCTGTGGGAATTCACCGACAAGAATTGACTGGGCATGCGCCTGAAAAAGAATATCGAAACCCTTGGACCTGAGCGTCTCAAAAGATTGCAACGCGGTACCTTTGTTGAGTCGGCTTTTCTGTGCTGTCATGGCCTGCCATCATATGGCAGGAAATGCGGATTCAAGCATGAGACTGTCTCAGCTCTCATGCGTCGCTTGCGGGCGGTGATGGCCAAAGAACAGTCACTATCTTGGACTGAAAACTCTGGCGTATGCATCAAGGCAACAGGCATGCTACCTGCGAGTCCCCAAATTTAGTGCGCAATTGCGGTATTTCGGTGGAACACCGGTCCACCGCCTTCGGGCAGCGCGTGCGAAACACGCAGCCCGAGGGCGGGTTCATCGGTGAGGGCAAATCACCTTGCAACAGTTGAATCACCTTGCCGCGCTCCAGCTCCGGGTCGGGGATCGGGATGGCCGAGAGCAGCGCCTGGGTGTAGGGGTGGCGCGGGTCGTTGTAGAGCGCGTTTTTCTCGGCCAACTCCATGGCACGGCCCAGGTACATCACCATGATGCGGTGGCTGATGTGGCGCACCACCGCCAGGTCGTGCGCGATGAAGATCAGCGCCAGCCCCAGCTCTTTTTGCAACTCCTTGAGCAGGTTGATGATCTGCGCCTGGATCGACACATCGAGCGCCGACACCGGCTCGTCACACACGATCAGCTTGGGCGACAGGATCAGCGCGCGGGCAATGCCGATGCGCTGGCACTGGCCACCCGAGAACTCGTGCGGGTAGCGGTTGATCTGCTGCGGTGTCAAGCCGACGCGGCCCATCATGGTCCGCACTTTGGCCATCACTTCGTCATGGCTCATCTGCGGGTAATGGGTGCGCAGCGGCTCGGCAATGGTTTGTGCCACCGTCATGCGCGGGTCCAGGCTGGCCAGCGGGTCCTGGAAGATCATCTGGATGTCTTTGCGCACCGCCATCCAGGCGCTCGGTGAGGCGCCTTGCATTTCCTGGCCCATCCAGCGGATGCTGCCGGAGTTGGCGGGGTTGAGGTTCAGCAGGGCCCGCGCCAGCGTGGACTTGCCACAGCCGGATTCCCCCACCACGCCCAGCGTTTCGCCAGCGTGCAAATCAAACGAGATGCCGTTGACGGCCTTGAGGCTGCGCGGCGGTGTCCACGGCCAGCCTTTGCTGTCTTTGATCTGAAACTCGACCTTGACGTCGCGTACCGACAGGATCGGGGTTTGTTGCTTATCCATGGGCGAGCTCCCGGCTGACGATGGCGCTGTCGCGGTGGCAGGCGCGCAAGTGGTGTGTGGCCTTTGACATGGGCTGCAGCGTGGCCAGCTGGGTCTGGCACTGGGTGTCGGCCAGGCTGCAGCGCGGGCTGAACGGGCAGCCTTTGGGCAGGTGCGCCATGTTGGGTGGCGCGCCGGGAATCGCCAGCAGCGATTCGTCGTCGCGGTCCATACGCGGCACGGCCTTGAGCAGGCCCAGCGTGTAGGGGTGGGTCGCAGTTTTGAAGAGTTCATGCGCGCTGCCTTGTTCCATGACACGCCCGCCATACATCACCACCACCTGGTCACACAGGCCGGCCACTACACCGAGGTCGTGGGTGATCAGCACAATCGCGGTGCCAAAGTCGCGCTGCAGGTCGCGCAGCAGGGTCAACATCTGCGCCTGCACCGTCACGTCCAGCGCGGTGGTGGGCTCGTCGGCAATCAGCACCTCGGGTTCACACAACAAGGCCATCGCAATCATCACGCGCTGGCGCATGCCGCCCGAGAACTCATGCGGGTACATGTTGATGCGTTTGGCGGCCTCGGGGATACGCACCGCGTCGAGCATCCGCACCGAGGCGGCTTTGGCCGTGGTCCGGTCCTGGCCCTTGTGGAACTGCAGCACCTCGGTCATCTGCCGCTCCACCGTCAGGTAGGGGTTGAGCGAGGTCATCGGGTCCTGAAAAATCATCGCCATGCGGTTGCCGCGGATCTGGTTCAACTCAGACGCGGGCAAGGTCAGCAGGTTCTTGCCCTGGTAGAGCGCCTGGCCGCTGGCTTGGCCATTACGTGCCAAGAGGCCCATCAGCGCCAGCACGGTCTGGCTTTTGCCCGAGCCGCTCTCGCCTACGATGCCGAGGGTCTGGCCCTTGTCGAGCGCAAAGTTGAGGCCATTGACGGCGTAGACGGTGCCGTCCTGGGTGGCAAACTGGACCGCCAGATCGGTCACTTCAAGGAGTTTCATGCAGTGGCCTCTTATCGGTCTTTGGGGTCGAGTGCGTCACGCAGGCCGTCCCCGATGTAGTTGAAACAGTACAACGCGGCCGACAACATCAGCGACGGGAAAATCAGAATCCAGGGCGAGATTTCCATGACCTGGGTGCCGTCGTGGATCAGCACACCCCAGCTGGTCATCGGTTCCTGGATACCCAGGCCCAGGAACGACAGCACCGACTCGGTCAGGATCACGCCCGGCACAGTGACGGTGGTGTAGATCACCACAATGCCGAGCAAATTGGGCACGATGTGCTGGAAGATGATGCGCCGCGTGGGCACACCAATGGCACGTGCCGCTTCAACAAACTCCTTCGAACGCAAGGAGAGGGTCTGGCCGCGCACCACCCGCGCCATGTCCATCCACGAAAACACGGTGATGGTGATCACCACCAGGTAGAAGGCGCGCCCGAGCAAGGTCACCATCAAAATGGCGATCAGCAGGTAAGGCACGGCGTACATCATGTCGACGATGCGCATCATCACCGCATCGACCTTGCCACCCAGAAAGCCCGCGGTGGCACCCCAGGCAATGCCCAGGCTGACCGAGGTGAGCGTGGCCATCAGCCCGACCATCAGCGAGATGCGCCCACCCACCAGGCAGCGCACCAGCAGGTCACGGCCCGATTCGTCGGTGCCGAACCAGTGCATGTTCTTGAGCGTGGGGCCTTGGCTCATGGCGTCCCAATCGGTGGAATCGAACGCATTGGGCAGCAACATCGGGCCAAAGATGCAGGCCAGCGTGATCAGGCTCAGCAGCACCAGGCTGAAGACCGCCGCGCGGTTGCGCATGAAGCGCACCCGGGCGGCGGACCAAAGGCTGTGACCTTGGATGTCGGCTTCCAGCGCCTGGCTCAGCGTCGCCACCAGGGCGTCGTTTTTGTTTTTGAAGATCATGGTGTTTCCCAAACGGTTGAGGACAGGGCTCGGCCGCGCCGAGGTCTGTCCCGCAAAGTCTCAGTAGCGAATCTTGGGGTCCAGCAGCGCGTAGGCCAGATCCACCAGCAGGTTGAACACCACGGTGACCACCGTCACCAGCACCACCAGCCCCAGCACCAGGGTGTAGTCGCGGTTGCTGGCGCCGTTGACAATGAGTTTGCCCAGGCCGGGCAGTGAAAACACCGACTCGGTCACCACGGCCGAGGTGATACTGGAGATCGCCAGTGGCCCGATCAGCGAGACCACCGGCAGCAGCGCCGGTTTCATCGCGTGGCGCAGCACCAGGGTGCGCATCGGCAGGCCTTTGGCGCGGGCGGTGCGGATGAAGTTGCTGCCCAGCACCTCGATCATGCTGCCGCGCATGACGCGCGCGATGGTGGCCACGTTGATAAACACCAGCAGCGCCATCGGCAAGACCATGTAACGTGGTGCAAAGGCATCCCAGCCGCCCGAGGGGGCCAACTTGAGCCAGATCGCAAACACCAGGATCAGCATCGGCCCGATGACAAAGGACGGGAACACACTGCCAATGCTGCTGAGCAGCATGGTGAAGTAGTCCACCACGCTGTTTTGCTTCAAAGCGGCCAGGGTGCCCAGCGCCACACCCACAAACAAGGCGATCAGCAAGGAGCCGCCGCCAATGGCGGCCGAAATCGGCAGGGCTTTGGCCACCAGGTCGTTGACGCTCCAGTCTTCATAACGGAATGACGCGCCCAGGTCGCCGTGCAACAGGCTGTTGAGGTAGAGCAGGTACTGCTTCCACAAGGGTTCGTTCAGATGGTATTTGGCCTGCAAATTGGCCAACACCGCCTCGGACAACTTGCGCTCCGAGTCAAACGGCCCGCCCGGGGTCAGGTGCAGCAGCAGGTAACAGACGGTAATGACCGCGAGCAAGGTCGGAATCGCCGCGAGCAGGCGCCGCAGGGCATAAGTCCACATCAGACAATCTCCAGAATCAGAGGGCCGGTCTTGTGCTTGTGACACAGACCGGTCAGAAAACTGCCGCCAGTTGGGGTGTCAAGCTGGCGGCAGGCGGTGGGGCGAAGCGGACTTCAGTGTTTGATGATGTAGAAGTCTTTGGCGCGGTAGCGGTCCAGGCTGTTGGTGGCGGTGTAGCCACCCACATACGACTTGACCAGGCGCGGCACCGTGTACTGCAGCAGCGGCAGCATCGGGTAGTCGTCCATGATCAATTTGGCGGCTTCGGTCAGCAGGGCCTTGCGTTTGGCCGGGTCGGCGCTTTGGTTGCCTTGTTCGATCAGGGTTTCGGCCTTGCGGTTGCAATTTTTCTGGGCGTTCTGGTCCGAGTCACATTGCACCAGCGTCAGGAAGGTGGTGGCGTCGTTGTAGTCGGCGATCCAGCCGTTGCGGGCGATCTGGTACTCACCGTCGTTGCGCTTCTTGATCAGCACTTTGAACTCCATGGCTTCGAGTTCCACATCCAGCCCGAGCTTGGATTTCCACTCCGAGGCGGCAAAAATGGCCATCTTCTTGTGGTAATCGCTGGTGTTGTAGGAGAACTTGAGCTTGGTACCGGGTGCCACACCGGCGTCAGCCAGCAGCTTCTTGGCTTCTGCCACCCGTTTGTCTGCGGGCCAGGTGGCCCAGTCGTAGCTGGTGACATCGGCACCGTTGATGCCTTTGACCATCACGCCGTAGGACGGAACCTGGCCGTCAGCAGTCACACGCTGGGCCAGGATGTTGCGGTCAAGTGCCATCGAGAGGGCCTTGCGCACACGGATGTCTTTCAGCAGCGGGTCGGTGTTGAGGAAAGAGTAATAACGCAGCCCCAGCATCGGTGAATTGCGGATCTCGTTGGGGAACTGGGCCTTGTACTTCTCGTAGGTGCCGGGCGGCAGCTGGTAGACCATGTCGTTTTCGCCGGACTCAAACAGCTTGACATCGGCGTTGCCATCTTCCACCGACAGGTAGGTGAATTTGGTCAGCTGCACGTTTTTGGCATCCCAGTAGCTGGGGCTCTTGGTCAGCACGATCTTGCTGTTGACTTCCCAGCTGGCCAAGGTGTAGGCGCCGTTGCCCACGATGTTGCCCGGCTTGGTCCAGTCCTTGCCAAACTTTTCAACCGTGGCTTTGTGCACCGGGCCGAGCTGGGTGTTGGTCAGCAGGTCGGGCATAAAAGCCACTGGGTAAGGGGTCTTGATCTCCAGCGTGTATTTGTCCAGCGCCTTCACACCCAGCTCGCTGGGGGGCAATTTGCCTGCCACGATGTCCTTGCCGTTCAGCATGAAAATGCCAAACGAGGAGGCGTATTCCGAGGCGGTTTTGGGGTCGACAAAACGGCGCAGGGCATAAACAAAGTCGTCGCTGGTGACGGGGTCACCGTTGGACCACTTGGCGTTCTGGCGCAGCTTGAAGACCCAGGTGGTGGGCTCGGTCTGTTTCCAGCTCTCGGCCACGCCGGGCACAATTTTGCCGGCGCCATCGGCTGCGGTGAGGCCTTCGAACAGTTCACGGATGACGTTGTTGGCGGGCACACCTTCGGCGCGTGCCGGGTCCAGGGTGTCGGGCTCGGAGCCGTTGTTGCGCACCATTTCCTGCTTGACATGTAACTGCACACCGGGCGGAATGGTGGCGGCCAGGGCCAGGTTGGCACAGGCCAGCAGCATGGCAGCGGCCAGACTGCTTCGGGCAAAGTTCATCATGGATTAGCTTTCTGAGTAAGAAAAACGTCAGATTTTAAGCCTGCAGCGTAGCGCAGCAGCGCAAAATGTGGCGCCGATTTGCTAGATTAAAAGGAGCTTTTAGCCCTTGTCTGGAAAGGGCTGGTGGCCGTTTTTTGGCACTTTGACGAATCGTCTCAGGCGAAATACGCCGCCACATAGTCCTCAAACGGTGCCTGCGGCTCGGCATCCAGTTGCGCCTGGGTGGCCAGTGACGTTTCTGCCACGTCCCGGAAACGGGCGGTGAGCTCGGGCGACAAGGCCGCTGCCTGCAGGCTTTGGGTGTGGGTCTTGGACATCTCGAAGGCAAAGTTGAAATACCCGCCGTGCTGGCGCGCGGCCGCCACCACCTGGGCTGAGGGGGTCAGTTCGGGCTGGTCAATGCGCTGGCGCAGCGCTTGTAGCGTGGCGTGGTAGTGCTGGCCGCCGTACGCGGCGTCCAGCATGGCCGCAAACGGGGCCATGTCGTCAAACAGCTCGTGGGCCAGCGCGCGCAGCGGCTGCTCGCGGTTGTGCACCAGCAGTTGCAGCCCCGGCTGGCGCCCGCGGGTGACGACGCGGTGTTTGTTCTCGTCGTTTTCGCCCTGCTCGCGGCTGGTGATGGGCGGGCTGTCGCGAAACAGGCACATCAGCAGCAGCGCGTCGGCAAACAGGCTTTGCTCGGGGGCGATGCCGATGTCGATGAAGGGGTTCAGGTCGAACAGCCGCATCTCGACATATTGCACGCCGTAGGTGGCCAGCGCCAGCGCCGGGCGCTCGCCGTGCAAACCGACCCGTTTGGGGCGCATCGGGGCGTAAAACTCGGCTTCAAGTTGCAGCAGGCTGTCGCTGAGCTGTTTCCAGGTGTCGCCATCACGGACACCCATCTGGGCGTAATAGGGGTCGTGGGTGCGGATGGCCGCTTCCAGCGCCTGGGTGTAGTCGGCCAGGGAGTTGAAACTGATGGCGAGTTTGTCTTGTGCGTGGTTCTGGTAGCCCAGGTCGCTCATGCGCAGGCTGGTGGCATAGGCGCCGTGTAACGTGCCGGGGGCAAGTTCGGTCAGGTCGCTCGGGTGGCCCTGCAGGAACGACTGGCACACCGCGGGTGAGGCGCCAAACAGGTAGGGCACCAGCCAGCCGTAGCGTAAAAAGTTGCGGATCAGGCCGAAATAACGCCGGTTGATGAAGTCCTGCAAGGGCTCGTCGGCGTTGCAGCAGTCGCGCAGCAGCGGCCAGAAGGCGTCCGGCAGCGACCAGTTGTAGTGCGCGCCCGCAATGGTCTGCATGGCGCGGCCATAGCGCAGGCCCAGTCCCTGGCGGTAGACCTCTTTGAAGCGCGCCGCGTTGGAGCTGCCGTAGTTGGCGATGGCAATGTCGGCGTCTTCACCAATCTTGCAGGGCATGGAACCCGCCCACAAAAACTCGCCACCGAGCTGCTGCGCCGAAAAGCGGTGGATGTCGGTCAAAAAAGCCAGCGGGTAAGCTGGGTCGGTGGAGGGCGGCGTGATGAATTCGAGCAGCGCCTCGGCGTAATCGGTGGTGATCCAGGGGTGGGTGAGCTTGGCGCCCAGCGCCTGCGGGTGCGGCGTGTGGGCGAGTTGGCCTGCGCGGTCCACACGCAGGCATTCGCGCTCAAACCCTCGCTGGATGCCGCGCAGCACCTGCGCTTGTGCGGGTTCCAAAAACTGGCGGACTTGGTTGCAGCAGGTAAATTTCAGCATGTGGGCTCTTGGGTCTTCAGCAAAACGGCCCGCAGTATGGCAGTTTTTGCGTCGGTGCTACGCAGGTTGTTCGGCTGGGGTGCGATTCAAAGTTGTGTGCCGTTTCAATGGGGGAGGTGTTGGGACCATGGTGATTTGGCGCTGTTGGCTGAATCAGCCGGGCGATGCGCTTTGCTACGTGTCCCCCGGCCTGCGGCCTCCTCCTTAACCTTCGCAAAGCGCATCACCCGACTGATTTTGGCGAGCGGTTTTGGTTCGCTGGCAAGGGAAAGACAGAAGTCAAACGTTAATCGCGTTGGGTCTGGTGCAAACGGATGTGAATTGATATGACTGGCTCGCAGCGGAAGTCCTGACACAGACAGCGCCAGGCACGGTGATTGGGTGATGCGACCGGGCTTCGGGGTGAAAGGCGCGCGTCCACCGTCACGGGTGTACTGATTCTGCCGTCTCGCGCGTGTTTTTACCCCGAAACCGCATGCGCATGACCCAGTCGCCGGGCCGGGTTTGACATGAGATCTTGATGTCTTCAGGGGGTCACATCAGTGCGACGGGTATTTGGCCGGGTCGGCCAGCTGCTCGGTCAGTTTGACCAGCTCGGGCAGTGCCAGCTTGTCGTCATACACCCCTGCCGCGATGTGGATGCCGGTTGAAAACGCCATGTCGGCGGTGACCGCGTAGCTGAGTTTGCGCGAGGCCTTGCCGTCACCCGGCTTGGTCCAGACGTAGTCCACCCAGCCGCCGGCGCTCTGGCTGCCGGCCTTACACAGCTCTTTGAAGATGAATTTGCCGTTGTTGTCGGTGATCTGCAGGATGGCGCGGCCCACCAGGTCCGGGCGCATCGGGTGCGCCACCATCTTGTCTTTGCGGCAGTCAAAGGCGAACACATAACTGTCTTTCCAGACCCACAGGCCGTCCTTGCTGTTGAGCGCAGCAAAACCGGACACCCCTTTGTCCTGCAGGAACTTGGTGGCGGACCAGACCTTGGTCACCACTTCTTGCGGCGTGGCAGCCTCCTCGGCAGCGTTGGCCACGCCAGCAGTCAGTGACACCAGCAGCGCCAGCGCGCAACGTTGAAATGATGGCATGTTCATGTCTCCCCCTTTTTGAAAAAAGTGTTCGCGCAGGCTCAAAACCAGGGCTTGCCCACCGGCAGCACGTCGCGGCCAAACACATCGGCCAACACGATGTGCGCCATGATGTACCAGGCGCAAAGCGCGGTCAGCATCAGCTCGTAGCCCGCCACCACGGTCAGGCCGGGGTAGCCAAAGTGGGCCAGGTCCAGCAAGATGAAGCCGATCAGCAGCAGCGTGAAGGTGATGGCCAGCGCGTTGCTGATGCGCATGGCGCCCACCCACAGGATGGCGGTAAACAAGGTCCAGCCCACCAAAAACCAGCCCACATCAGTGGTGCTGGCGGGGTAAATGTTGAAGTGATTGCCCAGCAGCATCAGCACCAGCGAGATCCAGAAAGCGCCATAACCGGTGAACGCGCAGTAACCAAAGTTGTTGCCACTCTTCATTTCTTGCAGCCCGGCCATCATCTGCGCCAAGCCACCAAAGATCAGCCCGATCCAGATCACCGGCCCCAGGCCCATCCAGCCCACATTGTGAAACTGCAAGACCATGGTGGCCAAGCCAAAGCCGCCCAGACCGACCACCGCCGGGTTGCCCAATTTTTGTTCCGCCATGTTGTTGACCCTGTTGATTGATAAGATGGTTTGCCGACTTGGAGCGCCCTGCGCCGTTGCATCACGACGGTGCATGCTAGCCATCTAGCGCGACACTAGGCTTACAAATGACAAATTGGTTTAACGTTTGTAAAAACTGAAGTGCCCTGGATCCTTTGCCTTATGCCCTATTTGCCAGAATTTATCGCCCCTCTGCGTTTCACCGACCCGGCCGCCGCGCTGGCCCAGGCGCAGCTGATTTACGACAACAGCATCGCGCACTTGCGCCAGGCCATGCAGCGTTATGTGGCGGGTGAGGAGTTGCCCGGCCATGTACGAGCGTGCTACCCCTTTGTGCGGGTGCAGACCGAGACCATGGCGCGCCAGGGCTCCGGTGCGGCCAAGCGGCTGAGCTACGGCTTTGTGGCCGGTGCCGGTCGTTTTGAGACCACCCTGAGCCGCCCCGATCTGTATGCCAAGTACTACCTGGAACAGTTCAGCCTGCTGCTGGACAACCACCAGGTGGCGCTTGAAGTGGGCACCAGCACCCAGCCGATTCCGGTGCACTTCTCGTTTGCCGAGAACGAACATGTGGAAGGCACCCTGAGTGCCGAGCGCCGCGCCCGCATGCGTGACGTGTTTGACCTGCCCGACCTGGCCGCCATGGACGATGGCATCGCCAACGGCACCTTTGAACCACACCGTGGCGAGGCGCAACCGCTGAGTCTTTTCACCGCGCCGCGCGTGGACTACTCGCTGCAGCGCCTGCGTCACTACACCGGCACAGCACCGGAGCATTTCCAGAACTTTGTGCTGTTCACCAATTACCAGTTCTACATTGATGAATTCATCGCCCTGGGCCACGCCGCCATGGAAGATGCAGCTAGTGAATACATAGCATTTGTCGAGCCTGGCAATGTCGTGACTCGCCGAATTGCTGGGGATGGCGTCGCGCCACAGAGCACAGGCACACCACCACCACGCTTGCCCCAAATGCCTGCCTACCACCTCAAACGCCCGGACGGCAGCGGCATCACCATGGTCAACATCGGGGTTGGTCCGGCCAACGCCAAAACCATCACCGACCACATTGCGGTGCTGCGCCCGCACGCCTGGATCATGCTCGGCCACTGCGCCGGCCTGCGCACCACCCAGCAGCTGGGTGACTACGTGTTGGCGCACGGTTACGTGCGTGAAGACCATGTGCTGGACGAAGAATTGCCGCTGTGGGTGCCGATTCCCGCGCTGGCCGAAATCCAGGTGGCGCTGGAATCTGCCGTGTCCGATGTCACCCGGCTCAAAGGCGCCGACCTCAAAAGCATCATGCGCACCGGCACCGTGGCCTCCACCGACAACCGCAACTGGGAACTGCTGCCCGACAACGGCCCGCAGCGCCGCTTCAGCCAGAGCCGCGCGATTGCCCTGGACATGGAAAGCGCCACCATCGCGGCCAACGGTTTCCGCTTTCGGGTGCCCTATGGCACGCTCTTGTGCGTCAGCGACAAGCCTTTACACGGCGAGATCAAGTTGCCCGGCATGGCCAACCATTTCTATCGCGAGCGGGTGGACCAGCATCTGCGCATCGGCATGCGCGCGCTGGAACTGCTGCGTGAACAGGGTGTGGACCAGCTCCACAGCCGCAAGTTACGCAGTTTTGCCGAGGTGGCGTTTCAGTAGCTTGGTTTGGACTGTTGCGACTTTTTCACAGCGGATTCAAAGAAAGTCGCCAAAAGGATCAAGCCACCCGCGGCTTGACCTTGGACGCCGCCAGCTTGGCGTTGGTACGCGCCACGTCCACATCCGCATCAAAAGCCAGCGCCACCCCCATGCGGCGTTTGACAAAGCTCTCTGGTTTGCCGAACAGGCGCACATCCGAGTTGGGCACAGACAGCGCCTCGTCCACGCCGTCAAACACGATGCCTTTGGCGTCCACCCCGCCGTAAATCACCGCGCTGGCGCCGGGGCAACGCAGGGTGGTGTTCACTGGCAGGCCCAGGATGGCGCGGGCGTGCAGCTCGAATTCGCTCTGGTGCTGGGTGGTGAGTGTGACCAGGCCGGTGTCGTGCGGGCGCGGGCTCACCTCGCTGAACCAGACCTGATCACCCTTCACAAACAGCTCCACACCAAACAGCCCCAGACCAGATGATTGGCCGTCCACGCCAACGCCCAGATCGTCGGTGACGGTTTTGGCGATAAAGCGGGCTTGCGCCAGCGCCTGCGGGCTCATCGGGTGCGGCTGCCAGCTTTCCACATAGTCGCCGTTGACCTGGATGTGGCCGATCGGCTCGCAAAAATGGGTGTCGATGTCGCCCTGGGCATTTTTGGCACGCACCGTCAGCAAGGTGATTTCATAGTCAAAGTCAATGAAGCCTTCCACGATGACGCGGCCATGGCTGACACGGCCACCGGCCATGGCGACCTCCCAGGCTTTGGCCACATCGGCCGGGCCGCTGATCTTGCTTTGGCCCTTGCCCGAGCTGCTCATCACGGGTTTCACGATGCACGGGTAACCAATGCCCGGCTGACCTTCCACGCCATCAATGGCGGCCTGTAATTCGGCCAGCGAGTCACAGAATTGGTAGGGGCTGGTCGGCAGGCCCAGCGTTTCGGCGGCCAGGCGGCGGATGCCTTCGCGGTCCATGGTCAGACGTGCTGCGCGCGCGGTGGGGATGACGCGCACCACGCCGGTGGCTTCCAGCACTTCAAGCATCGGTGTGGCAATGGCTTCAATCTCGGGCACCACCAGATCGGGCTTGTCGTGTTCGATGAGTTCGCGCAGCATGGCCGGGTCGCTCATGGTGATGGTGCGGCTGTGGTGCGCCACCTGCTGCCCCGGCGCGTGGTTGTAGCGGTCCACGGCGGTGGTTTCCACACCCAGGCGTTGCAGGGCGATCAAGACCTCTTTGCCCAGTTCACCACTGCCGAGCAGCATGACTTTGGTGGCGTGACGGGTGAGTGGGGTACCGAGTGTGGTCATGGTGCTGGGTGTTGTGTTGTGTGGACGGATGCGACCTGATTTTAGGAGCCGACGCCGCCCTGATCCCGGTCACAATTTACCCCATGAGTGAACCTATTTTTTCAGTGCACGGTCTGGTCAAACGCTACGGCGAGGCCACCGTGGTCAACGACATGTCTTTTGACATCGCGCCGGGTGAATGCCTGGGCGTGATCGGCCCCAACGGCGCGGGTAAAACCACC
>Ga0075012_10001351_pt1 | contig 25284 bp, 19 predicted proteins | sample All_14_2_FD_71474 | JGI IMG/M metagenome (GOLD analysis project Ga0075012, IMG submission 71474) | Freshwater microbial communities in response to fracking from Pennsylvania, USA - Allegheny Zone_MetaG_DW_15 | ecosystem: Environmental > Aquatic > Deep subsurface > Groundwater > Drilled...
GTTTTTATTCGAGTCATTTCAAATTTGCAAAGGTTTAATTCACGGAAGTGAACTATATAAAAAGTTAAGATGAAAATAGGAATTGTTTTATATCCAACGTTTGGAGGAAGTGGAGTTGTTGGAACAGAATTAGGCAAAGCCATGGCGGCTAAGGGTCACCAGGTGCATTTTATCACCTATTCACAACCTGTTCGATTAGGGGCTTTCCGTGAAAATATTTTTTATCACGAAGTAGCAGTGAGTGATTATCCTTTATTCGAATATCAGCCGTATGAAACTGAATTAACAAGTAAAATGGTTGATGTAGTGAAATATGAGAAGTTGGACTTATTGCATGTGCATTATGCTATTCCTCATGCGTCAGCTGCGTTCATGGCCAGAGAAATACTGCGATCTCAAGGAATTTCAATTCCGTTTATTACCACTTTACACGGAACGGATATTACTTTAGTAGGTAAAGATCCATCTTTTGAACCAGTAATTACATTTTGTATTAATCAATCAGACGCTGTGACAGCAGTTTCAGAAAGTTTACGTCAAAGTACCTATGAGCATTTTGCAACAACAAGAGAAATTCATGTTATTCCAAATTTCGTTGTGCCTGCAGATGCAGAATCGGCGACTTACAAACAGATGAGATGTAAATATGCTTCACCAGATGAAAAGATTCTTTGTCACGTTTCCAATTTCAGAAAAGTAAAACGTGTTGAGGATGTAGTAGCCGTTTTTGCCAAAGTAAACGAAAAGGTCCCTTCTAAACTGATATTAGTTGGTGATGGTCCAGAGCGTTATTCGATAGAAAAATTATGCAGAGAATACGGCATTTGCGACCGAGTAATATTTATTGGTAAAGTGCGTGACACTGCCCATGTATTAGAAATCGCTGATATATTCCTATTGCCTTCGGAGACGGAAAGTTTTGGATTGGCAGCTCTTGAAGCTATGGCTGTTGGTGTTCCAGTGATTTCTTCAAATGCAGGAGGAATTCCTGAAGTAAATGAACACGGAGTTACAGGTTTTTTATCGAATGTTGGTGATGTGGATGATATGGTACAGAATACGTTAACAATCCTGTCTACTGAGCACATGTTAAATACATTTAAAGAAAATGCATTAAAACGATCTCATGACTTCCATTTGGAAAAAATTCTTCCAATGTATGAGAAGATTTATGATGATGTACTTATTAAGAAGAAACTAGTTGCTAGAGACTAGGGACTGGAAACTAGTTATTTGAGACTAGAAATTAGAGACTTGAAACTGGAGCTAGAAAATTCTAGTGACCAGTTTCAAGTTCCAAGTCTCTATTAGATATTTTCAATAATCAATGCAGAAGCACCACCGCCACCATTACAGATTGCAGCGCCACCAATTTTCGCATTGTTTTGTTTTAAGACATTAATCAAGGTAACGATAACACGTGAACCAGAGTTTCCAAGTGGGTGACCCAAAGCAACCGCTCCACCATTCACATCAACTTTCGAAGCATCAAGTCCTAACATTTTCATGTTTGCTAATCCAACAACTGAAAAGGCTTGGTTTAATTCCCAGAAATCAACATCTGAAGTTTTCATTCCAACTTTATCCAAGGCTTTATTTACTGCTTTTGTTGGTGCAGTTGTAAACCATTCAGGAGCATGAGCAGCGTCACCGTAACTTACGATTTTTGCAATTGGCGTCAAACCATGCTTTTCAACAGCTTCTTTTGAAGCCAATATAATTGCAGATGCACCGTCATTCAACGTTGAAGCATTTGCAGCTGTAATTGTTCCGTCTTTATCGAATGCGGGACGAAGCGTTGGGATTTTATCCAAAAATACATTCTTGTATTCTTCATCTTCTGAAAACAAGATTGGATCACCTTTACGCTGTGGTACAGAAACAGGAACGATTTCATCTGAAAAACGACCATTTTTCCATGCATCCGCTGCACGAGTGTATGACGTAATTGCAAAATTATCTTGGTCTTCACGTGTAAAGTTGTGTTCTTTGGCACATAGTTCAGCACAATTTCCCATAGGAACTTTGCTGTAAACGTCCAAAAGTCCATCTTTAGTTATACCATCAAGCATTTGAATGTTTCCGAATTTCACACCATTTCTTCCATCTAAATAATGAGGAACCATCGACATGTTTTCCATTCCACCCGCAACAACAATATGGTTGTCGCCTGCAAGAATTGTTTGTGTTCCTAATATGATAGCTTTCATTCCAGAAGCACATACTTTGTTAATAGTTGTACATGGAACTGATTGATCTAATCCAGCACCAAGAGCAGCTTGACGCGCAGGAGCTTGACCAACACCAGCTTGTAAAACATTACCCATAAATACTTCATCAATCAATGATGCATCAATATTTCCTTTTGCTAAAGCACCTTTAATTGCAGTTGCTCCCAATTGAGTTGCAGGAATAGTTGACAAACTTCCCATGAATGATCCCATTGGCGTTCTCACTGCAGCTACGATGTATACTTCTTTTGACATTTTTTCTTGTTTTAATTTTCGACAACGAAGTTAATGAATTGCTTTGAATCATTAGACTGATTTTCAGATTTGTGTTTTTTTCGACAGAATTTATTGAATTCATGACTTATTTGAGATGAATTTCCGACTTTTGCCGCTGAATTTTAAACCTATATGATGAAATTTGAATTACTTTTTATGACGTTGATAATCTTTCAAGGTCATTTGTTTGCGCAAGATACCACGGCTGTAGCCAAAAATGATTCAATTCCTGTGATTGAAAATCCATGGAAATTGAAAGCTATTTATACACTGAATGGAACACAAACGTCTTTCATTAATTGGAATGCCGGGGGAAGAAATAATGTTTCTGTACTTGGATCAATCTCAGCAAGTGCCAATTTCAAAAAAGAGCATATTAGTTGGACGAATGATTTGAGCCTAGCGCTTGGAGGCTTACAATATATTGACAAAGGTTCATCAGAAGGACTTCAAAAAACAGATGATCGAATTGATTTTGCTTCGAATTTTGGTCACAAAATTAAGAACGACTATTACTATTCTATTTTGGCAGGATTCAAAACCCAAATGTTAGATGGATTTACGTATCCAAATGATTCAGTGCGTGTTTCGACCTTTTTAGCGCCAGGTTATGTGAATTTAGCTTTGGGGGTTGATTATACAAAAAGTGATAATTTTTCCGTTTTTGTATCTCCTTTGGCAGGTAAAATGACGATTGTAAATGATCAAGTTTTGGCGAATGCAGGTGCTTTTGGAGTTCAAGGAGCCACATATGATGGTTTAGGGAATGTGTTGACAGCAGGAAAAAGAATCAGAAGTGAGTTTGGTGCTTTTGTAAAAGTTAAATACAACTTTAATGTGGCGAAGAATATTGATATGAAATCTAAAATTGAATTGTTCAGCAATTACCTTAATAATCCGCAAAATATTGACGTGAATGCAGAAGCATTGTTCACATTTAAAGTGAATTCTTGGTTCTCAGCTTCACTTCAATGGACGTTGATTTATGACGACGATATAGATATTCGAGACGCAAAAGGAGGTATTGGACCACGTACACAATTTAAATCGGTTATTGGTCTTGGAATATCTTATAAGATGGAAAATGAGGCCAAGAAATAGATTATCGGTAATAAATACTTAGTTTTAGGTTCTTATTTTATAACAATATGCGTTTCGCTTCAGATATTTCGATTTTTTGGCTGCTTCCATGGTTAGCTATTTCGATTTATTTAGCATTTTTCTTTTATAAGAATGTTTCTTGGTTAAACGAAATGAGTCGGAAATGGAGAATCACGCTTATTTCTTTACGCTCATTTGTCCTATTTTTAATAGGAGTTTTAATTCTTGGATTAATTCTCGAAACGGTTAAATACCGACAAGAAAAACCAGTATTAATTACCTTAGTCGATAATTCTTCGTCAATGGAGAATTATAAAGATTCATCGTCTGTAAAAAAGAATTTATTGAATTATCAATCTGCAATTCAGGAGCGTTTTGGTGATAAGTATGAATTTGTTGAAATGCTTGTTGGCGGTAAAGCAGAATATAGCAAGAAGGTTGATTTCACTGCACCAATCACTAATTTGTATGCTGGATTTGATAAAATAAACGAAGATTTTTACAATAGGAATATTGGTGGGATTATTTTGATTTCGGATGGTAATTTTAACGAAGGTTCCAATCCAACTTATGCCGCTGAAAAAATTAGTTTAACCCCTGTTTTCGCGCTAAGGGTGGGGGATACTGTTCAGAAAAAAGATCAGTATATAAAGAATGTTGCTTCGAATGAAGTGGCCTTTTTAAAAAATAAATTTCCTGTTGAAGTAGATTTAGAAGGAATCAAAATGGGGAAAAGAGATGTCACAGTGCGCATTTCAAAGAATAACAAGCAAGTCGCAAGTCAAACAATTAAGTACACAGGAAACGCAGTTGATTTTCAACATGTTTCTTTTTTACTTGAAGCAGATCAGATTGGATTTCAGGCTTATACCGTAAGTGTTTCAAATTTAGAAAATGAATATAACTACGAAAACAATCGTAGAACTTTTTATGTCGAAGTCATCGATTCACGAAGCAAGGTACTGATCATTGCTGGTGCGCCTCATCCTGATGTTGCTGCGATTAAGCAAGAATTAGAAAAAGATGAGAACCTTGAAGTGGTTTCCGTTTTGACCAAGGATTGGAACAAAGATTTAAAAAAAGTTGATTTAATTGTCCTACACGAGCCTGGTTTGAATGCAGATCCTGCAAGTTGGCAAATGATTGAAAAGAGCAAGATTCCCGTTTTAATGAGCATTGGACCAAATAGCACTTCTGCTGGGATTTCTGCACTTGATTTAGGAATAACTCTTCCGAATGGTAAACAAACAGATGAAAATCAAGCTACAATTAATGAAGGATTTGGTTCTTTTGAAATTTCGTCTGAGCTGAAGAAATCCATGGAGTTTTATCCGCCTTTAAAAACGAAATTTGGCGATTTGCGCGTATCGGGAGCAGAAGTTTTAGCTTTTCAGCGTATTGGTAATGTTAAGAAGAAAGATCCTTTAATTTTCTTTTTGAAGAAAAGCAACGTTAAATATGGCGTTATTTACGGTGAAGGTATTTGGAAATGGCGTATAAATGAGTTTGCACGAACTGGTGAACAGAAGTCGTTTAATGAACTGATCATGAAAATTACCCAGTTCTTATTAGTTAAACAGAACACTGCAGCGCTGAGGGTAACTTTGCCAAAACGATTTACGAAAAACGAAGAAGTAATTGTAAATGCATCGTTCTATAATGAGGCGATGGACGCAATCATAACGCCTAAAATTGATTTTTCCATCAAAAACGAAAATGGTAAAGTTTCAAAATATCAATTTGGGACAGTTGGAAATTTGTATAAACTTTCGCTTGGTAAGTTGAAACCAGGAAAATATGATTGGACAGCTAAAACCACTCATAATGGCAAATCGTATAATAAGTCGGGTGTTTTTGTTGTGGAAGATATTGACTTAGAATTATTGACCAACGCAGCAAATCAAACAGTTTTAAGTCAATTAGCTAGTGCATCAAATGGTTCGGTTCATCCATTAAAAGATTACGAGAAATTATTGAATGCACTTGAGAAAAGGGGGGATATCACCACTGTTGAATACCGCGAAGCAAGTTTCGATGGTCTCATTGATTACAAATGGATTTTCTTTTTGCTTCTTTTGTTGCTGACGGCAGAGTGGTTTTTGCGTCGCTGGTTGGGTGCGTATTGATTCTTTTTTGTTGGAATTCTTTAAAAAAGCCCTTTGTTAACTCAGTATTAAGAAAAGATTTTCCTTATATTAGCATTCGTAATCTGCTACTATGAGAAATATCTACACTTTTTTATTTACATCATTCCTTTTTTCTTCTGTTCAAGCGCAGTATTGTACTGCTGTAGGACCATCGAGTAATGTTGACTCAAATGTTGAATTAGTGCAATTAACTGGTGTTATTGGTAATATTAACTATGTTGGTTGTCCTGGAGTTCTTGGACTTCAAGATTTAACATCCTTAGGAACGACCTTGAATGCTGGTGATCCATATTCTTTAAGCGTTAAATTTGGTACGTGTAACGGTAATTACGGTGGGGCAGGAACGGTTTGGATTGATTATGATCAGAGTGGAACGTTTGATGCTTCTGAAGTTGTTGGTACTTGGGTAGGAACTCCTCCAGTTGCAACATCTGTATTTAATTTCACGGTACCTGCTGGTGCTCAGAATGGAACGACCAGAATGCGCATTACTCAACAAGAAGCAGGCGCTTTACCATTGGATCCATGTGCAACATTTACTTGGGGCTCAGTAATGGATTTCAGCATCACTATTGGAAATGGAATTGATTGTTCAGCATATATTGGAGATAATACTACAGAGCCAGTAATTGTCTCTACATTACCGTATACAGGTACTGGCGATAATTCATATTGCTATGGAAATGACAATTTAGTTTATCCTTCACCAGATGTTTACTATCGTTTAAATCCGTCACCTTTGATGGAATCAATCACCGTTTCGTTATGCGGTTCTTCATTTGATACTTTCTTGAGCGTAGTTGATGCAAATGGAAATGTAATTGCTTTCAATGATGATTTCGATGCATGTGGGACTCAGTCAGGATTGACTTTTAATACGGCAGGCTTAGGTGTTGTATATATTATTGTTGAAGGTTGGGGGACAAATATGGGAGCCTTTGATATTGCTATCAATGCAAATTATTTAGCAATCGATGAACATGATATGGCTGATGTGAAGTTGTTTCCTAATCCAGCTCAATCAACGTTCAAATTAGTAGGTATTGTTGGTTCAGTTAAGGTTATGGATCTTTCAGGTAAAGATTTGTTGAATATTCAAAATTACCAAGGTGAATTGATTGATATGACTTCTTTTTCAGAAGGTGTTTACTTAATTGGATTTGAAAAGAATGGATTAGTTGGAACCAAGAAACTTATTTTAACTAAGTGATGAACAAAATTCTACTATTTTTTGCACTGATATTAACATGTCAGAATATATTTGCTGGACCTTGGTTTCAGAAGTGTGATTTTGGAGGTGATGCTCGTCACCGTGCTTCTTCTTTCTCAATTGGTACCAAGGGATATATCGGATTAGGACATATTAATTCAGGTGTTGATGTTGAATACGAAGATTTCTGGCAATACGATCCTGCGTCTGATGCTTGGTCACAGATTGCAAATTATCCTCTTGGAAGATGTTTTCATGCTGCGCAATTTGTAATTGGAGACATCGCTTATGTTGGCACAGGACGTTTAGAAAATGGCACATACACAAAACAATTTTTTGCTTATGATCCACAAATCAATACTTGGTCACCAATAGCAGATTTGCCAGGTGTAGCCCGCAGGGGTGCTGTCGGATTTACAGTAAATGGAAAAGGATATGTTGGCACAGGTCAAACTACAGCTGGAAATTCTGTAGATTTTTATGAATACAATCCACTTACGAATACTTGGGTAGCAACGGCACCATTACCAGCTTCTCCGCGAACATCCTCAGTGGCATTTTCAATTGATAACTTCGGTTACGTTGGGACTGGACAAACAAATGCGGGGTCTTCAAATGATTTTTATGAATACAATCCTGTTTCGAATACATGGACAGTTAAAGCTTTTGTTGGTCCAATTACCCGTCAAGAAGCAACTGGATTTTCAGTAAATGGTAAAGGATATATTGGTACAGGTGATGATTACTCAAGTGGGAATAATTATGGTGACTTTTGGGAATATGACAGGATTGCAAACACTTGGACACCTATTGAGGATTTCTCAGGGACAGCACGACGATATTTAACATCATTTGTTATAGGAAGTCGCGCTTATGTTGGCACAGGAACCAATGGAACAAACTTTAAAGATTTTTGGATGTTCGATCAAATACTTTCAGTTTTGAGTCGACAAATGAAGGAAATTGATGTATTGGTATATCCTAATCCTTCTTCTCAATTGATTAGTGTTAATCTAGATGATTTGCCTGAGAATGTTTCCCCAACAGCAATTAAATTTGAAATCTATTCGCTAGCAGGGCAGCAGATTGAAAGCGTATCATTTGAATCTTCCCTTTTAAAACTAAATATTTCTTCGTTTAAGAGCGGAAATTACGTTTATAGACTAACATACAATGGAGATGTTTTTCATACGAATAAATTAATTCTGACGAAATGATGAAAAAGCTGCTTTTCTTCGTGTTGTTTTCTGCTATTTCACAACTGATTCATGCAGGTTCATGGAATCAAAAATCTAGCTTAGGTGGAGTTGGAAGACACAGGTCATGTGGATTATCTATCGCAAATAAAGGTTATATAGGTACTGGGCATGTCAATGGAACAGGAATTGATATTTCATATAAAGACTGGTGGGAGTTTGATCCAGCCTCAAATTCATGGACCCAAAAAGCAGATTTTCCTGCTTTCACGCATGGAGCTGTAACATTTTCTACTGATACAAAGGGATATGTTGGCGGCGGATCAGGTTTGGGAGGTGAATTTTATGCGTATGATCCAACTACAAATCTATGGACAGCGATTTCACTTTGTCCACTTCTAGTAAGTGATTCTCAAGGATTCAGTGTACAAAACAAAGGGTATGTTTATTTAGGAAATCAATTGGCAGAATTTAATCCAGCCTTAAACTCTTGGTCATTGAAACCAAATGCACCAATCTCTTTTGGAACATGGTCGTGCTCTTTTGGAAATAATAGTAGTGGTTTCATTAAGTCGGGTGGACTTTTCTATGAATTCAAACCAAGTCAAAATTTATGGGTGCAACGTGCCTCTTTCCCAGGAGTTATGAGTAACGGTAGTTCTGCGTTTTCAATTTATGATAAAGGATATGTGACATGCGGTTATGTTGGTGGATTGTCAACTGTTACGGATGAAGTTTGGGAATTTAATCCAGGTAATAATGTTTGGACTCGCGTTCAAGATTTTCCAGGGACAAAACGTAGATTTCCAGTAGCCTTTGCTATCCACAATGTTGGATATTTTGGAACAGGAACAAATGGTATAAACTTTAATGATTTTTGGGAATATGATCCATTGAAAGCCACAAGTGGATTGGATGATTTAACATTGAATTCGCTTGAAATGACGCTCTATCCTAATCCAGTGGTTGATAATTTGAACATTGAATTAGATGGAATCGCAGAAAATGCTATCGAAGAATTATCTGTAAAGATTTTTTCAAGTGATGGAAGAGAAGTTTATACCGAAAATTTAGGTGGATTATTGACTCAGGTTGATCGAACTAACCTACCTAAAGGTGTTTATTTTGTCACACTGATTTATCAAGGCAGAAAAATTGAATCCAAAAAATTGATTTTATTATAAGGAATATGGTGAAAATACTACTTGCAATAACCTTTATATGTCCACTTTTCGTTTTCGCTCAGCCGAATACCTGGTTGAAAAAAAATGACTTTGGAGGAGGGAAAAGAGAGAGAGCAGTTGCTTTTTCAATTGGAAACTATGGATATATTGGAACGGGAATAGACACAGCAGAGGCCGTTTTGAAAGATTTGTGGCAATATGACCCAACATTAGATACATGGACTCAAAAGGCCGATTTACCCGGTGAAGCACGTCGAGATGCTATTGGTTTTTCACTCGGAAACAAAGGGTATATTGGAACAGGAATTAACAACAACGCCTCTTTTTTAGGTAATAAATTGGCCGATTTTTACGAATATGATCCTCTATCAAATTCCTGGACACAGAAAGCCAATTTTCCTGGAAATGGTGGCTTTGGAATTTATTTCGCAACTGCCTTTACTGTTGATTCAAAGGGATATGTATGTGGAGGAAAGAATGGTCCAAATACTTATTCCAATCAATTGTGGGAGTATAAGCCAAGTATTGATCAATGGACTTCTCGAGCAAATTTCCCGGGTGGACCAAGATATCAACTTGCTTCTTTTTCAATTGGGAATTTTGGTTATGTTGGTTTAGGAGCAAATCAGGACATTTTTAAAAAGGATTTCTGGAAATATAATCCAGGAAATAACCAATGGACACAAGTAGCTGATTTAATTGCAAGTGAAAGAGGTGGTGCTGCAACTTTTACAATTGGAGAGAGAGGATTTGTGTGTACGGGAACCAATGGTGGTACTCAGAAAGATTTGATCGAATATAACCCAGTTTCAAATTCATGGGCTTTACGTTCTTATTATGGAGGAAGTGACCGTAAAAATGCGGTTGCGTTCGTTGTAAATGGTAAGGCTTATTTAGGTACGGGTAAAGGAGGAAATAAAAAGTCGAGTATGTATGAATATACTCCGCATAATTTCCTTAGTGTGGATGAAAACGAACAATTAGATTTGACAATTTATCCGAATCCAACTGCTGATTTTATTGTGGTTGAATCGAGTTCCAATTTGATTGAAGAAGTAGTTATTTATTCGATCAATGGCTTGGAAATTTATCGTGAAAAAATGTTTAATACCAATCATAAAATTGATTTAACTACAGCGCTTCCAGGTGTATATGTCGTTCAACTTATTGGGGTAGGAGGAAATCAATTAGACAGCAAACAAATCATTGTTCAGTAATATGAAAAATATATATTTTTTACTTTTTATTCTCCTCGGAATTCCTGCAGTTGCACAAGATTATTGGGAGCAAAGAGATTCGGTAAATGGTCCAGCTAAAGCTGTTTGCGGAAGTTTTGTCATTCTTGAAAGAGGATTTGTTGTTGGTGGACTAGACGATTTTGGATTCAAACGCAAGATGTATTCATACAACATGTTCCAAGATGATTGGGATGATGAAGAATCTATTGGTGGAATATCTGGTGACGGTTTGCAACGAGGTTCTGCTTGTTCATTTGCAATAGGGACAAAAGGGTATGTTTGCCTAGGACAGAGCGAAACAGTTCCCTATTTAGACGATATGTGGGAGTATAATCGTGAAACAGGAGCGTGGACTCAAAAAGCTAATTTTGCAGGTGGAGCAAGAAAACAAGCTGTTTCATTCGTAATTGATGGAATAGCTTATGTTGGTACAGGTCAAGCACTAACTGGTCTCAAAAAAGACCTTTTTAAATATGATCCAACAACCAATGCGTGGACCCAATTGAATGATTTTCCGAGTACAGCTCGTCGTCAAGCGGTTGGATTTGCAATGGGTGCCTATGGTTTTGTTGGAACGGGTGATGATGGGGTATTGAAAAAGGATTTTTGGATGTACACACCTTCAACTGACTCATGGATACAAAAAACTGATTTTCCTGGTACAGCTAGGGCAGGAGCAACTGGTTGGGCAACTTTTCCAACATGTTTCATAGCAACAGGTGAGGATATAAATTTTGAATATAGAAAAGACGTTTGGGAATATAACTATTATGGAAATTCATGGGTACAACGTGCTGATTTCCCTGGACCTGGTAGAAAAAATGCCATTTCATTTGTTGTCAATGGTGTTGCTTTCCTTGGTACAGGCTACAGTGGTGTTTTTGAGGATGACTTTTATGCTTATTACGGCATTGTGGGACTTGGAGAACATGAACAGCAATTTTCATCAGTTGTTTATCCGAATCCAGTGAATGAATTGGCAACTATTGAAATTGATAATGTTCAAGTGTCTGACTTAGAACTGAGACTATTTTCAGTTACTGGTCAAGAGTTAACGGGACAAATAGCTATTTCGAAGCAAGAAGGCAAACTTCAATTTAACGCGACATTTTTAACTCCAGGTAATTATTTTTATAAATTGAAGGAAACAGCCACGGGTAAAACTTCATCTGGTAAATTGGTTAAAATCTAATGAAATCAATATTTCTTTTCTTAACGATTTTGATATTGAGTGTCTCTTGTGGAGAGAAATCGACAAGCGAAAGTGTTGAAGATAATCAGCAAAATGATTCATTGTCAGAACAAGTACCTAAAGAAAATGGCCCTGAGTTTACCGTTATTACAGTTGAATACCCATCTATGGGGTGGGGTTATCAAATTTTACAAGATGGTAAATTGGCAATTGATCAGAAGCACATTCCAGTAATTCAAGGATATAAAAGTTTTTCAAGTAAAGAAAAAGCAGAAAAAACGGGGAATTTCATTGTTCAAAAAATGAAGAATGGCATTTTTCCACCTACTTTAACAGAAGAAGAATTAGATAGTTTAGAGGTTCTTTAGTTTTTTTTCTTACTAAATCGTTTAATTCAATTTACTGTTAATGAATCATTTGCAAAGCTCTTGTTGAGTTATTATCTTGCGGTCAAATTCACACTATGCGAATCCTAACCTTACTGATTTTACTGTTTATTGTTGCCAATCTGAAATCTCAAACAGAGTGTAAATCAATACATCAAACGGAAATTGAAACGTATAACGCTTCAGGAAATACTTCTGCGGAATATTATGAATCTCTTCCATCTGCACAACCGATAAACCGTGAAAAAGGTGGTTGTAATCTAAACAAAGTTGTGTATGGATGGCATCCCTATTGGAGTGGTAGCGCTTACACTAATTATCAGTGGGATTTGTTGAGCCATTTTTCCTTCTTTAGCTATGAAGTTAATGCAGCTGATGGTCAAGCATTTTCTACACATGGTTGGAGTACAAGTGCAGCGGTAAACGCCGCCCTGGCAAGTAATACAACAAAGGTGACCTTGTGTGTGACCTTATTTTCAAATCATTCAACATTTTTTGGTAGCGCAACAGCACAACAAACCTTAATTGATAATTTGATTAATTTAATTCAAACGCGCGGAGCACATGGTGTTAACATCGATTTTGAAGGATTGCCAAGTACGCAAACAACCAATTTTGCCAATTTCATGGTTAATCTGTCCAATCAAATGCATGCAGCTATTCCAGGTTCAGAGGTAAGTACAGTTCTTTATGCGGTTGATTGGAACAATGTATTCAATTTTACCATTATGGCGCCGGTAGTAGATCATTTCATTATCATGGGCTATGATTACTATTATTCAGGAAGTTCAACGGCAGGTCCAACGGACCCTTTGTATCATTTTGGAACAAATTATAACTATACGCTTTCTCGTTCGATTACCTATTATTTAGATAAAGGTTGTCCAGCAAGTAAATTGGTTTTAGGCTTGCCGTATTATGGACATGATTATCCAACCAGTGGACTTACAATCCCGTCAAATACAACTGGAACAGGTTCATCGAGGACTTATGCAGTAGTTAAAGGCAATGCTTCTGGAAATTATGCGCAAGCCAATCAAACATGGCTTTCCGACGCGTTGGGGGATGCATTTGCCTATACGAGTGGTGGAGCTAGACAGTGTTTTTTAGCGTTGGATTCAGCATTTTCAAAACGATTAGATCATGTCAATAAAACGGGAATTGCGGGAATAGGAATGTGGGCACTTGGGTATGACGATGGTTATGTTGAACGATGGAACGCAATTGAAGATTATATGACTGATTGTTATCAGCATCCTTGCAGTGGGAATATTCATGATTTTGGTGGACCAATAAAAGATTATTATAACAATGAAGATTACACCTGGACAATTCAACCTCCTAATGCCACTAGTATTGATATCAATTTCTCCTCGTTTAACGTAGAGTTAGACTATGATTATTTATATGTTTATGATGGTCCAACTACATCCTCACCTCAAATTGCTGGAAGTCCGTTCACTGGAAATAGTTCTCCTGGACAATTTACCACCACAAATGGAGCAGTAACTTTTCGTTTTACGTCAGATATATCAACCGTAGGATCTGGTTTTTTGGCGACATATACTTGTTCTACACAAAGTCCACCAGTTGCTAATTTCACCTTGAATGGAAACCTTGAAGTTTGTTTAGGTGATTCTCTTCAATTGACAAGTACCTCGCTCGGTGCAGAAAGCTATAGTTGGTATTCAAATGCAGGGTTTTTATCCTCCAATACAGATCAACAGACCTATTTACATCCAGAAGGAAGTGGAAATTATATAGTCACGTTGGATGTTATGAATGGTGCAGGTTCGTCAAGTGTATCACAATTGTTAACCATACAAGTTGTCTCATCAGCAGAAGCAATTGCAACTGTTAATAATACGGCACTTCAATTACCAAATGCAACCGCTTTTTTTACAAATTCAAGTACCAACGCTGATTTCTATTTTTGGGATTTTGGAGATGGAACGACTTCGAATGATTTTCAACCTTGGCACAGCTATTCACAAGTAGGTTCTTACGATGTGATGTTTATAGCCAGTAATTCGGTATGTGGTAACGATACAATCTATTTTACTATAAATGTTGGTGAAAATGGATTGGAGGAAGAGAAACTTTTATTTCAAGTCTGGCCAAATCCAACGTTGGAAAATTTACATCTTGATTTTGATGAAATTCAATCAATCATTTATGAAATAAAAGATTTAAATGGTAAGGTAATATTAAGTAGTAAAGGTGAAGGTAAATCCTCGTATTTATTGAATACTAGTTCGTTATCATCTGGATTGTATTTGTTAGAAATTAGAAATGGAAATCAAAAGTCAGTTGTTCGCTTCATAAAACACTAATTTATCTGCTTGATTTCTTCTTTTTTTGAATGGAGTGTCATCTAGAAATAAAAAATCTGTTATATTTGCACCCTCAAAACATTTGAGAAATATACATGGCGAGGTAGCTCAGTTGGTTAGAGCGCAGGATTCATAACCCTGAGGCCGAGAGTTCAAATCTCTCTCTCGCTACACTTGAAAGCCCAGTTTATTCTGGGCTTTTTTTATTTGCAAAAATGAATTTAATCTAAGGGTTAATTACAATTCTTAAGTTGTGTATTGCATCTGAACGTTGTATTCTGACAATATAAACTCCAGACACTGTTGTGTTTACACTGAATTCATTTTCTTGTCTAGTAAAATCAATTTTCTCTCCGATTGTATTGAATAGTTCTACCTGGTCACTTTCAAGTAAACCAGAAACGCTGAATGAACCATTGTTAGGGTTCGGTGATAATGTAACGGAAAGTGTATTGAACTCACTGAGTTGAGCTGGACAGTTCAAGCGGTTCATGTATTGCCAAATTGTATCGTTGTATTGATTGCCAACGAGACTTGTACCCATAGATGAACCCATTCGAATAAGAACTAAACCATCTGAAGGTGCGACGTTGATAATTTGACCATCTTTTCCAAGGGCTGCATACAAATCTGCAGGAGCATTTGGCATTGGAGATCCTGTAAATGAAAATTGGACACCTGGGAGCATGAAACTTGTTTGTCCGTTCAACCATGTTAAATATCCGTAGCTTGGATTTATTGTTTGGGAAGGTGTGCGCATCGCATTCAAATAGGTCAAGTCACTCTGTACAGTTGTTGCACCCCACATTCCATCTTGGGATAACAAAAGTCCGAATCGAGCCATCGAACGAGCATTAGAAACAAATATTCGATTGTATCCGCTAGGAAAAAAAGATCCAGTCATACCAATTTTGGTTTTGATTTTTTGATTAACCCACTGATTCAATGTCATTCCAGTTGCGTTGGAAATAACCCCATCTAACATGGTGTAAGGTCCATTATGATATGCCCAACGCGTACCTGGATCCGCTAAATATTGCAAACAAGCTGGATCTGTACAATAAAAATCAGGCACTCCATCATCAAATCCAGTTGTCATGGTTAATTGATGGATGATTTTTACGGCACTTTCTTGAGATGCCGTTAAACTGGTCCATCCAAGTCCTAAATAATCACTTGAAGCGTCATTTATATCTAAAAAGCCTTCTGTTTGTGCAATACCAACAGCATAAGCCGTTAAAGTTTTACCGGCTGAATTCCATAACCATAAACTGTCTTTTGTAAAAGTTCCAAAGTATTTTTCGAGGACAATTTTACCATCCTTAAGAACAATAAACGCTTTAGAATCTGTTTGTTCTAAGTAGTCATACATCATAAGAATAGAATCCTCACACCAGCCTAAATCAACAGGATCAATTGTATCCCATGTATCGCCAACTAAAGGAGGGAAATAGGTTTGAGCTTTTGTTTTAAAGCCTACTAATAAGAGTAGAATAATGAGTAACTTTTTCATGGTATGGTGTTGAATGATATAAATTTACAGCAATTCAATCAATTTTTTATCTAGAATGAAAAAAAGTAAAAAGTTAAGATTTAAAAAGCTTCTTCTAAATATTTAAATTTTGTGTTTCATTTCGATGAACACATTTTATGTTAACTTTCGATTAATGTTTAGACACATCATTCTCATATTTTTCTTTTTTGCCTCAGCAATAAGCACAACCCGCGCTCAGAATCGTTGTGTGGTTAAAATGGGTGGTAAATTCGGTTACATCGATACGACTGGAAAAGTTGTTATACCATTAATTTATGAATACGGAATTCAATTCTCCGAAGGACTAGCTGCAGTGAAATTAAACGGCAAGTGGGGCTATATTGATACCGCTGGAAGAAAAGCAATCGACTTCAAATTTTCAGGAGCAGAACATTTTTTCAATGGCTACGCCAGAGTTATGGTCGATACAAGTTGGGGGGTGATTAATAGTTCTGGGAAATATGTAGTTAAACCAAATCATGATATGGTTCAATACATGAATGAAGGATTTATTGCTATTGAAAAGAATGAAAAGTGGGCGTTTTTTGACTTGAAACGGAAAAAATACATCACCAAATTTATATATGAAGAACTTTGGAATTTTCATGAGGGATTAGCAATGGTTAAAATTGGAAAGAACTATGGTTTTATTAATACAAAAGGTGAAGTTGTATTAGATCCCATTTATCGGCAAGTACGAATGATGGGCTTTTCATGTGGATTAGCTTGTGTGAGGAATCAAGAAGGGAAGTGGGGTTATATTGACAAAACTGGAAAAGTAATCATTGATTATAAGTTTGGCGAAGCGGATTGGTTTCAAGAAAATAAAGCTTTTGTTCAAGATAAATGGGGAGAGCCTGGTTATTTTATTGATTTAACAGGCCAGCGTATTTTCGATAAAACATTTGATAATGTATGGGCATTTAAGGATGGTTTGTGTGGAGTAACTGTAAATGAAAAACGTGGGATAATTGACTCAACAGGAAATTGGGTGGTTGAACCAAAATACGATTGGATTCATGTATTTTACCACGATGGTTGGATAGCTTATTACAATCTCGTCGATGGACAAGCAAAATGGGGAATTCTAAACACAAAAGGGGAGGAAGTTCTGCCAGCGGTCTACAGCAATGTCGTAAAGAACGATGGAGACTGCATTCTGCCTGAAATTTATATAGGCGCTTGCTCAAATAACGTTACTGAATGTAAGCGCGGTTACGCTAATCTCAAAGGAGAAATCATTTGGCAACCAACACAATAAACCTAAACATAGCTCTAACTTCTAACTTCTAACTCTAACTCTAACTCTAACTCTAACTCTAACTTCTAGCTCTATCCTCTAGCTCTAACTTCTAACGCCTAGTTCCTAATGCCTTCCTCGATACAATCCGCCGTAGCGGATCACTCGGTAGGCTGAGCATACATCTAACGCCTAGTTCCTAATGCCTAATTTCTAGTCTCCAGTCTCCAGTCTCCAGTCTCTAGTCCCTAGAAAGTTCTTCCTTCACAAAATCAGCCAACTCTTTCAAATAACCTTCCGTGAAATCAAAACGAATATTAGCTGTTTTATAAATCTCAGGAATTGTTTTCGTGTAGCCTAAACGCAATGCATTTTTATAATCCTCAATTGCTTTAGGAAGGTTTTCTAAGCTGTTTTTCCAAACACCAAGTGCGCCTAACTGAGCGATGCCATATTCAATATAGTAGAAAGGAACTTCAAATAAATGCAATTGTCGCTGCCATGCACTTGCTTGCATGTCTTCATATCCTGTCCAATCAGTCAATCCAGTCCCGTATTCCTTTGATATTTGAGACCATTTGGCGTGACGTTCCGAAACAGAATGAGTCGGATTTTCATAGATCCAATGTTGGAATTCATCAATTTGTGCAATCCATGGAAGAATCTTTAAAATTGTTTCCAATTGTTCCTTCTTAGCACGTTTGAAATCCTCTTCATTGCTGTAAAATTCTTTCCAAAGGTTCATTGTCAACATTTCCATCGACATAGAAGCTAATTCAGCGACTTCAGATGGTAAACTTTTAAATCCAGTTAATTCTAACTCTCTACTTAAAAAAGAGTGTACAGCATGTCCGCCTTCGTGTACCATAGTAACCAAGTCACGCTGAGCACCAACCGCATTCATAAAAATGAATGGTACACCAATTTCATATAAAGGATAATTATACCCACCTGGCGCTTTTCCTGCCTTTGAATCTAAATCAAGGTGATTCATTTCATTCATAGTGCGTAAACAATCACCAAAATAAGTATCAAGTTGGTCAAACATCTTGATACTTCCAGATAATAACTCTTCACCTGTTGTAAATGGTTTTAATGGTGCTTTCCCTTCAGGGTCAACATCCGTATCCCATGGTTTGAATTTATCTTTACCAAAGAGTCTTAATTTTTCTTGCTGAATTTCTTTAACAAGAGGCACAATACATTTTTTTATTGCTGAATGAAAATTGAAACAATCTTCTTTGGTATAATCAAAACGACCCATTGACTGCAATTTGTAATCACGGAAATTTGAAAAACCTGCATTTATTGCCACTTGATGACGTAATCCAATAAGTTCTGAAAAGAGAGCATCCAATTTATCAATATCATCTCGACGTACAGCCGTCATTTTATCGAAAATTGTTTTTCGTAAGGTCTCATCTGGCTCTTTTAAAAGGGATGCCGCTTTTTGCATGGTCAACTTTTCACCATTGTGTTCAATATTTTGTGCTGCTGAAATTGAACCAAATTTTGATGATTTCTCATTCAATTCTGCCATCAAAGGGATGTTTTCCTCACGGAATAAATCCAATTCTGTTTTTACTGAACGGAAATAAATGCGATAAGCTTCTTCTTTGTTAAGTTCTTCATAAAAGGCAGAATTGACTAATTTTTTATTTAATTGATCATCAAAAGGTGCTAATTCAGGTTGTATTTTCTGAATAAAGAAATTGTAGGCATTCGCAAATTCTTCTGATTGCGTGTCAATCGTCATTTTGATGTAGCGCCATGCAGAGTCTTCTTCTAACACCGCTTCAATTTCACTTTTGTCTTTTAACCAACGAACGAAATCTTCTTTCTTTGAAATATCTCTGTTGACTAAATCAGTGAAATAGGCTTGAATAGATTCCCAAGAATCGATGACTAAGTCCTCTGCAACAAATTGGCGTTTATTTCTTTCGATTTTCATATTAATTGGCTTGATCTGAATTTTGAATAATATGTTGCATAAAAAAGTCCCGACTTACATCGGGACTCATTCACTGCACAATGTGCTTATTTTCCTCTACTTGTACTTGTTTTAGTAGTCGTAGTTTTCTTTGCTGTAACTGGTTTTGCTGACTTCGCTGCAGGAGCCGCTTTTGGTTTAGCTGCAGTTGCTACCGCTTTCTTTGGAGCTGCTGCTTTTTTCTTTGGAGCTACTTCTGTTTCGTCTGCTGTTGCTTTCTTAGCTTTTGGAGCTTTTTTCTCAGCAGCAGCTTCTTCTACTACTTCTTCCAATTTCAAATTACCCGATTTGTGTAATAAGTTATACCATTGGAAAATTTTCTTGATATCAGAAGGATAAACACGCTCTTGATCGTAATTAGGAAGCAAACCTAATAGGTAAGCTGTCAAGTCTTTCAAATCATCTTTGTGAGAAGGACATTCTTTTCCAGCTTCTTTTTTGAAAATAGCTGTTAACAAATCACGCAAAGGAGCATCTTCATCGTATGTATAGATACTGATATCATCTAAAGCCGAAATTCGGTCTGTAGAGTACGCTGGCACTCTCTTTCCATCGATTAATGATTCTACGATAATACTGTTTTTACCTTGTGCAATCACCTTGTAAAGTCCCGGTTTTCCCGAAATAGCTATAATTCCTGTTAAATTCATTCTTAATTGTTTACGCCGCCAAAAATATAAATTCTTTAGCTACTAATCACATTCTTATGATTTTTGCTTGAATCTTTTGATAATCTGTTTCGATTAATAGGTGATAAATACCTTTTTTTAAATGAGCAATAGAGTAGGATAAAGGGGCTGTTTGAGTTAAATCAAGCTCTTTTCCAAAGGCATCAAATACTTTTACCTTACAATCACTTAAGTGCGAACTAATGGTGAAAACATCGTTTGTTGGATTCGGATAAATAACAAAATCCTCTAATTCGACGATATCAATACCGGCTGTTATGGTTAAAGGAGGAGTTTCACTGATACATCCATCCACAGAAACAGAGTAACAAGTGTATGTTCCATAAGGAGGAGTAATAGTTAATGTTGAACTTGTTGCTCCAGGAATATCAACACCATTCAAGGTCCATTGATAATTATCAAATGACGTGGTAGCTAATACATTTCCAACTTGAATAATATCGAGAATAGGAGGTCCAATTAATTGAATAACAGTATGAGTATCCGTTGTTGTTAAACAACCACGCAAATCATATACGTCAGCTATATAGTCACCGGCTGTACTAACCATTAAAGGTGAACCAACAAATCCAGTGGACCAGTATGCAGTGGTGTTTGAAACAGAAGCATTAATTGTTAACGGAACATCGTCAGCACATTTTTCTGTTGGACCTGCAATACTTGCAGTGAACATTGTTCCTAACATCAAGTTCAGCGCGTGTGGCTTTCCATAGCCATAGGCATTATTTGGAACAGGTCCAGTAAATGCATCTGTAAATGCCGTTGTTGTTAAATCTGTTTTAAATGCTAAATAAGTTGCTTTAGGACAACTTTCAAGATACAATGCAGCAATGCCAGCTACAACAGGGGATGCCATCGATGTCCCACCGTTACGAGCATGCCAACCACCTTGATCAATTGTTCCGTTATAAGCTGGATTCGTTAAGAGCCAAAAAGGAGCTGCTGTCAAAGAAACATCTCCAGATGCAGTGATATCTGGTTTTATAACATTGTTTCGATTAGGACCTTTGCTTGAATTAGGACTTAATCCACCAGTTGGAGTATAAGTTGCAGGGGTGTAGTAATTATTATTTTTATCCATGTGACCTTGACGGTTGCGTGCATTTCCAACAGTAATTACTTTTTGAGAGCAAGCCCATGATGAAACGATGGTTTGTAAACTATCAGGCATAATGTAGTCTGCAATTGGCGGATATTGAATAGTTGTAGGGACATTCGTTTCAAAATCATTTAATCCCATCCACGCACCACTCCAAATGTCATAAGAACCAGAACCTTTGGTCATGAAACGATATAAGTAGGCAGTTGAATCTACATTTGAAAAGTATACTTGTAAATTGTAATTGTCTCCAACCAATTCCGGATATATTTCAATGGTAGCAATTCGTTGATTAGAACTATTGTAAATTGTATCATAAATTGCTGTGCCAACACCAAGAAGTGCGGTTCTGAAATCTGTTGTTCCTCGCAAACTATAATTCGGTCCTGGTGCATCAGCGCCAAAGGCATATTGAAAAGTTGCAGCTGTTTCATTTGTCCACAAATCAAAATAAATATGATTTGCTCCGAAAGCAGCAGATCCACTCGGATTATTTTTAATCCAAACAAAAGATGTATCAGCACCAACGATTTCATTTACATGATATTTTCCTTGAGCACCAGAATTTCCCGCAGCACCAACTATTATTCTTCCTGGTTTGGCATCAAGCATTGTCTCCATAAGTTCAGATGCTGGGTCGTTGCCGTCGTGACTCCCCAAATATGTTCCCAAACTTAAATTTACTACGGCTGGCATTCCTAATGTATCGGCAACTTTAAAGATATAGTCACACGCATCTGCAATGCTCAGGGTCCAATTGGGTAAATTGAAATTAGATTCAACAATGATAATTGATGATTCAGGTGCCACTCCTTTATTGGTGCCATTTGCTAATCCGTTAGCCGATCCTTGTCCTGCAACTGTTGTTCCGTGAGCTGTAGTTGATTCTGAGCTTGTACACGTTCCATTCGCGATTGATAAACTATCCCAAACTATTCCGTAACCATAAGGGGATGCTGGTCCACCTGAATTTACGGTATGATCCCAATAACGAATCACACGTTTAGTTCCGTCAGCAGTAATGAAGTCTGGGTGATTGAAATCAATTCCTTGATCAACATACCCGATAATTACTCCCTTTCCAGTATATGCGCCATCTAAACCATTCGTACCTGCATGTACTGGATCAACAAAATGTTGATAACGAGCACTGTCAGCCAAAACAGATGGAGGCGCATATTCGAAGTAAAAGTCACTCAGTTTTTTTGATGCAATTTTTTCCGAAATCCAAAGTGGTGTTGCTGAAATATATATCCAATTGCGCGTGATGGCTTTTAGTTGGATACCTTCTTGATGTAAAAAATCTAAATTTTCTAAGGTATAGGGAATTGAAAAGGCTGTGATCACATCACCAGATTCTTGTAACGTTTTATCAAATTGAAATTTATTGGACTGAGCAATTGATTTGGAAATACTAATTCCAAACAAAAAGGAAAGTAAAATAAGACGGATCGTGAATTTGAATGAAACCATTGGTAATCAATTTAAACCTTAAGACGTAAATATAAACCGAATGGTTAAAAAAAAGAATGAGACGCATTTATTTTTTCTACTTTAGCTAATATTAATACAGATCAAAAATAATCTACATGAAAAAAATCATCATTCAACTGAGTCTTGCCGTTTTTGCTATAGGAATAACAAATTTCTTTTATGCACAAGACACTAAAGAAATTCTAAACTGGTATAATGGTAAAAAACCAGGAATGGAGACTGAAAAGGCTTATAAAATGCTGAAGAAAAAGCAATCAACCACTGTTGTTGTAGCTGTTATTGATTCGGGAATCGACATTGAACACGAGGATTTAAAAGGTAAAATTTGGGTCAACAAAGATGAAGTTGCAAAAAACGGAATTGATGATGACAAGAATGGTTATGTAGATGATGTTTACGGGTGGAACTTTTTAGGAAATTCGGATGGAACGAACTTGAATGAAGCAAACTTGGAAAAAACTCGTTTGTTGCGTAAGTACACCGAAAAGTATGAGAAAATTGATCCAGAAACGCTTTCGAAAGAAGAGAAAGTGGAGTATGATGAGTTTTTAAAAATCAAAGAAGATGTTACAGCTGAATTGGAAATGTATAATTCAGTTTTAGCACAGTTAGATATGATGCCGATGATGATTAAGCAAATTCCAATTATGGTTGCTGCTCAAATCGGAAAAGAGAATTACACGCAGAAAGATTTGGATGCTTGGAAACCAGAAGATGAGCAAATGAAACAGTTGAAGCGTGCTGCTGAAGCTATTTTATCTGGTGAGTTGACGATGGAAGTTGTTGATGAACAAAAGGCGCAAGTTGAACAAATCGTAAATTTCCATTTAAATGTGAATTTTATTGATCGAGAAGTAATTGGCGACAATCCGGATGATTTTAATGATCGCGCATACGGTAACCCAGATGTTGAAGGTCCAGATGCTTTGCATGGAACACATGTTGGTGGTATCATTGGCTCAGTTCGTAAGAATGATTTAGGTGGAGATGGTGTTGCAGAGAATGTTCAATTGATGTCTTTAAGAGCCGTTCCAAACGGAGATGAATTTGACAAGGATATCGCTCTTGCGGTTCGTTATGCTGTGGATAATGGCGCTTCTGTGATTAATATGTCATTTGGAAAGAGTTATTCTCCGCACCAAAAAGAAGTGTATGAAGCATTTAAGTATGCTGATTCAAAAGGTGTTTTGTTGGTGCATGCTGCTGGAAATGATGCAGCAGATGTGGACGTAAATCCAAACTTCCCAACTTCAATGTATTCTTTCCAAACTGCTGCTTTAACTCATTTCTTGACAATTGGGGCTTCAACTCGTTTCTCAAAAGTACAATTAGCGGCAGTATTTTCTAATTTTGGTCAAACGAAAGTTGATGTTTTCGCTCCAGGATTTGAAATTTACAATACGGTACCACAAAGTTCTTATATGAAATTGCAAGGAACATCAATGGCTGCTCCGATGGTAGCAGGTGTTGCTGCAATGTTGAAATCGTATTTCCCAGCGATGACAATGGCTGAAATTAAAGATGTTATGTTGAAATCATCAGTTTCTTATAAAGGGAAAAAACACATGAAACCAGGAACAGAAGACTTAGTTGATTTCGCAAGTTTATCTGTTACTGGAGCGGTTGTTAACGTGAAGAATGCAGTTAAAATGTGCAAAGCAATTGAGAAATCAAAAGCAGTTAAATAATTCAATAAATACAAATTTGAAAGGCATCATCGAAAGTTGGTGCCTTTTTTTTGCGATAGAAAAAAAGAAGAATTACATTTATAACACTATGAAAAAAACTTTCCTCATTATACTTTTGGCTGCAGTAACAAGTGTAACAGCCTTCTCACAAAAGAACCTCGACAAATTTATAGATGACTGGCATTTGGCAGCTACTCAAGCGAATTTCAGTGCTTATTTTGGTGCAATGGATACATCCTTCATTTTCTTAGGTACAGCACCAGGAGAACGCTGGACAAAAGAACAATTCGCTAATTTTTCTAAGCCTTATTTCGATAAAGGAAAAGCGTGGGATTTCAAAGCTACGAATCGCACTTGGATGTATTCTTCTAACAAGAAAATTGCATGGTTTGATGAAGATTTGGATACGTGGATGCGCGGATGTCGCTGCTCAGGAATTCTAGTAAAGAAAAAAGGGGAATGGAAGTTAGTTTACTACAATTTAACAGTCCTTATTGAAAATGAAAAGATCAAAGAGTTTATCGAGTTGAAAGATGAAGAGGTAAAAAAATGAGTTTTCAAACCATTATAAAAACCAAAGATCTCTCTTCAAGTCAGTCGGAACAAATTGATCGAGCTTGGAATGATGAATATCCGATAAAACTGAACAATCGATTTGGGCTTTTATTGAACGATGCTAAAAGCCACGTGCATTACATTATTGAAAAAGAAAAACAAGAGGTCATCGCTTGGGGTGTAATGTTTGAAAAAGAAGATGAACTTCGTTTTTCTATTCTTGTTTTGAGTAAATACAAAGGTCAAGGCATGGGTAAACTTCTAATTGATGCTTTTAAAAATGACTATCCTATTTTTTACGGATGGGTAATAGATCATGACAATGATGTTAAAGCGAATGGTGAAAAGTATGTTTCTCCACTTCCGTTTTATTTAAAGCAAGGATTCAATATTCTAAATGAGCAACGCATCGATACAGAAATGATATCTGCTGTGATGGTGATTTTTCAAAGGGAATCGAACTGATTGTCCATCGTTTAATTCAATTTAGTTGGTTTATTG
>Ga0075012_10001353_pt1 | contig 25243 bp, 21 predicted proteins | sample All_14_2_FD_71474 | JGI IMG/M metagenome (GOLD analysis project Ga0075012, IMG submission 71474) | Freshwater microbial communities in response to fracking from Pennsylvania, USA - Allegheny Zone_MetaG_DW_15 | ecosystem: Environmental > Aquatic > Deep subsurface > Groundwater > Drilled...
CAGCCGGGCGACAAGGTCAAGAAGGGCCAGACCCTGCTGATCGTCGAGGCCATGAAGACGATGAACCCGATCCAGTCCCCGCGCGACGGCGTGATCGTCGAGGTCCTGGTCGGCGACGCCCAGCCGGTCGAGTTCGGCGAACCGCTCGTCCTGCTGGAAAGCTGATCGATATGTTCACCAAGGTCCTGATCGCGAACCGGGGCGAGATCGCCCTGCGAATCCACCGTGCCTGCAAGGAGATGGGCATATCGACCGTGGCCGTCCATTCGGAAGCGGACCGGGGGGCGATGTGGGTGCGGCTGGCCGACGAGAGCGTCTGCATCGGCCCGGCCCCGGCGGCCAAATCCTATCTGAACATTCCGTCGATCATTGCGGCGGCCGAGATCACCGGGGCCCAGGCCATCCACCCCGGATACGGCTTCCTGTCCGAGAACGCGCGCTTTGCCGAGATCGTCGAGGCGCACGGCATGACCTTCATCGGGCCCAAGCCCGAGCACATCCGCATCATGGGCGACAAGATCACCGCCAAACAGACGGTCAAGGACGCAGGCATTCCCGTGGTGCCTGGATCTGACGGCGAGGTCGAGACGGTCGAGGCCGCGATCGCGGCGTCGAAATCCATAGGCTTTCCCCTGATCGTGAAGGCGTCGGCCGGCGGCGGCGGGCGCGGCATGAAGGTGGCCCTGACGGCCGATGATCTGGTCGAGGCGGTACAGACGGCCCAGTCCGAGGCCCTGGCGGCATTCGGCAACGGCGCTGTCTATATGGAGCGCTACCTTCAGAAGCCGCGCCATATCGAGCTGCAGGTCATCGCCGACAGCCACGGCAATGTGGTGCACCTGGGCGAGCGGGACTGTTCGCTGCAGCGTCGCCACCAGAAGATTCTGGAAGAGGCCCCCTCGCCCGCCCTCTCGGCCAAGGAACGCGAGGCCATCGGCCACACGGTCAATGAGGCGATCGGCAAGATCGGCTATCTGGGCGTCGGCACGATCGAATTCCTGTGGGAGGACGGCGAGTTCTTCTTCATCGAGATGAACACCCGCCTGCAGGTCGAGCATCCTGTCACCGAAGCGATCACCGGCGTCGACCTGGTGCGCGAACAGATCCGCATCGCGGCGGGACTGCCGCTGTCGTTCACCCAGGAGGACGTCAGGTTCGAGGGTCACGCCATCGAGGTACGGATCAACGCCGAAAACGCCGAGACCTTCACCCCCTCGCCCGGCACCATCACCGACTTCCACGCCCCCGGCGGCCTGGGCGTGCGGCTGGATAGCGCCATCTATGCCGGCTATTCGATCCCGCCCTATTACGACAGCCTGATCGGCAAGCTGATCGTGCATGGCCGCGACCGCACCGAATGCGTCGCCAGGCTGAAGCGCAGCCTGAACGAAATGGTCATCGGCGGCATCGAGACGACCATCCCCCTGTTCCAGAAGCTGCTGCAGGAGCCGGACATCCTGTCAGGCGACTATGACATCCACTGGCTGGAAAACTGGGCCAAGCGCCGGAAGGGCGAGGCCTGACTGCCCATTCGGCCACGGGACCGTTCGCCGGTTTCGGACCGGACGACCTGTTGGCCTGCTATGCGCGGGGCGTCTTTCCGATGGGAGAGGCGCGCGACGATCCCAGCGTCTTCCTGGTCGAACCGGAGATGCGGGGCGTCCTGCCCCTGGACGCGTTTCGCGTGCCGTCCCGCCTGGCCAGGACCGTGCGTCAGGATCGGTTTCAGATACGCGTCGATACCGCTTTCGATGCCGTCCTGGACGGCTGCGCCGCCTCGGCACCGGGGCGCGAGGACACCTGGATCAACGGCCCGATCCGCCGGCTCTACATCGCCCTGCACGCGCGCGGCCAGGCCCACAGCGTGGAGGCGTGGCGCGATGAGCGACTGGTCGGCGGTCTTTATGGCGTGACCCTGGGCGGGGCCTTCTTTGGCGAGAGTATGTTCAGCCGGGAACGGGACGCGTCCAAGGTCGCCCTGGTGCATCTGGTGGCGCGGCTGAGGCGCGGGGGTTGGCGTCTGCTGGACGCCCAGTTCCAGACTGAACACCTCAGCCAATTCGGTACGGTGGAAACGCCGCAGGCCGACTATCTGGCAATGTTGGCCCAGGCGCTGAGCGTGGCGGGAGATTCCGAAGTCTTCGCCAAGCCCATGTCGGGCCGCGAGGCGCTCGGCTAGCCTTTGCAACCCACGACCCAGGCATCATAGACCGGGTGTTGCAGGGCGTTCAGTCCGGGCGAAGACGCGAACATCCAGCCCTGGAAGATCTGGCGGGCATCCATCGCCTGAACCGTTCCGCGCGGCTGCAGGCTGATCTGCAGATAGGCGATGGCGTCCTGTCCCCGCTCGTCGGGGGCCGACACTTCGCAGGCACGGGCGGTGAAGATCAGGGACTGATTGAACCGAACGGGGCGACCGCCCACCTCCACTTCGAACCGCATGGATTCGGCCGTGACCTTGTCGATGGCCTGGACGATGGCGACGCGGCGGCGCGGGCGGGCAGCGGGCGTCTCGGACTCGGTGACGGCAGCGACCGGTACGGCATCCGTGACTTCCACCTCGTCATCCTCCTCCGCCTCCACCTCGTCCAGAGCCTCCTCGGCACCGGGCGGGGTCACCGGGATCGGCGCGGCCGGAGCCGGCGTTCCGGCGGGCGCGGCCTCGTCTGGCCCGGGCGTGGCAGGCGATGTCGGCTGGGCGGGAGTCTGGCGCAGCAGGTCTGCAATCGGATCCTGGGACGGGCGGGCGTCCTGGGGCGAATCCTGAAGACCCGAGGCGATGACCACGCCTGACCCCGCCAGGGTCAGGACCAGGGCCGAAGTCAGCAGGATGCCGCGACGCTTCATTCCGGTTTCCAGGCTTCATAGTCGCCGGTGGCGGCCGGACGCTTGCCGGTGGCCAGCAGCGATCCCTCGGGCCGCCAGGCCATGGGTGTCCCGGTCAGATTGGGCAGGTGATCCTTTTCCCAGGCCCGACGACGCAGCGGGGCCTCGGTCGGCGGTTCGTCGAAGGTGTAGTGCAGCCAGCCGTGCCAGTCGGGCGAGACCTTGGACGCCTCGGCATAGCCGTCATAGACGACCCAGCGGCGCTTGCGGCCGTCATAGCTGACGTTGTCGCGCGACTGGTAATAGCGGTTGCCGTTCTCGTCGGCACCGATCAGTTCGCCGCGCTTGGCAATGGTGAACAGGGTCCCGATCGTCGCCCCGTCCCACCAACCGAAAAACCTGCTCAGCACGTCACGACACCCGGATGATTCCGCCGCGCGGTCGGTCCGGCGGCACCTCGCCAGCATAGAAAGCGGCGGGCCCGGCGTCCAGCACAGACGATGCGGCCAAAAACTCAATATCTTGGGGGTAAGGCAGGCCCGATACGCCAGATTTATTGCGAACCTCGGCATCGGGGCTCAAACTGTGCGCTCCCGCCGCAAGGAGATCGCCCGGATGCGTCTCGAAAGTCGTTTTGGCCCCCAGGCCGCACGCCTGGCCGTCTCGCCGCGAACCATCGAACGCGCGGACGCGGTCGTCACCGTCACGGCCCCCGACAGCTGGAGCGATGTGCGGATCGAGGCTTGGCTGGACTGGGCCGACATGGCGGGCATCGGCCGAGTCGCGGACGGCGATCTGGACGATGTGTTCCAGGCCTGGGCGACGGCGCAGGTCGCGCATCACGCCGATCTGACCTCGGAATCGGCCAAGGCGATGGCGCGCGAACTGGCCGCGACGCTGATGCTGGGTTTGGCGGCCCCGGTCCCTCCCATGACACGGGCTGAGCCACCGTTCGACCTGAGCCGGGGCGAAGACCGCAAGCGTCTGACGCAGGCCACGTCACAGGCCTGTGCCGAGCGGTTGAGCCAGCAAGCGGTCGAAAGCCTGACGCGGGCCCTGAACAGCGTGGCCGATGCAGTCGATCGCTGCGAAGGCCCGGCGGCGGACTGTGCCGATCCCAACACCAATCCCGCCCTGGCCCGCGCGGCGCACAGGGCCAGACAGGCCGGAGCGGTAGACGCCGACCTGATGCGCGCCATGGCCGGCGAACGCCTGATGGCCGAGCCCCCGGCGGTGGCCTCGTCATCGCCCTGGATCGTTCAGGGGGATACTGGCGGCCCGGCAGGCGAGATGGTGATGCGGGCAGCCTTCGAAAGGCCGGTCCTGCTGGTGCCCAAGGCACGGGACACGGCACGGACAGCGTCGATACAGGCGGCCGGTGGCGTGATCCTGTCGCTGCCCGCCGTCATGGGCCTGGGCGACGATCCTGAGCGGACCCTCGCGGCGCTGTCGGGTCTGTGGGCCGGGGCCCTGCGCGGACGGGACGATCTGCAGGCGCTGGTGTTCGGCCTCGAGGGCCTAGCCGATGCCTTGCCGCCCGAGGCCCTGCTGGACCCGGAGACAGCGGATCGCGTGGTGGCGCGGACCACAAGGACGGTCGTCGCGGCGGCGCGCCGTGCCGTGCCGGGCGAGCGGATCATTTCCCTGTCGGCGCGTGACGCCGAGGCGCGGCTGAGACTGGGCCTTTCCGGCTTCTCAGTGACCGACCGGTTCGAGACCGGCGACGGCGAGGTCGGAACTCGACTGCGGCCGGTACTGGCCGAGGCGATCGCCGCAGCGGGTGGGGATGTGGAGGCGGCGGAGCGGCATTTGTTCGGCCGCCGGACCCTGACTGAGGCCCCCGGCGTAGATCATGGCGTGCTGAGGCGCCGGGGCTTTACCGACATCGAGCTGGCCGCCGTCGAGGCGGCGCTGGCCCATGTGGATCGGCTGGGCGATGCTCTGCGGGCCCCGGTGCTGGATGCCGGCTTCATCGGCGACGTTCTGGGGCTGGAGCCCGGCGCGGACGTGCTGGCGGCCCTGGCCTTTGCACCCGAGGATGTCGAGGCGGCCTCGCGCTGGGCCTTCGGTCATGACGATCTGACGGCATGGGACGACGCGCCCGAGGGAATCCGGACCGTGCTGACCGATCCGGCAGCGCTGGAGGCGCGACTGTCGGCGGTCGTCCGGCGCGCGGCCGGCGATGTCGATCCGTTCGTATTGACGCTGGCGTGGAACACGACCCTGGCACAGGGCATCGAAGCGCTGGCCGAGGCGGCGCGCCAGCGGCATCCCAGCCTGCTGATCCAGAGGGCAGAGCCGCCCGTCGGCCTGACCCTGACCCTACCCGAGGCGGAACCTCTGGCGACGCGCCCGGCCGAACTCGAGCCCCGCCCAGAATCGCGCGCCGAGCCCCGGGTGGTCGAGAAGGTGATCGAGCGTGACCGGACCCGCCGCAAGCTGCCCGACCGGCGCAAGGGCTATATCCAGAAGGCCGCCGTGGGTGGACACAAGGTCTATATCCATACCGGCGAGTATGACGACGGAGAGCTGGGCGAGGTCTTCATCGATATGCACAAGGAGGGGGCCGCCTTCCGCTCGGTGATGAACAATTTCGCCATCGCCATCTCCATCGGCCTGCAATACGGGGTGCCGCTGGATGAATTCGTGGACGCCTTCGTCTTCACCCGGTTCGAACCGGCGGGACGGGTCACGGGCAACGATTCCATCGGTTCGGCGACGTCGATCCTGGACTATATTTTCCGCGAGCTGGGCGTGTCGTATCTGGGGCGGCACGAGCTGGCCAATGCCGATGCCGAGCCGCTGGATGCCGATGGCCTGGGCTCCGGCAAGGCCGACGAACTGGTGCCCGCCGCCCGGTTCATGTCCAAGGGGTTCGCGCGCGGGGCCGCGCCCGACAACCTGGTCGTCTTGCCCTTTCCGCGCCGATCGGACGAGCCCGCACGGCCCGAGGTCGCAACCCAGGCGGTCGCCTGTCCGGCCTGCGGTGACTTCACCCTGCAACAGCGGGGCGCGGGCTGGATCTGCGACAGTTGCGGCGTGTCGCCCTCGATGCAGGGCTGAGGGCTATGGCTGTGCCGAATGAACCCGAAGCGAGCGAGACGGCACCGGAAGGACTGCGCCCGTGGTTCGACCGGAACCGTGCGTTGATAGGCAAATTCGTGTTCGAACTGGTCGTCGTCTTCGTCGGCGTGACCGCCGCCTTTGCCATGGAAGACCTACGCCAGCGGGCAGACGAGGCCGAGTATCGCCAGAGCATGATCTCGGCCTTGGTGCCCACATTGGACAATGTGGTCAGCCACAGCACTGAGTTCGAGCGCGTCGTGGGCGGCAAACTGGCCGCGTTCGACGCCGCCCTCGCCCGTGGTGAGCGGCCCGCCTTGCCGATCTATCGCGAGAGCAATTCCGAGCGCCCACCCGTGCGCGCCTGGGACGGGATTGTGGCGACGGGGGCGGCCAAGGCCCTGGACCCCGATCTGTTCTTCGAACTGACCATCTTCTACACGCGCCAGGAATCGTTCGGCGAACGCTATGTCCGCTACAATGCCTTCACCGAAGAACGGGTCTTCACCCTCGGGCCAGACCCGGCGGCGCTATATGATTCACAGACCGGGCGTCTGAAGCCGGAGTTCGCCGCCCATGTCGATCGTCTGCGTGACCTGCGCCAGATCAACGCCACGCTGACCGGTCAGGCGGCGGCACTCAGAGACGAACTGGACGGGCTGGATTAGGGACCAATAGGAGCCTCCGGAGATCCTCCTCCCCCGATCGGAGAAGGATACCGCGCACCGCACTCAGCAGGTTGTAAAGACATGGTCTTTAGGCTGGTCCCGGAATTGCAGTGCTGGCCTGGCCAGCCCCGGAGCCTGTTCGCCATGAGACATCTGATCCTTGCCGTCGCCGTCCTGGCCCTGGCCACACCGGCAATGGCCCAGAACCCCGCCCAGATCGCGCGGGTGCAGCGCGGCCAGAGCTGCGCGGGCTGCAACCTGTTCCAGGGCAATTTCAGCGGGCTGGAGGTGCGCGGCATCAGTCTGCGCCAGGCGCGGCTGCGCCAGGCGGACCTGAGCCTGAGCGTCATGAACCGGGTCAGCTTTCGCGGGGCCGATCTGCGCGATGTCGAGGCATTCGGCGGCGTCTTCTCGCGGTCGGATTTTGCGGGCGCGGACCTGACCAACGCCGGCTTCGTCGGGGCTTATCTGGACGGAGCCGACTTCGCCGGGGCACGGCTGAACGGCACCAATCTGTCCGGCGCGCGGCTGACCGGCGCCCAGGGCCTGACCCAGCGCCAACTGGACGCCGCCTGCGGGGACGAGGCCACGGTCCTGCCCGGGCGTCTTCATGTTCGGGCCTGCTGAGCGCCCTGTTGGTTACGCCGATTTAAGTAGGGTTCAGGCGGGTTTGCGATCATGAGTAGGCCGTGAAACAGAGTCTGCCTGCCATGTTCCGTTCCCTCAATCGCGTCGCCGCTGGTCTGTTCGTCGCCCTCGGCGTCGGCGTCGCAAGCGTGTCCGCCGCTGAACCGGCGCAGGATCAGTTTCAGTTCCAGGATCGCGACGTGGCCCGGATGGTGTCGCTGGGTGGGTCCTGCCACCGGTGCGAATTGTCGGGGCGTGACCTGTCGGGCGCGACCTTCACCGCCGCCTCCTTTACCGGCGCGACCCTGGTCGGGGCCAATCTGCGCGGGGCCGAACTGGTCGGATCGAATTTCTCGGGCAGCGACTTCACCCGTGCGGACCTCAGCGGGGCGGAGATGGTCGGGGCCAACTTCTCGGGGGCCAATTTCAGCGGCGCGAACCTGAGCGGAGCCGAGATCGTCGGGGCCAATCTGATCCGGGTCAATATGAACGCCGCCAACCTCAGCGGGGCTGAGCTGAGCGGGGCGAACCTGAACGGGGCCACCCTGACCCGCGCCAATCTGCGCGATACCGAGGTGTTCGGCGCGACCCTGGCCAATGTCAGCGCACGCGGGGCCGACTTCTCCGGTGCCGAGATCAGTGCCTCCAACCTGTCGAACGGCGACTTTCGAGGCGTGCGGTTTCGCGACGCCAGCCTGGACAGCGCGCGCCTGACCGGTGGACGGTTCGAGGGCGCGGACTTCTCGGGGGCTTCGATGAACCGGACCGATGTCCGGGGCGTGGACCTGTCCTCCGTGCGCGGACTGACGCAGGATCAGATCGGCCGCGCCTGCGGCGACGGCGGCACTCGCCTGCCGCCCGGCCTGACCATCCGGTCCTGCCGTGGCGGGATGATCGCCCCGCCCGCACCGCCGCGCCCACCCGCACCGCCCCGGCCACGCAACTATGCGACGAACAACTGAGGGCATTATTGCCCTTCTCCCCCTCGGGGGAGAAGGAAATGCTGTTGGACGCTACTTCAGCGGGGCGGCACTGCGGATGTGCAGTTCCTTGTACTGGCGGTCCTGCGCTTCGGCCGGGGCACTCATCAGCAAATCCTGCCCCTGCTGGTTCAGCGGGAAGGCGATGACCTCACGGATCGCGACCTGATTGGCCAGCAGCATGACGATGCGGTCGATCCCGGGTGCCAGACCGCCGTGCGGCGGCGCGCCATAGCGGAAGGCGTTCAGCATCCCGCCGAACTGCTCCTCGACCACGCCGGCGTCGTATCCGGCGATCTCGAAGGCCTTCAGCATGATGTCGGCCTTGTGGTTCCGGATCGCGCCGGAGCACAACTCATAGCCGTTGCAGACGATGTCGTACTGGTAGGCGAGGATATCCAACGGATCCTTGGTCGTCAGCGCCTCCATCTCGCCCTGGGGCATGGAGAAGGGGTTGTGGCTGAAGTCGACCTTCTTTTCTTCCTCGGACCATTCGAACATGGGGAAGTCGACGATCCAGCAGAACTCGAACCGGCCCTCGTCGATCAGCTTCAGCTCGGTCCCCAGGCGGGTCCGGGCCGAACCGGCGAACTTGTAGAAGACGCTCGGATCACCCGCGACGAAGAAGGCTGCGTCGCCCTTGCCCAGGCCCAGCGTACCCATCAGCACGTCGGTCGCCTCGGCGCCCAGGTTCTTGGCGATCGGCCCGCCCCAGGCGTTATTGTCGTCCGACCAGAAGATGTAGCCCAGGCCCGGCTGACCCTCGCCCTGGGCCCAGGAATTCATCCGGTCGCAGAAGGCGCGCGACCCGCCGCCCGGTGCCGGGATGGCCCAGACCGCATTTTTGGCGTCCGCCCCCAGGATCTTGGCGAACAGGCCGAAACCGCCGTCGCGGAAGCTCTCCGACACGTCCTGCATCTTGATCGGGTTGCGGGTGTCGGGCTTGTCGGTGCCGTACCAGGCGATGGAGTCGCGATAGGGGATGCGCGGGAAGGGATATGGGGTCACCGTCTTGCCGTCGGCGAACTCCTCGAACACGCCGTGCATCACCGGCTCGATGGCGGCGAAGACGTCTTCCTGGGTGACGAAGCTCATTTCCACGTCGAGCTGGTAGAATTCGAGGCTCCGGTCGGCGCGCAGGTCCTCGTCGCGGAAACAGGGCGCGATCTGGAAATAGCGGTCGAAGCCCGAGACCATCAGCAGCTGTTTGAACTGCTGCGGGGCCTGAGGCAGGGCATAAAATTTGCCCGGATGCAGGCGGCTGGGAACCAGGAAGTCGCGTGCCCCCTCGGGGCTGGAGGCCGTCAGGATCGGCGTCTGATATTCCAGGAAGCCCTGGTTGACCATCCGCTGGCGGATCGAGGAGATGACGCGCGACCGCAGGACGATGTTCTTGTGCAGGGTCTCGCGGCGAAGGTCGAGATAGCGGTGCTTTAGCCGGATTTCCTCGGGGTATTCGGGCTCTCCGAACACCGGCAGCGGCAGTTCGGCGGCTTCGGACAGGACCTCGACGGCCATGACCCGCAGCTCGATCTCGCCGGTCGGCAGGTTGGGATTCACCACCGAGGCGTCGCGGGCCACGACCTGGCCGTCCACGCGGATGACGCTTTCGGCACGCAGGCGCTCTACCGCCTCGAAGCCCGGCGTCTCGGGATGCAGGACCAGCTGGGTCAGGCCGTAGTGGTCACGCAGGTCGATAAACAGCAGGCCCCCGTGGTCACGCTTTCTGTGCACCCAGCCCGACAGCCGGACATCGGACCCGGCGTCCTGGATACGAAGGGCGCCGCAGGTGTGGGAGCGATAGGCGTGCATGAGAGATTTCGTCTTGGATCGGGGCGCCGATGCGCCGAATTCGGGAGGCCGGAAGGGCGCATCAAGAGCCTCGAAAGTCAAGTTTCAGCTGGCGAAGGCCGAGCTTGACCTGTCCCCTTAACGCCCCCCGCGTGCCGCGCCGATGAACGCCTTCCAGCTGAGCTTGACGTCCGACAAGGCCCCGGCACGGAAGGCGCGGCCAGCGATCCAGACCATCAGCAGGGCGGTGGCGAACATTCCGCCCATTGTACCGAAGACTTCGATCATCGGCGGGTCGCTGGGCGCGCGGGCGCTCATCAGGAAGGGAGTAAAGAAGGGCACCCAGGACAGGATGCGGATGGCCGGGGCGTCGGGGCTGACCAGGGCCATCTGCATGACCAGGACCGGGACGACCAGGATCATCATGATGGGCCCCATCAGGGTCTGGGCATCACGCGGCGTCTCGCAGAAGGCCCCGATGGCCGCGAACAGGACCGCGTACATCAGATATCCACCGACGGCATAGGCCAGGAAATAGAAGATCATCCCGCCGTCCATCAGGATGGCTGCCACATTGGCCGCCTGGTCCGGGGCTGCGGCGATCAGGCCCGCCGCCCCGATGCCGCCCCAGACCAGAAGAACGGTCAGGGTCAGGAAGGCCACGCCAAGGACCTTGCCCGTCAATATCTCGGTCGCCGAGGCGGAGGACAGAAGGACCTCCAGGATCTTGTTCGATTTTTCCTCCATCACGCTGTTCAGCAGAATGGAGGCCCCGGTGATGACCAGGGACCACAGCAGGAAGCCGGACGCCAGGCCGATGATGCCGGGCAGGCGATCGCGGAACGACACCTCGCCCCCCGTGGCCGAGGCCGGGGACAGGGCCTTGATGTCGGGCTGGAAATCCTCGGCCGCCGACACCACACCGGGATCCACGCCCGCAGCCTGGAACAGGCGCAGGCGATGCTCGTCCTTCAGCGCGCCGAGTACGAAATCTTCGACCGTGTCGTCGGTGGCGCGGCGGGTCCAGACCCGGGCGGTCGGTTCCTGACCCTGGCGATTTAGGAAGACCACCGCGTCCAGGCGAGGCTCCGCCGCATCGTCCTGGCTCAGATACCGTCGGGCAACGGCTTCTCGGCCCTGTCCGGGCGAGGCGGCGATCAGGTCGGCGGGTGCGGGCACGATCTGCATCCGCAATCCCCCCAGGCTACGCAAGGCGTCGCTGGCGGCCGAGGCCCCGGCGGCACCGCCGGTCTGGGCGGCGGCATCGGCGGCGGGGGCCGCGATCTGGTCTCGGCGGGCGGCCTCGTCCCGCAGGGCCTGCTGCACGGTGGCGGCCAGACCGGAGGCGGCGGGCCCCTCCTCGACCAGCACGACCTGGCGGACCGGTTCGCTGGTACGGATCAGGACAGGGATCGCCCCACCCAGGACGGCGAACAGGGGAAAGGCCAGCAGCGAGAGCCAGAAGCCGACGGTCCGGGCATAGGCCAGGAACTCGCGACGCGCGATCAACAGGGTCCGGCTCATCGAACGCCCTCCCCAGACGCGCTGGTGTTCACGCTCTGGTCCTGATCCGGATGGTCGCCAGTCAGGCCAATGAAGGCGTCGTGCAGGGTCGGCTCCTTGAGCGCGAAGCGGCGGACGTCCAGCCCGGTCAGGAAGGCCGCCTTCAGGGCCTCCTGCCCGCCGGCATCAGGGGCCAGGGCGGCCTTCAGGCCGCGCACGCCCTCGCGGTCACTGACGGTCTCGACCGCGACCACGCCCGGCAGGGCGGCGACGGCGGCGGGGTCGATGGCCCCCTCCAGCTCCAGGAAGCGACGCGAGGTGGCCTTGGCCTGATCGACCGTCCCCTCGAACGCCTTGCGACCGCGGGCCAGCAGGACGACGGTGTCGCACAGCCGCTCGGCGTGCTGCATCACGTGGGTCGAGAACAGGACGGTGGCCCCGTCGGCGGCCAGGCCCCGGATCATCTGTTCCAGCCCCTGCTGGTTCATCGGGTCCAGTCCCGAGAAGGGCTCGTCCAGGATCACGAACTCGGGCCCATGCACCACCGAGGCGATCAGCTGGACCTTCTGAGCCATCCCTTTGGACAGTTCCTTCATCTTCTTGGACTGAGCGGCTCCCAAGCCCTGCTCTTCCAGCATACGGCGGGCGCGGCGCTTGCCCTCGCCCATCGGCAGGCCCTTCAGCGCTCCGAAGAAGGCGATGGCATCGACCGGCGTCATCTTCTTATAGAGGCCCCGCTCCTCCGGCAGGAAGCCGATCCGGTCGCGGACCCGCCGCCCGTCCGGCGAGCCCAGGATGCTGATCGTGCCGCTGGTCTGGGGTTGCAGGCCCAGGATCATCCGCAGGGTCGAGGTCTTGCCCGCGCCATTGGGGCCCAGAAATCCGCAGATGCTGCCCTTGGCAACTGAAAAGCTGAGATCGCGCACGGCCTGGAAGTCGCCATAGCGCTTGCTGATCGCGTCCAGCGTCAAGGCCGCCGTCATGCCGTATCCCCCGTTTTCTGGATCAGACTAGCAAGGGGCACGGGCCGCTCGCCAGTGGAATACGCCTCAGCCGTTCGGTTCGCGGATCACGACCTGAAACGCCTGGCCCAGAACGCGGGCCGGATTGACCTGAACACCCCGGCGACGGATCTCGAAATGCAGATGGGGGCCGGTCGAATAACCCGTCGACCCGACAAGCCCGATGCGCGCCCCGGGTTGGACGACCATACCGGTGTGCACGTCGACCCGGCTGAGGTGGGCATAGAAGCTGGTCATGCCGTTGGGATGGCGAATCTCCACGAAGGAGCCATAGCCGCCGGGCTCATAGCCGGTGCGGACGACGCGGCCTTCGGCTGTCGAAAGAACGGCGGTGCCCTTGGGGGCGGCGATGTCGACGCCCTTGTGCGCGCGGGCCTTGGCCTCGCCCGCCAGCTTGCGGGTGCCGAAGCGGGAATTGATGTGAAAGCCGCGCACCGGATGGGAAAAGACGATCTGACGGGTGGGCGGTGCCGGCGGCTTGGCCACGGCGGTGACGGGCGGCGCGGTCGGCGCGGCCCCTGCCTCCGGCACCAGATCGAAGGCCTGGGGACCGGCGGGGGCGGCGGCCATGGCCAGCACGCCGACGGCGACGAGCGCGGCACTCTGGGCGGCATGGACGAGGACCCAGCGGGCCGTGGGGGACTTCAGTCGCGTCAAAAGACGTCTCTGTGCGGGCTCAGCGAGCGGGGAAGCCGCTCTTCTAAGACTCCATGGGGCGACTTTGGGGCGGACCGCGCGACAGGAGGTCGCAGCACGCGAACGAAAAAAGGGCGCGCGGTTCATGACCGCGCGCCCCTTCAGGTCACAGATTCCGACCGATCAGGAGATCGGCAGGCGTAGGGTGATGGCCCCGACATGGCTGTCGGCGTTGTCGCCGAAGCGCCCGCGATAGCCGATCGACAGCTTGGCCGGACCCCAGTCGGCCTCGACACCGGCAGAGGCGACCATCGAGCCGCCGAACGGATCCTCGACCTCGCGGGCCAGGACCTGGGCTGGATTGGTGGCGATGCCGGTGCGGACATCATCGAAATCCTCGCCGAAGCCGGTGCGATAGCCGCCCTCGACGTAGAAGTTGAGCCCCTCGCCGCCCCCTTCCGCGCGCAGCGACACTTCGCCGGCCGCCGAGGTCAGGGTGCGGTCCTGGTATTGATACTGGGCCGAGATACCCTGTTCGGTATAGCCGTTGACGTCGGTCGAGACCCAGTTGATCGCCGCACGGGGCGACAGGCCGATGCCGCCCATATCGTACCAGAGGCCGACCTGGGCGCGAGCCCCCAGGCTGCCACCGTCCGTCTGTCCGGTGTGGACCACCGGCCCGAAGGCGGTGACCCGTTCGATCTCGTCATACTGGTCGATCGACGCGCCGATTGCGCCATTGGCGAACAGATTGCCCGAACGCCAGCCCAGGGCCATGTCGATGGCATAGGTCTCCACGTCGAAGCTCATCGCACCGGCCTCGACCTCCGCGGTCCGGAAGGTCCCGGCCAGGGCCAGGCGCCAGCGCTCGGAAATGGCGTGATCCAGACCGACCCGACCACCCCACCCCGTCGCCTCGGCAGACGCGATGACGCCCCGGGCATCGGTCTCGACGCTGTCGGCGATGGCCCCGAACGTCAGATGGGTGCCGGTCTGCCAAGCCGCGCGACCGGATAGGGTTTCGGTCGACAGGTCCAGCAGGTCTTCACGCTGACGGAAGGCCGTCTCGCCCTGGACCGTCGACTGGGCCCCGGCATCGCCATAGTACAGATAATCTTCGGCCAGGCTGGCCAGCAGCCGGTGACCCGCCGCTGTCGGATGCACCGAGTCGAAGTAGAAATAGCTGTCCGGGTTCGCACAGACGGTGACGCCGTTGAAGCAGGGGTCGGTGACATTGGTCAGGCCGAACCGCCCCGGATTTGCCGCGATGGAATCTCCCACCTTGAACAGGTCCATCAGGATGATGTTGGTGTTCGGCCGCGCCGCCGCCGTGGCGAAAAGGCCGGTGGACAGGCTGCTGTTGAAGGTGGTCACGGCAAAATCGGCCAGGGGGGCGGCGGGCGTGCCACGGAACTGCGGCGTCAGGCTGAGCTTGGGCAGATTGGTCACCAGTATGGTGCCCGCACCTGCTCCCGCCACACTGTTGACGATGAAGTTTATGTCGCCTGCGGCCGCGACCGAGACCGCCCCGATCGACCCGGTGGGATTGGTCGAGGCCCCGGCGGCCGGCAAGCCGCCAAAGATATTGTTGGCTCCCCCCAGGACGCTGACCAGATCATTGGGACCGAATGTTCCGCCGGCACCAAGGTAGGTCGCCAGTTGCGTTCGCATTCCGGGCACGGTCGGCGGCACGGCAAAGGGATTGAAGATCGAAGAATCCGTCCGTGCGCCGCCATAGGCATAGTTGATGCTGCCCGTCACCGAGGCCCCGGCAGCCGCCCTGCCCACGTTGAAGCCCAGCAGTTCGGTGAAGACCGGCCCGTTGGAGAATCGGCCCTGGAAATACGGCGGTGACAGGGGCTGGGTGTTGAGCGTGGCGGCATAGAGGTTGCCGTTGTCGCTGAGGCTGTCCCCGAAGACCACCACGCGGTCGTAGGACTGGGCCTGGGCGGCGGTGGCGCAAGCGCCCATGGCAGCGAAGGCGAGCGCGGCGGCGGCCGCGCCCTGCATGAAACGAGACATCGATTTCCTCCCTCGGTCGTCAGAGCGCGACCGTTATCCTCAGTGTGCGCCGCTTTTCGCCAAGCGCAAGATACCGCTAGGGAAGGTTGTCAGTAGAGGGTGCGGAGCCGAAGCGTCCCGGGCACGTCGCGGAGCCGTTCCAGACCCTTGGGGTCATAGTTCCGATCGACGTCGGTGATGACGTAGCCGGTACGCTCGTCGGTCTTCAGATGCTGACCCAGGATGTTCAGACCCGCCTCGGCGATGGCGCGGTTCAGACCAGCCATGACGCCCGGCTGGTTACGATGGATGTGCAGGATCCGGTGCCCGCCCGAGACCTCGGCCAGCTGGACGTTGGGCAGGTTGACGCAGAAGGTCGTGTCGCCCCGGTTGAGATAGCCCAGCAGGCGTTCGGCCGCGAACTCGCCGATAGCTTCCTGGGCTTCTTCCGTCGAGCCGCCGATGTGCGGCGTCAGGATCATGTTCTTAAGGCCGCGCAGTGGGCTGTCGAACGGGTCGGCATTGGTGCGGGGCTCCTCGGGGAAGACGTCCACGGCGGCCCCGCCGATCCGGCCCGATCCCATCGCCTGGGCCAGGGCACCGACATCGACCACATGACCCCGCGACAGGTTCAACAGCAGGGCCCCCGGCTTCATCTGGCTGAACTGGGCCGCGCCAAAGACATTGGTGTTCTCCCTGCGACCATCGACGTGCAGGCTGACCACGTCGGCCTCGGCCAGCAACTCGTCCAGCCTGCGAACCCGCCGGGCATTGCCCAGGGCCAGGCGCTCGCTGAGATCGTAGAAGACCACCCGCATCCCCAGCGCCTCGGCCAGGACCGAGAGCTGAGAACCGATGGCCCCATAGCCGACGATGCCCAGGGTCTTGCCCCGCAGCTCGCGCGAGCCGTCGGCGGACTTGTTCCAGCGACCTTCATGCATGGCTGTGGACTTGTCCGCCACGTCGCGCATCAGGGTGATGGTCAGGCCGATGGCCAGTTCCACCACCGACCGGGTATTGGAATAGGGGGCGTTGAACACGGCCACGCCATGGTCGGCGGCAGCATCCAGATCGATCTGGTTGGTGCCGATGCAGAAGGCGGCGATGGCCATCAGCCGGTCGGCCTGTTCCAGGACCCGCGCGCTGACCGTGGTCTTGGACCGGATGCCCAGGACGTGCACCCCCTTGATGGCGGCGATCAGGTCGTCCTCGTCCAGGGCCCCTTTCACCGTCTGGACGGAATATCCCTCCTCCTCCAGGCGCTGAACGGCGGCGGGATGGATATTTTCCAGCAGCAGCATACGGATCCGGCTGCGCGGAAAGGACCAGCGCCCGATCATGCCCTCGGCATACAGCAGCTCGTCCATCGAGGGGGCCTCGGCATCGGCGACATCCACCACGCGCTCGCGTCGGACAACCTCGGTATAGGCATAGAAGCGGTCGGCAGCCGCGGCCAGCTTGACCTCCGCATCGTTCCAGCCGTCGCCGACCATGACGATGGGACGCTTCAGGTTGAGCGCCGCGATGACCTGGGGCTTGCCGTCCGCCTGGGACAGAAGATTGGCGTCATCAACCCCGGTCACACGCCCATCGGCATCATAAACCAGATCGTTGCACAGGACGCGGTCCGCCGGGACCCCCAGCCGCTCGGCCACCGGAGCGATGATCTCGCGAAAGCCACCGGACAGGATGACGATGCGGTCGGCATTGTCCTGAAAGAACCTCAGGTTCCGGCGAACCGAAGGCGTACCCTCGTCCAGGATTCGGTCCGCCAGCGCCCGAACATGATCGCGCGTCAGCGGAAGTAGGGCCAGACGAGCCCGCAGGGCGTCGCCAAAGCCGATTCTGCCGTTCATGGCATCGTCGGTCAGCTGGGCGATCTTGGACCGCGTCGCCTCCGCGTCCGGCGCTCCCTCCAGGGCGATGTCGGCGAGCGCCTCCAACGTCTCGATCCTCACCAGGGTGGAATCGAAGTCGAAGACGAAGGTGGCGGTGTCGGTCATGCCGACCGTTTAGCCCCCTTCGCAAATGCAGCAAAGCTGTGGTTCGCTAAAATCCGCCCATCGACGGTCGGCACCGATCAAGCCGTCAGAATTTGGCGATCCGCTTGATGCGGCTGTCTTCACGGCGAGTTTCCAGGGCCGCGCCGATCACCATGGCCGCGATGGTGGCGACCGCAAGGATGGCCCCGCCCTCCCGCGCATGGTCACGGGCATAGTCGCCGGCGTCATGGGCATAGCGGCGGGCGGCCTTGCCGCTGTCGCGCAGCGAGCGCTCCGACGTCTTGCGGGCCTTTCCGAACCACTGGCCAGCGGTCGAGGCCCCCTTGTGACCCAGATCCTCGGCCTCGTGACGGGCATCGTCGAAACGGTGACGCAGGTCGCGGGTCAGGCCGTCCAGACGCTCACGCAGCGAGTCCGTATCCACCCACCCGCGCGGATCCACACGGCGGCGCAGGGTCTCGTAGCGGGTCGGTCCGGTGCGCTGGTTCAGCAAAAGGGTCGCGATCCCAACGGCGGCCAGCACGGCGACGACGCCCGAGGCGATGCCGGGATGTTTGCGAACTTCGGCCAGGGCGCTGAACTGTCGGATCATGGGATAGTGAACCTCTTCATCGAGGCCGTCCTCGGTCGGGTCATAGAGCCCGTCGTCATACGGCTGATAGGCGGAACCCCTGTCCCGCATGAGGCTAGGAGCGAACTGGGCCAGAAGTGGTTCCGCCAAACCCGGCAGGGCCGAATAGAATGAGGCGATCAGTCGCCCCCCGCCCCCGACCGTGATCTCGCGGATCGGATGCTGGGCACAGTACAGGATGGTGTCGGCCACGACGTGGGTCGCATAGACGGGCTGGGGGTTCTGCACCGCCTGGCCCGTCAGGTTGCGGGCGTGTTTGTTGTATGGGGTGTCGATGGCGGACGGCTTGACCAGGGTCAGCGAAACGGGAGCCTGTTCGCGGATCAGCTCCATGCGGAAGGCATTGGTGAACCCTTTCACCGCGTGTTTCGACGCCGAATAGACCCCCTGCACCGGAATGGGGGCGTCGGACAGGGTCGAGCCGACGTTGATGATGGCCCCGCCGCCCGGCCGTCCACGCAGATGCTCGGCGGCCAGAAGCGAGCCGTTCACCACGCCCCAATAGTTGGTCTCGAACAGACGACGCTGGTCCTCCAGCGTGGTCTCGCGGATCGGCCCGAAGATGGAGACCCCGGCATTGTTGACCCAGGTGTCAAAGCCGCCGAACAGCCGCTGGGCCTTGTCCGCCGCCAGCGCCAGGGCGTCATAGTCCGACACGTCGGCGACGGCATAGGCGACACGGGCCCCCGTGGCCTGAAGCTCTTCGCACAGGGATTTCAGATCACCCTCGCCCCGCGCGATCAGAAACACGCACGCCCCGGCCCTGGCCGCACGCCGAGCGGTCGCCAGGCCGACGCCGGAGGTGGCCCCGGTGATGACGATGGCCTGCTGATTCAGGGCTTTCAGGGTCGGCTTGGTGGTCATGGATCGGTCTGGCTCGGGCTTGAAAGGGCGTAAAGGAAACGAGACGCGCGGACTGTGGGTTCCTGCCCTTAACACGGCCCTCTTACCAAGCGCGAACCCGTCCCCTATCTAGCGCCCTTCCCCTTCCTGCCCCGACCCGAGGATCGCTCGTGCCAGATCACGCGCCTGAAGCCCCTGCTCCGACCGACGATCTGGCCGCGGCCTTCCAGATCGATGGATGGCCCGTGCGCGGACGCCTGGTCCGAATGGGCGATGCGATCGACACGGTGCTGAGCGCCCATGACTATCCGGAGGCGGTCGCGGCCCTGCTGGGCGAGGCCTGCGCCCTGGCGGCCCTGGTAGGCTCCAGCCTGAAGGTCGAGGGGCGATTGATCGTCCAGGCCCAGGGCGATGGTCCCGTGCGTTATGTCGTGGCCGACTATGACACGGACGGGTCGCTGCGCGGCTTCTGCCGGTTCGATCCGGAAGGCGTGGCTCAGGCCTCGACCGGCTTCGCCCGGCCGGGGGCGCAGACCCTGCTGGGCCAGGGCGTGTTCATCATGACCCTGGATCGCGGTCCCGATTTCGAACGGACGCAAGGCGTGACCCCGATCGAGGGCGAGAGCCTGTCACTGTGCGCCGAACACTATTTCCAGCAGTCCGAACAGATCCCGACGCGGGTCAAACTGGCCGTCGGCTCGATCACGACCGATGCGGGCACTTCATGGCGTGCGGGCGGGGCCTTGATACAGGTCGTGGCCGGTGACGATGCGCGCGGCTCGACCGAGGATGTCTGGGAGCGGACCCAGGCCCTGTTCCATACCCTGGCCGACGACGAACTGGTCGATCCCACCATCACGCCCCAGACCCTGTTGTTCCGCCTGTTCCACGAGGACGGGGTGCGGCTGGAAAACGCCCACCCCCTGCGCGCCCACTGCCGCTGTTCGCAGGAGCGGATCGTCGGGATGCTGGCCTCCTTCCCGCCCGAGGAACGCGCCGACATGGCCGAGCCCGACGGCCTGATCCACGTCACCTGCGAATACTGCACCAAGGTCTATGCGGTGTCGCCGGAGGATGTTGGCGCGATGAGTTCGACGTCTGGGAAATAGGTTCGATAGGTCGCGGAATCACGAGTCAGGACTGTGTAGCGTCTGGCCTGAGCGTGGGCTCCAATGAAGAAATCGGGCAAGGGCGACCGTCGTTCCCCTCCCCGTTTTCGGTAGGCAAGGAAGGCCTTTCCCGCAACGAAGGCGGCAGACCACGGAAGATCTTCTCGAACGAACTGGGACGGCCTCAGAGCCTCATCGACCAAGCGCCGGCTACTGAATGGGACGGAAACCTCGGCGTAGATGATCGGGTTTATGACCAGCCTGCGCCCGGACTCCACGGCCGTCCCGAGCCGTTCCGCCGACCATGAGTGCCATGCCGAGGACCGGTCGATCACGTCCATGATCACATTGCTGTCGATCAGGATCGTCATTCGCCGCGAGTCAGGGCCAAAACCTCGTCGGCACCCATCGTCATCTCGTCGGAAAAACTGGCCAAATGGTCGATCAAAGCCCGGCCGCGACCGGCTTTCGCAGGATCAACGGGAGCAGGCCGCAAGGTGACGACCGTTCCCTCAAGCCGAAACTCGACCTCTACATCAGGCAAAAGCCCCGCCCGCTCGCGGATATCGATCGGTATCGTGACCTGGCCCTTGGAGGTGATACGCATGGCGAAGTCTTACCATGAGAGGTAAGACCGTTCAATCATGCCCTAGCCGCAGGGGCTTCAGCCGTCCAGGTCCAGCGAATAGCCGGCCGAGCGGACGGTGCGGATGGGGTTGACGGTTTCCTCGACGCTGAGGGCTTTTCTCAGCCGGCCGACGTGGACGTCGACGGTGCGGGCCTCGACATAGACGTCCGAGCCCCAGACGGCGTCCAGCAGCTGCTCGCGGCTGAACACCCGGCCGGGGTGCTGCATGAAGTGATCCAGCAGCCGGAACTCGGTCGGGCCCAGGTGGACCTCCTTGCCGTTGCGGCGGACACGGTGGGCGACGCGGTCGATGATGATGTCGCCGTGGTTGATCCGGTCGTCGGCCAGGCCCGGGCGGATACGGCGCAGCACGGCGCGGATACGGGCGATCAGCTCGGTCATCGAGAAGGGCTTGGTCAGATAGTCGTCCGCCCCGGTGTCCAGGCCGCGCACGCGGTCGGTCTCTTCGCCCCGCGCGGTCAACATGATGATGGGCAGGTTGCGGGTCTCGGCCCGACCTCTGATCCGGCGGCACACCTCGATGCCCGACACCTTGGGCAGCATCCAGTCCAGCAGGACCAGGTCAGGCAGGCGCTCGTCGATCTGAACCAGGCCCTCTTCACCGTCACCGGCGATGACGACGCGATAGCCTTCCTTTTCCAGATTGTACTGGAGGAGCGTGGCCAACGCGTCCTCGTCTTCCATCACCAGAACATAGGGCTGCACGGCGGGCTCTCCGGTCGGGGGGCGTCAGTCAGGCGGCGGGTGCCGAAAGCGGCGTGTCGGCATCGGGACCGGGCACCCAGCGGGGGCGTTCGCCGATCATCTCGTCACCGGTGATCTCGTAATGGATGGTCTCGGCGATATTGGTCGCGTGGTCGCCGATCCGCTCCAGGTTCTTGGCCATGAAGAGCAGATGGGTGCAGGCCGTGATCGTGCGCGGGTCGCCCATCATATAGGTCAGCAGTTCGCGGAACATGGCGTTGTAGTGCTCGTCCACCTCATCGTCCGAGGTCCAGACGGCGATGGCGCGGTCCAGCTCCGAGGCGGTGTAGGCGTCCAGCACGTCGCGCAGCCGGGTCGAGACCAGCCACCCCATCCGCTCGATCGACCGGGTCAGGGGCTGCATCGGCTCCCCCTCCGCCAGGATCAGGGCGCGCTTGGCGATGTTCTTGGCCAGATCGCCGGTGCGCTCGAGATCGACCGCCAGCTTCATGGCCGACAGCGTCTTACGCAGATCGGTGGCCACGGGCTGGCGCAGAGCGATCAGGCGGATCGCCTTCTTTTCGATGTCGCGGTGCATGGCGTCCAGCTTGACGTCGCGATCCACCACGGCGCGGGCCAGGGCGACGTCGCGTCGTCCGACGGACTCTACGGCGTCGGCGACCTGGGCCTCAGCGAGGCCACCCATGCGGGCGACCTCAGCCGTTAGCTGGTTCAGTTCGTCGCCGTAAGCCTTGACCGTATGGGTGTTCATTCAACCGGGGCCTATCCGAATCGACCGGTGATATAGTCGAGAGTGCGCCGATCCTTGGGATTCGTGAAGATTTCCTCGGTCCCGCCCGTCTCGACCAGTCGACCCATGTGGAAGAAGGCAGTCCGCTGCGACACGCGCGCGGCCTGGGCCATGGAGTGGGTGACGATAACGATGCAGTAGCGTTCGCGCAGTTCGTCGATCAGCTCCTCGATCTTGGCCGTGGCGATGGGATCCAGGGCCGAGCAGGGCTCGTCCATCAGGATGACTTCGGGGTTCACGGCGATGGCGCGGGCGATGACCAGCCGCTGCTGCTGGCCACCCGACAGGCCGGTGCCGGCCGAATGCAGACGGTCGGCGACCTCGTCCCACAGGCCGGCGCGTCGCAGTGAGGCCTCGACCACCTGATCCATCTCGGCCTTGGACGTCGTCAGGCCATGGATTTTCGGACCATAGGCGACGTTCTCATAGATCGACTTGGGAAAGGGGTTCGGCTTCTGGAACACCATGCCGACGCGGGCGCGCAGCAGGACAGGATCGATGCTCTTGGCATTGATGTCCTCGCCGTCCATCTCGATCCGGCCGGTCACCTTGGCCCCGCCGATCGTATCATTCATGCGGTTCATGGTCCGCAGGAAGGTCGACTTGCCACAGCCGGACGGGCCGATCAGGGCCGTGACCGACTTGTCCGGGATATCCAGGGCCACGTCGAACAGCGCCTGTTTGTCGCCATAGAAGACGGACACGTCGCGGGCCGCGATCTTGGTCGGGCCGACCGGACCACCGGCACCCGCAGGGGGCTTGGGAACACTGGTGGTTGCGCCCTTGCGTGCAGGTTCAGGCACCTCAGGGGCGACGCCCGGCGTCAGGACGCTTTCCTCGCGGCGATCGGTCGAGACGGCACCGGGCAGGACCTGCCCCCCCATGCGCGGGGCCTCGGTGGGATCGGCAGGCGTGCCGGAGCCCTCGCCCTGGCCATCCGGAGCACGAAAGATGCTGAACTTCATTGTCTTACCACCGGCGTTCGAAGCGCCGACGCAGCACGATGGCGGCGGCGTTCATGACGATCATGAAGGCGAGGAGGACCAGGATGGCCGCGGCCGTACGCTCGTGGAACGCACGCTCGGAAGCATTTTCCCAGATGTAGATCAGCGATGGCAGGGCCCCCGTCGGCTGGTCGAAACCGGACGGAATGCCCGGCACGAAACTGACCATGCCGATCAGCAGCAGAGGGGCGGTCTCGCCCAGGGCATGGGCCATGGAGATGATGGCGCCGGTCATGACGCCGGGCATGGCCAGAGGCAGGACGTGCTGGAACACCGTCTGGGTCTTTGACGCCCCCATGGCCAGGGCCGCCTCGCGGATCGAGGGGGGCACCGCCTTCAGCGACGACCGGGTGGCGATGATGATCGTGGGCAGGGCCATCAGCGCCAGGACCAGACCCCCGACCAGAGGCGAGGATCGCGGCAGATGCATCCAGTTGATGAACAGGGCCAGGCCCAGGAGGCCGTAGACGATCGACGGCACGGCGGCCAGGTTGTTGATATTGACCTCGATCAGGGCGCTGATCCGGTTGCGAGGCGAGAACTCTTCCAGATAGACCGCCGCCGCCACGCCGATGGGAATGGCCAGGAAGGCGGTAACCGCCAGCATCAGAGCCGATCCGACCAGGGCGCCCAGCACCCCGGCCAGCTCGGGCTCGGTCGAATCGCCCTTGGTGAACAGGCCGCCGTTGAAGTGGGTACGGACCAGGCCGTCGGCCTTCAGCCGGTCCAGCCAGTCGATCTGCTCGTCGCTGAGGCGGCGTTGATCGGCGGGGGTGTCGCGCGAAATCTCGCCCTTGAAATAGAGGTCCGCATCGTCTGACAGCGGGGCGGTGATGGGGACGGTCTTTCCGATCAGTGAGGGGTCCGCCTTGATCCGGTCGGCGGCCTGGAACTTCAGCTCTGACGAGAACAGGCCCCGCATCTCGGTCGCCTTGGAGCCCAGTTCGTCGTCGACCACGCCGAAGCGGGCCAGTTGCTGCTCGGCCACCATCAGGTTGAAGTTGGTGCCGGCCGGATAGGCGCGATCGACCCGCTCGGGGTCCATATAGACCGGAACAGTGGTCGAGTGGGTGTAGAAGGCCGTGTGGCCCTGCTCGACGATCCGGCCAAGCAGCAGCAGCAGGAAGGCCACGGCCACGCCGACGGCCAGGATGCCGTACAGCTTGAAACGCCGTTCCTTGGCATAGCGCCGCTTCAGACCGGCCTGAAGCCGTTCGGCACGCTTTGCCACCATGTCGGGAGCCGCATCAGTCATATTGCTGCCGATAGGTCTGGACGATCTTCTGGGCCACGATGTTCAGCATCAGGGTCACGACGAACAGGGTCAGGCCCAGGCCGAAGGCGGCCAGGGTCTTGGGACTGTCGAACTCCTGGTCCCCAGTCAGCAGGGTGACGATCTGGACCGTGACGGTGGTGACCGTGTCCAGCGGATTCAGGGTCAGCCGTGCCGCCAGACCGGCCGCCATGGTCACGATCATGGTCTCGCCGATGGCCCGCGACATGGCCAGCAGCATGGCCCCGGCCACGCCCGGCAGGGCGGCGGGCAGCAGCACGCGCTTGACCGTCTCGGACTTGGTCGCGCCCATCGCATAGGAGCCGTCACGCAGCGATTGCGGCACCGCATTGATGATGTCGTCGGACAGGGAGGACACGAACGGGATCAGCATGATGCCCATGACCGCTCCGGCGACCAGGGCCATCTGGTTCTGCACCAGCATCAGATATTGGCCGATGCCGTCCAGGGGACCGCCGACCAGCAGGGCCCCCAGGCCGTTGAACATCTCGCGGAAGGCCGGACCCACCGTCAGGGCGGCGAAGAAGCCGTAGACGACCGTCGGCACGCCCGCCAGGATCTCCAGCACCGGCTTGATCACCGCGCGCGAGGTGCGACCGGCATATTCCGACAGATAGATGGCGGCGAACAGGCCGATCGGCGCGGCCACGGCCATGGCGATCAGCATGATCAGGAAGGTACCGGCAAACAGAGGCAGGGCCCCGAAGGCACCGGACGAGCCCACCTGATCGGCACGGATCGCGATCTGGGGGCTCCACTGGGTGCCGAACAGGAACTCCTGGATCGGCACGGCGGCAAAGAAGCGGGTCGCGTCGAACAGCAGGGAGGCGATGATGCCGACGGTGGTCAGGACGGCCAGGGCCGAACAGGTGAACAGGATGCCGACCACCCAGCCCTCGACCCGGTTGCGGGCGCGCAGGTCGGGCCGGATCTGGCTGAACACGAACAGCCCGCCCAGGACGGCGGCCATAAGGGCGGCGACGATGCCGGCGAAATCCACGGTCTGGCCGATGCGGGCGGCGCGCTGACCCTCGACCGGCAGCATCCCGGCGAAAGGCTGTTCCCAGGCCTGCTGGGTGCGCTGGCCCGCGCCCAGGC
>Ga0075012_10001358_pt1 | contig 25201 bp, 24 predicted proteins | sample All_14_2_FD_71474 | JGI IMG/M metagenome (GOLD analysis project Ga0075012, IMG submission 71474) | Freshwater microbial communities in response to fracking from Pennsylvania, USA - Allegheny Zone_MetaG_DW_15 | ecosystem: Environmental > Aquatic > Deep subsurface > Groundwater > Drilled...
AGAATTAACCACCTAATGTATCCATATATGTTGCATCGTTTCATTTTATTCTTCGCTTTAATAACTGTTTTTGTGTCTTGTTCCGAGCCGAAAAAAGAAAAAGAAGTTAAAGAAGAACCAATTGAACAAGAGGAATCACTCGAAGAATCCTTAAAGAATGCAAAAACACCTGTTGCTGCAGTTGATAGTGTTGAATTAAAAAAATCACTTAAGAAAATCGAAGCAAAATATGGTGAACAATGGGATTTTTGTAATTGTGTTGTGAAAGGTGATTCTATCAATAAAGCATTCCTTAAACCAAACTTACCAGACAAGGAATTCGAAAGACTTTCAAATCGCTTCGATGAAATTGATGAAAAGTGTCAAGCGTTTAGAATTCAAGATGCAAACAGAACACCCGAAGAAAGAGCAATTCACGAAAAGAAAGTGAAGAAATGCTTGAGAGCAGCAAAAGTGAAATAAATCATAAATGGGTTTGTTTAAATACGTTCCCATGAAAAGCAAAATGAAGAATAAGCTAATTGCTCTCACCCTCTTTTTAATTCCAAAACTCATCTTCGGTCAAATTACACATCCATCTGAAACTACTGGTAATTCAGAAAAACAAATTGGATATGGATCTGTAGCTGGCGAAATGGTTGATTTTGAAATGTATGAAGATGCTTGTAAGGCTTTTCAAACACAAGACAGCATTCAATTTTCTCAAATGCAACTTGATTATACTTCAAAAGATCGAGAAATTTCTAATGATAAAGCATGGAATTATGTAGTTGAAAAAATTCTTTTTGAAAAAGAATACGAAGCATTAGGTATTGAAGTAAGTCAAAAGGAATTTTATGCATATTTATTTGGGACAGATGGTTTTCCTGTTTTGCCTGAAATTGCGCAAGGATTTGCAGACCCTGCAACTGGTTTGTTTGATGCTAAATTGCTTGAAAAAAGAATTGAGGAACTGGAATCATCAAACGACGAAAATATTCAAAAACTTTGGGAAGACTCCAAAAAGTATTATACTGACCGAATAAAGCAAGAAAAGTATTTTTCTTTAGTGAAAAAAGGGCTATATGAAACAAATATAGAAGTAGCAGAAGCTAGTTCTTCACAAAATGAAATCAAAGTAATTTCGTATGTTTTAAGAAGGTATTCTGAAATTAATGATGACGAGATTGATATTTCAGATTCAGAATTGTTGAAATACTATGAAGAGCACAAAAATGATAAAAAGTAGGAAAACGAAAGCGCAAAAAGAGAGGTTCGTTTTTTTGATATCGAAATAAATCCGTCCAAAGATGATTCGTTGAAATTTGATAATGAAATAAGAAATTTGAAAAACAGTTTTGGAACTGCCGCGAATGATTCACTATTCGTTATTCAAAACAGTGATGTGAAGTTTTATACTTCTACAAAGATAGCAACCGCTGTTCCAGAGGGACATGAAAAAGAACAACATTTGCATTCGTATCCGCAATATATGGATACAGTTTTCAAAGCTTGTTCAATTGGTCAAATTGTAGGACCTTATGAAAGCAAAGGAAATGTTGTGATTTCTAAAGTAATTGGGTTTACACCAACACGATTGAAATCAAGACACATTTTGTTGTCTACAAATCAATCAAATGACAATAAGGTGATTGATCAAAAACAAAAAATCGCTGATAGTTTGATGAAATTTATTACGAAAGAAAATTTTGAAGAATTTGTAATAAAGTATAGTGATGACAAAGGCTCTGTTCCAACCGGTGGAATGTATGACAATTTCATAGAAGCAGATATGGTTCAGGAATTTGCTACCTTCTGTGCTACCAAACCAATTGGATATATTGGCACTGTGAAAACCGATTTTGGAATTCATATAGTTGAGGTATTAGAAAGAGACGCAACAATGTATCCGGTTTTAGCATCAATTCACAAATCGTTGAGAGCAAGTCAGTCGGCTGCTGATTTAGTAGAAATTCAAGCCAATAATTTACGAAATGAATTGGACTCTAAAATCTCAAAAGAAACAGATTTAAAAGCTAAAAATGAATTGTTCGATACAATAGCAGAAAGAGCTGGATATTTTGTACGCCCTCTAAGTATTTTAGAAAATGCCCCAAATATTTACGGTTTCACAACAGAAGAGGCAGAAGATGAAATATTAAAACTTGCTTACTTAGGTGATGTTAAAATAGGAGATATTTCAAGCCCAATTAAAGATAATGACCGTTATGTTATTGCGATGGTATCTTCGATTCAAGTAAAAGGAGTTCCGAACTTCTTAGATGTTGAAAATAGTATGAAACGGGATTTAATTGAGGAGAAAAAAGCAGGGCTTTTAACAACACAAATGTTAGAAGATAAATCATTAAAAGCATTAGCGAAAAGGACTGAAAAAGAGGTGCTAAAAGCGGAAATATCATTTGAACATCCTTTTATTAATGGAGCGGGTTACGAGCCTGAAATTATTGGAATATTGTTCTCCAGTATGAAAAACGGTCAATTCACGAAACCGTTAAAAGGTAAAATAGGTATTTATGTTGTGCAAATAGAAAAGTCTATTAAAATTGATGCTTCAGCAAATAACAGAGATGAAATGTTGGTGGACTTAGATAGTGACAGTCAAATATTAGCTGCAATGAAGAAAAAAGCAGAAATAATTGACAACAGAAGATTCTTAAAAGCAGGAATTAGGAGATAAAATATTCATACGTTACAAAAAAGTGTCAAGCGTTTAGAATTCAAGATGCAAACAGAACACCCGAAGAAAGAGCAATTCACGAAAAGAAAGTGAAGAAATGCTTGAGAGCAGCAAAAGTGAAATAAACTTTTTTCTTTTTCCTTTGTTTTAATTGCATACTTTTGTTTCAGTGAGAACATTCATTACATATTGTTTATTGTTGAGCTTCTTTGTGTTGCTCACTCCTCGCGATATTTGGCACGAGTGTGAACATCATTCTGTTGAACACCATGATATAGATCATCAACATTCATCAACTGACCAATCGTTTGAAGATGGTAATTGTAATGTGTGTGATTTTGATTTAGGTTTTGTTACCCAACCATCATTTGTTCAATTTACCTTTGATAAACAAGTTTTTATCAATCGTTCCTATTTGGCTTATTCACTTTACACAAAGGATAAGTTTCAACAATTCTCCCACAGAGGACCTCCAACGGTATAATTCAGTTAATACCCAACTTTTCTGATGTTGGTTTAAAAAAAGTTGATTTCTTAGGAAGCAACATAACTGTTTCATTTACCTTTTACCCATTATGTTAAAGTTTTTACTTTCAGTAAGTCTACTGATTAGTTTTTTGGTTTTGTTGACCCCTCGAACCGTTTGGCACGAGTGTGAACATCATGACCTAGAACATCATCATGCATCAAATGAGCAAACTTACGATCAAAACGATTGCTTTGCCTGTGATTTTGATTTGGGAATTATTTCTCAACCAACATTTATTCGATTCAACTTTGATAAAGTAGTTTATGTGGATCAAACGTACTCTGCCTTTTCCCTTTTCACGAAAGATAAGTTTCAGCAATTTTCACATAGAGGTCCTCCTGAAGTGTAAGCTGATTTATTCCAAACATTCTTTCAACGATAGTTTTGGTTTGAACTATCATAGTTCGTTACTTATTTTTTATTACTAATAATCATACGATGACACGTATTTTACAAGTGTTGTCTGTTCTTTTGATTGGTCATTTTAATGTCGTTTCACAGACATTTAACGGAAGCATAAAAGATCAGCACACAGGTTCTCCAATACCATTTAGTTCAATTTATATACTTGATCTTGAAATTGGAATTATTGCAGATAGTGCAGGGAACTTTAATGCAAAGAATTCTCTTCCCTATCAAATCAAAGCTAAGTTTTCAGCTACTGGGTATGAAAGCAAAGTATTGATAATACAACTGCCAGCCACAAGTTTTGTTGTGTTTTTAGAAGAACGTCACCTTGAATTTGATGAGATTATTGTTTCTAACAATCAAGGAGCGAAACAACAAAATAACTCGATTCATATTGAAACGCGGAAACTGACTGATTTAAACACGATTCCTGCCACTAACTTAGGTGAAGCTATGAGTAATATTCCAGGAGTATACAGTTCATCAACGGGTACAGGAATTTCCAAACCTGTGATTCGTGGATCACAAGGAATTCGAGTTGTAACCCTTTTGAATGGTTTACGAATCGAAAACCAACAATGGGGAGGAGATCATGGGATGGGAATGACCGAACTAGGTATTGGTTCCGTTGAAGTAATCAAAGGTCCTTCCTCATTGCTTTATGGTGCAGATGCTTTGGGTGGAGTGGTTTATTTCATTGATGAACCTTATGCCGGAGCAAATTCACACGAATTGAATTTAAAAACGCAATTTGAATCTGTTTCGGTAGGTACAAAGAATCAGTTGATGTATAAGATGGCTCGACAAAATTACCGTTTGAGTATAGGTGGTTTGTTTACCGATCACGCAGATTATCAGCTTCCTTCGGGACAATACGCCCAAAACTCACGCTTTTCTGATCGATCAGCTAAATTGGCCTTTGGAACCAATAAGAAGAATTGGGCAATGCATATTCGTTATAACTTCTCTAACACTCGAGCGGGAATACCTGGACATACACACGATTCAATCGCGAATCCAGCTGATTTTCAAGTGGATGATCAAAGTCGACAAAGAGCCATTCCAGCACAAGTATTCTTCAATCATTTTCTGTCAATTGAAAATAAGTTCTTCTTTAAGCGACATGTGTTGACTTTTTTAGGAGGACAAACATTTAATCGCTTAAGAGAATTTGAAGAGAAAATAACCATTCCGGGAATTAGTTCTGATTTGTACAACTCCATTTACTCTTTTAAATTAAAGTCACAATTAACAGAAAATTTCTCACTAGTGTCTGGCTATCAAGGAATGGTTCAATACAATGTGAATGACAGTAATGCAGAAGAACAACTAATTCCAGATGCCTTGACGATTGACAATGGCGTGTTTTCGATTGCCTATCTCGAAAAAGGAAAGTGGAATTGGCAAGGCGGGTTGCGATTTGATATTCGCTCCTTAGAAAGTTTAAGCACCTTTAAAGGAACAGCGCCAATTCAGCGTAACTATTCTGGTTTAAATTACTCACTAGGTGCAGTCAGAACGGGAGAAAAACATACGGTTAGACTAAATATGTCTTCTGGTTATCGAGCGCCTCATTTGTCAGAGTTATTAGCCAATGGATTTCATCACGGAGCACTTCGTTACGAAATCGGGTCAACAGAATTGAAATCTGAAAAAGCCAATCAATTGGATTTTACCTATGAATACCACGGAGAACATTTAAGTATTGTTGTCAATCCATTTGTGTCCCTTTTAAATGATTATATCTTCCTTGAGCCGAAAGATTCCTTAATCGAAGCCCTTCCAGTTTATGTTTATACGCAAATAGATAAGGCATATTCTTACGGATTGGATTTCGGTTGGCATTATCACCCGCATTTTGCCCATTGGCTACATTTAGAGAATTCGTTTTCGCATGTGACGATTGAAGGGAGAGAAGGTTTCAATCTTGCTTTGGTACCTCAGACTAGAATTTCTACTTTACTGAAAGCTTCATTTAATATGAAGACGAAAGTAAGATTAGAGCAATTCACAGTGCAGCATACCTATTATTTCAAACAAGATCAAATTGCAGCATTTGAAACACCTTCTCCTGCTTATCAAGTAGTAAATCTTGGGGCACAGGGTAAAATAACAGGAAAGTTTCCATTAGAGATTAAGGTGGGCGTGAAGAACTTGTTGAATGCAAGGTACATCGACCATCTTTCACGATTAAAGAACATAGATCTACCATTTCCGGGTAGAAATTATTACATCAGTTTAAATTATCAACTCACTTTTAAATCAAAATCAAATGAAAAAGTCAATTAGTTTAATAGCTCTTGCTCTTGTTGCAAGTAGTTTTCTCTCGTCTTGTAAGAAAAATCAGTGTGAAACATGTGATTATTACAAGGGTGGTGTCGACACCGAGTTAGGTGAATATTGTGGCGATGATTTAGAGAATATTGAAAAAAATGGTTACACAGATAGCACAGGAACGACCTATGAGGTACACTGTGGGGCTCATTAATCTTTATGTTGAATTGAAAAGGGAGGTGGAAACACTTCCCTTTTTTTGTTTATACTGATTTAATCTATTCATATAGATTTTATGCAAATAAAGAAGTGATTTAAAAGTGGGTTGATATACAACTAACAGCCTAAATGGAAATTTGCATAAAAAATAGATAAAATGAAAAGAAAATTAGTATCACTACTTATGTTAGGGTTTTCTGTAACAAGTTATGGTCAATCGTACGTTGCCAAGTGGGATTTCAACTCAATTGTGAATGATGCAGCAACTGCAACAGGAGTTAATACTCCATCACTTGGCACAGGTGTTTTCAATACTGTTGGAGGAGTAACAAATACATATGCCGCAGGTAATCCAAATGACTTGAACACGACGGATAATTCAGGTTTTCAAACAACTGGCTATCCAGCATTGGGGTCGAATCCAAAGACAGGAGGAGTTCAGTTTGATCTTTCAACAGTTGGATTTAATAAAGTTCAATTAGAATTTTATCAGCGTTTGAGTAACACAGCAGCAAATACTTGGGTACTACAATATACCTTGGATAATACGGGGTTAAGTACAGGCAATGTAGTTGTTTGGACAGACGCTACCACTTATACATTTACTCCTGCACCAACAGGTACAGGTGATACTTGGTATTTAAGAACATTTGATTTTTCTGCAATTGGCGGATTGAATAATAATGCAAATGCAGGATTCAGAGTTGTATCTGATTTCGATCCAATTACTGGAAATTATCTTGCGGCTCGTTCAACTAGCACATACAGTACAGGTGGAACTTGTCGTTTTGATTTAGTAAACGTGAAAGAGGCCGGTGGAACGGCTTCAATTGTTACGGCAAGTAATTATCAAATCGTTACAGAATCAGCTGGGACAGTCAATGTTCCAGTAACATTTGCAAATGCGAACAATGCACAAGCAGAAGTGGTTTTCGAAATTTCCGGATATTCTTCAGGAAACCTAGGAACAGATTTCAATTGGTCGGTTGATGATACGTTGGTAATTCCAGCACTATTTAATGGAGTAGTTAATTTTCCTATCACTGTTTTAGATGACGCTGAAGCGGAAAGAGCAGAGACAATCATCTTAAAAATTAAATCACATAGAAATTCAGTTATTTCAGCATCACAATATTACCAAATCATTTATGTAAAAGACAATGATTATTTAGCACCAGTTGGTACGAATGAATTAAACATGAATTTATTGACGAGTTTTTCAAATGGTGCAGCTGGATCAAATTCAGCTGAAATTGTTGTGTATGATTCATCAACTTACCGTTTATATATAGCAAATAGTATCGGAGCAAAGTTAGATATTGTTGATTTTTCAAATCCTTCTTCCCCTTCATTATTAAGTAGTGTGAATGTTTCTACTTATGGTAATATCAATTCAGTTGCTGTTCACAATGGCGTTGTTGCAATGGCAATTGAAAATGCGAATGCACAGTTAAATGGTTCGATTGTATTTTTAAATCAAGATGGAGTTTTTATTAGTCAAGTTGAAGCTGGTGCAATGCCTGATATGATTACCTTCAATAAAGATTTCACAAAAGTACTTACGGCAAATGAAGGTGAACCAGATGCAACTTATGCTGTTGATCCAGAAGGTTCAGTAACGATTGTAGATTTAACTCCTGGTTATGCTGCTTTAACGAATGCAAACGCAACAACGGTTTCTTTGACACAATTTAATGGACAAGAAGCGGCCTTGATTGCACAAGGAATTAGAATCTTCTCCACAAGTGCTTCTGTCGCTCAAGATATGGAGCCTGAATATATTGCTATTTCTGATGACAATACAAAAGCGTACGTTAGTTTACAAGAAAACAATGCAATGTTGGTAATTGATTTAGCAACATCCGTAATTGAAGCTATTCGTCCATTGGGTTACAGTGATTATTCAACTGGAAATGGAATGGACGCATCTGATCAAACGGGTCAAGTATTAATTACATCTTTACCAGTGAAAGGTGCTTATATGCCTGATGCAATGGTTTATTCTACAGTTGGTGGTCAAGGTTATTTGTTTACTGCGAATGAAGGTGACTCAAGAGAATTTGGTTCTGTAGTTGATGCTGCGAGAATTTCTACCTTGAATTTAGACGCGACAGTTTTTCCTGATCAATTGATTTTGAAAAACAACCGTTTGGCTGGACGTTTAAGTGGCTTGAAATATTCTGGAGATACAGATAACGATGGAGATTTAGATGAGATTCATACAATGGGTGGGCGATCGTTCAGTATTTGGAATGCTGCAACTGGCGCGCTTGTATTTGATTCAAAAGACTTAATAGAACAAATCGTTGCAGCGCACCCAGTTTATGGTGCAATTTTTAATGCTTCCAATTCTATTGGTACGCCATCATTTAAAAACAGAAGTGATGATAAAGGTCCAGAACCAGAAGGTGTAACGACTGCAACTATCAATGGTGATAATTACCTTTTTGTTTCTTTGGAAAGAGTAGGTGGAGCAATGATTTTCAATATTAACGATCCTGCGAATCCAGTTTATGTTGGTTATAGAAACAACCGTTCAACAACGGTAAGTGGTCCAGATCTAGGAGCAGAAGGAATGATTTACATTTCACCAGAAGCTTCTCCAAATGGAAATGCTATTATTATCTTAGCGAATGAAGTGAGTAGTACTCTTTCAATTTACCAAGTAAATACATGTGCTGAATTAGCAGGAGCTGAAATTACAGCAACAGAAACGGTTTTGTGTGACGGTGAATCAACTGAGCTTACAATTCAAGGTGCTGCTGGTAGCTCGGTTCAATGGTTTTTAAATGATCAAGAAATTATTGGAGCAACTTCAACATCATTTACAGCAACAGAAAATGGTGCTTACGAAGTATTTGTGAACAGTAGTGCTTTAGCGTGTGTTGATACTTCACAAGTAGTGAGTTTAACGGTTAATCCACTTCCAACAGTATCGTTAACTACAACTGAAACAGAAATCTGTGCAGGTGATGAAATTACTTTTGTTGCACAAGGTGCAGATGTCTATGTCTATGATAATGGCGCTTTAGATAATGTGCCTTTTGCTCCAATGGCATCAACAAATTATACAGTTGTTGGAACAGATTTAAATGGTTGTGAAAATAGTGCGTCAGTTATGATTACGGTGAATCAACGTCCAGTTGTGGTTGCCAATGTATCTGATGCTGAAATATGTACTGGTGAAAATGTTGTTTTCTTTGGTTCAGGAGCTGTAACTTATACATGGAACAACATGGTGACGAATGGTACTTCTGTTTATCCAACAGCAACAATGACGTATGAAGTTATCGGAGAGGATGCAAATGGATGTCTTGACACAAACGACGTAACAGTAGTTGTCAATAATTTACCTCTTGTTTCTCTTGGAAATGATACCACGGTTTGTGTGAATTTTGCGCCGATTACTATTTCAACAGTAGGTGGACAAGGAACGTATGATTGGAATACAGGTGCATCAAGCACTTCAATTTCTGTAAATCAAACAGGAAATTATTCGGTAGAAGTTACTGGATCAAATGGATGTGTGAACATGGATGAGATCTTGGTAATCATTGACGAATGTTTAGGTGTGGAAGACTTAACGAATACTATCAATGTATATCCAAATCCAACAAGCGGAATGGTAACAATGAATTTCGGTAAAGAAATCACCAACGGTAAAGTCGAGTTGATTGATGCGCAAGGTAGAGTTGTTTTAACGAACGAAGTGAATGGTAAGAACCACACACTTGATATCAGTTCATTTGCAAAAGGAATCTACACAGTGGTATTGATTGATGAGAAGGCTTCTCAACAAATAAGAATCATTAAAGAATAAAAAATAGATAAGATATTTTAAGGCAGTCTCCAAAAGGGGCTGCCTTTTTTAGGTCGCAAAAAAAGGCTTCCAACTGAATGGAAGCCTTTTTCAATTTTATAAGTTGAAGATTAATAGTAAATCTTACGTTGTACTTTCGCAACATGCTTCGCTAAACGAATCACTTGTTTAGTATATCCAAACTCATTATCGTACCACGCATACAATACTACATTCTTTCCATCGATAGAAACAATAGAAGCTTGTGAATCGAATACTGAACAACATGTATTTCCAATGATGTCACTTGAAACCAATTCAGGATCCAATGAGTAGAAAATTTGATTCACTAAGTCACCATTCAAAGCAGCATCTCTCACCAAGGCATTGATTTCATCTACCGATGTTTTTCCATTCAATTCAAGACTTAAAATTGCCAATGAACCATTTGGAGTAGGTACACGTACCGCATTTGCAGTCAATTTATCCTTCAAATCTGGAATTACTTTCGTTACAGCTGAACCAGCACCTGTTGAAGTGATGACCATGTTTACAGCAGCAGCACGACCTCTTCTTGGCTTGTTGTGCATATTGTCCAACAAGTTTTGGTCATTCGTGTAGGCGTGAACTGTTTCGATGTGACCTTTCACCACACCATACTTATCATTAACGACTTTTAGAATTGGTGAAATAGCATTTGTTGTACAAGAAGCAGCTGAGAAAATGTTCTCATTCTCAATATCCAACGTTCCTTGGTTGATACCATAAACAACATTTGGAATTTCTTTTCCAGGAGCAGTTAAAATTACTTTTGATGCACCTTTCGCTTGTAAATGTCTTGACAACGCTTCACGATTGGTGAAAACACCTGTATTGTCAATGATTAATGCATTGTTGATTCCAAATTCAGTATAATCGATGTCTTCAGGATTCTTAGCATCAATCATTCGAACGATTTGTCCGTTGATGATCAATGATTTATTTTCCAAATCTTCGATAACTGATCCTTTAAAAGCTCCGTGAACAGAGTCATTTCTCAACAATGAAGCACGTTTGATGATATCTGCATCAGAAGAACCACGCGTTACGATAGCACGTAAACGCAATTGTTGTCCTTTACCAGCTTGTTTGATTAATTCACGAGCAGCCAAGCGACCAATTCGACCAAAACCATACAATACTACATCACGTGGTTCGATGGCATTATTACCAGCTGTTTGGAATCCTCCTAATTTTTGTTGTAGGAATTCTGCTTTTGAAGAAAAGTTCGCTTGTTCAGCTAACCATTCGCTTGATAATTTTCCAATATCTAATTTAGAAGGAGCAAGGTCCATTTTTGAAATCTCTTCAGCTAATTCTGATGAGGTGAATACGTCGATTGGTTTGTTAACCACGTTGCGCGCATATTCGTGTAAGTTCAAAATTTCTGAGATCGTAACATCTGTTAAGTGATTGCGGAATAAAACCAATTCAATCCCTTTGTCATAAAGTAGTTCACCTACTTTGCTTGATAGTTTTACAGCAGCACGTTCTCTCTCTACGTGTGATTTAAGTTCTTTTTCGTAACCTAATGCAGCTTCCATTTGTTTGTTTTAAGATATGTTAATGATAATTGAATTACAGAATTGTATAAAGCAAAAAAGGCTTCCCACGTGAGTAGAAAGCCTTTTTTTTTATTTTAGCCCAAGTATGCTTTGAGCAATTTGTTTCTCGAAGTATGTCGAAGTCGGCGAATCGCCTTTTCTTTAATTTGACGCACACGCTCGCGTGTCAAATTAAACTTCGCTCCAATCTCTTCTAAAGTTAAACCGTGGTTCATTCCAATTCCAAAGAACAAACGGATGATTTCTCTCTCCTTGTCTGTCAATGTACTTAAAGAACGCTCGATTTCTTTCTGCAATGATTCAGCCATCAGGGCGTGATCTGCTTTCGGAGAATCGCTGTTTGCCATTACATCCATCAATGTACCACCATCTTCAGATGTAGATAGAGGTGCATCCATTGATACGTGACGACCAGATACGTTTAAACTTTCTTTAATCTTATCTTCTGGAACTTCCAATGCTTCTGCTAATTCCTCAGCTGAAGGTGGACGCTCAAATTCTTGCTCTAAACGAGAGAATGCCTTGTTGATTTTATTTAATGAACCAACTTGGTTTAATGGTAAACGTACAATACGCGCTTGTTCAGCTAAAGCTTGAAGAATCGATTGACGAATCCACCATACAGCGTATGAAATGAATTTGAAACCACGTGTCTCATCAAATTTTTGTGCTGCTTTAATCAAACCTAAATTACCTTCATTAATTAAATCGGGTAGGGTAAGACCTTGATTTTGATATTGCTTCGCAACAGATACAACGAAACGTAAATTCGCTCTTGTTAATTTCTCTAAAGCTTGTTGATCTCCGTTTCTAATTTTTCTAGCTAATTCTACCTCTTGTTCTGCAGTAATCAGCTCCTCTTTGCCGATATCTTGTAAATACTTGTCAAGTGATTGACTTTCGCGATTTGTAATCGACTTGGTAATTTTGAGCTGTCTCATCCTCTGCTATTCCCCCTGTTTTTGAATGTAATATGTTTGTGAAAACGGATACAAAGGTACGACGAAAAAAAACTGTTTTCCAAATAAATCTTTACAATTTTTTAATGCGCCGCACCGTCAAAAAGCATGCCTAAATGGATTTTTTACAATCCAAATCCAACATATTCTTTCTTACCGCTTTCGGTTAGTACTTCAAGTAGCACCCCACTGTTCTTTTTATTTAATTTAGAAGTCAACTGCTCAACGGTTTCTACTGCCTCATTGTTGATTTTAGTAATTACCATTCCCTCCTGTAAACCGAGCGATTTTAATTTACCTGCCGTCAACGATTGTATCTTAACACCGCTTAACACATTGAGCTCTTTTTTCTCTTTACTTGAAAGTTCTTGAAATGTTGCACCAAGCGCGACATTTTTTTGAATTTCTTCCTTCGGAACTAAACTCGTTTCACCATCCTTGTTGCGCAAAACCAAGTCAACAATCTCTTCATCACCACCTTTTCTGCGGATTGTGACCATTACTTTGTCGCCCGGACGACGCTTACCAATCTCTTCTTGTAACTCAGCCACTGAATTGACTTCCTTGCTTCCGATTTTCAACACAACGTCTCCACCTTTCACACCCGCCTTGTCAGCTGATCCATTTTCGGTCACGGAAGAAATATACACACCTTTCAAGTTCGGTAGTTTTTCTTTTTCCTTTAATTCTTGATTGATGTCCGCAATTGCAACACCTAAGTAACCACGCTGTACCACACCGTAATCAATTAAGTCGCGCATAACTTTTTGCACCAAGTTAACTGGCACGGCAAATGAATAACCTGAATAACTTCCTGTCTGAGAAGCAATCGCTGTGTTGATTCCCACCAATTCACCTTTTGTGTTTACCAATGCGCCACCACTGTTACCTGGATTCACAGCCGCATCCGTTTGAATGAAGGATTCAATCGGAACGACAGAACTGTTTGTGCGGTCTGACAATAAATTAATATTACGTGCCTTTGCTGAAACAATTCCTGCGGTTACGGTAGATGTTAAATTGAAAGGATTTCCAACTGCCAATACCCATTCACCAATGCGAAGGTCATCACTGTTTCCAATAGAAATTGGTGTGAATCCTTTTCCTTCAATTTTTAAAACGGCAATGTCCGTCGATGGATCTGAACCTACAATCTTAGCAGTGTATTTGGAGTTATCATTCAAGGTAACTTCAATCTCACTTGCTTCATCGATTACGTGGTTATTCGTCACGATGTATCCTTCTGATGAAACAATTACACCTGAACCTGAGCCAGATCCGTATTGTTTAAATTCGCGACCTCCAGCTCCGGGACCATAAAAGAACTCCTGAAAAGGGTCGCGTTGAAATTGTGTTTTTACCACTTTTGTGGTGACGTGTACAACGGAGTTGAGTGAATTTTCTGAGGCGTCTCTGAAATCTGGAAGGTTAATTCCGCTTTCCATGTTCACCGCACGTGCGTTGTGAAATCTGTTTCCGTCAATTACTTGATCTGATAAATTCAATTCGGAATGACCATTTAACAGCAAATACGCTCCAAATGGAAGGAGCCCGCCGATCAAACCAAGACCAAGGGTTTTAATGTTGTTTTTCATGTTCATACAATTAAAGTTTGCAACTACGAAATAACACGATTATCTCTTTATTTGTTGTGCTTAACGTGTTAAAGAATGTTAAGCTCAATTGATAAATTTCTGACTAAAAACGATACATTTGCAGAAAGTTACTTCCATGAATTTAGTCTTCTCAAAATATCAAGGTACAGGCAATGATTTTATCATGCTGGACAATTTAGATGGGAAATACAATGACTTATCTATTGATCAGATTAAGTTCTTGTGTGACAGAAGATTTGGAATTGGTGCAGATGGTTTAATCAAATTAAATGCGGTTCAAAATTTCGCTTTTGAAGTTGATTATTACAATTCTGATGGATCGAAAAGTTTTTGTGGAAATGGTGCTCGATGTAGTGTTGCTTTTGCTGAAACCTTGGGTATTGATGTTGCTAAAGTTCAATTTTGGGCAATTGATGGAAAACACAAGGCGGAGAAAAAAGACGATTTAGTTTACTTGGAAATGCAAGCGGTGAAACACATCGAATTGCACGAGAAGAATGCCATTTTAGATACAGGTTCACCACACTTCGTTTCATGTGTGGAAGATTTATCAGCTATAAATATTGTAGAATTAGGGAAATTGATTCGCTATTCTGATACCTTCAAGAAAGACGGAATTAACGTGAATGCAATGGAGATTGAAGGAATGAATGCCATTCGTTTGTTGACCTATGAGCGTGGCGTAGAAGATGAAACGCTTTCTTGTGGGACAGGTGCAACAGCAGCTGCTCTCGTATATGGAGCGATAGAAAATTTAATTGGAAGTCACACCGTTGATGTTCACGTGAAAGGCGGCGATTTGAAAGTTGCGTTCACTCGAAATGAAGTAGGTGCCTTCGACCGAATTCAATTAATTGGTCCAGCAGTTTTCGTTTTTCACGGAGAAATTGAATGCTAGAATGATCGTTCAACACTGCGAACAGCTTGATTTTACAACACTAAATCCGAATCACTTGTATTTGTGGATTTGGCACGCGGATAAAATTCCACCACACATTGGCTGCTCAATTAACGGGAAATATTTCAGTTTGAAAGCAAAGGGAACAGATTTGAATTTGCCGATTGAAAAAACAGCTGCGCTCATTGAAAAAAAGAATATTCCGTTTCTCTTAATTGAAGTGAATAAAATCATTGCACACGCAACTGTTTTTGAGACTTATTCGAACTATTCAAAGGCTCAAGCGAATGAAGCAACCTGTTTGACACCGCTGCTTGAAATTTTTGAAAATCCAAAAGATGTTAAACAACTGAGTACTTTCTTGCGTTTCCTTTCGGATGAGGACTTGCTCAAATCTATTTTTGGTTTACATTTGAAATCAGATTATAAAGGCTTGCCAGAATATTCGATGGACGCAATAAATGAGCGTTTACAAAAATTAAACGATGCTAAAAGGAAAAACAGTATTTCTTAGACCAGTTGAGCCAGCTGACGCAACTAAATTGATGGTGTGGGAAAATAATCCTGCCCATTGGAAAGTGACAGATACTGAGGTGCCTTTTTCTATGCACGCCATTTTGCAATTAATCGAACAGCAACAACACATTCGTTCTACGGGACAATTGCGCTTAATTATTTGTTTGAATGAAAGTAAAGAAGCGGTTGGAGCAATCGATTTATATGATGCTGATTTCCGTCATGGAAAGGCAGCTGTTGGAATATTGATTGGCGAAAAAGCTGATCGACACAAAGGATATGCATCTGAAAGTTTGGAGTTAATGATAGAATATGCGCGGGTAATTTTGGCCTTGCACAATTTGTATTGTTCCATTCAAGCAGATAACATGGAAAGTGTAAAACTCTTCGAAAAATGTGGATTTGAACGAACAGGTGTCCGCAAAGAATGGTTTTTACACAAAGGAGAAAGAATTGATGAAATAAGTTTACAATTATGTCTAAAAAAGTAATTTGGATTGCATTGGCAATTGTGGTAATTGGTGGCGTTTTAGCGTACCCAAAAATTAGTTTGTATTTAAGTAGTCGCACTCAGTCTGATAATAAAGCGCAAGTAGATTTCTTCATTGACAAAGCCTTAAGTTTGGAAGAACTGGCGGAAGCACTGAAAAAGGAAGGTGTAATTTCCAATACGAATGCCTTCATTAAAGTTGGTGAATACAAAGAATTGACAAAAGAAAATATTGCTTTAGGTAAATATGTAATCGAACCAGGAACGCAATACCGTACGTTGTTGAATGGCTTTAAGCTAAACGCAGCTGGGAACGGAAATGGTGAGGCAGAAGTCACAGTAACTTTCGCTAATTGTCGCGATATCTTTCAAATGGCTGGAAAAGCAAGTGCGAATGTCATGATGGACAGTGCTGTTTTGGTGGCTTACTTAAATAATCCAGAAACCTTGAATAAATATGGATTCACGAAAGAGCAAATCCCAGCGATGTTCTTGCCGAATACCTACAAAATGTATTACGATACAGATGAAAAGCAATTTGTAGATCGCATGGCGACTGAGTTTAAGAATTTTTGGACCCCAGCACGTCAAGCTAAATTGAAAGAAATTGGCTTGAAATCACCTTCGCAAGCAGTTACCTTGGCAAGTATTGTTTATTCAGAACAATCACGCCGACCTGATGAATGGCCGATTATTGCAGGATTATATTTGAACAGAATCAAACAAGGAATTAAATTACAATCAGATCCAACGTTTAAATACTGCTGGGGTGATGAATTGGAAGGCGTACAACGCTTGTTGTATGTTCACCGTGACATCGATTGCGAATACAATACTTATAAAATCAACGGACTTCCTCCTGGACCAATATGTATTCCTCCGTCGGGAGTGGTAGATGCTGTATTGAATCGCGACGATAACAAATTCATTTTCATGATGGCAAAACCTGATTATTCGGGTTACCATGATTTCGCAGTTGAGTATAGTGATCATGAACGATATGCGAAGATTTATCAGGCATGGTTATCAAAAGAACAAGCAAATAACTAAGAAATGGCAGCACTTCAGCGAAGAACTTTTTTTAAATTAGGATTGGCTGGAGCAGCCTTGAGTTTGTTTCGTCCCGCAAAAGCAGGTGAAATCTTAAGTGATTATTCAAGCGTAGAAGCAGGAGAAACGGTTTCTTCTCCCATCGTTATTTCTACATGGAATCATGGACTGGCTGCAAATGCTGGTGCTTGGGAAGTCCTTCAAAATGGTGGAAAATCAATTGATGCCGTTGAAAAAGGGGTGATGGTTACCGAATCCGATTTAACGAATAGAAGTGTTGGAATTGGCGGAATGCCAGATCGTGATGGACATGTAACGCTTGACGCTTGTATCATGGACGAAAAATCACGTTGTGGTTCTGTTGCTTTCTTAGAAGGAATTGCACATCCAATTTCAGTTGCAAGAGCCATTATGGATACTACACAACACGTTATGATCGTTGGAGCAGGAGCAAAGAAATTTGCACTAGATCGTGGATTTGAAAAAATTAAAACACCAATTCCAGAAGTGAAAGCGGAATGGAAACAATGGCGTAAAGAACATAAAGACGAATACACGAAACCAGAAATTAACCACGAGAATCACGATACCATCGGAATGTTGGCGATGGATAAATTTGGAAACATCAGTGGCGCTTGTACAACGAGTGGTTGGGCATACAAAATGCATGGACGTGTAGGTGATTCGCCTATTATTGGTGCAGGTTTGTTTGTTGACAATGAAGTTGGTGGAGCGGTTGCAACAGGATTGGGAGAAGCAATCATTCGTATCGCAGGAAGTCACACCGTTGTGGAATTGATGCGCCAAGGATTCTCACCTCAGGAAGCCTGTAAAATGGCAGTCGATCGTATTTTGTCGAAACACACGGATTTAACGAATTTACAATGCTGCTTCTTGGCAATCGATAAAAAAGGTAATGTTGGTTCTTACTCGGTTTACAACGGATTTAATTACGCATTGAAAACAGCGAAGGCGGAGAAAATGGTGGATGCGGAGTTTAATCGTTCTTGGTGATTTTTAGGAGCTAAAAATGAACCACAGAAACACTAAGGGCACAGAAAAAAAACTCAGTGTTCTATGTGTCTCAGTGGTAAAAAAAAAACTCGGCAAAAACCTCCGTGTACTCGGTGTCTCAGTGGTGAACAAAAAAAAACAACAATGAAAATAGTACTTATTCTTCTTTTGCTTATGGCTACGGATTTGGTTGCGCAGAGAAATATTGTGTTGGATTGGTCCTTCACGAACCCTAAGACCTTGAAGAATGTGGATGCTGGAACGCATGGTTCTGTGCAAGAGAAATTAATTGCGGCAGGTGAATTACCAGATCCATTTTATGGCAAGAATGAGAATCTATTTGGTTGGATTGAAGAACAAACGTGGGGTTTTACAACGACGTTTGAATTAATGCCATCTGATTTAAACATGGAATTTATCGAATTGGATTTTCCAGGAATTGATACCTACGCTGAAATCTTTTTAAATAAACAATTAATTGGTTTTGCGCAGAATGCTTTTCGTCCCTATCATTTTGACGTGAAGGATAAAGTGATAGCTGGAGAGAATCGCATTGAAGTTGTGTTTTATCCGCCTGTTTTATACCACAAAGAAGCGTATCAGAAAGCTAGTTATCACCTTCCAGCGCCGAATGATGTAAACTCAATTGCGATTGCACCTTACACGCGTAAACCACAGTTTCAATTTGGATGGGATTGGTCAATGCGCATGAATACGGTTGGCTTTTTAAAGCCAGTAAGTGTTCGCTGTTATGCTCATCCGAGAATTACCAATTCAACTGTTTCCACGTTAGCAATTGCTGATACAACGGCTCAGTTAAAAATGGAGATCATGTTTGAAAAGGCTTGTCCCAAAAATGCCGTCTGGAAAAGCAAACTTTTCGGAGATGTGGTTTTGGAAGAAGGTGGATTTAAGTTGGAAAGAGAAGTGGAAATTACGAATCCCAAATTGTGGTGGCCACAAGGTCAGGGAGAGGCATTTTTATACAACGATGAATGGGAGATTTACACTGCTGACTCAATTTTAATCGATAAAAAATCTATTCGTTTTGGAGTACGAAAAAGCGAATTGGTGATGGAAAGTGATCAATGGGGAACGAGTTATGTCATCAAGGTAAATGATCGTCCGATTTTCTGTAAAGGAGGCGATTACATTCCACAAGATATTTTTACTTCACGGGTGACAGACCAAGATTTGCGCACGATGGTTGAGCAGATGGTGAAAAGTAATTTCAACATGGTGCGCGTTTGGGGAGGAGGATATTATCCAGATGAAGCCTTTTTCAATGCCTGTGATGAATTGGGAATTATGGTGTGGCAGGATTTCATGTTCGCTTGTGCGATGTATCCTGGTGATCCTGATTTCCTTCAAAATGTAAAAGAAGAAGTTGCCTACCAAATCCCACGAATTGCGGCACATCCAAGTGTTGTCTTGTTCAATGGAAACAACGAAGTAGATATTGCATGGAAGAATTGGGGTTTCCAAGTGAAATACAATTTGTACGGAAAAGATGCAAAAGAAATTGAAGAATCATATGATCGTTTGTTCAAAAAACTATTACCATCTTCCGTTGCTGAGTATACAAGTCTGCCTTACATTCATACTTCTCCCTTAAGCAATTGGGGGAAAGATGAATACTACAATCACGGTTCACAGCATTATTGGGGAGTGTGGCACGGAAAAGATCCAATGAGCGATTTCGCTAAGAAAATTGGTCGTTTCAATGCTGAATACGGATTCCAAAGTTTCCCAGAATATTCAACCTTATTGCGTTTTTCGGAGAAGAGTGAATGGGATGTCATGTCAGACGTGATGAAGCACCACCAAAAAAGTTATGTCGGCAATGGAATGATTTTGAAACATGCTAAATTACTTTATGGCAATCCAGCGACCTTTGAAGATTTCGTTTATTATTCGCAATTAACACAGGCAACTGCGGTTAGTATGGCTGTAACAGGTCACCGTTTGGATGCACCGCGTTGCATGGGAACCTTGTATTGGCAGGTGAATGATTGCTGGCCAGCGCCATCTTGGTCGAGTATCGATTATTATGGCAACTGGAAAGCATTGCAACATGAAGTCCGCAAAGATTACGAGCACATTGCTATTCTGCGCAAGGAGACTGCCGTACATCAATTTGAGTATTACTTGCTTTCCGATCAAGTGGACACCGTTCAAACCGATTTAACCTTCAAAATATTTGATTTAAAAGGCCACGAATTAGAGTCCGTTGAAACGAATTTAGCCGTGAAGGGGGTTGACAAGCAATTGATCAATTTTGCCTGTATTCGTGAGTACTATCCAAACAAAAACTTAGTGGTTCAGTTCGAATGGAAAAATGGGGCAGGAGAGACCAAGAAACGCACTTTCTCCGAATTACCTCATTCATACACAAAAGCGGATTCAAGTGATTTTAAACTCAGTATCATCAATATTGATCCAATCAAAAAGACGGCGACGGTTATCATCAAAAACAAGCATTATGCGCGTTCGTGTTGGTTGTATTCAAACATCCTCGGTGTTCGTTTTGAAGACAATTTTATTGATTTATTGCCAGGAGAGCATTCCATCGAAATTCACTACGAGACATTGCCAACGATAGAGCAACTGGGGATAAAGAATTTGTAGGGAGGCTGTGTGGTTTATTTTCACCACTGAGCCACAAAGAGCACAGAGATTAATTTTTCTCTGTGTCTTCCGTTTCTCCGTGGTTCATTTTTTCACCACTGAGCCACAAAGACCACAGAGTTTATTTTTCACCGTGTCCTCAGCATTTCCGTGGTTCATTTTCTCACCACTGAGCCACAAAGTCCACAGAGTTTATTTTTCTCCGTGTCCTCAGAGTCTCCGTGGTTCATTTTCTCACCACTAAGCCACAAAGAGCACAGAGTTTATTTTTCTCCGTGTCCTCAGCGTCTCCGTGGTTCATTTTCTTACACAGAGTTTTTTTTCGCGCTACATTTACTACCTTTAAATCAACTTTCACCAACTCACACATGTCTCAAACATTCTCACCCATCATCCAAGCCGCCGAATTAAAGCACTTATTGCAAACAGAATCCATCGTATTCATCGATGCGAGCAATGGACCCAAGGCAAAAGCGAATTTTTTGGAAAGACACCTCGCTGGTGCGCGACTGGTTGACCTAGACTCACAGCTTGCGGAAATTCCAGCTGATGCTGCGTTTGGCGGACGACACCCATTGCCAAAAATTGAAGTATTTGGACAGTTGTTAGGAGAGTTGGGAATTACACCCGATAGTCATGTTGTGGTGTATGACGATAAAAATGGGAGCAATGCGGCAGCGCGTTTTTGGTGGATGCTGAGAGCGGTCGGACACCAAAAAGTACAGGTACTGAATGGTGGATTGAAAGAGGCACTTAAACACGAACTACCAATGGGTACTGGTGAAGAAGTGATAGAGAAAACAGCTGCTTATCCAACAACCAACTGGATGCTTCCGCTCATAGAAATCGAGGAATTAGCACACGTTTCTGAAAATGATGAATACGTAGTAATTGATGTCCGTGATGCCCCGCGTTATCGGGGAGAGGTAGAGCCAATCGATTTAGTTGCGGGTCACATTCCGCTCGCGATCAATGTTCCATTTACCGAGAATTTAGATGCGGAAGGCTTATTCTTGCCAGCTGAGATCTTGAGAAGCAAGTACCAAGCTGTTTTGGGCGACAAGAAAGCGGAGAATACGGTTGTTCATTGCGGTTCTGGTGTTACGGCTTGTCACACACTTTTAGCCATTGCACACGCTCAATTACCACTTCCACGACTGTATGTTGGTTCGTGGAGTGAGTGGAGTAGGAATAAGTTGTAAGGTCGTTTTTCTGTGTTTTTTTCTCACCACTGAGCCACAAAGACCACAGAGTTTATTTTTCTCCGTGTCCTCAGCGTCTCCGTGGTTCATTTTCTTACCACTGAGGCACAAAGAAAAGGAGGACGTGCATATCCAAGAGAAGGGTCACGGAGGACACCTGTGGTGTCGCAAACCTTCGGGTTTCATAATTCATAACTCATAATTTTCTCCGTGTCCTCAGCGTCTCCGTGGTTCATTTTTTAGCTTTGTCGTGAGTGGAGTAGGAATAAGCTGTAAGGCCTTTTTAAACTATGAAATAAGAAAAAAATAAACTACCTTTAAAACAATACGAACGTACGTTTTAAACACACCACACCCATGAACCTAAAAGACCTCCACACAACTGAGAAAGCAGTTTCTACAGCACAACTTTTTAAAGCAACAGAAGGGACAGTTATTTCCCTTCAAATTTTAGCCAACGAACAACTCAAAGAACACATCACCAAAGTTCCAGCGTTTTTACTGTGCATCAGTGGCGAAGCCATTTTTGAAAACGAAAAGGGCGAAATTACCCCACTTTCTGCGGGTTCATACGTAAATATTGAACCTTTAGTGAAACATTGGATCAACGCAAAAACTACGTGTAATTTGGTATTGACAAAGTAAATTGCTTAGGCGATATTTGGAGACTTCAATGAAGTAAGCCGTAAAAACAAGAGTGTAGGTTCGATAAATGGATGTTGGATGGGGTCAGTTTTTTGGGTTATTATTGAGGTTATATATATGTTAGGCACAATTAGTAAAATAATAACAAATGATAAAGGACTTTTTAATTTCATTTAAAGACAACATAAAGACCAAGACATCTAATCCATTTTTTGGTGCACTTATTTTAGTCTGGATTACAAAAAATTGGAACCTGATATACTCTATTTTCAATTTTGACTCGAAAACAACTCTTGAAGAGAAAAGAAATTTCATTGTTCACCATTTTACGGCTCGGCCATTTATTGAGACTATATTGTGGTGTGTGTTAGAGACTTTTATCATTATTCTGATTTCATATTTACTCGTGAATATAGCGCGACTAATTGTTAACTTTTTTGACAAACAAGTAACACCTTTAGTTTATAAATGGACAGATGAGAAAAGTATTGTTTTAAAAAGCGTATTTGACGCTTTGGAAAACGAACGAAAGCGATTGGAAAAGAGAGTTGAAGAGGAGCGCGAGGCTAAATTAAAATTACAAGAAGATTATGATAAGCTTGAGAAAAGAATTGCAGAATTGTTGACTGAAAAAAATACTGCAAAAACTAATGTAGATGACGAAAAGAAAACGAAAACAACAAAACAGAAGGTTAGTCAGTCTCCTGATGGAGAAAAACTTACACTTCTATTTAATAAGCTAGTAAAAGAAAACAAAATTGGTGCGTTTGAAAAAGTAGCCTCTGCTATATTAAATAACAACTCAATAGAAAAGGCTAATAGTTTAGTTATTGAGTTTACAGACCTCGGTCTTATTATACCAGGTGCTTATTCAAGTCCTGGACAATATAGATTTAGTTTGACTCCTTTCGGTAAAGAAATTCAAGAACGATTATTAATGGAAAAATTAAAATAACTGCACCTAACTGCACCTACCCAAAAGTGGCGGTTCAGTGGTTAAATCATGCTTTGTGCTTCTATCAAAGTTTGTGTTTAACTGAAAGTGAAGTGCTTCTAAATCGCCACCTTCGGGTAGCTGCAAAACGTTAGTAACAATTCATAACCACTATTAAAAAAAAGCAAAATGACTGATGAACAAGCAAAACAAATTATTGAATTACTAGAATCAATAGACTCAAGACTAAATCCAACCTATACAGCAAGTGATATATGTTCTAGTCTTGATGATGTCCGAAGTGATTTAAATAAAATGCAGAAACAATTATCGGATTGTGTTCAGCACCTTGCAAATATTGATAGAAGTTTGGATAATTAAATCGATATTATGCTTAAGAAAATATGGAATGATCCAGTTGGCAGCAAGGTAATTTCATGGGTTATAATAGGTGTTTTAACACTCATTGGAGTAGGGATTAAAAGTAGTTATGATGAAAAGTCATATTACGAAACATTTGTTTGGTTAATGACTTTTCCTATTCCTGTTTATTTCTTATTAGTTTCGATTACTCTTTTATTACTTCTTAGACATTGGTTCAAAAGAAAAAAACAATTTTATAATGCCAAACAACGAAAATTACGGCAATTCAATTGTTCTGATGATCCTGAACAAAACATAAGAACAGAATGGACTGTATACTTCGGAATGAATGGAAAACCTTATATTTCTGATTTGGAGTTTTTCTGCCTTGAACATGGCGAAGCTCCAATAAGATTATTTGGTAATCGATGCTCGCACGTCGGCTGCAAAAATTCAATTTTAAAATTCAACGAATTTGAGCTTAAAAATTATTTTGAGTCTTTAGTTCTAAATGAATGGAACAAATTAAATAAATGATGTTGCAAGAATGCACTTATCAACAATGATCTATGAGCGATTTCATGAATAATTACAACAAAATAATGCTCATTGTGATCAATGGTTTACTTCAATTTTATGTAGCAGCATATAATATCTATGGTTGGTACTGGATTTACAAGTTGATTTTTGTTTTAAATTCAGGTTGGGAAGGATACGCCATTTGGTTCTTTGCCATGGCCGGTCAATTATTCTTTATATTAGACAATCGCGGAAAACTAAAAATTAAATACATGAAAAGCGTAGATTAAGTCCAATGGAATTATTAAGCCCTCATAAAATAAAGCGTCTAGACTTCCATGTAAGCTTTGGTATTACTTCTTCATTTGAGTATACTGACCCTGTTTTAGGGGTTACGATGACCAAAAGCATCAATATTCTTTCAATGAATAATGAAACTCCGAGTCAAGTTCCTGCTCCTAAAAGACCGGATGAAGAACAAATTAAGACTTATGGAGCCATGCAATCCCTAATTAAGTCATGTGTAGATAATGCCGAAGAAATTAAGGAGCGACTACATCAAATAGTAATTAATTCATCATTTCCAAAGAATGATGAAGAACGTAAAGAATTAATGAAAATGGATTTCATGGCAGTAAAGCAGTGGTTCATGGATGATGTCCGCAAATCCAAAATATACAAATATTTCAACAAATACAATTCAACTGGAAAACTCAAGCGATTTAGTCGTGGCTTTAATACATTTATACTTGACAGAAATAAATACACGCATGGTCAACTGTCATTCCTATCACCAAGATTTGAATACATTCTAGAGTATCTGGAAAGTCCTACACAACAAAAGGAATATGCTTACG
>Ga0075012_10001360_pt1 | contig 25151 bp, 23 predicted proteins | sample All_14_2_FD_71474 | JGI IMG/M metagenome (GOLD analysis project Ga0075012, IMG submission 71474) | Freshwater microbial communities in response to fracking from Pennsylvania, USA - Allegheny Zone_MetaG_DW_15 | ecosystem: Environmental > Aquatic > Deep subsurface > Groundwater > Drilled...
CATGATGATTTCAGGATCGTAACAGTCAATGTCCGACACCCCGAGCGATCCGGCCATTGCCGGTGACGGCGGCGACGCCGTAGCCCATCATGGCCACGCCCAAGGATCGACGCTGAAGCTGGCGCTGGGCGCCATTGGCATCGTCTTTGGCGACATCGGCACCAGCCCGCTCTACGCGCTCAAGGAATCCTTCATCGGCCACCATGTGCTGCCGGTGGACATGCTGCACCTGTACGGGGTGCTGAGCCTGATATTCTGGACGATGATCCTGATCGTGACGGTCAAATATGTCGCGATCATCATGCGCGCCGACAACAAAGGCGAAGGCGGCAGCATGGCGCTGCTGGCCCTCATCACGCGCAAGACGAGCGAGAAGCGGTGGACGGCGGGCCTTGTCATGCTGGGCGTGTTCGCGACGGCGCTGTTCTATGGCGACAGCATCATCACGCCCGCCATATCCGTGCTGTCGGCCGTGGAGGGGCTGACGATCGTGCAGAGCGGCATGGAGCCGTTCGTCCTGCCGATCGCCGTGGTCATCATCGTCGCCCTGTTCCTGTTTCAGGCGCGCGGCACGGATTTCGTGGGCAAGCTGTTCGGCCCGATCGTGCTTGTCTATTTCCTGACGCTGGCGGTGCTGGGCGTTTATAACATCCTCCAGCGGCCGGAAGTCCTGCAGGCGCTGAGCCCGCACTGGATGGTCCAACTTGCCGTGCAGGATCCGGTGAAGGCGTTTCTGGCGCTGGGGTCGGTCGTTCTGGCGGTGACGGGCGCAGAAGCGCTGTACGCCGACATGGGGCATTTCGGACGCAAGCCCATCGCCATCGCCTGGCTCTACCTCGTCTTTCCGGCGCTGATGCTCAATTATCTGGGCCAATGCGCGCTGCTGATGAACGTGCCGTCGGCGATCGAGAATCCCTTCTTCCTGATGGCGCCGGAGGCGTTTCGCCTGCCGCTGGTGCTGCTGGCGACGCTGGCGACGATCATCGCCAGTCAGGCGGTGATTTCCGGCGCTTTTTCCGTCACGCAGCAGGCAGTGCAGCTGGGCTTCATGCCGCGCCTGCGCATCACCCACACCAGCGCATCGGCGGCGGGGCAGATCTATATTCCGTTCGTCAACTGGGCACTGTTGATCATGGTGCTGATTCTGGTGCTCAGCTTCCGTCAGTCCACCAATCTGGCGGCGGCCTATGGCATCGCGGTGACCGGCACCATGTTCATCACGTCGCTGATGATGATGGTCCTCGTCTTCCGCGTGTGGACCTGGAACAAGCTGCTGGCGGCGGCGACCATCGTCATGTTCCTGTTCATCGATACGCTGTACCTGTCGTCGAACCTCACCAAGGTGATCGACGGCGGCTGGGTGCCGTTGCTGGTCGGCATGATCGTGTTCCTGCTGCTCACCACCTGGGCGCGCGGGCGCAAGCTGATGATGGAGCGAATGCGCGAGTCCGCCATGCCGATTCCCGTCTTTGTGGCGTCGGCGGCGAACAGCGCGACACGGGTGCCGGGGACGGCGGTGTTCATGACGTCATCGCCCGACGGCGTGCCGCATGCGCTGCTCCATAACCTGAAGCACAACAAGGTGCTGCACGAGCGCGTCATCCTGCTGACGGTGAAGATCAAGGACGTGCCGGTCGTGGAGGATGACGGACGGTGCAAGCTGGAGGATCTGGGCCACGGCTTCTTCCGCCTCGTCCTAGCCTATGGCTTCATGCAGGAGCCGGACGTGCCGGCTGCGCTCAAGAACGTCACGCAATGCGGCCAGTCGTTCAAGATGATGGAAACGAGCTTCTTCCTCGCGCGCCAGACGCTGCTGCCGTCGGCGCGGCCGGGCATGGCGATCTGGCGTGAGAAGCTGTTCTCATGGATGCTGCGCAACGCGGAAAGCGCGATGGAATTCTTCCGACTGCCCACGAACCGGGTGGTGGAGCTGGGGAGCCAGGTGGAAATCTGACGGGAGACCGTTGGAGCCCGTCACCATTCCCGGCGCATGCCGGTATTGTTGCATAAAATGGTTCGCGCAGAGGCGCAGAGGATTATCCTCTTCTTCTCCGCGCCTTAGCGTCTCCGTGTGAAATCAGACGGCACGGCATTTCAGGTTCACGCGGAGCCGCGGAGGAGGGCGTTTCTCGTCTGCATGCTCCGCGCTTCCGCGCGCATGATTCCCTGCCTGACGGCGGTGGGAGGGGGCGATCCGGATGACGCCCCAGCTTGCGCTGGGGAGGCGATTATCGGGTGGCCGCCACTGAATTTGCCGCCGACAGCACGGCCTGCACCGATGCGGTCGCGACGTCTGTGTCGACGCCGACGCCGAAGACCGTGCGGCCATCGGCCGTGCGGCATTCGACATAGGCGGCGGCCTTCACGTCCGATCCTGCGCCGATCGCATGCTCGCTATAGTCTGCGACGTCGAGGCTGATGCCCAGTTCGTCGCGCAGCGCCGCCAGCACGCCGGAGATGAGGCCATTGCCGCGCCCGGAAATGCTGCGTTCGCCGCCTTCATAGCCGATCTTGCCCACGAACACGCGGTCGCCCGCCGCGCCCGTCTCATGATAGTCGACCAGGCTGATCGGCTGGCCCTCCGTCATGCGGTAGTGGCTTTCGAACGCAGTCGAGATGTCTGCGGCGTTGAGTTCGCGGCTGCTTTCGTCGGCCAGTGCCTGCACGACCTTCGAGAAGTCCGCCTGCATGCGCTTGGGCAGCTTGAAGCCCTTATCCTGCTGCAGCACCCAGGCCACGCCGCCCTTGCCGGACTGCGAATTGACGCGGATGACCGCCTCATAGTCGCGGCCCAGATCCTTGGGATCGATCGGCAGGTAGGGCACGTCCCAGATGAGGTCGTTGCGCGCTTCCTGCGCGGCGAAGCCTTTCTTGATCGCGTCCTGATGGCTGCCGGAAAAGGCGGTGAACACCAGTTCGCCGGCATAAGGGTGGCGCGGGTGGACGGGCAGCTGGTTGCAATATTCCACCGTCTGGATGACTTCGTCGATGTCCGAGAAGTCCAGCCCCGGCGAAACGCCCTGCGTGTACATGTTGAGCGCGACGGTCACGATGTCGCAATTGCCGGTGCGCTCGCCATTGCCGAACAGACAGCCTTCGACCCGGTCGCCGCCCGCCATTACGCCCAGTTCCGCTGCCGCGACGCCGGTGCCGCGATCATTATGCGGATGGAGCGAAATCACGACGCTGTCGCGCTTGCTGATATTGCGGCACATCCATTCGATCTGGTCGGCATAGATGTTGGGCGTGGCTGCCTCGACCGTTGCCGGCAGGTTCAGGATCAGCGGCTTTTCCGGCGTGGGACGCAGGATTTCCATCACCGCCTCGCAACATTCGAGGCTGAAATCCAGCTCGGCGGTGGAGAAGGTTTCCGGGCTATATTCGAAATGCCAGTCCGTATTCGGTTGCTTGGCTGCTTCGTCGCGCAGCAGCTTGGCGGCGGTGACGGCGATTTCCTTGATCTCCGACCGTTCCATGCCGAACACGATGCGTCGCCAGGCGGGCGACACGGCGTTGTAGACATGGACGATCGCCCTCTTCGCGCCCTTGAGCGACTGGAACGTCGTAGCGATCAGGTCTGCGCGCGCCTGTGTCAGCACCTGAACGATCACATCGTCAGGGATCTTGTCCTGCTGCACCAGGCCGCTGATAAAATCGAATTCCGTCGCGCCGGCGGCGGGGAAGCCGACCTCGATTTCCTTCACGCCGACCTTGCAGATCAGGTCGAAGAAGCGCTGCTTCTTTTCGGCGTTCATCGGATCGATCAGCGACTGGTTGCCGTCGCGCAGGTCCGTGGAGAGCCAGCGTGGCGGCTGCGTGATCGTGCGCGCGGGCCATTGGCGGTCGGGCAGGTCCACCTGCGGGAACGGGCGGTACTTCTGCGAAGGGTCAGTCAGCATCATGGAAGCGTAAATCCTGCTTCGGGCGGTGGCGGCATGCACACGGCCCGCTTCAAAACGACAGTTCGGATTGTGCCCTCAGGCGCAGGTGCCGCCCGCATCCGGGCAGCGCGAAAGCCACGCCTAAGGGCGTGTAAGTCGTAGCAGGGGAAGGAGCACGCGCTGCATGATTGCGCGCCTTTAGCGTTAATGGGGTGGCCTGGGCAAGGGAGAAATGGCGAGGAAAGGCGGATTCTGCTATCTTTTCCGCCTCACCGGCGGACGTGGGTGCCCTCAAGTCGCGCGCGCGACCAATGCCGTCGTCTTCTCGTCAACCACCAGCGCGGCCGCATCGTCGATCAGCCAGCATTCGCCCTGTGCCCATGACTGGCCGTCAAGCGTGCCTGCTCCCGTGAGTGGTGCGAACCATGCGGGGCCTGCGTCGATGGTCAACCGCGCACCGGCATCCCATGTCGCCATGGCCTGTGTGAAGGGCTGGCCATGCTTGCCGTCGACCAGGATGGTCGTCGCACCGATCGGTACATTTGCATGCGGCACGACGAATGGATCGCGCCGGCCCACGGCCACGCCGTCGTCCAGATGCAGTTCGCGCGGACGGCCATAATCGTAGAGGCGATATGTGACGTCGTTGTTCTGCTGGATTTCGACCAGCGTCACGCCGCCGCCGATGGCGTGGATAGTGCCCGCGCCGATGTAGAAGAAGTCGCCGGCCTGCACCGGTTTCCAGTCAATCAGGCCCTCGATCGTGCCATCCTCGGCAGCCGTGCGCAGATGTTCGGCGGAAAGGCTGTGAGTGAGACCGATGCCCAGCGTCGCGCCCGGTTCGGCATCAAGGATGTACCAGCATTCCGACTTTCCGCCCGCCAGGCCCCGCGCATGCGCCTGTGCGTCAGTAGGGTGGACCTGCACCGACAGCTTCTCGCTGGTGAAGATATATTTGACCAGCAGGGGCGGATGCTGGCCCTGTGGCCCCTCAAACCAGATCTCTCCGATCCGCTGGCCATCCGGATTGGGGAACAGTGCGGGCAGGGTGTCGCGGCCCCACGGCTTTTCCACCGATCGGGTGGTAAGTTTCCGGGCGGCCATGGCTATTGGCCTGCGTCCTGCTGCTGACCGGGCTGCTGGCTTTTCACCCATGCACGCCGGCCGCCGATCCATGTTTCCAGCACGCCGGTATTGCGGATGTCCGCGGGGCTTGCCGTGCTGATGTCGCGATCGATCAGCAGGAAGTCGGCCCGCTGGCCCGGTGCGAGTGCGCCGAACCGCTTTTCTGCGAAACCGGCGTAGGCAGCACCACTGGTGAAACCGGCCAGTGCTTCCGCAAAACTGAGCCTCTGTTCGGGCATCCAGCCGCCAGGCGGCTGGCCCTGTGCATCCTCGCGGCTCATGGCGACGGCGATGCCGGGGAAGGGGTTGGAGGATTCAACCGGCACATCCGATCCAAAGGCCAGCGGCACCTTGTTGTTCAGCATCGACTTCCAGGCATAGGCGCCCTGCAGCCGTGGCTCCCCCATGCGCGCTATGGCCATGCGCCAGTCCGAGGCCTCATGCACGGGCTGCATCGACGCCACCGTGCCGTAGCGGGCGAAACGGGGAAGGTCGGTGGGATCGACAATCTGCGCATGTTCGATACGCCAACGCCTGTCGCCAGTGTAGGTTTCGGCCAGCTCAGCGATTGCGTCGAGCGCCTCTGCATTGGCCTGGTCGCCGATGGCGTGGACGGCGATCTGGAAACTGTCCATCGCCGCGCGGCTCATGGTGTTGCGCAACTGGGTGGAACCGATGAGGGCAAGGCCGTGCTGGCCGGGCGCATCGGCATAGTCGGACTTGAGCCACGCCCCGCGCGATCCCAGCGCGCCGTCCATGAACAGCTTGACGCCGCCCAGCCGCAGACGATCGTCATAAAGCCAGGGCGTCGGTTCCGGCCCCGCAATCAGCGTCATCTGATCGACGCCGCGCGCATAGGCCATGATGCGTACGCGCAGGGTGCCCCGGTCGCCCGCGCGGCGGAACGCCTGCCAGTCCTCCAGCGACGTACCCATGTCGGCGATGGCGGTGATGCCCTGCGAGAGCAGCTTGCGCTGGGCCTGTTCGAGCGCATTGTCGCGATCCTTGGCCGCTGGCGCGGGCACGACCCTGCCGACGATCTGCATCGCGGCATCCACGAAGACGCCGCTGGGCTTGCCTGCCGCCGTTTCGATGCGGCCGCCGGGCGGCGCCTTGGTGGCGGGGGTGACTCCGGCCGCCTTCATTGCGGCGCTGTTGGCCCAGCCGGCGTGGCCGTCGACGCGCTCCAGCCAGACGGGCACGTCGGGGGCCACGGCGTCCAGTTCGGCAGCGGTGGGGAACCGGCCGAGGCCCCATTGTTCCTGATTCCAGCCTGCGCCGATGATCCACTTCCGCGACGGGTTTTCACGGATATAGGCGGCGATCTTCTGCTGCGCTTCCGCCAGCGATCTCGTGTCGGACAGGTCGAGCGTCAGCAGCGACAGGCCCAGGCCCATGACATGGCCATGTGCGTCGATCAGGCCGGGGATGAGCGTGCGGCCCTGTCCGTCGAGGTGGAAGCTGTAGACGGGGCGGACGGGTTCCTCCGGATCGCCCTTGCGGCGCTTCTTGCGACGCTCAGGTGCCTTGGGTTCCTCGACCTTGCCCTGGATGAGCTTTTCGACCTTGCCGTCATCATCGATCACGATGGCGTTGAAGTGCTGGAGCTGGCCGGTCGCATCGACAGTGATGCCGTTGACATTGTCGACAAGGCCGGAGGCGAGGGCGGGGATGGGGAGGGTGAGCGCGACAAGCACCGCGCAGGCGGTCGCCCTCATACGCGCGTGATCCGCCGCACGAGCGCGCTGGTATCCTGCCGCGCGCCGCCCATCGCCTGGACGTCCGCATAGAACTGGTCGACCAGCGCGGTGACAGGAAGGGTCGCGCCGTTGGCGCGCGCTTCTTCCAGTGCGAGGCCCAGATCCTTGCGCATCCAGTCGATCGCGAAGCCGAAGTCGAACTGGTCCTGCGCCATCGTCTTCCAGCGGTTTTCCATCTGCCAGCTTTGCGCGGCGCCGCCCGACACGGCATCAAACACCTTGTCGAGATCAAGGTCGGCGGCCTGCGCGAAGCGCACCGCTTCGGACAGGCCCTGCAATACGCCCGCGATGCAGATCTGGTTGACCATCTTGGTCGTCTGACCGGCGCCGGCCGTCCCCACATGCACGATGCGCGCGGCATAGCAGTCCATGACGATGCGCGCGGCGGCGACGGCGGGTTCCTCACCGCCGCACATGATCGACAGGCGGCCATTCTCTGCGCCCGCCTGTCCACCGGAAACGGGGGCGTCGACGCAGTGGATGCCGCGGCTTTCGCCCTCGACGAACAATTGCCGGGCGATGCGGGCCGAAACGGTTGTGTGGTCGATGAACAGGCCGCCCTTGCGCAGCGTGCGGAACGCGCCTTCGCGGCCCAGCGTCACCGATGAAAGATCATCGTCATTGCCGACGCAGGTGATGACGACATCGGCTTCCTCGGCTGCTTGCGCAGGCGTTACGGCGACGGTGCCGCCATAGGCCTCGCTCCACGCCTTCGCCTTGCCGATCGAGCGATTGTAGACGCTCAGTTCGTGGCCCGCCTTCGCCAGATGCCCGGCGACGGGGCCACCCATCACGCCAAGGCCGATAAACGCAATTTTCGCCATGCAAGCGGCATAGGGCCAGTTCCGCGGGAGAGCCAGTTTCTTCTTAGGGCATTATCGGTTAGGGGCGCATCCCATGAACACGCTGACGAAAATCGAGAACGCCCTGCCGCTGCCGGTGACCGTGGACGACATTCTGGCCGCCCGCGCCCGTATTGCGGGCCAGGTGGTGCGTACGCCGACGCTGGCGAGCAAGACGCTGTCCGACATGCTGGGCGCGAAGGTGTACCTCAAGTTCGAAAATCTGCAGTTCACGGCCGCCTACAAGGAGCGTGGCGCGTTGAACCGGCTGTTGCAGCTGGACGATGCGGCGAAAGCGCGCGGCGTGATCGCGGCGTCGGCAGGCAACCATGCGCAGGGCCTTGCCTACCACGGTGCACGGCTGGGCGTGCCCGTTACCATCGTGATGCCGCGTACCACGCCGACCGTGAAGGTCACGCAGACCGAGGGCCATGGCGCGACCGTGGTGTTGCACGGCGAGAAGTTCGACGATGCCTATGCCCATGCCCGCGAACTGGAGACGGAACGCGGCCTGACCTTCGTACATCCCTTCGACGAGCCGGATATCATCGCAGGGCAGGGCACGATCGCGCTCGAAATGCTGGAGGATGCGCCGGATATCGACACGCTGGTCATCCCGATCGGCGGCGGCGGCCTGATTTCCGGCATGGGGACGGCCGCGCGGGCGATGAAGCCGGACATGCGCATCATCGCCGTGCAGGCAGAGCTCTATCCGTCGATGTACGATCATATCAAGGGCGCGAACCTGCCCTGCGACGGTGACACGCTGGCCGAGGGCATCGCCGTCAAATATCCCGGTGTGCTGACCCGCCGTTTCGTGGAGCGGCTGGCCGACGACATCGTGCTGGTGAGCGAACGCAGCCTGGAGCAGGCGGTGAGCCTGCTGCTGCAGATCGAAAAGACGGTGGTGGAGGGCGCGGGCGCCGCAGGCCTCGCCGCCATGCTTTCCTATCGCGAGTTGTTTGAGGGGCGCACGGTCGGGCTGGTGCTGACTGGCGGCAATGTCGACACGCGGCTGCTCGCCAATGTGCTGCTGCGCGATCTGGCGCGGTCCGGACGGCTGGCGCGTCTGCGTATTCAGTTGCAGGATCGGCCGGGCGCGCTGTTCCATGTCGCGCGTATCTTCGATCAGGAAGCGGTCAACATTCTGGAACTGGCGCACCAGCGCATCTTCACCAACCTGCCGGTAAAGGGCCTGAGCCTCGACGTCGAATGCGAGACGCGTGACGAAGCGCATCTGGCGCGCCTGATCGCCGCTTTGCAGGAAGTGGGTTACGAAGTCGCGCCGATCGAAGTCGCTTAGTCTGCCGCGCGCATCCAACGCCGTTCACCCTGTTCGAACGAGGCGCATGGCAGCTCGGGCAGGGTGAACGCGGCAGGTTTCGGCAAAGCCGTCCTGCCTCAGAACGCGTTGCGGTGGACCAGCACCTTGAACGTCGCCAGAATGATCGAGATGTCGCGCACAAGGGACCAGTTGGCGCGATATTCCAGGTCCGCCTGCAGGCGGTTGGAAAGGTCTGCGCGCACTTCGGTCGCGCCGCGATAGCCGCGAATCTGGGCAAGGCCGGTTAGGCCAGGCTTCACCGCGTGGCGATGCCAGTAGCGATCGTCGATATCCCAGAACAGCATGTTTTCTGCACGAGACCCCACGGCGTGCGGGCGCGGGCCGACGATGCTCATATCGCCCATCAGCACGTTCAGAATCTGCGGCAGTTCGTCGATGCTGGTGCGGCGGATGAAAGCGCCGACACGCGTGATGCGGTCGTCGTCGCGCGCAGCCGAGCGGTTGCCCTGCGCATCGCACAGGTCAACGCGCATCGAGCGGAACTTGAGGATATGGAACGGGCGGTTGCCAAGGCCGATGCGGACCTGTTTGAACAGGACCGGGCCAGGCGTTTCCAGCTTGATCAGCAGCGCGACGAGCAGCATCGGCAACGCAAGGAAGGGTAGCACCGCCAGTACGAGCGCCGCGTCGAAGATGCGCTTGGAGAGGCGATGGCGCAGCTTGAGCGGGCCGGTCGACACGATCATCGTCGCGTCCTTGCCCAGATTGCCCAGCGCGACCGGCCCAAGCTCGTCCAGTTCCGGCATGCGGATTTCGGCGTTGATATCGAGTGCCTTCAGCACGAAGGCCCATTTGGCGCGACGCTCAGGCGGGCACAGCACGACAACGCGATCGACATTGCGCACGAAATTGCCCAGGCGCTGGACGCATTGCGGATCGTGCGTATGCGGTTGCAAGCCATATTCGGCGGCGTCGACCACCGTCACGCCCTCCACATGGTCGGTGTAGGCCACTTCGTCTCGGATCACGAGATCGACGAAAAGGTTTTCGCCCATCATGCGGCGGGTCGTGCGGATGACGGCCAGACGTGCCACGATCAGCGCAGGCACACCAAGCGCCGTGCCGATGCCGAAGACCATGCGTGAAAAGTCCTGCCCCGCCTTCAGGAAGAAGGCCGCGAGCGTGACCATGCCGACGGTCAGGATGAAGGACACCAGCGCCCGCTTCGCACTGATCCGGAAATAGCGCAGCGAATCGAAATCATACGCTTTTCCGTTGATGGCGACGGCTATGTAGATCGGCAGCGTCACGTAGAGCAGCGTTTTCAGATTGTCGGCCGCGTTGATGTTGACGCGCTGATACAGCAGCGCTGCCAAGCCGAAGGCGAGCGCAAGAGCGACGAGATCGCCCGCCATCAAGGCAAGGCGCATGATGACACGCGCCTGTATCTTGTTTGCGGCGGCCGTGCGGTCCAGTGGGGTACGGACGGCATCGGCCGGACTGTCGAAACCTGCATTTCCGGGCATCGCTGCCGTTTCGGCAGCTGCGGTCTGGTTTCGGGCACTTAACAGCATATTCTGTCCTTGCTACCTTGGCAGGAAGCGACCCCTTTGAATTTTGGCGGACTCTGCCGCGCTACATTCGCTTATGCAATAAAATTCAAAGAAATTGCTACCATACGTTGCGGCCATCCGCTGATCGGATGTGCCATTGGGGGATTGTGATGACGATTTTGATAACCGGGGCTGCAGGATTTATCGGCATGCATGTGGCCGATGCCTTGCTGGCCTCGGGTCGCGCTGTCCTCGGCATCGACAATCTCAATGACTATTACGCCGTCAAGCTGAAGCGCGACCGGGTAGCCCATCTGGCCGAGCGGCATGGTGGCCTGTTCGCATTCCGGGAGTGCGATTTCGCCGACCTCGCTGCGTTGCACAATGCGGTCGACGGTCATGGCGTGACGAGCATCATTCACCTCGGCGCGCAGGCAGGTGTTCGATATTCGATCGAAAATCCGCATGCTTATGTCCAGTCCAACCTGGTCGGCCATGTGAATATGCTGGAACTGGCGCGGCAACGCAGCGTGGCCCATCTGGTCTATGCCTCGTCGTCTTCCGTCTATGGCGGCAATGCGTCGCTGCCCTTTCGGGTGGAGGATCGGGCGGATCACCCCGTCTCGCTCTATGCCGCCACCAAGAAGGCGGACGAGCTGATGAGCGAGACCTATGCCCATCTGTATCGCACCCCGCAGACCGGATTGCGCTTTTTTACCGTCTATGGGCCGTGGGGGCGCCCCGACATGGCGATGTGGATATTCACGAAGAAGATTCTGGCCGGTGAGCCGATTCCCGTGTTCAATCATGGGAAGATGCAGCGCGACTTCACCTATATCGACGATATCGTCGCGGGCGTGATCGCCGCGCATGACCATCCGCCGGTGGACGACGGTGCGGAAAAGGCGGGCGGGAGCCGGTCCCCGCACCGCATCTACAATATCGGCAATCATCGGTCCGAAGAATTGATGCGCCTGATCGAAGTGCTTCAGGACGCCTGCGGCAAGAAGGCGGTGCTGGACATGCGGCCGATGCAGCCGGGCGACGTGCCCGCCACTTATGCCGACATCACCGCAATCGCCGGCGACCTGGGTTTTGCGCCTACGACATCGATCGAGGAGGGCGTTCCACGCTTTGTTTCCTGGTATCGTCGCTACACCAATGATTGACCGGCAGAATTTTCATGATGCCGGATTCGCGCCGTTGACGAATCCTTTGCCCCGATGCGTTATCGGCTATCGTCGATTCACCGCCGGCCTCTTTTCGTCGAGCGCTGGTAAATGGTCTTTTCAACATCGCGGCAGGGGGGCATAGTCGCTCGGTGAGCAAGGTTCTGACATGTCGCGGGGGTGATGACCGGTGAGTGCGCCGTTCCGTTTTCCCCGCTTCTTCGTGACCAATCCCAGCCCGTGTCCCTATCTGCCGGGCCGGAGCGAGCGGAAGGTGTTCACGGAGCTGTCGGGCGAGCATGCCGGCGAGCTGAACGATGCTCTGGGCCGCATCGGCTTTCGCCGCAGCCAGAACGTCGCCTATCGCCCCAGCTGCGCCGACTGTTCCGCCTGCGTCTCCGTGCGCGTGGTGACGCAGGAGTTCAAGCCGAACGCCACCCAGCGCAAGGTGATCCGCCGCAACAGCGACCTGGTCGTCACGGCGTGCAAGCCATGGTCGACCGAGGAGCAATATGCGCTGCTCCAGCGCTACCTGCAGGCGCGGCATCCGGGCGGCGGCATGACCGAGATGGACGACATGGACTATGCCGACATGGTCGAGCAGACGCCGGTCGAAAGCCATGTCATCGAATATCGCGAGCCGGGCTCCGGCGGACGGCCGGGGCGCCTGATCGGTGCGTGCCTGACGGATCGTCAGGCGGACGGGCTGTCGATGATCTACAGCTATTTCGACCCGGACCTGCCGCACCGGCCGGGCATGGGCAACTACATCATCATCGACCATATCCTGCGCGCGCGCCGTGCGGACCTGCCCTATGTGTATCTGGGCTACTGGGTCGAGGGATCGAAGCGGATGCAGTACAAGATCCGCTATCGTCCGCTGGAACGGCTGGGCCGCGGCGGATGGGTGCGCTTTGACCCGGATGAGCAGGAACAGGCCATCCGCAACTTCGCCGAGCGTGATAGCGCCGACGGCGGCGGGGTTTTTCGGAAGTAGGGGGCATGGCGGATTTGGGTGCGAAGGAGACTGGCAGCTTTTGGGCGGAATTGCTCGAAAGCTGACGCTGCTATTTTTGCAGACTGTCAGTCGCCTCCTTCACGATCTCAGCTTCCATGTCCTCAGTATTTGTCGTCGTGTAGGCTTCCATCCGCCAACGTCCGTCAAGATAGTGTTGGCCAACAGGTGTTTCGAGAAACGTTACGATCTCGCTCAATTCGGTTTCAGTAAACTCCCAGTTTAGGTGATCTTCGTATGCCTGCCGATAGACCGATCGCCGCTTTTCATACGCTGCTTTGAGCGCTTCGAAACGGACATGAAATCCTCCGGTCAGGTCTTCTGTCAGAGCCTTTCCCGAAGTAACCTTCCACATCGGACCGCCCGGTATGGCGTACCGCTGAAGAAAACTGCCGGTATCGATTTGATCTTGAAGACCGATGGCGCGCATAAACCGCCTGATCAATTGGAGTTTCAAAGGGCTAGGAGCCTGTTTTATTTGTGCCGACGGAGTGATTTCTGATGGCATTGGCTTCGCTCCAGAGATACCCGTATGCAGGGCGGCCACGGCCACGAAGGTAAGCAAGAATGTCTTCACCTGGGCATCGTGCCATTGAAGGTTCTCGACCGCAAATGGCCGGTAGCCGCCATCACTTCTCTCGTTATGTCAGCGATGCCGGTATCTCCCTTGATAGTGCACGCCATATGGATGGAGATCCCGGCTTTCTCTGGGATGACGAAACACGGGATGGCAGATCGGTAAGCGGCGTTGCCTATTTCCTCCGCCCGCCGTGGTGATAGTGCGATGACCCGTCATCCCCGTGGTCCACGCAGGGTTCCACCACGATCCTGGTCGTGCCGGGGCCGGTCTGGTAGGTGCGCACGCCGGCCGGGCCGCTCACCGTGACGGTGGTGGTGCCGGCATAGGGTGTGCCGGGATAGGCGATCGGCGGCGGTGGTGGCCCCCAATGCGGGCTACCATGAGGCGGCGGTGGGGCGACATCCTGGCCACGCACAATGCCTTCATAGCTGCCGCGATATTCGCCTTCATAGACGCGACCGTCATCGCCATACCATGTGCCGACCCAGCGACCGGCATAGCCTTCATCGGCGCCGGGTGGCGGCGGCGCGTCGCGGCGGCGGGGGGTGGCCCGTGCAGGCGCGTCGTCATAGCCGCCTTCATGCCGGTCCCATGCCACGCCGCCGCGCATCGCGTACACGCGGCCATAGGTGTCGGTCAGCACGGCGTCGTCATAATAGCGGGACCAGCCATAGCCGGCTTGGGGCGCGGGCAGTTCATAGGCGCCGAAATCAGCGATATAGAAATCGGGCTGCATCCAGTAGGATGGCAGGGCAGAGCCATAAGCAGGCCGGCGATAGGCGCTCCAGCCGCCTGGAGCTTCCGACCCGGCATGCCAGCGGCCGTCGATCCGCGTGCCCCAGCGGTGCGCGCCGGATGCGGCGCGCGTCACGGTGTTGGCAGCAGCCATGCCTTCAGGGCCTGCGATCGCGGGCGTGGATGCCAGCATTCCGGCAACCGCAACGCAGCTGAAAAACACCCAACGCATGGTTAACGCTCCCGCCAGTCACATACTGCCACCCGGGCACGCCCTGGCGGCTTGCACGGGGTCTATCACCCCGTAATCCGGTGAGAAAGCGGGCGAAAACGCGCCGTCCCAAATCGGGGCAGCGCAGGTTAACGTCGTTAAGAGCGGCCAGAGATCCGCGCGGCGATCCTACCGGCAAGAGCCTCGATACCCGCGGCGTCGTCCGCGTCGAAGCGGGCGGGCAGGGGGCTGTCGAGATCGATGACGCCCACCAGTTGGTCACCGTCGATCACCGGCACGACCAGTTCCGATCGCGATGCAGCGTCGCAGGCGATATGGCCCGGAAAAGCGTGGACATCCTCCACGCATTGCGTGGTGCGCGTCGCGGCCGCCGCACCGCAAACGCCTTTGTCGAGCGGGATGCGGATGCAGGCGGGCTTGCCCTGGAACGGTCCCAGCACCAGTTCGTCGCCGACCAGCCGGTAAAAGCCCGCCCAGTTGAGATCGGGCAGATACTGCCAGAGCAGGGCCGCGGCATTGGCCATGTTGGCGATGGGGTCCGGCTCGCCGGCCGTAAGTGCGTCGGCCGCCTCCACCAGTTCGGTGTATAGCGCGGGCTTGGCCGTCCCGGAAGTGATGTCGAAGCTGAACATGGCCCGCATGTAGAGACTGTGGATGCTGCATTGAAGGGGCCATGGATACGCTGCCGCCATCTCCGCCAACCGCGTTCGCTGACCAGCATGTCGAGCAATGTTGGACCCGCGCAAATTTTTTCACGACAGATGCCCTTGACCCGATCGCCGCTTCGCCCATATCTGCGCCGCTGGCACTCTCCTTGTAGGAGTGCTAACAGAAAGTTCATCGGAGGCGAGAGGAAGCCGGAACGTGTCAGGGGAGGGGGCAAGATACGCCCGACCCGCTCGACCGGCCTGCCGCCCGTCTTCTAGTCCAAGGGAAAGGCAGTTTTATGGCATTTCGTCCGTTGCACGACCGCGTTCTCGTCCGCCGCGTAGAGGCTGAAGAGAAGACCGCCGGCGGCATCATCATCCCCGACAGCGCCAAGGAAAAGCCGCAGGAAGGCGAAGTCGTCTCCGTGGGTTCGGGCGCCAAGGCCGAGGATGGCAAGGTGACGCCGCTCGACGTGAAGGCTGGCGATCGCATCCTGTTCGGCAAGTGGTCCGGCACCGAGGTCAAGGTCGACGGTGAAGACCTGCTGATCATGAAGGAATCGGACATTCTGGGCATCGTCGCCTAAATCCGACCTGATCCTATAGCATCGTGCGCAGGCATGATGTTCGTGAAATTCCAAAGTTAGAGAGAAGGCAGAGAACATGGCAGCCAAGGAAGTCAAATTCTCCCGCGAGGCCCGCGAGCGCATTCTGCGCGGCGTCGATATCCTGGCCGACGCGGTCAAGGTGACGCTGGGTCCGAAGGGCCGCAACGTTGTGATCGACAAGAGCTTCGGCGCTCCCCGCATCACCAAGGACGGCGTTTCCGTCGCCAAGGAAATCGAACTGAAGGACAAGTTCGAGAATATGGGCGCGCAGATGGTCCGCGAAGTCGCTTCGAAGACCAACGACATTGCCGGTGACGGCACGACCACCGCGACCGTTCTGGCGCAGGCGATCGTCCGCGAAGGCATGAAGTCGGTTGCCGCCGGCATGAACCCGATGGACCTGAAGCGCGGCATCGACCTGGCCACCGCCAAGGTTGTCGAGGACATCAAGTCGCGCTCCAAGCCGGTTTCCGGTTCGCAGGAAGTTGCGCAGGTCGGCATCATCTCGGCCAATGGCGACGTCGAAGTCGGCGAGAAGATCGCCGAAGCGATGGAGAAGGTCGGCAAGGAAGGCGTCATCACCGTTGAAGAGGCCAAGGGTCTCGAATTCGAGCTGGACGTCGTGGAAGGCATGCAGTTCGACCGCGGCTACCTGTCGCCCTACTTCATCACCAACCCGGAAAAGATGCAGGTCGAACTGGCCGACCCGTACATCCTGATCCACGAGAAGAAGCTCAGCAACCTGCAGTCGATCCTGCCGATCCTGGAAGCGGTCGTGCAGTCGGGCCGTCCGCTGCTGATCATCGCCGAGGACATCGAGGGTGAGGCGCTGGCCACGCTGGTCGTCAACAAGCTGCGTGGTGGTCTGAAGGTCGCCGCCGTCAAGGCGCCGGGCTTCGGCGATCGCCGCAAGGCGATGCTGGAGGACATCGCTGTCCTGACCAAGGGCGAAGTCATCAGCGAAGACCTGGGCATCAAGCTCGAGAACGTCACGCTGGGCATGCTGGGCACCGCCAAGCGCGTCACCATCGACAAGGACAACACCACGCTGGTCGACGGCGCCGGTGAAGCCGAATCGATCAAGGCTCGCACCGAGCAGATCCGTGCGCAGATCGAGACGACCACGTCCGACTACGACCGTGAGAAGCTGCAGGAGCGTCTCGCCAAGCTGGCCGGCGGTGTCGCCGTCATCAAGGTCGGCGGTGCGACCGAAGTCGAGGTGAAGGAGCGCAAGGATCGCGTCGATGACGCGCTGCATGCGACCCGCGCGGCCGTTGAGGAAGGCATCGTCCCCGGTGGCGGTACGGCTCTCCTCTACTCGGTCAAGGCGATCGAAGGCCTGAAGGGCGCCAACGACGACCAGACCCGCGGCATCGACATCGTTCGCAAGTCGCTGACGGCGCTGGTGCGTCAGATCGCTGCCAACGCTGGTCATGACGGTGCGGTCGTGTCGGGCAAGCTGCTCGACCAGAGCGATACCGCGTTCGGCTTCAATGCCGCGACCGACACGTATGAGAACCTGGTTGCCGCCGGCGTGATCGACCCGACCAAGGTCGTCCGCACCGCGCTGCAGAACGCCGCTTCGGTTGCCGGCCTGCTGATCACCACGGAAGCGACCGTGGCTGAGCTGCCGTCCGACGACAAGGCGCCGATGGGCATGCCTGGCGGTGGCATGGGCGGCATGGGCGGCATGGACTTCTAAGTCCGCGCCTGACGCATACAGGAATGGGCCGGCGGAGCGATCCGCCGGCCTTTTTCGTTGGGTCGAAGCAGGAACGGGGCAGGACGCGGAACGACGCGGGCGATCATCTGTATGGTTTACAGCCTGTTTTTCCGGAGTCGTCCGTCTTGTCGCTTACCCACCCTGTTGCCGTTTCGTCCGTCGCATTTTCCCCGCGGCCCGAAGCGCGCACGTCGGACGCCATCGCCATTGCGCGGGTGCTCTGCATCCTGGGTGTAGTCTATGTGCATGCCTGGACCGGGCTCGACAGCGGCGCGCTGTTGGCGCTGAAGGGGAGCGGGCAGGAGACGTTGCGGTGGACGCTGATGGAGACATTCGGTCGTAGCGCGGTTCCGCTGCTGGGACTGATTTCCGGCTGGCTGGTGGCGGGATCTTCCCGCGTCCGCAACTTCGGTCCTCACGTCGCGCACAAGGCGCGGACGATCCTGCTGCCGATGTTGTTGTGGAATGCCATCGCGATCATCCTGGTTTCCGGCGCGGCGTTGTTCGCCGGATTGCAGGCGCCGGTGCCACACTCGGCCGAGTGGATGGCGCAGGAACTGCTGATCCTGACGCGCAACCCGGACATCAATGTGCAGATGCCGTTCCTGCGCGACCTGTTCCTGTGCATGGTCGCTGCGCCACTGCTGGCACGTGCGCCCAACTGGATGTTGGCAAGCGTGGCGGCGCTGGCAGGCGGTGCATTCATCCTTGGCTATGGGCCGCCGGTGCTGATGCGTGCGTCCATCCTGATGTTCTTTGCGATCGGCATGATAGCGCGGCGAACGGGTGCGGACACCAGAGTTGCGAGCCTGCCGTGGGCGTTGGCGGTGCTGCCCTTCCTGCTGCTGTTGCCGCTGAAGGTGCATGTGTCGTTGCCGGGCAACGGATTTGCCGTGGCGCATGCGCAGATGCTGATTGCCATCGACCTGTCGGTCAGGCTGGCGGCGACTTTGGCCATGTGGCGGATCGCCTGCGCATTGGCGGCTTCCGGTGCGTCTACTTTCCTGAAGCGCATCGAGCCGTACATGTTTTTCATGTTCTGCTCGCACCTGATCTTCATGTGGCTGGTTGCGCCCATGATCGGTCGGCTGACCGGACCGCTTGGATCGCCCGCCTATCCGGCTTTGCTCGTGCTCCAGCCGGCTCTCGCGCTTGCGTCCGCCGCGGTGCTGGCGAAGGGGCTTATGCTGATCGCGCCGGAATTGGCGGGGATATTGAGCGGTGGCCGGTTGAAGGGCAGCCGTCCGCGTATCGACGGTGGGACGGTGATGACCCGTCCGGTCAGGCTGCAGCCGGCGCGGTGATCGCCTTTGCCGCCGCCATGGCGATGGCGAAGGACCGTTTGCGCGCCGCATGATCGTAGATCATGCCGCTGACGATGATCTCATCAACCTGTGTGCGGCGGATGAACGCTGCCAGATCGCGTTCGACATCTTCCTGCGTACCGATGCTGGTGGCAGACAGGACGTTATCCAGCATGGCGCGTGCCGGCGGCGGAAGGTCGTCAAGATAGCCGCGGACCGGAGGCGGGAGCTTTCCGGGGCGGCCGGTGCGGATCGCCACGAAGGACTGCTGCATTGACGTGGCGATCAGGGACGCCTCGTCGCGCGTATCGGCGGCGAATATGTTGAAGCCGGCCATGGCGTAAGGCTGGGTGAGGACAGCCGAAGGGCGAAAATCGCGGCGGTATATCGCCAGCGCCTCGTCCAGCGCATCCGGCGCGAAGTGGGATGCGAAGGCGTAGGGGAGGCCGAGCGCGGCTGCGAGTTGCGCGCCGTAGAGGCTGGAGCCGAGGATCCACATTTCGATGTTCGCGCCTTCGCCGGGCGTGGCGGTGAAGCCAAGGCGCGGGTCGCCGGCGAAGTAAGCCTGAAGCTCCAGCACGTCCTGCGGAAACTGATCGTGGTTGCTGGCGAGGTTGCGGCGCATGGCCTGCATCACGCGCTGGTCAGAGCCGGGCGCGCGGCCAAGGCCAAGGTCTATGCGGCCCGGGAACAGGGCGTCCAGCGTGCCGAACTGTTCAGCGATGGCGAGCGGCGCGTGGTTGGGCAGCATGATGCCGCCGGCGCCGATCCTGATCGTGGAGGTCGCGGCGCCGACATGCGCGAGCACGATCGCGGTGGCCGCCGAAGCGATGCCCGGCATGCCGTGATGTTCGGCCGTCCAGTAGCGGTGATAGCCCAGCGCCTCCGCATGGGCGGCGAGATCGGCCGCATGGGCGAGGGCCGTGGGCACGTTACCGTCGAGGGTGACGGGAACGAGGTCGAGCATGGAAAGGCGAGTCATGACGACCATATAGGGTATTTCAGTTGCAAATCACTACCCTGTTCCATGTTTGTCGCCACACCGCTTCCGTTCGGCCGAAGCGAACCGAAGCGGTGTGGAAAACCGAACGTCGTGTGTGGCGGATCAGGCGAGAAGCTGGGCGTCGAGCGTGATGTCGGCCTTCAGCAGCTTGGATACAGGGCAGTTCGCCTTGGCTACGGCCGCCAGTTCCTGAAATGTCGCATTATCGACGCCGGGAATGCTGGCCTTCAACGTCAGCGCGATGGCCGGAATGGAAAAGCCGCCTTCGCCCTGTTCGAGCGTCACCACGGCGGTGGTTTCCATGCGCTCTGCCGTCAGCCCGGCTTCACCCAGGATGAGGGAAAGCGCCATGGTGAAGCAGCCGGCATGGGCCGCCCCGGTCAATTCCTCTGGATTGGTGCCGGGCACACCTTCAAACCGCATCGCAAAACCGTAGGGCTGGGCATTCAATGCGCCGCTCTGGGTGGAGATGGCGCCCTTGCCATCCTTCAGGCCGCCGCTCCAGACGGCCGATCCGCTACGCTTGATGCTCATCGCGATGCTCCTGTGTCGAAATGCCGCCCCGGCGTGAACATGGCCCCTTACCATTGCATCGGCAAGACAATGCGATCGTCCCCGTAACGGTTGGAACGGCGACGCGGCCTTTCCGTTGAAAGGGCATAAGAACAGCCCAATCCACGGAGAGTGCATGATGACTGATGTCGCGATCCACGAAACCGCAGACCTCATCTCGTCCGACAGGGTCGAGGGAACGCCGGTCTACAACCGTCAGGGCGAGCGCCTTGGCTCCATCTCCAACTTCATGGTCGACAAGAAATCCGGGAATGTCCGCTATGCCGTGCTGTCGTTTGGCGGCTTTCTGGGCATCGGCAAGGACCATTATCCCTTGCCCTGGTCCATGCTGAGCTATGACACGCGGCAGGGCGGCTATGCGATCGACCTCGACAAGTCGCTGCTCGACAATGCCCCGCGATACGAGGCCGGGCGCGAACCCGAATATGACCGCAACTATGGTCGTAGCGTCTACGACTATTACGGCATGACCTACCCCTGGTGAGGAGGCGGACGATGCCGCGTGGTGACAAGAGCGCCTATACCGACAAGCAGAAGCGCAAGGCGGCGCATATCGCAGAAAGCTACGAAGCGCGTGGCGTGCGCCATGACGAAGCGGAAGCGCGGGCCTGGGCCACCGTCAATGCGGACAGCGGCGGCGGCAACAAGTCCGGATCGGGGCGCGGAAAGCCCGATACGACCGCGGCCGCGCGCAAGGCTGCCGGAAGGCGCAAGTCGGCCGCGTAGAGCAGGCAGAATCCTTTGCTTCGGGCGGGCCGCCTTTGGTGTTCCCGCCCTATTTCCTGTCCGACCGATCCGATCCGGATTATGGTGAATGCGCAACGACTCTTCGGGGAGCCGTTCGCAACAGGGGAGACACGCGCCATGAAGAGGACGCTTACCGGCTTTTCGACCGTCATCGCTCTATGTTTTCAGGCTACCATGCCGCTCGCCGCGCAAAGCTGGAACCAGCGTCCCGCGCCGCAACCTGTGCCCGATCGTCCCACGCCACTGCCGACGCCTGAGCGGCCGGCGGTGCAGCCGCCGCGACCCACCCATCCCGGCTGGGGCAACCAGAACCGGGGCTATGCGGGCCGTATCCGTTGCGAGACGAAAAAGAACGACACCAAGCGCTGTTCCGTGCGCACCGAAAACCGCGTGGTGCTGATGACCCGTCATGGCGGCACCTGCACCCAGGGGCGCACATGGGGCTTTACCCGCAGCACCATCTGGGTCGCGGGCAAGTGCCGCGCGACATTCCTCTACGGTTACGGCAACGACTGGGGGAATGGTAACGGCAATGGCTGGGGCAACGGCAATGGCGACGGGTGGAGCGGCGGCAATCGTCCGCAGCCGCCCAAGGACAAGGATGACGGCCCGAGCACCGGCCTGATCATCGGCGGCGTCGCCGTGGCAGCGGGCCTGGTCGCGCTGCTGGCGAGCAAGAACAAGAAGAAGCCCGAGGAAGCCGCAACCACGACGCCCGAGCCCGAACCCGAGACGCCCACCACCTATCCGCCCGGCCCACCGGCGTCGGTTTCTGCGGACATGTCCATGGTGCCGGCGGATTCGCGGCCGTCGATGCAGACCTGTCTGTTCGAAGCGTCGCGCCAGATCGGCGTGACAGGCGGCACGAAGCTGAAGCTCGACCGGCTGGTGAATGTCGAACCGGGCAATGGCGGCTGGCGTTTCCGCACGGAACTGACGGCGACCTATCCCGACGGCGACCGCCAGCTGCCAATGTACTGCCGCGCGACGCCGACCAAGGTGGTGCAACTGGACTTCACGGCGGGGTAGGGTCGTTGGAGTGACGTTCACACGCCTGAAGGTGAGGGACAGGAAGCGCTCCCGCATACATGATGCGTTATTTGGTCCGGGATATTCCTTCTTATCGAGGAGAAGGGGTATTCCGGGTCGAACGTGGAGAGAACACGCAAGGGATATTCGCTAACGACCAAAGTAGGTCAGCAGCATAAGCAATTGCGTACCCTCAAAGCTGCCATGTAAATGTGCGTCGCAGGTCACCATTCTTGATTAGCCCCTGCGAGGTATGCAGATGTCCGACAACTGGAATTTCTACGCCCTCCTTGTCGATGACGAGCCAGCGTCGATCTTTGTCGATCTCGGGGTCACGAAAGAAACACAGATCGCTGATTTTCCGATTATGGCGTATTTACGCGTCAAGATGAACAATCCCCGGCCGGATGGGCTATCCAGTCAGGACGAATACGATAGTCTGATTTCCTTGGAGAAAGACGTAGCAGAAGCAGCAGAGCACGCCGGGAAACATCTATATGTCGGGCGGAATACATCAAGCGGAAATCGGGACTTTTATTTCTACACGCAAAATCATTCTATCGAATATTTCCTCGCCAAAGCCATGAAAAACTGGCCTTCTTACGAATATCAGACCGGCTTTCGGCCGGATAAAGAGTGGTCAACGTATTGGCGCTTCCTTTATCCATCACCAGAAGATTTTCAACGCATAGGAAACCGGGATGTTGTCGATCGCCTGTTGGAACAGGGGGACCGCATAGACGAGCCGCGTACAATTGATCATTTTGCTGTATTCGGTTCGCAAGAGGGCAGAAATATCTTTGCCAAACATCTCGCCGCGAAGGGATATGCTATCATCGGGAAGACTGACGCTACAAACGACGAATTTCAGATCACGTTCAGTAGGACCGATCGACCAGATCAAATTGATGACGTGACGATCGATCTATTCAGAACGGCGCGGGATAGTGACGGTGAGTATGATGGATGGGGCTGCATTATCGTGAAATGAACGCCCGCTATTGTCGATTTCTGACGCAAACCCGACAGTCCCCTTACCACCCAAATCCGTCGTTGCGACGCTGGCCAGACCGGGCCGGGGTATGGATGCTTATGCGGGTAGCACCAGACTCGCTTCCAGCCCGCCTTCCGGTCGATTTGCAAGCTCCAGCGCGCCGCCATGCTCGGTCATGATGGCGCGCACCAGTGCCAGGCCAAGGCCCGCGCCGCCGGTCTCGCGATTGCGGGAGGGATCGAGACGGGTGAAGGGCTCCATCATCTCTGCCATCCGATCCTGGGCGATGCCGGGGCCGTTGTCTGCCACGCTGACGCGGATCTGATGATCGGAGCGGGTGACGGACACATGCGCGCTGCCGCCATATTCGATGGCGTTTTCGATCAGGTTGCGCACCGCGCGGCGCATGCCGTTGGAACGGATGGAGGCGATCGTCCGCTCTGTGTCGGCGATCGTCACCGGCTTGCCCAGTTCGATGAAATCCTCGACCACGGCATCAGCCAAGGCGGCAAGATCGACCTTTTGCAGCGGTTCTATGCTGCGACCGGCACGGGCGAGCGACAATATGTCGTCCAGCATCCGGTTCATTTCCTCGATCGTTTCCGACATGCGGGTGCGTTCGCTCTCGTCCTCGACGGATTCCGCGCGGACACGGAGAGACGCGAGCGGCGTGCGCAGGTCGTGGCCGATCGCGCCGAGCATCCTGTCCTTTTCATCCAGCATCGCCATGATGCGCGTGCGCATGGCGTTGAAGGCCGTGGCAAGGTCGCGCACGTCGCCCGGCCCCGTTTCAGGCACCGGGTCGGCTGTGCCGGTGCTGGCGAACTGGCGCGCCGCGCCGGTAAGCGCCTGGAGCGGGCGGGCCAGCCTGCGCCCGACCAAGGCCAGCGGGATCAGCACGATGATGTAGAAGATGATCGTCTGCACGATCAGCCAGCCGCCGAGGGGCGGACGGTCGGCCACGATGCGTGTTTCCGTGGTCGCCCAGCGGCCGGGCGTCAGTTCGACGGCTAGGGTGAGGCGGCTGATGTCGCGGGGTGGGCCACGGTCGATGCGGTTGCGGGCGCGCCAGAGATGTTCCCCGGAATGCGCAATCGGCTCTGCATAGGCGCGCACGGTCACAGGCGGATGGCCCAGTTCCGTCAGTATGTCGGCCGCCCGTTGCTCTATATCCGGGCGGCGCGCGCCATCGGCCGGCGGGGGCGCCGCCGTGAAACGCACGCGCTGGCGCTCCGGCCGGTGGCTATCCTCATCGCGACGTTCGATCGCGTCGACGATGCGCGCAACCGCGGGCGCAGCGCTGCCGATGACGTGCTGACGGTTCCGTTCCCGCATGATCAGCGTGAAGTTGACCGCCTGCGCCACCAGCAGGGCGATGGCGACGACGAAGATGATCTGGCCGGCGAGGCTGCGCGGCGTCAGCCGGGCGAACAGCGCCTTCACAGTTTGCGCACTTCCGACGCCAATGTGTAGCCACCGCCCCAGACCGTCTTGATGAGCGCAGGGCTGCGGGGGTCGACTTCTATCTTCTTGCGCAGGCGGCTGATCTGATTGTCTATGGCGCGATCAAAGGCGTTCGCCTCCCGCCCCTGCGTGATGTCGAGCAACTGATCGCGGCTGAGCACCTGGTTGGGCCGTGTCACGAACGCCAGCATCAGATGATATTCGGCCGTCGAAAGCGGGACGGAAACGCCTTCGGCATCCACCAGCGTACGTTCCTGGCTTTTGAGCAGCCAGCCGGAAAAGGCGTAGCTGGCGCCATCCGGCGCGGTGACGCGCTGGCCGCCGGTGGCGACGCGGCGAAAGATCACCTTGATGCGGGCGACCAGTTCGCGGGGCGAGAAAGGCTTCAGCACATAATCGTCCGCGCCCATCTCCAGTCCGACGATGCGATCCGTCTCTTCCGATTTGGCGGTAAGCAGGATGACCGGAATGTCGCCTGTCTCGCGGATGTGACGGCAGAGGCTGAGGCGATCCTCGCCGGGCATCATGATGTCGAGCACGACCAGATCGATGGCGCTGGCCTTCAGGCGCAGCCGCGCTTCGGCAGCATCGGCCACCGCGGTGACGCGAAAGCCGTTGCGCGAGAGATATTGCGCCAGCGGTTCGCGGATCGATCGCTCGTCATCGACGAGAAGGAGGTGGGGACGTTCGCTCATGCGGGGCTTTTCTCACGGAGAATGGCGAACGGAAAGGGCGAACGCACTGCGCGCGCCCTTTCCGCCGTGTCAGCGGGCTTCGTCAGCCGGCGGGGGCGGGGGCGGGGGCATATCGCCGCCCGGCCCGCGCCGATGCCCGCGCATCCCCCGGTCCGGTCGCGCCGCCTGGCGCTCCTCGGCCGTCACC